>Ga0068858_100006131_pt1 | contig 11727 bp, 9 predicted proteins | sample KBSSwiS12_FD_66589 | JGI IMG/M metagenome (GOLD analysis project Ga0068858, IMG submission 66589) | Switchgrass rhizosphere microbial communities from Kellogg Biological Station, Michigan, USA - KBS Switchgrass S1-2 | ecosystem: Host-associated > Plants > Roots > Rhizosphere > Soil ... | reverse complement strand
CGAATTGTTCGGCCGGCCAGCCACAATCCCGTGGGCGGTGCAGTTTCCGAAGGAACTGGTCGAAGCGCCGACCCGAGAGTTGGTCGAGAATGCTCACGACGCGCTCCTGCCCTTTCAGGACCTCATTCAATTCGACGATGCCTGGACCGACCGGGTGGTCGACGCGATTCCGAAACACCATGAATTGATCGAGCCGCTGCGGCAAGTGCTCACGCCGCGCCATCCTTCGCAGATTTACGAGGCGCTGCTGGAGGGGGTGGTGCTCTTCACCGTGTTGTGGATTTTACGCACACGTTGCCGGGTGCCGCGCGGGGTCATCACCGGCGCCTTTTTTATTCTGTATGCGGTCTTGCGGATCATCGGTGAAATGTTTCGCGTGCCGGATCCGGCTTGGCATGTGGGGGAGATCTCCGCCGGCCAATTCCTATCGATCTTCCTCGTATTCATCGGCGCGGCTTTCATCGTTTGGGGCTATCGGGCAAAGCAATACGAACGCGCGCTGTTGCCGCCGGAAGCATAAAATCCGCTTCCCAACGCTCCCGCCTGCATTAGAGGTATGTCCTCATGAAACTCGGTTTTGTCGGATCAGGAAAAATGGCGACGGCGCTCGTGCAGGGCGCGGTCAGCTCGCGTGCCTTTGCGCGGGAAGACATCCTGGTCTGCGATGCCGTGGCCGGGGTTGCGGAGAAGCTGGCGGCCCTCGTCCAGGCGACGGCGGTGGCAACGAATGAGAAGCTCGCCGCGCAGGCCGGGGCGCTCGTCCTCTGCGTGAAGCCGGCCGACGCACTCGACGCCTTGCGTACGCTGCGCGATGCGACGAAGGGCAAGCTAATCATTTCGATTGTCGCCGGCCTGCCGATTGCGGCGCTTCAGGAAGCGGCGGGATCGAAGGCGCGCATTGTGCGGGTCATGCCGAATACGCCGTCGTTGATTCATAAAGGCGCGGCGGCTTATTCGCTGGGCAAGACAGCGACACCGGAGGACGGCGAGCTGACCGAAAAGCTTTTTGGGGCGGTCGGGCTGATTGTACGCGTGAAAGAGGAACTGCTCGATGTCGTCACCGGCCTCAGCGGCAGCGGACCGGCCTACGTGTATCTGGTCATCGAAGCCCTGGCCGATGCCGGCGTCCTGATGGGATTGCCGCGCGATCTTTCTCTGAAACTTGCGGCGCAGACGGTTGTGGGTGCGGCGGGGATGGTTATCGAGACCGGACGCCATCCCGCGGCCCTGCGCGACGAAGTGACCAGTCCGGGCGGCACCACCATCGCCGGGCTTGAGGCCCTCGAGGCTGCCGCGGTCCGCTCGGCTTTCCTCAGTGCAGTCCGGGCTGCCACCGAGCGGGCGCGCGAACTCGGCTCCAGCAAGTAAGCATGCGCCGCGTCGCCGTTTCGTTTTGCCTGATGGGCGCCGCACACCTCCTCGCGGCGCCAGCGGCCACGCCGCGGGCGGCCGCGTCCGCCCCCATCCCCAAGGCCGAACCCGTGGCGGCACCGACCGCCGCGCCCGCGGACCGGAAATTTGAGCTCGTCCCGACTCCGGAACTGAATGTCCCAGGACAGAAAAAGGTGTCCGAGGAAGCGCAGAAGATTTCCAAGCGCGCCCTCGCCGCCCTCGCCAAGGGCGACCTCGATGCGGCGCGAGAGGGTTTTCTGAAAGTGCTCGAGACGGTGCCGGACAATGTGCCGACGATGATCAATCTCGGCCTGGTGGAATATCGCTCGAAGAACCTGGAGGCTGCGGAGAAGTGCCTGCAAAGCGCCGTCCACCTTGCGCCGGATGCCAGCCTCGGCTGGCTCATCCTGGGCATCGTGCAGTACGATCGCACCCGCTATGACAACGCGCTGGCCTCTCTCGCGCAGGCGGCAGTGCTCGATCCCAAGAATGCCATGGTCCACCAGTATTTGGGCGTCACCATCGGGCAAAAGGGCTGGTATTCGGGTGCGGAGGACGAGATGCGCAAGGCGCTCCAGATCGACCCGGGCTATGCCGAGGCGCATTTCAATCTCGCGGTCTTTTATCTTCAGCGGAATCCGCCGGCCGTCGAACTGGCCCGGCGCCACTACCAGCGCGCCCTCGAACTCGGCGCGGCGCCCGACCCGGACGTGGAGAAAAGTCTCACCCCGCCCCAACCCTAGAGACTGTGAATACTGCGTATCGCGGCTTGCGGAAAGTCCGCGGATTCTTTTAGTAGCGCACGCCATGAAGCGTTTTGCCTCGCTATTCGTTCTCACTGTTCTGCTTTTCGCCCTCGTCCCGGTCGCCCCGGCGGCGACCAAGAAGAAATCGACGACGTCCGACAGTTCGCCGTCCTCGAAGCGCGATATTCCCGAGGCGTTTCCCGCGGCGGACAGCAATGGCGCCCCGTCGATCACCGCCGGGTCGGCGATCCTGCTCGATGCCAGGACCGGCAAGGTCATCTACGAACTGAATGCCGATCAGCACCGTCCCGTGGCCAGCACCCAAAAGCTGCTCACCTCCCTCATCGTGGCGGAGGCGGGAGACCTGGACCACAAGGTGCGGGTGGAAGCCAGCGACACCTGGGCCGAACCGACAATGCTCTACGTGAAACCAGGCGAGGTCTACTCGCGCTACGATTTCCTCAACGTCCTGCTCGTGCACAGCATGAATGACGTGGCGCGGGCGCTGGCCCGGGACAATGCCGGCAGCATCGAGAATTTCGCGGTGCGCATGAATGCCAAGGCCGCCGCGCTCGGCATGCGCAATTCAAATTTCGTGAATCCGAATGGCCTCCCGGTGCCCGGCCAGTACTCCACGGCGCGGGATATGTCGCAGGTGGCGCTGGCCGCCTACAAGAATCCCATTTTGCGCGGCTTCGTCTGCCAGAAGTCCGTGACCTGGCACTACAACGATGGCCGCGTGCGCGTCTTCGAGACGACCAACCGCGTCCTCAAGAACTACCCGCTCTGCAACGGAATGAAGACCGGCTACACCGAGGCGGCGGGGCATTGCCTCATCTCCAGCGCGGCCCACAATGGCCGCGAGGTGATTGCCGTGGTGCTCGGCGACAACAAAAACATCTGGATTGATTCGTACAAACTGCTCGCGTTCGGGTTGTCCTCGTGAGTTTTCAGTAATCAGTATTCAGTGATCAGTATGCTGATGGAGATTCGCGTACTCTTACTGAATACTGATCTCTGAATGCTGATCACTGAAACGCATGGCCCAAAGCATCGACTCCGAACTCGCTGAACTGCGCGCGCATGCGCTCCTCCGGCAGTTGCGCGAGGTCGATTCTCCGCAACAGCCGTCGCTGGAGTTTGCCGGCAAAAAGCTGATCAATTTCTCGTCGAACGATTACCTCGGCCTGGCGACGGAGGCCGCTCTGCGCACCGCGGCGAAACAGGCTATCGACGAATATGGTGTGGGCGCCGGTGCTTCGCGGCTGATTTGCGGCACGCTTTCGCCGCACATGCGACTGGAGGAACGCCTCGCGGACTTCAAGCGGACCGAGGCGGCGCTGGCCTTTTCCAGTGGCTACGCCACGGCCGTCGGCACGATCGGCGCGCTGATGCACAAGGACGACGTCATCATTCTCGACAAGCTCTGCCACGCCTCGCTCATCGATGGCGCGCGGATGAGCGGTGCGCACATTCGCATCTTCCCGCACAACCACCTCGGTAAGCTCGAGAGCCATCTCCAGTGGGCCGCGGAAAATCATCCGGAAGCGCGGGTGCTGGTCGTCACGGAATCGGTCTTCAGCATGGACGGCGACTGGGCGGTATTGCCCGAGATCGTGGACATCAAGCGCCGCTACAGTGCCATGCTCATGCTCGACGAGGCGCATGCGGTGGGAGTGATCGGCCTCAATGGCCGGGGGCTGGCCGACCAACTGGGCGTGGCCGGCGAGGTCGATATCCAGATGGGCACGTTGAGCAAGGCGCTGGGCGTGAGCGGCGGTTATGTCTGTGGGTCGCGGCGCTTGATTGATCTGCTCATCAATCGCGCGCGCAGTTTCATGTTTTCGACCGCGCCACCGCCCGCCATGGCCGCCGCAGCGCTGGCGGCGGTGGAATTCATGCTCACGCCCGCGGGCGAGAACCGGCGCCAGATCCTGCGGCGCAACCTCGCGCATTTCGCCACGGAAATGCCGATGCTCTTTACCGCCGAACGCAAGCTCCAGAGCGCGATCATTCCCATCATGATCGGCGGCGCCGAGGCCGCGATGGAAAGCTCGCGCGTGCTCGCCGACCGCGGCTATTTCGTGCCGGCGATTCGCTATCCCACGGTGGCCCGCGACGCCGCCCGCCTGCGGGTCACGATTTCCGCCAAGCACACGCAGAAGCAGATCAGCGGACTCTGCGAGCAGTTGCGGAATTTTCTAGGGCAGGGGGGCTAGGCGGGAAAAAGTTTCCGCCGCGCATCGCCGCCGAATTGGAAGCCGGTCAGGGCGGTGTCGCTCACGCCTTTGGCCAGGCAGATTGCGTGGAAGCTGCGGCCCATGAGGCCTGGGTGCATGAGCGTCTTGAAGGCCCGCAGTTCCTTCTGGCTCGCGGCGGTCAGCGCCTGGTCGTCCGGGAAATGCAGGCGGCTCAGGCCGACCATAAAATGATGCTGGTCGGTGAATCCGGCGAGTTGCAGGCCGAGCGGAGCGGCGGCTTCGGCGAGAGTGGTGAAATCGACATGGGCGGTGAGATCGATTTCGCCGGTCCGTTGCAACGGATCGGGTTCGCGCTGGTGGGCGGTGTAGGCGGAGAGCGTCCCGTCGGTGCGCTCGGGACGGTAGTATTCTTCGCGCGCGTAGCCGTAGTCGATGGCGAGGACGTAGCCGGCCTGGAGCCGGGATTCGACCTCGGTCAGCCACGGAGCCACGGCGAGATTTACCTCTGTTTCGTAATCCGCCGGGACCGGGGGTAGGGCCGCAAGATAAGCCCGCAGCGCCTCGGATGAGACTTCGGAGTCGACGAAGACAAAGTGGCCTTCCTGAAAACCAACGCATCGTTCCACCCAGCGGTTGCTACGCCAGCAGATGCGGTGCACGGGAAAGGCATCGAGGAGTTCGTTGGAATAGTGGACGCCGCGGAAGGAAGGAAGGTCGGCCAGGGTGTCTGCCCAATGCACCTTTTCGGTCCCGAACTCACTGAGCCGTTCGCCCTGAATCTTCCGCAAAGCCGTCAGCGGCTCGACCAGCCAGAGGGTGGTCGCCGCGAAGCAGGCGGCATCAAATTCCCGCAAGGCGGCCAGGATATCCGCCGCGCAGTCGCCGCGATGGGCTCCTTGTTCGACCAAAACGAAATCCGCGGGCTCGCCCAACCGCCGCCACATTTCCACGAACTGCCGGCCCAGCAGCCGTCCAAAGAGCGGCCCGACGCTGACATTTGTGAAGAAATCCCCGCCGCGGCCGACCCGCGCCTTTCCGGCGCCATAATAGCCGTAATCAGGGTCGTAAAGTGCGCGCGCCATGAAATCCCGGAACGAAATCGGCCCACGCTGAGCGATCTCGGCGCGGAGCGCCTCGGCGAGCGGGTTTGGGTTGTCTGGCATCGGAGCGATTTACCCGAAGCCGGCCGAAACGCCAGTGCGGGCGCGGAAAGTAATTTGCACATTGCACGGCCCTTTGTTTCGTGTGACTTACTGCGCCGCCTTCGGCGCCTGTCCGCCCATGTGGGAATTGCCTCGTTATAAACCACCATTTTATCGCCGCACCTGGTTCCTCTCGGTGTTCACCTTTCTCGCCGCCATCGCGGTGATCGGGGCCGTCCTTCTGGCGATTGAAAGGGACCGGTGGCAAAAGAAGGCGGCGAAGTTTGATTACAACAAGCTCGAGGACATGGAGTCGGCGAGCATCATCTTCGACCGCAACGGCCAGGCCCTCGGGCGCATTTTTATCCAGAACCGGGACCAGGTGTCGGCGGACCAATTGTCGCCATGGCTCTACAAGTCCATCGTCGCGGCGGAGGACAACCGCTTTTACCAGCATAGCGGTGTCGATTATTACGGCATTGCCCGTGCGGCCATCCGCAACTACCAGGCGGGGCGCACCCGGCAGGGTGCGAGTACACTCACGCAGCAGTTGGCGCGCAATTCCTTCCCCATCGAACTGCCGAGTGAGGACCGCGGCTACAAGCGCAAGCTGCTCGAAATCTTCGTCGCGAAGGAGATTGAGCATCGCTTCTCCAAGCCGAAAATCCTGGAACTCTACCTGAACCGCGTCTTTTTCGGGGATGGCTTCTACGGCGCGGAAGCGGCCGCCCGCGGCTATTTCGCCAAGCATGCCAAGGACGTAAACCTCTCCGAGGCCGCGACGCTTGCCGGCTTGCTCAAGAGTCCGAACAAGCTTTCGCCATGGCGCAATCGCAAGGCCTGCATTGACCAGCGCAATTTCGTGCTCGGGCGCATGCTGGAGTTGCAGCAGATCAGCAAGGAAGAGTACGAAGCCACCATGGCGCAGGACCTCGTGGTCAAGAACCGCCGGTCGGTCCACCAGGAATCGTACGCGCTCGATCTCGTCGCGCAGCAGGTCATTGCCCAGTACGGACGCGACGCGGCAATCAGCGACGGCTACCGCATTTACACCACCATTGATGGCGAGTTGCAGCGCAAGGCGGAGAAGGCGCTCCGCGAGCAACTCGACGTGGTCGAGCGGCACGAAGGATTCGATCACCAGACCTTTGGAAAGTACGACAACGATTTCCGCGCGCATCAGCGGCTGACCGGCAACGAAGTGGAGGGCAATGCCCTGTCGCCGCCGGCGTATCTTCAGGGCGCCATCGTGGTGCTCGATAATGCCACCGGCGGCATCCTGACGTTGGTGGGCGGGCGCGACTTCGGGCATAGTTCGTTCAACCGCGCGCTCGCCTCGCGGCGTCCGGCCGGCACAGCCTTCAAACCGCTGGTCTACGCGGCGGCCTTTGAGCGCGGTTTCGGCCCGGGCACGATCGTGCAGGATACGGTGATTGATAACCGCCAGGTCATGATTGGCGGCGTCACCGGCATCCTCGGTGAATGGGGGCCGGAACGGGTGGACAACAAATACGAGGGATCGATCTCCGCGCGCGATGCGCTCGTGAAATCCAAGAACGCCGCGACGGTGCGCCTCGGCATGATGACCGGTCTGGACCGCCTGATGCCGCTGGCCAAGGCCGCGGGCATCGACAGCCCGTTGCGTCCGTTCCCGGCGACCTATCTCGGGAGCAGCGAGGTCACGCTCATGGAGATGACGCTGGCCAACACGATTTTTCCCGACGGGGGCACGCGGCCGGACAAGACTTTCATCATCCAGAAAATCGAAGACCAGGCGGGCAACTTGGTCTTTCAGGCCAAGCCGGCCAAAGTCCGCGTGATCAAGGACACGACGGCCTATGAAATCCACACCTGCCTCGCCGATGTGCTCGAGCGCGGCACGGCGGACAAGACATTCACTGAGCTCGGTTTGAAGAAATTCCCACTCGGGGGCAAGACGGGCACGGCCTACAATTTCACGGATGCGTGGTTTCTCGGCTATTCCAGCGCGGTGACCTGCGGGGTGTGGGCGGGCTTCGACAAGCCGTCGACGATTTACCGCGGCGCGTTCAGCAACGAGATCGCGTTGCCCGTGTGGGCCGAGGTGATGAAATCCACCTTCGCCACTTATCGCCCCAAGGAATTCGTGCAGCCCAAGGGGATCATCAAGGTGGAACTCTGCTCGGCCTCCGGCCAGCTCGCGACGGACAAGTGTTTCGAAACCGTGGAGAACAAGGAGACCGGCGAGAAGGTGCAGCGCCGGACCACGTTCTTTGAGATCGCCACCGAGGAGCAGGCGCCCAAAAATGGTTGCGAGGTGCACAACGGCGGTGCGAACCGGAGCTTTGTCAAAGTGATTCCCGGCGAGGAATGGCCGCGCGCCGCGCTCGCTGTGGACGTGTCGGCCGTGCAGGTGGTGGCGATGAGGGAGCCAACGGTGATCGGGTTCGATCCCTACAATTCGATCCAGTCGGTGAATAACGCGCGGGCGATGAGCAGCCTGAACGGTCAGACCGCGCCGCTAAACAGCAGCGCGATCGTCACCGCCGCCCCGGACAATGGCGGCGCGCCGCAGGAGATGGAAGTGCGCCGCGCCGAGGCCGTGCAACCGATGCAGGAGCAGACGCTGTTGGACACGACAATCAAGCCGCCGCCGTTGCCGCCGTTGGATTTTTAAGAAGTGCCAGGAGCCAAGCGGCGCCACTGTCTGGCGGTTGGCGCCTGGTTCCTCGCCGGGCGGCACGCTTCCTAGCCTTCGATCGTATTGATCTCGACCGGCTCGACTTTCACGCCCTGCTGCTCCAGCCAGGCGATGGATTTCTTGATCTCCTCGCGCTCGCCTTCAAGGGAGACGGAGACGATGCCGATTTCATCAGTCACACTCGCCTGGCGAATATTGGTGACGACAGCAAAGGTCTTGCCGAGCTCCCACAGCACGGGCCGGGTGACGAGCTTGGTCGGGAACATGAGCCAGAGGCGCTGGGTTTCTTTCATAGGGAAGTTGAGAGTTGATAGTGGAGAGTTGAGAGCCGTCGTTGGTTGGTCGAAAACTTCGCTCCCAGAGGAAGCGGCTCTCAACCCTCAACCCTCAACTCTCAACTGTCGCGCCGCGGCGGCGCTAGCCTCCGGCGATCGCCGGCACGATGCTGATTTCATCCTGTTCCTTCACGACGGTGGCTTTTTCCTCGAGGAAACGGATGTCTTCGTCGTTGACGAAGATGTTGACGAAACGGCGGACGTTGCCGGCGTCGTCGACGATGCGCTCCTTCAAGCCGGGGAAGGCTTGATCGAGGCTGTTGATGACTTCGCCGATGTTGGCGCCGGCGGCCTGGACGACCTCAAGCTCGTTAGTGAGCTTGCGGAGTGGGGTGGGGATGCGGACGGAGGGCATGGTGTGGAGTTTTGAGTTCTTAGTGCTGAAGTTCTTGGTGCTCAGTGGTGACGCGCGGTTGTTCTACTAGGAACCAGGCACTCGGCACTAAGCACTATTTTAGGGATTACGCGGTGGCGACGTCCTTGTTGTAGATCTGCTCTTCGAATTCGCGGAGGCTCGGCTTGATCAGGCGGGGTTCGCCGCACTTGCCGGTGACCGCTTCCTGCGTCTTGAGGCCGTGGCCGGTGATGCACAGCACCACTTCCTCGTCGTGCGGAATCTTGCCGCTCTCGATGAGTTTTTTTGCGCTGGCGACAGTCACGCCACCCGCGGTCTCGGAGAAAATGCCGGCGTATTCGGCGAGCATCTTGATTCCCTCGACGACTTCTTCATCGGTCGCGTCTTCGCAGGAGCCGCCGGTTTCGCGCATCGCGTGGATCGCGTAATAGCCATCGGCGGGCGTGCCGATGGCAAGCGACTTCACGATCGTCTGCGGATTTGGCACCGGTTTGACGATGTCGGTGCCGCGCTTCATGGCGTGCGAGATCGGCGCGCAACCGGTGGCCTGGGCGCCGTGCACGGAGAAGGGCGTCGCGTCCACGAGGCCGACCTTGATGAATTCGTTATAGGACTTGTGGATCTTGGTGAGCAGCGAGCCGCTGGCCATGGGCACCACGGTGTGGCGCGGGATTCGCCAGTCGAGCTGATCGCAAATCTCAAAGCCCATCGTTTTCGACCCCTCGGCGTAGTAGGGCCGCAGGTTTACGTTCACGAAACCCCAGCCATACTTGCCGGCGATCTCGGAACACAGGCGGTTCACCTGGTCGTAAGCGCCGTGGATGCCGATGACATTCGTGCCGTAGACGAGCGAGCCGAGCACCTTGCCCTGCTCGAGGTCGGCAGGAATGAGCACGTAGCTCTTCAATCCGGCGGCGGCGGCGTTGGCGGCCACGCTATTGGCGAGGTTGCCGGTCGAGGCGCAGGCCACGGTGGTGAAGCCGAGTTCCTTGGCGCGATTCAGTGCCACGGAGACCACACGGTCTTTAAACGAAAGGGTGGGGTAGTTGACGGTGTCGTTCTTGATCCAGAGCGTGCGGACGCCCAGCTTCTTGGCCAGCCGATCCGCGCGGACCAGCGGCGTGAAGCCGACCTGCTGGCCGATCGTCGGCTCGCCGTCGATGGGCAACAGCTCCCGGTAACGCCACATCCGGCGCTTGCGCGCCCGCAGGATGTCGCGGCTGAGCGCGGCCTTGATGGCGTCGTAGTCGTAAGCGGCCTCCAGCGGGCCGAAATCGAAGTCGCACACGTGGATGGCCTGCTTGGGGTAAAGGCGGCCGCACTCGCGACATTTCAGATTGGAGAAGTAAGGCGATGGTTTGTCCATAAGCTGCTTGCTTCCATCAAGGATCGAGTGGCGACGAGACAGAGACTCCGGCGAGGGATTGAAGGCTGGAATCTAATCTCATCTTTTCCGTCGGCTTGCCGCATTGCTGCGGCAGGCTTTCAGCTGGATTTGGCACCTGGTCCTCGCTGCTTGCGCATCGAGCGGTTGCCGTGACTTCATAGGGCCAGTCCCTCCGTCACTCTTGATGAAAGTGGCGGGAAAGTAGGTTGCAAGGAAGAGAGCGTCAACCGAAATTTCGGTCTCCCCCCCGACGCGCGTGAAGGCATTTTAATGTGGCCTTCGCCGATTGTTTACCCCCGGCGGCCAGATTTGGTCCATAAAGTCCGTGTCCCTTGAAATCAGCGCGAAGCCCTGTAGAAGATATGCCCGAAATGTCTACCACTGATCAAATTGCACAATTGCCCCGCGAGGCCGGCGCGGTTCGCCGCCCGGGGCAGGGTGAGCCCATGGCCGGAGGCGCGACCGGCGCCGGTGTTCGCTTGCCCAACATTTTGTTCCCGGAATCCGCGGGCGTCGAAACGGCTCCAGCCTCGGAGCCGGAATTCTTCCGGGACTTGAATCTCGACCAGATCGTCACCGCGATCACCGCGGGCCGCGAGTCCTACGATCTCAAGCCCTTCTTCTACGCTCCGCTCACCCGGCTCGATCAAATCGCCTTTCGCCACGAGGTCATGCGCGACCTGGAGAACGAACCGCTGTTCGCCAGTCTCAAGGCCTTTTCCGAGCGCATGCTCACCATGCGCGGGTTTCTCCAGCGGGAGAAAGAGTTCCGCTACCAATATCAAAAGGAGCGCGCCCTGCTCAGCGCCGCTGATGCGTATTGCGAGGCGGCGGCCAATCTCCGCCGCGACCTGGATTCGACTGGCGCGCGTTCCCGCGGGCTGCTGTCGATGCGCGATTACCTGGCCCGCTATGTGGAGTCCGCCTCTTTCCAAGCGCTCGCCCAGCAGACGCAGACGGTGAAGGAGGGGCTCGCCGCGGTGCGGTACGGTGTCCTCATCGACGAAGCGGACGTGACGGTCCGGAACTACGAGGGCGAGACCGACTACAGCGCCGAGGTGGAGAACACGTTTGCCATCTTCAAGCAGGGCGCGGTGAAGGACTATCGGGTCGAACTCCCGGAGCCTTTCGAGATGAACCACGTGGAATCGACGATCCTGGATTTCGTCGCCAAGCTGAACCCCGCGGCCTTTGCAGCCCTCGACGAGTACTACAAAAAATATCCGGCTTTTTCCGATCAGCCGATCCTGGAATTCGATCGCGGCATTCAGTTCTACCTCGCCTATGCGGAATACATGGCGGGATTTAAGAAAGCGGGACTGAGCTTCTGCTACCCGCAGGTTTCCGACGTCTCGAAACAGGTACTGAGCCAGAACGGCTTCGACCTCGCCCTCGCGGGCAAACTTGTCGCGTCCAGCACGCCTCCGGTCACCAACGACTTCCACCTCAATGGCATGGAGCGCATGATGGTCATCACCGGCCCGAACCA
>Ga0068858_100006129_pt1 | contig 11732 bp, 10 predicted proteins | sample KBSSwiS12_FD_66589 | JGI IMG/M metagenome (GOLD analysis project Ga0068858, IMG submission 66589) | Switchgrass rhizosphere microbial communities from Kellogg Biological Station, Michigan, USA - KBS Switchgrass S1-2 | ecosystem: Host-associated > Plants > Roots > Rhizosphere > Soil ... | reverse complement strand
CGGACGGTCGCGGTGGCCTCCTGGGCATGGGCGGCGGGCGAGACAGCGAGGGTGGAAAGAACGAGGGCTGTGGTGGCGATGAAACGAGCGAACATGGTGTGATCCTTCTCTGAATGGAGCGGCGTGTTTGCCGACGTCCAGAGAATTAGGGGGGGCCGCTTTTTCGATCCTGCGAACTTGGCGGAAAGTTCCTGTCCCAGAATGTTTCCAGAATTGGTCGCAGGATTCCGCCGTTTTTCCGACCTCGAGCGACAGAAAATAACAAGTGCGGCGGCCTCGGGATTGCGATAGGGCCAAAAACGGCAGCATTCCGGGGGCGCGAATGGCGGGGTTGGCACTGCAAAAACCCATACGCTTCGGCAGATTCCTCCTCGACCCGGCGGATGAACGGCTGGTTGCGCCCGAGGGGCCGGTGCATATCGGGAACAAGGCCTATCGTGTGTTGAGCGAATTGATCGCCGCCCGTGGCCAGTTGCTGACCAAGGATACGCTGTTCGAAACCGTGTGGGATGGCACAATCGTTTCGGAATCGGCGCTCACATCCGTCATCAAGGAACTGCGGCGCGCACTCGGCGATGAATCGAAGGCGCCGCGCTTCATCGCCAGCGCCTATGGGCGCGGCTATCGCTTCATCGCCGAGGTCAGCGAGGATATCGAGCCGGTCAGCGCGCCTGCGGCGCCGGTGCGACAAGTGGCCGAGGGACTCAAGCTCCCGTCCAAACCATCCATCGCGGTGGTACGTTTCACCGCGCTGGGCGACGATATCGAGGACTGGTTCGCCGACGGCATCGTCGAGGAGATCGCCGTCGCGCTGACCCGGTTCAATACCTTGTTCGTGATCGCCGCCTCATCGAGCCTGACTTTCAGAACCCCCGAACGCGACCATGCGGCGATCAGCCGGCAGCTCGGCGTGCGCTATCTGCTCGACGGCAGCGTCCGTCGCTCGGGCGAGCGCGTGCGGGTGACGGTGCGGCTGATCGACGGGATCGCCGAACAACAGATCTGGGCCGACAAGTTCGACGATACCGTCGACGATCTGTTCGCCCTGCACGACCGCATCGCGCTCGCGGTGGCCGGGCGGATCGGCTCTTCGATTGACGATGCCGAGACGCGCCGCTTGACGGCGCGGCCCGCGCAGTCGCGTGACATCGCGGTGCTGTATGCGCGGGCCAACGCCAAGCTGCGCGCGATGCGGCCCGATACGCTGGGCGAGGCGATCCTGCTGGCCGAAGAGATATTGTCGATCGATGCCGCCAGCGCCTGGGCAGCTTCGGTAGGTGCGTTTTGCCACGGCCTCAGGGCCAATATGGGCTGGAGTGCGAAGCCAGAAGCCGACCGCGCGCAGGCAATCGCCTATGTCGAGCGCGCGATGCAAATACCCGGCGATGACGAACGGGTGCTCGGCTTTTGCGGAGCTGCGCTGGCCTGTTCGGGCGGTGACCTTGGCCTTGCCGCACGGCTGACTGACCGCGGCATCGAGATCAACCCCGGCTCAGCCACGATCCTGTTCTGGGGCGGCTGGCTCGATGTCGTTTGCGGGCGCCCCGAACGCGGGCTGGAGCGGCTGGAAACCTCGATCCGGCTCAATCCGCTTTCGGAAATCCGCCCCTTGCTGCTGATCCCGCTTGGAACCTGCCTGTTGCTGCTGGGCCGCTTCGACGAGGCGGCGGTGATCCTGCGGGAATCCGTGCAGGCGGCGCCGCAAGGCGGCGGGCTCGCCCCGCTGGCGGTCGCGCTCGCCTATGCCGGCAAACTCGATCAGGCGGCCGATGCCTATCGCCGGCTGGTCGACAGCGGCGGTTCCTGGGCTGGCCTCGAACTGTTGCAGGATCCGGCGCATGTCGCGCTGGTGCGCGAAGGCATCAAGACCGCGGAGGCCGCGGCATCGGGTTCGCGCACATTGCGGCTGGCAAAGGGCTGATACCATGACTGAGACGCTGCCGGGCAATTATTACATGAGCGCCGCGCCGCGCGTGCAGGACTGGGCCGGGGTGATCGATTTCAGTCCCCGCGCCTATCATGCGCCGAATTGCCTGGACGAGCTGAAGGCCGTTCTGGCCGGGGTGATGCATCAGGGAATGAATGGCGGTGCGCTACGGATCCTGGGCGGGATGCACAGCTGCTCCGCGATCTTCCAGTCGGACTTCGTGATCGACACCAGCCGGTTACCGCTCGAATTCACCGTGGCGCCACCGGCGACAGACAGAACCGCGCGCGTCGTCGCCAGCGCTTTCATGCACGTGCATGAGTTTCTCGCGCGGGCGGCGGAACACGGGCTTTCGCTGACGGCGCTCGGCGGGACCGACGCGCAGACCCTGGCCGGGCTGATCGCGACCAACACCTCGGGCGCGACGATCCGGACGACCGTGTATGAAACACTGGCCTGGGTCGAATATCTTACGGTCGCGGCCGACGGAACATCGATCGAGACGCGGCGGGTCGAGCGCGGCGCGCCGGATTTCAACGGAATGATCGCATCGCTCGGCGCGATCGGGATGATGACGCGGGTTGCGTTCGATCTCGTGCCGCAGCTCTTCTTCGACGCGGGCATGGAGCTGCGGCCGCTGATGGGCGTGCTCGACAATCTCGATGCGATGAACGCGCAATATGATTTCTGGCGCATAGAATGGCTGCCCGACAATGACGATGTCGGCAATTTCTGGTGGGCGAAACGCACCCCCGGCCAGGGCAACCCCAATGGCGACTACCCGCCTGACAAGATCGAGGGGCTGTTGCGCCAGGTGATCAGCTTCGATGACAAGGCGTTCAGCGGCGGGCCTCTGCTCGATCCGATGCTGAAGGCTGCGTATGGCATGATGATCACTGCCTATCAGCCGACCACGGCGAACGGCCCGATGCGCAACATGATCCCCGTCGACCGACTCGCACCGATCAAGGTCGCTATGGCGGAATGGAGCTTTGCGCCGGCCGATTTGAAACGCGCGATGGATTGTTGCCGCAGCTATTTCAGCGCCAAGGGATGGCCCAACCTCTCCATCGAGATCCAGTGTTCGCTTAAGGACGATTACTGGATGTCGGCATGGAACTGGCCCGGGGTGCCGGAGAGCTACATCGTCAAGCTCAACTTCCAGTATATCACGGACTCGCTTTCGGCCGACGAGAAGGCGCAGATGACGACACATCTGAAGGGTCTTTGGGACGCACTCGACGCGGCAGGCATCCTTTTCAAGGCGCATTGGGGGAAGATGAATTTCCTCGATCCCAAACGGATTGCGGCGCTCTATCAACCGGAGCACTTCATGCCGCTGGTAAAGCCCCTGTTCCTGAATGACTATCTGAAGGCGCGGCTGCCGTTATAGGGATAAGGCGTTGCCGGCGGGCGACAGCGGCTTGCCGGTGAGTCTCCTGGAGTTTCGGAACGTGCGGAAACAACAATCTCGCGGCGCGGCCCTGACATGATCACCGCCGGCGAGCGCGAACCAATCACATTGCCGGCGCAAGCCCGGCTTCTGCTCGCCTGCGCGCTTCACCATGCCCTGATTGGGCCTCATGATCTGAGGAACCTGGCTGGCGAGATCCGTGACTGGCCGGCGGTGCTGGAACAGGCGACCCACCATCTATCGCTCCCAACGTTGCGGGAGCGCCTCGTAGAGATTCAGGACTCCATTCCCGCCGAGACAATGGCCGAGCTCGACCGCGCCGTCATTGTGGCGACCGCCCACAATCTTCAACTCAGCGCGATCGCCACCGAGTTGAACCGGTCCTGGTTCCAGCCAAGGCATATCCGTTTCGCCCTTTTCAAGGGGGTGGCACTCGCCCAACGTTATTATGGTTCGGTCAGCGGCCGCTCTTGCCGCGACCTCGACCTGCTGGTGAGCGGCAAGGGTTTCGCTGATACGGTGACGCATCTGATTGGCCAGGGGTTTCGCCTGACCAAGCCGTTCGAACTGCCCGCCGATCCGGCGCGCCACGCGGCCCATATCGAGGCGATGTGCGGCCTGAGCCGGGAAGTCTCGATGCGCGCGCCATCCGGCCCGATGGTCGACCTGCATCAGAGCGTCGATCTTACCGGCGCAGATTTCCCCACTGAGGAGTTGCTCGATCGGGCGGAGACAGTGACGATCACTGGCGGGACATTGCCCGTTTTCTCGACCGCCGATCTGTTCGTCTATATCTGCTACCATCACAGCCGCCACCGATGGTCGCGGCTGCACTGGATCGGCGACCTCGGCCGGATCGCAGCGGCGCCTGATTTCGATGTTGCCACGGCGCGCGCTCGGGCGAAGCGGGCGGGGTTGGAAAAGCTGGTCGTCGCCTGTCTGGAAATGCCCGCGCTGCTGGCCGCCGCCGTTGCCGGGGAGTGGCCCGCCGGCCCTGGCCTCGCGGCGCGAATGGCGCGGGATTGCATCAGGTTCCTCCACCCCGACAGCGCGCCGCCGGAGCTGGAGCGCCACAGCCGCGATACCGATCGCCTGTACCGCTGGCGCGACTGGTTCGCGACGACGGCACTTGAATGGCGCCAGCGGGAGGGGCTGGGTCGCCGCGTCCGTGCCGTCGGGCGAAGCCTGGAACCGTCATGGCAGGCCTATCGCGACCTGCCGCTTCCCAGGGGGCTTCGCTGGCTTTACGTGCCATGGCGGGTAGCGGCGCATATGGTCCGCTATTTTCCATTGCCCCAATTCGGCCGGAAGGACGGGAAACGCGGATGAGAGATCGCGCGCGGGAATTGCTCGCCATGCAGCCCCTGGTCGAGGGGCGGCCAATGCCGATGCTGGCGCTGGCACGGCAGCTGGCCGGCGTCGGTCAACGCGACCTGGCGCTCGACATGATCGGGCGCGCGCTGGCGCTGGAGCCCGGCGATGGCGAGGTCCGCGCGCTCGCGACCGAATTGCTGAGCGATGGCGTGCATAGCTGGCACTTCTCGATCGTGCGCGATCAGGCGCGCAACAAGGCCTATGACGCGGCGCTACGCAACGCGGTGTTTCCGGGCTGCACGGTTTTGGAGATCGGCACCGGCACCGGCTTGCTCGCCATGATGGCGGCGCGGGCGGGCGCGGCGCGAGTGATCACCTGCGAGGCCGATCCGGCGGTCGCCGCCGCCGCGCGCGAGAATGTCGCGGTCAACGGCTTTGCCGACCGGGTGACGGTGGTGAACAAGCATTCGACCGCGCTCGACCTTGCCCATGTCGGCGGGCCTGCGGATATTCTCGTGTCGGAGATCGTCAGCAACGATATGGTGAGCGAAGGCACGCTCACGGCCCATGCGGATGCGGTGCCGCGTCTTCTGAAACCGGGCGGCGCTGTCATCCCCGCACGTGGCCAGATCCGGATCGCGCTGATGGACGATGGCGGCGCGGCGCAAAAGGATTTGGGACTCATCGACTCCTTTGACCTGAGCGCGTTCAACAGATTGCGGCGGCCCTATCGGGACATTCCGGTCGACAGCGCCGCGATCCTGTTGCGTAGCACCGCCACCGACCTGTTCGCCCTTGATTTCGCGGGTGGCCCCTGGCGGGGGGAACGCTGTGAAACCGTCATCGAATCGCAAGGCGGGCGCGTAAGTGGCGTGGTGCAATGGATCGCGCTCGATCTGGATGATCGCCAGCGCTACGAAAACAGTCCCGGACCGGACGCCACTTCCTGCTGGGGCGCGATTTACTGGCCCTTCGCCAAGCCCGTCATGTCGGCGCCAGGTGAATGTTTTGCAATCGGAGCGTGTCACGAGGGAAATCGCATCAGAATCTGGCGTGCTTAACCCCCTTTCTGAATTGACTTGTCCGCGATTTCGCTTCATCGGGCAGTCATTGGCTAGGCAATGCTGGATCGGCTCATGAAAGATACGAACAACGATGCACCGGCCCCTGTGGTCGAAACCACCGACAAGCCGGAATGGGTGAAGCCGGAGATCACGTCCTTTGCGCCGGTTCAGGCTGCCGAGGGCATCTCGTACCGGCCGAATGACGGTATCAGCAACCTCACCTGACCGAACGCGTCGTTTGAACGATGAGTGACAGGCCCGGGGCGTCCGCCGCGCCGGGTTCTGGCGATTGCGCGGCGATGGCAGATTTGCCGCGCGCGAATCCGGCCAATAAACCTTATGACCTCGCGACGGCGGAGCATGACTATCCGGCATGGGATGGCCCGCCGCTTCGCACGATATTGATCTGCACCCATCCCCGATCGGGCAGTACCTTGCTTGGCGAGGCGTTATATTTTGCCGGCGGCCTGGGGTGTCCGCTTGAATATTTCCATGCCGGGTTCCGTCCGGCGCTCGCCTCGCGATGGGGCTGCGCCGGCCTGTCGGATTACAGCCGGGCAGTGCATCGCTGGCGCACCGACCCGTCCGGTACCCTGTCCGTCAAGCTGTTCTGGCGCGATGTGGCCGAGCTGGCCGGCGAGCTGCGGCCCGGCCGTTTCGACGATCTGCACGAACGCTCGCCCGAGGCGACTTCGCCCGAGACGTATCGCGAAATTGCCGGGTTGCTCGCGCCTTTGTTCCCGGCGGCGGATTATATCCATCTCGTCCGGCGCGACCGTGTGCGACAGGCCGTCTCGGCCGCGGCCGCGGTGCAGACAGGGGTCTGGCGTCAGATTCCGCAAATGGGCGAGCGAGCCGAAGCGGCGCCGCCGAGCTTCGATTATGCGACGATCGAGCGGCTGATTGCCTATGCCGATTTCTGCCATCGCCACTGGCGCGGGCTTTTCGCGGCGATCGGCGCGGTCCCTTACAGCCTGGCCTATGAGGATCTGACCCGCGACCATGATACGACGGTGAGGGCCGTGCTCGATCATCTCGGCAGCGCGGCCGCGGTGCCACCGGTTCGCATGAAGCGCCAATCGGACGCACGCAACGAGGCAATGGTGCTGCGCTTCCTGCGGGAGCATGCGGCGCGCGGGGCAACTGGCGGCGCGACATGAACGCACCGCGCGGTCTCATGCCGCCATGGCTGGTGCGACGCGATCTGCTGTCCCCGGATGAATGCCGCGATCTGCTGAACTGGGCCCTCGACAACGAGGCGCGCTTCAGGCCGGCTTCGCTGGACAAGGGACTGGTCGACCCGGCGATACGGCGTTCGCTCAGCTTGCGGGACCTTGGGCCGTTCTCGGCGCTGTTCGAGGGAAAGGTTCGCGCGATGGTACCCGAGCTGATCGAGCAGCTGCGCGTGACACCCTTTACAGTCGGCGAGGTGGAGCTGGAACTGGTCGCGCATAATGACGGCGCGCATTTCGCGCTGCACGGCGATCTTTACACCGGGCAGGGCAGCGCACGCGGCGACCGGATGCTCAGCGCCGTCTATTATTTCCACCGCGCGCCAAAGGCATTTTCGGGTGGCTGCCTCAGGCTGCACCGGATCGGCGCGGTGCCAGGCGACATGGGCGTGGACATCGCGCCCGACCAGAACAGCCTTGCGGTCTTCCCGTCCTGGGCGCCCCATGAAGTGCTGACCGTGCGCTGCCCGTCCGGCGCGTTTGGCGATTCGCGCTTCGCGGTCAATTGCTGGGTCTATCGCGCGGGCCGTCGCCAGGCGTCAGCCGACAGCGATTAGGCCCCGTGCGCGCATATCGGCGACGAATTCGATCACATCGTCGTGGCAGATCGCCGGATCGACTGAATGGGAAGCGGCCATCTTCGCGCACAGCTCGCCGGCGGACAATGGCGACTCGAGCAATGACCAGATCTGCGCCGCGGTCCGATTGAGCTGGAAGAAATAGCCGCTCTGGACATCGAGGATGACGGCTTCGTCACCCACGTCCGCCGCGATCATGGTCGTTTGGCGGCTGATCATCATGGTGTCGTCGATGTCGGTCACTGGCATTGGTCGCATTGCTCCCCGGTGTCGTAAGTCAGATCTTGAAGGCGTTTTCTAGCCACATGTCCATCGCCAGCGTGAACCATACCGGCCCCCAGGGCTGATCGGGGATCGGGCCGGTCGATCCCTGGTCGCGCCAGTGCTGGAAGGCGGCGTGCATTTCCCCGATCTTCGCGCCATCGACCCAGCCGAGCTGAGCGCAGAGCAATTGCTCGGGCGGGCGCCGGCGCAGCAGGTCGGAGATCGCATCGACCGTATGGGCAACGAAGGCGGCCTTGGTTTTCCGCGTCCGGACCTTTTCGGGCAAAGTGCCCTTCATCGCCTGGCGCAGCAGATATTTCTTCTGCCCGTAGCGATTCAACACAGAGCCCGACGCGCCCATCATGAAGCTCGCCAGGCGCTGATCATGGAAGGGATGGCGCTGCTCGATGCCGAAACTCGCGCTATAGGCCATTGCCGGCTCGACATTCACATGGCGGCGGGCGAGCGCGAAGACGCCGTAGCGCTGCTTTTGCGCGATGCCGGGCAGATCGACCGGCAAGGCATCGGCATGCCACCGCTCCGTCAGGCCGATCCGCTCCGCCCAATCGGCGTTGAGCCAGGGCGGCGCTTGCGTGGCGAAATCGAGGTGCGGCCGGAGCAGGCGCTCGCGGTGGCGGGTGCGGAACAGCGGGCCGAAGCCGTGATAGAGGATGCGCCGCGCACGCACATAGGCGGGCTTGTCGGGGAATTGCTCGAGACCCGTCCTGACGAGCGCGCGCCATTGGCCGCGCCTGGCGAGATCGGGCCAATGCGCCAGCGATCCGGCGAGCCAGTCGTCGCCACCCTCCCCTGTCAGCAGCACGCGTTCGCCGTCTGCCTTTTGGCGGGCGCACACCTCGGCCATCGTGTCGAGCACATTGGGGCGCAGCGGAAGCTGCAGCGTGTCGGCGCACCATTGCGCGGCGGCGTCCGCGCTGAACGGGTGCGACCCGACCACCTTTGCGGTGATGCCGAGATGCGCCTCGACCGCGCTGCTCCACTCGGTTTCGTCGTGCGGCTCGCCGGGAAAGCGCGCCGTGATCGCCCCGATCTGCCGGTCGATCCGCCCGGCGCGGTGGAGCTCCGTCGCGCGGCACACGACAGAGGAGGAATCGAGCCCGCCCGAAAGCTGGGACGACAAGGGCGTCGCGCTACGGGTGGTGGCGATCAACGCCTGATCGAACAGCTCCTGGAAGCGCGCGACATGATCGGCCTCGGACAGGCGCGACTGATCCTCGAATGGCCCGACATGCCAGTGCCATTGCCTGACCCTGCCCTTTTCCAGCGCAAGCGCCGAGCCTTGGGGGAGCCGGTTGAGACCCTGCCAGAAAGTGTCCGTCTGGCTGACGAACCGCGCGGACAGGAATTCGCCGATCGCGGCTTCGTTGAGCTTGCGCTCCATGCCGAGGCCGACAACCAGCGAGCGCGGCTCGGTCGCGAAGCCGAAGGTCGTCCCGTCAAAGGTCCACACCAGGGGTCGCCAACCATAGGGCGACCGCACCAGCAGCAACCGCCGATCCTGCGGCTGCCAAACGGCAATCGCGAAATCGCCGACCAGCGACGTGACATAATCGTCGCCGCGCCGATCGAACAGCGCGAGCGCGATTTCGCCGTCGGGGGCGGCCTTCATCCCCTCCCCCTGGACGCCGAGCTGCGCGATCAGCTCAGCGCGATTGTCGAAGCGGCCGTCAAAGACCATGACCGCGCCGGACCGATCGCTGATGAAGGGCTGCACCTCGCCGACGGCCTCGGGCGTGGTCGCGTGGGCGAAGCGGATCAGGCCAGCCGGGCCGTCATGCCAATGCTTGACGCCATCGAAGCCGCGCGGCACGGCGGCCCGAAGAATCGACGCGAGCAGTGCCTCGGTCATGTCGCGGCCATCGACATGGACCGCGCCGGCAATGGCACCCAATTTCGTCTCCAGTCCGGCCTGACAGTGTCTGGGCATTAGCATGTATCGCCGACCTGGCAATCGCCGGGCCCGGCTCTACGAGAGAAGGTGGAATGAGTTCGACGTCGACCTACAGCTTCGGGGGGCTGCGGCTGCATTCGGCCGTGCGGGTCGATCAGTTGCGCCCATGCCCCGCAGATGCCGAGGCCTGGGCCGATATCACGCTTTCCTTCGAAACGGGGGAGCCGCCGGTTCACGACCGGATCTCCTATCGCTGGCGCGGCCGTTACGGGCTTGTCATCGGCACCTGTGGCGATGAATGGCTGATGACATCGTCGCTGGACGGCGCCTTCCTGATCAGCCGGGAGCGGCGGACGCTGCGATGCATCGCCCCGTCGGCTGCGTCTTTCGACGCCTGTGTCGACGTCCTGATCCGGCGCGTATTGCCCCGCGTGGCGATATTGTTCGGGGCGAGCGCGATCCATGCCGCGGCGCTGGCGCGACCGGAGGGCGGCGTGCTCCTGCTGGGCATGTCCGGCGCCGGGAAATCCACCATGACCGCTTCGCTCGGGCATGCCGGCTGGCAGATCCTGAGCGACGATATCTCGCTCCTGTGGGGACTGGAGGAGCCGCTGCTTGCGCCTGCGGCGCAGGGGGTGTGCGTCTGGCCAGCGTCGCGCGAGGGAATCAACCTGCCAATCGAGCGCTGCCGGCCGATGCCCGCCTATGATGGCAAGACCCATTTCATGCCCGACGGGGATCCCGCCACAACGCCGGTGCCGCTGCGCGCGCTCGTCTTTCTCAACCGCGAGGGCAGCGCCGCGCCAGTGCTCGAGCGCATGCGCGACGCCGAGGCGCTGGTGACTGCGTCGCATATGCTGGTGCAGCTCGACCCCGGCGATCCGGCGCTGCCCGACTGGGTGCAAGGCTTTGCGCGGCTGAACGCGGCGATGAAGGTCGCGCCGAGCTACCGCCTCCATTACCCCAACGACTTCGCCGCGCTGGCCGAGGTCGAGATGCTGCTGCAGAGAGCGCTGGATCCGCAGGCGAAAAATCGGGGCGATGGCGGTTTGGCCTGAGGCTGGACCGGGCAGAACCATTGCACAGACTGGAAAGGGTTGAAGCCAGCGGTGGCGGGGGCTGCACTCTTGCTCCCCTCGCGCTCGCGGGAGGGGGACATGAGGTACGCGCCGGCGGGTTCGGTCTCCCTATTCCGCCGCCTCGAGCGCTCCCGCCTTATGCAGCAGCGACCGCGCCATCACGTCCTGCCGGGCGCGGACGACGATGCTCATCAGGCTGCCTTCATAATCAATGACGAAATCCCGCGCGATCAGCCAATCGGCATCGGCCAGCTTTTCGGGATCGACCGATCGGCGGGGCATTGGCTTTTCGAGTTCAAGCAGGATCGCCACCTGCGCGGCCGTCAGCGGAGTCAGCGGTTCGCGCGCGACCCCACGGGTGTCGAGCACTGCCTTGGTGGTGCCAATATCGAACAGCTCGAGCGCGGGCAGTTTTTCCTGTCGCCAGACCAGCTTCCAGGCGTTCATTGCGGCATGAAGCCGTTCGAGCAGATCGGGGTTGCTCAGCAGCGGCGTGGTATAGGAACCGCTGAAATGATAGCCGACCTCGTCCGCGCCGACATCGGCCGGATAGAGCTGGCGATAGCCGGGAAAGGGCGCGATCTCGCCAATGCCCATGCCGACCGGATCATTATAATAAGGGCTGTAGCGGTCGATCAGGATCGAATTGACTCCGGTCGGGCCGTGCAGATGCTCGAGCTTCGGGATCAGGCCGATCATCGCCTCGTAATGCTCCGCCTCCTCGCCCGGGAAACCATAGATCATACCCCAATGCACCCGCATGCCGATGCCGCGGCAATGCCGCAGCAATGCGATATTCTGATGCGCCGACACGCCCTTGCGCATCAGCTTCAGCAGATCGCTGGACAGGGATTCGATGCCTGGCTGGATGACGACGATGCCGCCCATAGCCATGGTATCGAGCTGGGCCTCGGTCAGGTTCGCCTTGACCTCGTAGAACATCTTCAT
>Ga0068858_100006128_pt1 | contig 11733 bp, 8 predicted proteins | sample KBSSwiS12_FD_66589 | JGI IMG/M metagenome (GOLD analysis project Ga0068858, IMG submission 66589) | Switchgrass rhizosphere microbial communities from Kellogg Biological Station, Michigan, USA - KBS Switchgrass S1-2 | ecosystem: Host-associated > Plants > Roots > Rhizosphere > Soil ... | reverse complement strand
TTAGCCGATCCTTATTCATCTGCTACCGTCATATTCGTCACAGATAAAAGATGTTTACGACCCTAGAGCCTTCATCCATCACGCGGTATTGCTCCATCAGGCTCTCGCCCATTGTGGAAAATTCCCTACTGCTGCCTCCCGTAGGAGTCTGGGCCGTGTCTCAGTCCCAGTGTGGCTGGTCATCCTCTCAGACCAGCTACTGATCGTCGCCTTGGTAAGCCGTTACCTTACCAACTAGCTAATCAGACGCAAGCTGTTCCCAAAGCGCATAAAGCTTTACTCCGAAGAGCACATGCGGTATTAGACACCATTTCTGGTGCTTATCCCTCACTTTGGGGTACATTCTTACGCGTTACTCACCCGTCCGCCGCTCGTGTATCCTACACTCCGTATTCAATCTCTACCTTCGCTAGCCTGCTATGGTGTTTCGCTGATCAACTCACCAACCTCCGAGGTAACAATGTAGCCACTGTCCCTATCTTTGGTGGTGATGCATAAGATGAATCCTATGCGACCAGACGCGATTAAATAAAAAGTGCAGAACCTTACCGCTCGACTTGCATGTATTAAGCATACCGCCAGCGTTCATCCTGAGCCAGGATCAAACTCTCCAAAAAAAAGAATCTGTTCATAGCATCAGTCGAAACTGACTTTGAGACATTCCAGGTCAAGCCCGGATGCCTCGTTAAAAAAACAATTCAAAAAAACTGACGTTGATTTGCACTATCTAAGTTTTTAAAGATCATCCGCATTTTTTAGAGACAACTATATAGAACCTCTGAAAATGCTCATTGCATCTTACCTGTTATTTCGCCCAACGTCAAGAGTTTTACATAAATAAGGGCTTTAAAGATATTTTATAGGCCGAAGGTAGCAGCAGCCCTGGCATGTACGAGCTGGTCCGCTGTCAGTACCGCATCGTACGCAGAGCTGGAGCCTCCACAATTAGGTGGAAATATATCCCTGAAGGCGTGGGTAATACCTGTATCCCCTGGAAAAATATCTGGATTCACCGGTCTTACGAACTCTATTTGAACCATGCTTAATCGCATGCCAACCTCACTAGGAACAAGGTGAACATACCGCCCAACGTTGTCTCCATTGGCCTCTGCTCTTTCAGTTAAGAACTCCTGAATAGCAGGATGTTTGATTGTTACCTCTTTTTTTAGAGCTTGTCTGAGTGGACCCAAAACCCTAGAGCCAGCGTTATAACAGTCACTCCTGGCCCTTCTAAGAGCTTCCTCCGCTCTTGTCACCTGAGCCTGACTGACTGATCTCGACTTTCTTGCTTCCATTATAATAGCCGATCGACGCCTTAACGTCGGCACAACCGCCTCAGCACTTGGATCTTCTAAAGCACTAAAATCGCAGCCTAGTCCTTCATAAACCTGACGATCAAAACTCCAAAAGCCTGCAACCATTCTGTAGCTTTCTGGATCATTTGGGTACTCGAGGGCCATATCCTACTCCTTATTTACTACCTTTTTACAGCAGTTCCAATACTGATGCAAGCATGAGCGGATTTGTTAACACAGCTCAAGTTTACCAACAATTTAAGCCCAGCTAGCTTCCAAAAAAGCATACCTGCCAATACGTAGACCGTTTTCAACCGGCTCGTCATATACGAAATCGTCCCTAATTCCCACAATGAGGCCGTTGTCTGCCATTACTGTAGCAATAGCATCACGAACTCTAACGTACCGGTCCATCCTTGTATCGAATTCAATCAGATCAAAACCGGTCGTAGGGTATTCCGCATGATTATAATAGCCTCTATAAATTACGGGCTCTTTGCTGATAAAATCTCCATAGAGAAGGTCATATGAAGTACTGCAATATCTTCCGTTGGTAGTGGCCATGGCATGAGCCTTAAATAGAAAGCCTTCAAAGTGACCACGAACTCTAGGGTCGGCTAACACGGCCGCCGCATCAAACCCAGGTGATCGTGTCTGTATGTCATCAAGCGTTACTTGATTAGCCTGTTCCGCTTGCCGCCTAAATTCAGGCGTCAATGCGTCTCTTATAATAGTGGGTAGCCCTGCCATCGTAACTGCTCCTTAAGTCAACCCCAGTATATCTCCAAGTAAACACTATGCAAGCATGAGCGTATCATCTGCTTACTAACCAGCGTCTTCAGTTTGTCTGACACTCTTTTGACCCATAAGACGGCTGCGGCGCGCGGAATAGCTCTGAGGCATAATCACGAGGTCAAGCCTTTCGCGTTCTGGAATCTTCATACCATTTGGCACCTCTGAAAAAGGCACAATCGGGAATCCACGCATAAACCTAGGATCTCTAGGGTCGCCCACGGCAAGACCGAAAGCAATCTCGTAACTTGAAAGATTTAACCATCTATAACCGTCAACCCAACTATTACCTCGGCTTACTTCTCTCCTAGCCGAACTATCCATCCCGTTGTTGGCAAGAAAAACCGCAGGGCCAAAACCTCTCTCAAGATCACCAAGCTGTTTAATTATAGGTTTTTTATCTGTAGCCGTGCGTATATCAACCATCAGGCGCTTGTAGGTAGCAAAATCCAAGGCAAGAGACTGAATGGCTCTGCTCCCAGACATCATTTCTGCTAAATCATTTCTGTCACGGCTCTCGATTAACTCAAAGTTCACCATAGTTCTGATAGTTTCTTTTGGAGCTGGCTTAGCCAAACTATCCACCATCGCCTGCGTAATCCCAAGTCTCGCGCAGGTACGAAGTTCTGCAAAAACCTTCTCCATTGGACGTTCTGCCTTAGAAAGAGGTAATGCTATTAAAAACATAGCTTCATTGTCACTAATTCCATCCCACTTTGAAAAATTTATTCTAAAAGAATCCCAGCTTTCACTCCTAAAAGGACCGAGATCAGTTTTACTTACACTATCTATATCCGCGTGAAGCCCTAAGCGGCGACGAACTTCGGTAAATTGCGCGAAATGGTCAACTAAATTTTCGTAGCCACCTTCTATGAGATTGTCGAATCGTACAGAACCACGGAAAGCCACCCCGCCTTCAGCTTCTACGATGAACGCCCCTGGCTCACTCCGACCGGATACCAAAAGCTCTTCTGCTACAGCCTGCAGAGGTTCTACATACCATAGTCCGGATTCTGGTTGAGGCATTTCTAAAACTCCTTAGTTATTACCTGTTTTACAGGAGCAAACAGCCAGATGCAAGCATGAGCGTATCTGGGATTTATTCTTCTTCGGACGCTGGTTCTGTGTTTGGGCTAGTTTTTGGGGCGGCGACTTCCAGGCTGCCGTCATCTTCAACTTCTTCGCTTTCACCTTCCAGGCTAGTGTCAATTAGGGCTAGTGAGGCAACGGTGTCACCTTCGTTTAGGCGCATGATGCGCACGCCCTGGGTAGCACGGCCGAGTTCTGGGATGTCTTTCAGGCCTAAGCGGATAGTCTGGCCAGCGGTAGAGATAATGATTACCTCGTTAGCATTCTCGGTTAAGGTCTTAACACCCATAAGTGTTCCTGTCTTCTTGTTAACAATGGCCGATCTTATACCAACGCCACCACGAGCGTGAGCCGTAAACTGGCTTACCTTAGTGCGCTTGCCGTAGCCAAACTCTGAAATCACGAATATAGATGAGTTGTCTTCAACAATATCCATACCAATCACTTGGTCGCCTGCGCGCAAACGGATACCGCGTACACCGCGTGAAGCACGGCCCATTGGGCGGACGTCTTTTTCGCTAAAGCGGATAGCCTGGCCTTGGGAAGTACTTATAACAACTTCATTGCTGCCGTCTGTCATACGTACCCACTTAAGTTCATCGCCGGCGTCCAGGTTAATAGTGATCAGGCCCGAGTTTCGAACGTTTTGGTACTGCTCAAACGGTGTCTTCTTAACAACGCCTCTAACCGTACACATCATCATATTGCCGTCTTTGGTTAGCTTAGAGACGTTAATAACTGAACTAACTTCTTCTTCTGGCTGCAGCTGCAACAGGTTAACAATTGCTACGCCCTTGGCGTTAAGTCCCACAGCTGGGACTTCGTAAGTCTTCAAGCGGAATACACGGCCTTTGTTAGTAAAGAATAGCAAGAAGTCGTGCGTTGAAGCGTTAACCACATGTTCAATAACGTCTTCTTCCCTGGTGGCCATACCCCGGCGGCCCTTGCCGCCACGGCCCTGCTTCTTATAATCCTGGATTGAAGAGCGCTTGATGTAATTATTAGCTGTTAGAGTTACAACAACTTGTTCATCTGGTACCAGGTCTTCGTCGCTTAGCTTATTGAGCTCATTGGCTATCACCACCGTGCGGCGCTCATCGCCAAAGCGTTCTTTCATGTCTAGCAGCTCGGTCTTAATGATCTTCAAAATTTCTTTCTCATTGCCAAGAATTTTCTCTAGCTTAGCAATCAGTTTAAGAAGTTCGGCCAGTTCTTTCTCGAGTTCTTCGCGGGACAGACCAGTAAGTGCGCGCAGCTGCATCGCAAGAATTGCCCGGGCCTGGATTTCGCTCAAACTAAACTGTTCCATCAAGGCATTCTGAGCATCCTCGGTGGTCTTCGATGCGCGGATGGTCTTAATAACTTCGTCAATATGGTCAAGCGCGATCTTAAGCCCCTCTAAAATGTGGGCACGGTCCTTAGCCTTCTTAAGCTCAAATTCGGTACGGCGTCGGACAACGTTCTGACGGTGCTTGATGTGCTCGTTAATGATGTCTTGTAGGCCCAAAACACGGGGCTGTATGCCGTCAATTAGGGCCAGCATGTTGTAGTGGAAAGCGGTCTGCAGCGGAGTCATCTTATAGAGCTGGTTCAGAAGCTTCTTAGGATAAGCATCCTTCTTGAGGTCAATTACAATCCTCACAACACCACGGGCAGTTTCATCACGGATATCTGATATGCCGACTACCTTCTTTTCATGTACCAGTTCAGCTATCTTCTCAACAAGCCCTGCCTTGTTAACAGCATAAGGAATTTCAGAAATGATAATCCGGGTACGGCCCTTGTTGGTCTCTTCAATGTTAGCTACACCGCGCACGACCACGCCGCCACGGCCAGTAGCGAAAGCAGTACGGATGGAGTCTTTGCCATAGATAATACCGCCGGTTGGGAAGTCTGGCCCCTTGATATGCTCCATGATTTCATCAAGTGTAATTTCTGGGTTATCTATCTGGGCAATGGTAGCGTCACAGAGCTCGTTCAAGTTGTGAGGCGGAATATTGGTAGCCATACCAACGGCAATACCAACCTGCCCGTTAAGCAGAAGGTTTGGCAGTTTAGCCGGCAAAACTTCTGGCTCCTGCAAGGATCCGTCGAAGTTATCACGGAATGGCACGGTATCTTTGTCGATATCTTCAACCAATGCCTCAGAGGCACGGGTCATTCTGGCTTCTGTGTACCTATAAGCAGCTGGCGGATCTCCGTCCATGCTACCAAAGTTACCCTGGCCGTCTACCAGCATGTAGCGGGTAGCGAACGGCTGAGCTAGGCGGACCATTGAATCATAAATAGCGGTGTCGCCGTGCGGGTGGTATTTACCCATAACTTCACCGACGATCTGGGCGCTTTTGGTGTGGCGTCCGCCAGCACGCATGCCGTTTTTGTCCATTACGTACAAGATTCTACGGTGTACCGGCTTTAGGCCGTCACGAACATCCGGCAAAGCACGGGCCACAATAACAGACATGGAATACTGCAAGTAGCTGGTTTCCATCTCGTCTTCCACCGAACGCTCCACCATGATACGAGAGTGGTTTAGGGGGTCAATGAGCTTAAACCGGTCTTCAGCGTCTGCCATATTAAATATCCAGCTCCGTTACAAATTTGGCGTTCGTTTGGATGAAGTTTTTCCTAGGTTCCACCTCTGAGCCCATCAGCTTGTTGAAGATAGCATCAGCCTTTTCAGCGTCGGCTACTTTCACCTGCACCAGCACCCTGTTAACGGGATCCATAGTGGTTTCCCAAAGCTGTTCAGCGTTCATTTCACCAAGCCCTTTATAGCGGGCAATGGTCACACCGGCCTGCTTAACGCGGTCATCGGTGTCTTCCATCTTTACACCTTTGGCTTTGCGCTCAGCGATTAGACGGTCGATAATCTGGTCGCGTTCTTCATCTGTATAAGCGTACTCGCGCTTCTTGCCCTGCATAATAGCGAACAGAGGCGGCTGAGCTGCGTAGAGGTGCCCACCTTCGATAATCGGGTACATATGGCGGTAGAAGAGTGTCATAAGCAGCGTACGGATATGAGAGCCATCAACATCGGCGTCGGTCATAATGATGATTCTTTCGTAGCGAAGACCTTCCATATCGAACTGTTCGGCAATGCCGACACCCATAGCCTTAATGAGGTTAAGGATTTCCTGGTTGGCCAACATCTTGTCTAAACGAGCGCGTTCAACGTTCAAGACCTTACCGCGCAAAGGTAGGATGGCCTGGAACTGACTGTTACGCCCTTCCTTAGCAGAGCCACCGGCCGAGTTACCCTCTACAATATAAAGTTCGGCCTGGGAGCGATCTTTAGTAGCGCAGTCGGCCAGCTTACCTGGCAAACCTGAGCCGTCCAAAGCACCTTTACGGATAATATTCTCACGTGCAGCCCGGGCAGCCTTGCGGGCTCTGGCCGCAATTGTTGCTTTTCCTACAATGAGTCTGGCTATTGCCGGGTTCTCTTCAAGGTAGTAATTCAGATATTCAGCAAATACTTTCTCTACATAACCGCGAACTTCTGGGTTGCCAAGCTTGTTCTTGGTCTGGCCTTCAAACTGCGGGTCGGGGATTTTAACCAAAATAACAGCGGTCAAACCTTCACGGGTATCTTCACCGCTAAGGTTCTCTTCCTTTTCCTTTATAAGGCCCTGTTTGCGGCCGTAATCGTTCACGACCCTTGTTAAAGCCGTTCTAAAACCAACCAAGTGCGTACCGCCATCTGGGGTCAACACGTTGTTAGCGAAAGCCTTAACCACTTCGTTGAAGGTATCGTTGTACTGCAAAGCCACTTCAACCATAACGTCATCAATCTGTTTTTCAACGTAAAACACCTTGTCACCAACGGTTTCTTTGCCAAGGTTCAGGTGCCGCACATAGCTCTGGATGCCACCTTCGAAGTAAAAGCTACACCGTTCACCCGTACGTTCATCGATAACAGTGGTTTTAATGCCTTTGGTCAGGTATGACTGATGGCGCAAATAGTCCACCACCCATTCATATTCCAACTCTACCGTCTCTTTAAAAATGGTTGGGTCTGGGTAAAAAGTGATCGATGTACCAGTGCGATCAGTTGCCTCGCCCTTTTGGATTGGGGTCTTCGGTGCGCCTTGGGCATATTCTTGGCGGTAAACATGGCCTTGGCGGCGAATCTCGGCTACCAACTTGGTCGATAGAGCATTCACTACCGATGACCCAACACCGTGCAAGCCCGATGAAACCTTATAGCCGTTGCCGCCGAACTTACCGCCAGCGTGCAGTACAGTTAACACCGTCTCAAGAGCGCTGATGCCGGTCTTTTCCATCTTGTCTACAGGGATACCAGCACCGTCATCCTCAACTTTGCAGCCACCGTCGGCCAGCATCGTTACTTTTACTTCTGTCGCACGGCCGGCAATGGCTTCATCAATAGAGTTATCGGCAATTTCTTTTATGAGGTGATGGAGCCCATCCACCCCAGTACCGCCAATGTACATACCCGGCCGCTTACGAACTGGCTCCAGGCCCTCAAGCACTTGAATATCACTCGAACCATACTCTTTGGACGTATCTTTTTGTTTGGCCACGGTATCAGTATCCCCTCTTTAAAACACCTCAAATATCTGTACCTATTATAAACCTAAAACCACCTATCCTGCAATAGCATCAGGCCGTTTGAAGCCAATTTCAACTAATAAAACAACGTCCTTGGCCCTAAAGCCTTATTTTGTCAGTTTTTAAACTCAAACTGCCCTGCAGAGCTTCCTGGATCGTCTCAAACATAAACCTGCCTTATAATTGCTCTTTTATAATACTTATGCTATAATATAGCTTATAAATGAGTGAACATTTTGCCGAAAATAAAGCTAGACCGGTTGGCTTCGTCCTAAACCCCAATGCAGCTAGTGCTTTTGGGGGACGGATTTTGCAGGCCGCTCATCAATACCGTCACCGTAACCCCTTACATATAGCTGACGGCGTGAGCTTATACCCGGATCATATGCTTAGATCACATGATACGACACGGCTTGTAGGCTCACTACGCACTTTACTTCTTTCTGATGAAGATCAAGCACTTGTTGATATAGCCAAAGAAAAACTCCTGACAACTATGCCAACAGATAGAGCACATGATCTTTCAGTTAGTTTTCTGGTTGGTAATTTTGGCGATAGTTCATGGCACATTGACGGCCCACGGGGTAAACGCCTTTTAGTAAACATATCTGAGCACCTCATTGCTCTCCGAAATCTTCGTACGTGGAATAGCTCTGATTTTTGCGAACTTAATCCAGACGGTTCTGAAGGAGTTGCTGAAATTAGAGCTCTGACTAACTCGGAGAGCGTCCATGTCTCGACTATTCCTTACCTTCCTGGCCGGGGAGTACTAATAGACAATGACCAGCCGTTTTTAAGTGAACGCTTACCTCATGCTGGCTCAACCGAAGCAACCAGAGTCGTCATGGTTGCAGAAGCTTTACCGATATCAGGCCAGCCACACAGAGCCTGATAAAAATCACCATAAAGTAGTTGCCAGAGAGCCCGCGCTTATGGTTAAATGAAGTTGAACACTTTATTTATCAACAATATCTAACAAAAAGCTGCACACAATGTTTAAAAAATTAATCAGCAACCTACCCTTTAACCCCAGTCTTCTTGGGCAAGTTAGCTTCTACACTAAGCGCCTTAAAGCCGAGGAGTCGATCCGCCGCTTAGGCTTTGGTTTTATGGCGCTCGCCATGTTTATCCAGATGTTTGCCGTCATTGCTCCGCCTCACAAGTCTTTGGCTTACAGCAGTGCCGACGATTATATCCAGGCAAATGGCTTCCCTACTAAGCAGGCCGTCCTGGCCGCTTGGGACGACCCCACTAAAGACATCCAAGCCATCTATAGCCACTTCGGTGTCACCCGTGATGAGATAGTGAATTTATCAGACCAAGTCACCATTAACAGTGGCGCCGCTGATCTTTGGACAACCGGACGCACATCTGTTTCAGAGCGTCCTGATGCCGCAAGTATTAAGCAAGAATACAAAGACACTGAGCAACCAGTGACAATAAACGGCGAAACAATCTACTTCCGCAACCTCAAATCCTTCGACATAGTTAACACAACCAACGATTACCAGGCCTACGAAGGAACGAAGCCAGATGGCACAAAGTTCTGGATCTTGGCTGACTGTGGTAACTACACTCAGATTTACATACCGCCTCCAACCCCAACAGCCGAGGGCTTCCTCGATGGCCAAAGCTGCAATGGCATCTTCGGCTGGGCTTGGAATGGCGTGCATGACCGCTATGTGCACATCTACATTGACCAGCCTGCGTTTAGCGGGGCCGTAAAAGACCGGGATTATTACGAAGTTATTGCAAACCAGTCACGCCCAGATGTCCATGCCGCCCGGAATGAAATACCTGCCGAGGTGGGATATACCTGGGACGGCGGTCCGCTTAGAAACGATAATAAAGTCCATCACATATGGGTCTATGTTACCGACCGGCTCTCTAACTACGGTTTACTAGCTGGTGGTGAGAATGTAGCCGTCAACTTTACTTGCCCTACCCCCGACAACCCAACCCCAAACCCAACGCCTAACCCAACACCACAGCTAGCAACGCCAGCAATTGAATTACGCAAAACCATTGACGGCGGCCCACGCACGCTTAAGCCAGGCGATGAATTTAGCTTCCGGTTTGAATATCGTAATACAATACCAAATTCCTCGAATGCCGAGAACGTTACTATTAAAGATACTCTGGACCTAGACCACTTCGATATCGTTAGTGCTAACGGCACTCCAGCCACTGCGGCATTGCTTACCAGCCTTGGTAACTTGTCCGGGAAAGAATTAACCATATCACTTGGCTCAGTTGCTTACACACCCGATTTTCAAACTGCCGCGGTTTTAGGTGTAAAACTCAAGTCCAACCTAGCAAACGGCCAAAGCATTTGTAATGCCGCAAGTCTTAGCGCTAGCAACGCCGCCACAGTTACAAGCGGTGGCAGTAACCTTTGTGTTAACATTTTGAACCCATGCTTGGTTAACCCAGCCGTAGGCTCCGCTACCGACGCCGCTTGCGTGCCAATTCTAGTTTGTTCTCTAACCCAGTCATCGATAAACAAGACCACTAAGGAAAGCACGCTTACAACCACGGTAACATCTAGCAACGCCGCCTTAACACCTATAGTTTCTTATGTATATAACTTTGGTGACCAGACTTCAGGCAAAACCAATAACAGCACTGCCCTAACCGACACCGTCAAGCACGTTTATAAGGACGGCAACTACAATGCCAGCGTAACCGTTTTCTACCATGTCAGCGGTAACTCTGGGGAATCACATACAACAGCCTGTGCTGCCGATGTCGAGACCAAGCCCGACCAGCCACTAACCCCAAGCAAATCAGCCCAGAACATCAGCCAAAAGCTCAACCCTGCCGACACCGTAAAAACCAAGGCCAAGGGTGGCGACATCATTGAATACAGCCTGATTGTTCATAACAGCTTTGATTACGACCGCAGCAACTACACTATCAGCGATACGATTGCCGACGTCCTGGACTACGCCGATGTTGACCAAGCGTTCTTAACTGCCCAAGGCGGCAAGTTCGACGCCAGCACCAAGACAGTGTCGTGGGATTCCCAAACCATCCCTGCTAACAGTGACATGATCAAAAAGTTCCGCATAACTATCAAAGACCCAGTGCCTGCTACAAATAACCCGGGGCCAATGACCACCAGCTTTGACTGTAACATCGTGAATACCTTTGGTTCTTCAACCATTTCGATTCCTATCAATTGCCCACCAGCTAAAACCGCGGAGTATTTGGCTACCACCCTGCCAAACACCGGCCCTGGTACCAGCGTTATCATTGGGGCTGCCATGATGGTTATCGTTGCCTACTTCTTCTTCCGCTCACGTTTGCTTGGTAAAGAGCTGGAATTAGTACGAGCCGAATATTCAACCGGAGGAGGTTTCTAAGATGAGCGAAAAAACCTATGTACATCACGGTCATGAAAAAGATCGAACTAACCACGAGCTTGAAGACCATAGCAAAGAGATATTAGATAAGCTAGCTGAAAAGGGCCACGAGTCAGCCGAGACACATGCCGAAGAGCTTAAAGAGAACCTGGAAAATATCCGGGCCGAAGCCCGTGAAAAGGCCAAGTCGGCCGAAGAAGTAATACTGGCCCATGAAGAATCAGCCAAAGAACCAGAAGCCCCTATGCTGGTTAACAAGGATCTTAAGAACATTAAGTACAAGCGCACGCTGCAAACTGTTCGAAAAGACCTTAAGCCAACCGAAAGGGTTTTAAGCCGGGTCATTCATAACGAAACAGTTGATGCTATCTCTGAAATAGCCGGCAAAACCGTTGCCCGCCCGTCTGGCTTCCTAACTGGCGCCATCTTTGCCTTTGTCGGCAGTTCAATTTTCTTATGGGTAACTAAACACTATGGCTACGAATATAACTTCTTGTTCTTCGCCATGCTCTTCGCGACTGGATTTGTATTAGGTCTGTTTGTAGAATTGCTAGTCCGCCTAGCCACCCGCAACCGTTCTAAAAGTTAGAGGGCAATCCTCTTAAGCTTTGGTGCCT
>Ga0068858_100006125_pt1 | contig 11734 bp, 13 predicted proteins | sample KBSSwiS12_FD_66589 | JGI IMG/M metagenome (GOLD analysis project Ga0068858, IMG submission 66589) | Switchgrass rhizosphere microbial communities from Kellogg Biological Station, Michigan, USA - KBS Switchgrass S1-2 | ecosystem: Host-associated > Plants > Roots > Rhizosphere > Soil ... | reverse complement strand
TCGATCCAGCGGCCGTCGACGTAGCACTGCTGGCGAAAGAGCGCTGGATCCTTCAGCGCGGCGATGCGTTCGAGCGAATCCGGGGCCATGGCCATCTCCTTGTCGAACCGATGATTCTAATGGATCGCGATTCGCCGCCCGAGTTCACGCGGCCGCCGGCCTTTTCGCCGTCACGAGCAGCACGCCCGCCAGAACGAGCGCCGCGCCGGCGAGTTGCAACCCGTAGACCGGCTCCGCGAGGATCACTGCGCCAAGCCCGATCGTGAACACCGGCCCCAGCGACCCGACGAGCGACGCGGTGTTGGCGCCCATGCGCCGGATCGACTCGGCGATGAGCCACGTCGGCAGCACGGTGGAGAAGATCGCCATCGCGAGCGTCAACCGGTGGACGGACGCGGGCACCGCGAGCGCGGCGAGCGGGCGCAGCGCGAGGAAATGCAGCAGCACGAACACCGTGGAGGCGAGCATCGCCCACGCGATGAACCGCGACGAGCCCAGGCGCGCGATCACGCGACCGGACCCGACGAGGTAGAGCGCATAGCAGACGGCGCTGGCGAACACCAGGCCGGTGCCGAGCGCCGTCGCGTGGAGGTCGCCGCCGACCGCAAGGTTCTGCCAGACGCACAGCGCGATGCCGGCATAGGACAGCACCAGCGCGACGACGGCGCGGCGCGTGACGGGCTTGCCGAGCAACAGCGCCGACAGCACGACCACGATCGTGGGGTTGAGGAACAGCACGAGCCGCTCGAGCGCGGCGCTGATGTACTGCAGGCCGAGGAAGTCGAGCAGGCTCGACACGTAGTAGCCGATGAAGCCGAGCGCGGCCAGCGTGCGCCAGTCGGCGGCCGAAATGCGCGCCGCGCCGGCCTTACGCCCGCTCCACCACGCCATCGCGACGAAGAAGGGCGCCGCGTAGATCATTCGCAGCGCGAGCAGCGTCACCGCGTCGACGCTGCTGCCGGCGTACACCAGCTTGATGAAGATCGCCTTGAACGAGAACCCGAGCACGCCGACGACCGCGCAGAGCGGGCCGATCCAGTACGCCGGGCGCGGCGCGGCGGGCGGGTTCAATCCCAGCGGACGACGCCGGCGTACGCCGTGACGAGGATCACGGCGCCGAACGCGATCCGGTACCACGCGAACGGCACGAAGTCGTGATGGCTCACGTACCGGATGAGCCAGCGCACGCAGACGAAGGCCGAGACGAACGCGGCGGCGAAGCCGACGCCGAACGCGGGCAGGTCGGTCGCCGACAGCAGCGCGCGATTCTTGACCATTTCATAGCCGCACGCGGCGAACAGCGTTGGAATCGCGAGGAAGAACGAGAACTCGGTCGCCGCCGACCGCGACAACCCGAACAGCATGCCGCCGATGATCGTCGCGCCCGAGCGCGACGTGCCGGGCACCAGCGCCAACGCTTGTGCGCAGCCGATCTTGAGCGCGTCGGTCCAGCGCATGTCGTCGACGCTGTCGATGCGCACGACGCCCGGGGCACGCCGCTGTCGCCGCTCGACCCAGAGGATCACGAACGCGCCGACGATGAAGGCAAGCGCCACGGGCACCGGCGCGAAGAGCCGCGCCTTGATCGCTTTGCTGAACACGAGGCCCAGCACCGCCGCCGGCATGAACGCGACGGCGACGTTCACCGCGAAGCGCTGCTGGACGCGGTCCGACGCGAGGCCGCGGAGCGCCCGCGCGAGGCGTGCGCGGTACTCCCAGCAGACGGCAAGGATTGCGCCGGCCTGGATGACGATCTCGAATACTTTCGCGTGGTCGCCCGTGTAGTCGAGCAGCGATCCCGCGACGATCAGGTGGCCGGTCGACGAGATCGGCAGGAATTCGGTCAGGCCTTCGACGATGCCGAGGATGAGCGCGACGACGAGCGAGGGATGGTCCAAGGCGCGGAAGTTGCAGGCAGGAAGAGGCCGCGAATTGTCGCACGAACGCCGAGGGCGCCCCGGCGCGAAGGCGATCCCCGGCTTGCGGAGCGATCAGCCCCGCGGTGCGCCGCTCTAGCGGGGATGGCCCTGCTGCAGCATCGCAAGCGCCTGGCTCACGAGATCGCTTTGGTTGTCGGGAATCTGTCCCTGCGGCGTCATCTGGTCCATGACCTGCGGCAGCATGTGCGCGAGTCCGCTCGACGCGTCTTCATTGGAAATGCCGAGCTGCTGTGCGATCTGGCCGAGCTGGCCGTGGCCGAAGACCTGCGACAGCGCGGCGGGGTCGATCGGCATGTTCTGTCCGGTGCCGATCCACGATTGCGCCTGCGCGCCGTAGCCGGCCTGCTGCAGCTTGGAGAGCACGCCCTGCAGGCCGCCGTTCTGCTGGAGCACTTGCAGTGCGATCGCCAGCAGCGGATTCTGACCCTGCGTGCCGATCGGCGGCTGCGTTCCCGTCGGCGTTTGCGCGCCGCCCATCATTCCGCCCATCACCTGTCCAAGCAATCCGTCGAGCAATCCCATGATGTCACCTCGCATGCCACGAAAACGGACCGCCAGTTTACGCCGGTCGCGTGCCAGCGCCAGTTGACGCGGCGGTAAGGAAACCGGCGCGGCGCTGACTAACTGTGCGATCGGGGCCGTCCGCGCCCTCCCAAACGGTCGCTGGCGCACCGCGCCCGTCACGCCGTGCTTGGTTTCGGTGCGGAGGAGATAGGCCCCGAACCCTTCTCGTTCACGGCTAGTGGGAGCACACCATGTTCAAGGGATTGACCGCGCTGGTTACCGGATCGACCAGCGGCATTGGCCTCGGCATCGCGACGGCGTTCGCCGCGAAGGGCGCCAACGTGATCCTCAACGGCTTCGGCGATGCGGGTGCGATCGAGAAGATCCGCGCCGGGCTCGCCGCCGAGCACGATGTCGCCGTGCGCTACGACGGCGCCGACCTGTCGCAGCAGGCGCCGATCGAGGCGATGATGGGCAAGGCGCTCGCGGAGTTCGGCGCCATCGACATTCTCGTCAACAACGCCGGCATCCAGTTCGTGGCGCCCGTCGACGAGTTCCCCGTCGACCAGTGGAACCTCATCCAGGCGCTCAATCTGTCGGCGTCGTTCCACACGATCCGCCTCGCGCTGCCGGCGATGAAAAAGAAGCAGTGGGGGCGCATCCTCAACATCGCGTCGGCGCACGCGCTGGTGGCGAGCCCGTACAAGTCAGCGTATGTGGCCGCCAAGCACGGCATTGCGGGCCTCACCAAGACGGTGGCGCTCGAAGTCGCGGCGCAGGGCATCACGATGAACGCAATCTGCCCGGGCTACGTGTGGACGCCGCTGGTCGAGAAGCAGATCCCCGACACGGCGAAGGCGCGCGGGCTCACGGAGCAGCAGGTCATCCGCGACGTGCTGTTGCACGCCCAGCCAACCAAGCAGTTCGTGCAGGTGAGCGAGGTCGCGGCGCTCGCGGCGTTTCTCGCGAGCAGGGACGCGGCCTCGATCACCGGCGCGATCATTCCGATCGACGGCGGCTGGACGGCGCAATGAGTTCCGCCCGGGGAAGGACGGCGGCAGCGAAGCGTCGCACGAAAAGCAACGGCGCAGCGCGCACGCACGGGCGCGAAACCTTTCCGGGCCAGATCGTGCTCGTCCTGCAGGGCGGCGGCGCGCTCGGCGCTTACCAGGCCGGCGTGTTCGAGGCAATGCACGAAGCCGGCGTCGAGCCTGACTGGGTCATCGGCACGTCGATCGGCGCGATCAACGCGGCGATCATCGCCGGCAACACGCACGAGAACCGCCTCGCGAAGCTGAAGGAGTTCTGGACGCGCGTCGAGCAGAAAGGCGGCAACGACTTCCTGCGTTTCTGGACGAGCATGACCAACATGGGCGCCAACCTCACGACGGTCAGCCAGGGCATCCCGTGCTTTTTCACGCCGCACCTGCCGGCGTGGCTCGGCATGCACTCGCCGCTCGGCGTCGAGGCGGCCGCGTACTACACGACGTCGCCGCTCGCGGCGACGCTGTCCGATCTCGTCGACGTCGAGCAGGTCAACCGCTGCAAGGTGCGGCTCACTGTCGGCGCCGTCAACGTGCGCAACGGCGAGATGCGCTACTTCGACAGCCGCGATGAGCCGCTCGCGATCGACCACGTGCTCGCATCGGGCGCGCTGCCGCCGGCGTTTCCGGCCGTGCGCATCGACGGCGACCCGTACTGGGACGGCGGCATCTTCTCCAATACGCCGATCGAAGCGGTGCTCGACGACAATCCGCGCAAGGATTCGGTGATCTTCAACGTGCAGCTCTGGAATCCCGAAGGGCCCGAGCCCGAGACGCTGTGGCAGGTCATGGGCAAGCAGAAGGACATCCAGTACGCAAGCCGGTCGAAGAGCCACATTGCGCGGCAGAAGCAAATCCATCACCTGCGCCACGTGATCCGCGAAATGTACAAGCACGTGCCGGAAAAGTTGCGCAACGACGCGGCGGTACGGGAGCTGAACGGCTGGGGCTGCGGCACGACGATGCACATCGTGCGGCTGCTTGCGCCCGGCGTCGACGGCGAAGATCACACCAAGGACATCGACTTCACGCCCGCCGGCATCCGCGCGCGATGGCAGGCCGGCTACGCCGACACGATGCGCATGCTCGCCGCCGCGCCGTGGACGAAGCCGGTCGACCCGGTCGAGGGCGTGATCATCCACCAGGATCCCGCACGGCCCGAGCCGAAGCTCGCGCGCGGCATCGACGGTTTCTCCGGCAGAACGCGCTGAGCGAGTAAGCAAAGCCTCGCGCGACCGACCATTACAGCAGGCGCGTCACACATGCGCCGCAACGTTCGACTAATCCATCACCGACCTTCCAAGGAGACTGCAATGACGAACCAGATCCGCGGCCATGCCGCCCGTTCCATCCTCGCTGCCGCCGTGGCGGCACTGTTCGCGGCGACACCGGCGTTCGCCGGCGAATGCCCGGCCGACAAAGTTGGCGCCAACACGCTGCCCAACGCGCCGACGACGCCGGTCGGCGTCACCGAGCAGGAATTGTCGTCGGTCGACCTGTCGAAGGAGAACGTGCACCTCGACGAGCGGCGCCTGCGCTTTCGGGCGATGCAGATCCAGCCCGGCGGCGTCGTGCCGCTGCACTCGCACGCCGACCGCCCGGCGCTGATCATGGTCAATACCGGAACGATCTACGAGAACAGCAGCAAGTGCCTGGTGCCGATCCAGCACAAGGCGGGCGACATCTCGCGCGAGTTCCTCGGCACGCAGCACTGGTGGAAGAACGACGGCACGACGGTCGTTACGCTGACGATTGCCGACATCGTCAACGACAAGAAGCCGGACACGATGGCGAAGAACGTCATGTGATCGCCGCGCGGCGCGCGTTGCGCGCCGCGTTTCCTCATTACCGCGGGGCACGTGACGCTGCGTGCCCCGCCGCACGTCGAAAGTCGATCCGCAAATGCAGATCCTGCTCACCAGCGTGCCGTTCGCCGTGGCGGCACTCCTCGCCGGCATCATGGGTTTCGCCATTCAGCGTGGCGCAACGTGCATGGTCGCTGCGGTCGACGAAGTGGTCAGCGAGCGCCGGTTCCGGCGGCTGTCCGCGATGCTCGCCGCATCGATGTGGGTGCTCGCCGGCCTGCTGATCGCGCAGACCTACGGTGCGTTGCCGCAGATGCCCGGCGGCTATGCGGTGACGGCGTACACGGTGGTCGGCGGCGCGGTGCTCGGTATCGGCGCCTACGTTGGGCGCGCGTGCGTGTTCGGCGCCATCGCCCGGTTCGGCAACGGGGAGTGGGCCTATCTCGTCGTGCCGGTCGGATTCTTTGTCGGATGCGCGAGCGTCGCGCCGCTCTTCATGCCGGCAATGCCGGTGCCGTTGTCCGACGGCTCGCCGGTGTTCGGAGCAGGCGCGTGGGCGGCGGTGCTGTGTGCCGTCGTTGCGGCCGTCCCCATCCTGCAGGCGTGGCGTCGCGGTCGCGACGGCGCCGCGCTGCCCGCGGAGGCACGCAGCGGCTTGGCCGCGCGCGTCTGGTCGCCCGGCGCCGCAACCGCCGTCATCGGAATCACTTTCTTCTTCATGATGCTGCTCGTCGGCCCGTGGGCCTACACCGACGCGCTTGCCGATGCCGCCCGCCGCATGCCGCACGACATCGCCGCACGGGGCTTGCTGATGTTCGCGTTGTTCGCCGGCGCGTTCATCGGCGGCCTCACTGCGCGGCGTTTCGGCAGCACGCCGGTGACGCCGGCGCGTCTCGCGCGCTGTTTCGCGAGCGGTGTGCTGATGGGGTGGGGCAGCCTGCTCATCCCCGGCGGCAACGACGGCCTGATCCTGGTGGGGATGCCGCTGCTGTTTCCCTATGCGTGGATCGCGATGGCAAGCATGGCGCTCGCCATCGCTGCCGCGATGCTGGTGAGCCGCGGCGTCGCCGCGTCGCGTGCGGGCACGCCGGCGTCGGGCGCTTAAGGCCGATGCGCGCGCCGCCGTGCGCGCCGAACGCAAGTCAGGCCGGACGATGCCGGACGTGCATGTGCGCTTCCGCGGCCGGATAGCCCGCCGCGCCAAACGTCTCGCGGATCACCCGGTTGGTATCGAAGTACACCTGCCAGTAATGGTCGGTGTGCACGTACGGACGCACGGCCAAGACCGGCCCGCGCTCGTTGAACGAGAGGATCTCGACGTCGGGCGCGGGCTCGGGCACGACGTTGGCGATCTTCGGCAGCGAGGCCTTGAGGCGCGCGATCGCATCCTGCGGGTCGACCGAGTGGTCGAGTTGCGCCGTGAGCTCGACGCGCCGGTAGGCGTTGTGGGAAAAATTCTTGATCGTGCCGCCCATCACTTTCGCGTTGCCGACCATCGTGAGGACGTTGTCCGGCGTGTCGATGCTGGTGGTGAAAAGGCCGATCGCGCGCACGGTGCCCTCCACTTCCGCAGCGACCACGTAGTCGCCGACCTTGAACGGCCGCAGCACCAGGATGAACGCGCCGGCGGCAAAGTTCGACAGCAGTCCGCCCCATGCGGCACCAATCGCGATGCCGAGCGCTGCGATCAGCGCGGCGAACGACGTCGTCTCGACGCCGAAGTAGCCGAGGATGCCGACGACCAGCATGACGTTGAGCGCGACGGCGATGGCGTTCGCCATGTAGCGGATGATCGTCGGCTCGATCTTCTGCCGCTCCATCGCCTTGGTGACGAGCGTGGTCACGAGGCCGATCAGCATCCGGCCGACGATGTAGATCGCCATTGCGCCGAGGATCTTGAGGCCCATCGCAATGATGATCGGCTTCGAGGTGTCGTACATTCCGGAAATGTCCATGGGCTTCCTGAGTTCTTGCAGGTGAAGACGGGGTGCGCGCGGAAAGGCGCGCGGCCGTAACCTTAGCGTATCCGCGGCAAACGATAAACCGCCGACGCCTCTGCCCGTGAGGCGCCAACGATGGGCCGATTGGCGCTACGATGGCAGTAAGATCGCCACGCCGGGCGCAGACTAACGGGCGTTCGAAGCAATCGTCGAACAAGGACACGCGAATGGCCGAAGCCTATGACGCGATCGTGATCGGCACCGGACAGGCGGGCCCGCCGCTGGCCGTTCGCCTCGCGGCGGCGGGGCGGCGCGTCGCCATCGTCGAGCGCAAGCGCTTCGGCGGCACCTGCGTCAACAACGGCTGCATTCCGACGAAGACGCTGGTGGCGAGCGCCCGCGCCGCGTGGGTCGCGCGGAACGCCGCGGCGTATGGCGTCGTCGTCGTCGGCGACGTTCGCGTCGACATGCGCGAGGTCAAGGCGCGCAAGGACGCGATCGTCGCCGAGTCGACTGGCAACATCGAGCGCTGGCTGCGCGGCGCGCCGAACGTCACGGTCGTTCAGGGGCACGCGCGCTTCGATGCACCGACGACGGTGAGCGTCGACGGCCGCATGCTGACGGCGCCGCAGATTTTCGTGAACGTCGGTGGCCGCCCGGCGGTGCCGCCGATCGCCGGGCTCGCCGAGGTCGACTACCTGACCAGTACCGGCATGATGGAGGTGAGCACGCTGCCGGAGCATCTTGTCGTGGTCGGCGGCAGCTACATCGGGCTCGAATTCGCGCAGATGTACCGGCGCTTCGGCAGCCGCGTCACCGTGGTCGAGATGGCGCCGCGCCTCATCGCGCGCGAAGACGAGGAGGTGTCCACGGCCGTGCAGCGGATCCTCGAACGCGAGGGCATCGAAGTGCGTACGGGCGCGAAATGCCTCGCGGTCGCACGCCGGGGCAACGGCGTCGCGGTCAACGTGGAGTGCGAGCGCGAGCCGCGCGAGATCGTCGGCTCGCATCTGCTGCTCGCCGTCGGCCGCGTCCCGAACACCGGCGACCTCGGCCTCGACCGCGCGGGCGTGGCGACCGACGCCAAGGGTTACATCCCGGTGGACGACCGGCTCGCCACCAACGTGCCGGGCATCTACGCGCTCGGCGACGCGAACGGGCGCGGCGCCTTCACGCACACGTCGTACAACGATTACGAGATCGTCGCGGCCAACCTCCTGGACGGAGACGACCGCAAGCTGTCCGACCGCTTTCCCGTCTATGCGTTGTTCACCGATCCGCCGCTCGCGCGCGCCGGCATGAGCGTTCAGGAGGCGCGGGCCTCCGGGCGGCCCGTTCTCGTCGGCCGCCGCGACATGAAGCGCGTGGGGCGGGCACGCGAGCGCGGCGAGACGCAGGGCTTCATGCAGGTGCTGGTCGACGGGCAGACGCAGCGTATCCTCGGGGCTGCCTTGCTCGGCATCGAAGCGGACGAGGCGATCCACTGCATCATCGACGTGATGAGCGCCGGCGCGCCCCATACGGCGATCCGGCGCGCCGTCCACATCCACCCGACGGTCGCCGAACTGATTCCGACGCTGCTGGGCGAGCTGCAACCATTGGCCTGATTCAAACGAATCGACGAAAATGGCGTAAGGAGTGTTCCGCTCCACCGACCATTGCCATGGATGGGCGATTCGCCGTCCCTGGACCTTTCACCCTCAAACACAGGAGTAATCGATGAACCACCAGACCACGATCCAGGCCGCGCTTGCCGGCATCCTCGCACTTGGCATCATCGCGGCGGCGGACGCCGGCCCCGTCACCCCCAGGGCAGGCCAGGTGAAGTGCTACGGCATCGCCAAGGCGGGCCAGAACGACTGCGGCACCGCCAAGCACGCGTGCGCGGGCGAAGGCGCCAAGACCGACAACGACCCGACCGAATGGAAGTACGTCGCTGCCGGGACCTGCGAAAGCGTCGGCGGCAAAGCGGCAGCGCCCAAGTAAGGCGGCGGGTGACGGAGCGTCCGGCCGGCCGGGGATCCGATCGGCCGGCGTCGTCATGACCTCGACCTCGCGCCCCCTTCCGGCGGCCGCCGGCATCGGCCTGCGGGCCCCGCACGTGCGCGACGTGCTCGCGGCGCGGCCGGCGGTCGCGTGGTTCGAGGTTCACAGCGAGAACTATTTCGCCGACGGTGGCCCCGCGCTCGCGACGCTCGACCGCGTGCGCGCCGACTATCCGCTGTCGCTGCACGGTGTCGGCCTGTCCCTGGGCTCGACCGATCCGCTCGACCGCGCGCACCTGGCAAAGCTGAAGCGCCTGATCGCGCGCGTCGAGCCCGGCCTCGTCTCCGAGCACCTGTGCTGGAGCGGAGTGGCGGGCCGCCACTACAACGACCTCTTGCCGCTGCCGTACACCGAGGAAGCGCTCGACCATGTCTGCGCGCGCGTTGCCCGGGTGCAGGACACGCTCGGCTGCGAGCTCGCCGTCGAGAATGTCTCGTCGTACGTGGCGTTCGCCGACGCGACGATTCCGGAATGGGAGTTCGTCGCGATGCTGGCGCGGCGCACCGGCTGCCGGCTGTTGCTCGATGTCAACAACGTGTACGTCAACGCGACGAACCACGGCTTCGACGCCGATGCGTACGTCGCGGCGCTGCCGGCCGATGCCGTGCACGAATACCATCTGGCCGGCTTCGAGGAAACGTCGGCCGGCCTGGTGGACACGCACGGTGCACCGGTCGCACCCGACGTGTGGCGCCTGTACGCGCGCACGGTCGCGGCGCTCGGCCCGCGGCCCACGCTGATCGAATGGGACACCGACCTTCCCGCCTTCGCGGTGCTGCAGGGCGAGGCGGCGAAGGCGCAGGCGTTCCTCGAGGCGGGCGATGCCGTCGCTGCGTGACGCGCAGCTCGGTTTCGCCGCAGCGCTCGCCGGCGATGCGACGGCGCAAGCGACGCTGTTCGGCGCGGACGCACGCGTCACTGCGCGGCTCGCGATCTACCGCGGCAATGGCCGGGCGAACTATCGCAACGCGCTCGCGGCGACGTTCCCGGTCGTTCTCCGGCTGGTCGGGGCGCCGTTCTTCCACGCGGCCGTCGATGCGTTCGTTGCCGCCCAGCCGTCGATTGCGGGCGACCTTAATCTCTATGGCGATCGCTTCGGCGCGTTCCTGACGACCTATGGGCCGGCCATCGCGCTGCCGTACCTCCCCGATATCGCGCGCCTCGAGTGGGCGATCGACGAGGCGAACCGTGCGGCGGACGTGCCGCATGTGCCCGACGCCGTGCTGGCGGCGCTTGCTGTCGCGCCGCCCGAGCGCCTGCCCGAAGCACGCCTCGTGCTCGATCCGTCCTGCCGGCTCGTGGTGTCGCCTTATCCTCTGCTGCGCATCTGGCGCGCGAACCAGGCGGATCGGGATGGCGACGAACCGATCGCGCTCGACGAGGGCGGCGGCGCGTTGCTGGTTAGGCGCGATCCGCCCGGCGTTGTGCTCGTGCCGCTGGCCGCAGGCGACGCGGCGTGGCTGGCGGCGCTCGCGAACGGCGATGCGCTGGGCGTCGCGATCGACGCCGCGCTGGCCGCCGACGTGGCGTTCGATCTGGGCGCGACGCTGCGGTCGCATATCGCCGAAGGAACGATCGTCGCGATCGCCGCGTGATGTCAGGTCGGCGGCACGCACGCGACTAACCGGCATCTACTCTCCTCGTTGGAGCACGCCGAAATGCCTACGCTCGCCACTGCCACCCCCCACGCGCCGTCGCCGACATGGCGCATCGCCCGGCTGTACGCGGCGTTCGGCGCGCTGCTCGCGAAGCTCCAGCCGCTCGCCGGGCTCGCGATGCGCCTCTACGTCGGCAAGGTCTTCCTGGTGTCGGGCTGGCTCAAGTTCTCCCGCTGGGACTCCACGATCGCGCTGTTCGCGAACGAGTATCACGTGCCCGTGCTGTCGCCGTTGTCCGCTGCGGTGATGGCGACGCTCGGCGAGCTCGGCTTCTCGATCCTGCTGATCCTCGGCCTGGGTGGCCGCGTGGCGGCGATCGGCCTCTTTTTCGTCAATGCCGTCGCCGTGATTTCCTACCCCGACTTGAGCGCTGCGGGGCTCAAGGACCACATCCTGTGGGGCACGCTGCTCGTGGTCCTGGCGGTGTACGGGCCGGGAAGAATCTCGGCTGACCGCGCGTTCGGCGTGGAGTGAGACCGCCCGTGCCGCTTACTTGCCGCCAGCGGGCTCGTCCGGCGGCGCGATCTGCTCTTCCAGCATGCGGCGCGCAGCGTCATCCGAGGGCGTCGCGCCGGGCTCTGCGGAGCGGAGCTCGGACGGATTGCGATGCCAGACGAGCGCGGGGACGGTGAGGGTGAGCGCCAGCACGGCGACCTGCGCAGCGAGATATGGCGCCAGCGCGAGCATGAGGGGACGCAGCGGCACGTGCGTCGCGACGTGGCGGCGAATCATCAGCAGCGCGTAGCCGAAGGGCGGCAGGACGAACCCGAGTTGCAGGATCAGGAGCGTCAGCACGGC
>Ga0068858_100006123_pt1 | contig 11734 bp, 8 predicted proteins | sample KBSSwiS12_FD_66589 | JGI IMG/M metagenome (GOLD analysis project Ga0068858, IMG submission 66589) | Switchgrass rhizosphere microbial communities from Kellogg Biological Station, Michigan, USA - KBS Switchgrass S1-2 | ecosystem: Host-associated > Plants > Roots > Rhizosphere > Soil ... | reverse complement strand
CGTCAGCAGGATAATTCCGTTCGGTTGGGTGAGGAGGTTCCGAATGATCTCTTCCTGCCTATCGCCCAAATCGAGTCGCTCGAAATTGAAGTGCTGTTCGCCGCGGCTTAGCAAACGCAGGCTGATTGACTCGCCGTTGACAGTTGGAATCGTCGACACGCGCACGTCTATCTCCACATTGCTCGCGTGCAAATTCATCCGCCCGTCCTGTGGAAGTCGTCGCTCGGCAATGTCCATATGTGACATCACCTTCAAACGCGAGATGATCGCGGACTGCAAGACGCGCAACTGCGGTGGCACAGCGACTTCGTGCAAAATGCCGTCGATCCGATATCGAATGCGCAGATCGTTTTCCAGCGGTTCGACGTGAATATCAGTCGCGCGCTCTGCGATAGCTTCGCGAATGATCTGGTTAACAAATTTGACAACTGACGCTTCGGGATCGTCGGCATTCAACTCAATGGCGGTCTCGGTGTCCTCCAGGACGTCCATGGATCCCCTGGTCTTCAGAATCTCGTCAAAGGTCTCCGCGCCAACGCCATAAAGACTTTTCATCGCGCGCAGAAGCTGCGCGCGCGGCACGAGCACCCATTCGGGGGTTTTTTTCAACAGCTGCCCGGCAAGCTGCCGCCCGACCGAATTGAAAAGATCGTAGGTCGCCAGCACCACGGAATTTTCTTTCGTCTCGATCGGCAGAATCTGATGTTGAAAAACAAAACGGCTCGGCAGAATCGACAAAGTGGTGCGATCTATTTTTTTTGCGTCGATTGAGACGATCGGCACCCGGAAGAACTTCCCGATTGCGCCAAGAAAACGTTGTTCGTCCACCTTGCCCGAATCGAGCACCTGACTTACCCACGAACCTCCGTTGAGATTAGTGGCCAACTCGGCGGCCTCTTCATTCGAAGACACACCGCTTTCGAGGAGCAAATTAATCAGCGACTGACTCGGGGCTCCGTTCATTCAGCGGGACTCAAGGCATAAATAACGCGCGCCGGACGGGTGTGGTGAGCGTACCCGTTACGCGCATGGAATAATTCTTTTGGAGCCGCGCGATAGCGTAGCTTACTTCTGGTGAATACACGCCATCGACGGGACCGCAATAATAGCCCAGCCGCCGCAACGCCGTTTGCAGCGCTCCAACGTACCCGGGATCCAGAACGAGTTGGTTGCGGCCCTTAAAATAGTAGATCCATCGCCACGAATATCTGGGCGCAAAATCAGTAGCGTTCACGTGAGGCATCTGATGAGTGGTTCCCCACTCATCCCGTTGGGCCAAAGGATCGAGAGACCGAAAAATACCATAATCGACAATGTCAAACTCGTCGGCCTGTCCTACGGTCGCAGTTAACCCAACAATCAAAACAAGAGCAATTCGTTTCATAATTGCGAGTCTTAATGCATGTCTTGGCCTTCAGGAAGATCCGGCGGCGGTAAGTTTATCTGTTTGCCCGTCTCCACTTTGGGGCAGTCTGGACACGCGCCCTGGTCGAGGTCCGGACCAAAATGTGTATTGTTGTTCTCCCACTTCTGCCGCAGTCGATAAAGATCCAGCTTAGTCAAGGTAACCTCTGGACACATGAGAACGATTAGTTCGCGACGCTCCTTGGCACTCGATGTGGAACGAAAGGCCGCGCCAATGAGGGGTATGCGCGAGAGATAAGGAAACCCTTCATAGCTCTTCCCCTTTTGGTCTTCAATTAGCCCCCCGAGAACAATGGTCGATCCGTTGCCTGCGGAAACATTCGTGCGTATATAACGCGTAGCGATGACTGGGACCTGGTTGCCGCTGATATTTACGGCCGCCCCCGGGACGATACTGTCGATCTTTTGCAAAATATCGAGCGACACTTCCTTCTCGGAATTGATAAGCGGCACGACCTCGAGCTGAAGCACGACCTTCTTGTACTCGATACTCGCCGAAACGGCAGCTGTGTTGTTTATAACCCCTCCAACATTCGCATTCGAAAGGGTATTTACAGGCACCGGAACCTCCTGCCCCGAAGCGATAATAGCTTTTTTGTTGTTGCTGGTGAAAACGGTTGGCCGAGACATAACTCTGAACCGATTCGTGGACTCCAGCAGATGCACAATAGCCGCGAAGGCGTTGCCGGCTGCCACGTAAATATTGGTTCCGCTGCCTACGTTTTGAATGATTTGGCTGAAGTTGATCAGATTGGCCGGATCGAGAATATTGGGAACAACCGGTGCCACGCTGCTGCCAGGGGCTACGGAGGACCCAGGGATTGGAATCCTCGGGTCATTTAATCCAAAGACACTATTGTTACGCGAGGTGCCCACGAACCGCCTGTTGTACTTTGCGAACCAATCGACGCCGAATTCCTCGTTATTGGTAAGGGTCAGTTGCCCAATCACCGTACTCAACGCCACCTGCGGCGCTTTGACGTCCATTTCGTCGAGGATCTTTTCCACCTTCGTGACCACCTCGCGATTGCCGAGGATAATGATGGAGTTGGCTCGTTGATCCGCGATCAGCTTCGAGTTGCCGATTGTGACTGCCTTCGGCACGGTGTCTACAGGCTGAGTGGAAAGTTCCTCGGAAATATTAAGCGTGCTGCCTGTGCCGCCTGTGGTGCCGCCGTAGGAACTCGCGAGATCTGTACCCTTCGGCCGCTGTTGCAATCCACCTTGACCCGGCGACGGCCCAACGCCCGGAAGTCCTCCCGCTCCTCCAGCGCCGGCGCCTTGTTCTGTTCCCGGTTCGGTCAATGCCTGGACAAGAACCGGCAAAATGTCGCCGGCGGAAACGTATTGCAAATATCGGGTAACCGGCTTTCCAAACTCAACGTTGGCGTCGAATTCGTGGATTAACTGCCGGATGAACGGCATGTTGATGGGCCGTGTCACGACGTGGATGCGGTTCGTGCGGACATCGGGAGTAAGTTTAATTTTTCCCACGATCACTGCTTCTTCGGAAAGAAGACCGCCGCCGCCTGCCTCCACTGGAGCTGGCTGCGGCACACCGCCGGGCACCTTTACGCCCCGAACACCCGGCTGGCCCGGTGTCTCAGCACCCTTTTCGAAAAGGTCTTTGAGCATGTCGACGACTTTGCTGGCATCCGCGCGTTCGAGCTTGATGAACTCACTCACCACTTCCGCCGGCGCCACGTCTACCTGCTCAATCACTCCGGCAAGTTGCCGAATAATGTCAGCGTTCTGCGTCACAAGCAGGCTGGAGGATTTTGGCAGTGCCAAAATGTTGATCGTGCCCGAGCTCCCCTGAAAATACGCCATCAAAACCTGCTGAAGTTCCTGCGGGTCGGCGTACTGCAGCCGGAACAAAAAGCTGACCACTGGATTTCCCGCCGGAATGTCGGCCAAATCCGAGATGATCGGAACCGGCGCTTTGCGCGGATTCTGGCCGGCGCCGACGACACTAACGATATCGCGTCCCGATGGAACGAGGGAAATCCCGTTAAGCCCCATGCTCATCTCGATGATCTTGATCGCCTCTTCGCGCGACACGTCTTTGGCAATGAAAATGTTGACCTTGCCCTGCACGAAATTATCCATCACCAACTTCTTGCCCGTGAGCTGTTCGTACAGATGCAACACGTCGACTACGTCACTGTTGGGAAATTGCAGTCGTACAGTAGCCGGCGCGTTCGGCGGAGCGGTAGGCGCTTCCTCTTGTGCCGGCGGACTGACTCCCTTAACTGCTGGCAGCTTGGGGCGCTGCTGGTCAGCGTCGGCAGAAACCACGGCGTCACCTTGGGCAGAAACCACGGTCGCGCCGGCAAGCACGAGTGTCACGATGCAGAAAAACCGATGCACAGTCCTCTTTGGCTGGATGGCGGAGCGTAATAGATTTGTGAGACCCGTCAACGTATTTCCCTCTGTGGAACGGCGCTTCAGTGCTAGGCTGGACGCCGCGGGGACTGGTAGTTTATAGGAGTTCAGTGTCATTGCAAACCAGACTCACGCTTCCCATCATCTGCAATATCCTGATGGCGGCCCTTGTTTGTGCCGAGCTTGAACAGCCTTCGAATTCAGTCGCTGAAATTCAGTCCGTTCTTAGCGCACAGCAGACCGCCTGGAACCGTGGCGACATTGACGCGTTCATGAACGGCTATGCGCGGTCGGCATCGACGGTGTTTGTCTCAGAAGACGAAGCCAGACGCGGTTGGGAAACAGTCCGTGACCGGTACCGGGTAAAATATTCCGATCGCGCGAAGATGGGAACGCTTGGTTTCTCTGAGATTGAAGTCACGATGCTTTCGTCTGATGCAGCGGTCGTACTCGGTCGTTGGAAGCTAAAGCGCGAAAACGACGAACCACATGGACGGTTCACACTCATCTTCAAACGCCTGCCGGAAGGCTGGCGCATTGTTCACGATCACACGTCCGCAGCTTCGTCGCAGTAGCTCAGGCGCTCAAACGCTCAAGAAGCTTCTTATGGATGTTGTCGAAGCCGCCGTTGCTGAAAACGACGACCACATCTTTTGGCCGGAGCATCGGAATGATTCGGTCCACAATGGCGTTCGCATTTTGCTCGTAGAACGCAGGCCGTCCGGCCTCAGCGATCGCCGCAACGACCCGCTCCGGTTTTAGGCGCTGATCTTCGGGGATTTGTTCGATCCGGGCGACCTGCGAGATAAAAACACCGTCGGCGACTTTGAGCGCCTCAGGGAGTTGCTGCTGAAACACCGCACGCCGAGTCGTATTCGAACGAGGCTCGAATACGGCCCACAGTCGCTGTCCACGAAAGCGATGACGCAGCGCCTGCAGTGTTTGAGCGATGGCAGTGGGATGATGCCCGAAATCGTCGATTACTTTAACGCCGCCAGCTTCGCCGCGAAGCTCCTGCCGGCGCGCAATGCCCAGGAAACTTGTGAACGCGCTGGCGATTGTTGCCGTCGGGACATCATAAAAACGCGCAGCGGTCGCTGCCATCGCGGCATTATGAACATTGAATTCGCCAACAAGCGGAATCTCGAAAACGTCCTCGCCTAGTTTGAATCGAGAAGCACCGGACGAATAAGAAACATCTCGAATTCGTTGCGCGCAGTTTTTCGAGAAACCGACCTCGACCATTTGCGCCAGGCAATCTTTGGCGACCTCAACAGAATTCGGATCATCGCCGTTCACGACAACCATTCCGTTTTGAGGAACGATATTCAGCAAACGTCGAAAGCTGAGCTTGATCTCATCGATATTGTTAAAGATATCCGCGTGATCGAACTCGACGTTGTTCACGATCACCAGTTCCGGCAGGTAATGAACGAACTTTGAACGCTTGTCGAAAAATGCGGTGTCGTACTCATCACCCTCGATCACAAAATATTTTGAATCGTTGAGCCGTGCACCTTCGCCAAAATTCTTCGGAATGCCGCCGATGAGATAACCCGGTTTGCGTCCAGCTTCTTCCATTATCCAGGCAAGCAAGGCGGTGGTCGTTGTTTTACCGTGTGTGCCGGTGACAACGAGATTGTGGTGCCCGCGCAGGAAGAAATTCCTGAGCAACTCTGGCAACGACAAATAAAGGAGTTTTCGGTTTAGCACGGCCTCTACTTCCGGGTTGCCACGCTTCATCGCGTTGCCGATCACTACTGCGTCCGCACTCGCCGGGATGTTCTCCTTGCGATAACCTTCCATGAGCACGATTCCCTTGCTCTCGAGGAAGGTCGACATCGGTGGGTAAACATTTTCGTCCGACCCAGTGACCTTAAAGCCGCGCTCTTTCAGCGCGACAGCAACGGCGCCCATCGCTGTTCCGCAGATTCCGAGGAAGTGAAAACTCTTGGGCGCGTCTTTCACGGCTCGAACTTTTACGATGCACCAGCCGCTTTGGCTAGCGATGATCTGTCATTCCGAGCGGAGCGCAGCGAAGTCGAGGAATCCCGCGGCGAAAACGAGTGATAAAGGCAACGGGATTTGATTCGCTCACTTCCCGTTCGCTTAGCCTCCGGCCTTCCCGTCTATGTCGCGGCTTCCCTAGCCGCTCCATTCTCGACTTCGCTCGGGATGACGGCGGGTTATTTCTTCTGGAAAACTTCGATCGCTTCCCATGCTTCGTCGGGCGGCGCTTGTTCGTATTCTAGTGCGCGCTGCAGATACATCTTGGCCAGCAGATCGTCGGGATAGAATTCCAGGAAACGTGAAAACAGGATTTTCGCGTCGGTAAAATCGCGTGCGCGAAATTTTTCCAACGCTTCCTCATACGTTTCCAGCCACTTCAATAACTCCGGATCCGTTTCGTCGCCTCGAGCAGCGACGAAAGTAAAAACGTCTACCGGTTTGGTTTTGCCCTTCACCTGCACGCGAGCCACTGAGCGCAAATAAACTTCGTCCCGGACCAGCTCGGCAACAGATGCGCCTACCAGCATATCGACGCCATAAATTCGGGTCAGGCCTTCAAGTCTGGATGCAAGATTCACGGCATCACCTATCACCGTGGGATCCATTCGATCCTGCGAACCAATATTACCGACGATCACCTCACCGTGGTTGATGCCGATGCCCATGCCTAATCCCATCCGGCCTTGTTCGCGCCAAGTTTGATTGAGTTGGCTCAACTCCCGGCGCATTCCCAACGCCGCGCGCGCGCAACTTTTCGCGTCCTGCGCCGTGCCAAGGCTGCGCACGTTACCCCATACGGCCATGATCGCGTCGCCGATAAATTTATCGAGTGTTCCGCCATTGCTGAAAATTTCAGAAGTCATCCGCGAGAGATATTCATTGAGCTGTGCGACCAGCGCTTCGGGGTCGGCTTTCTCCGCCAGAGTGGTGAAACCAATCAAATCCGAGAACAGGATCGTCACCGGCACGCGCACACCACGAAGCGAGCTGTAGTAGCCGTCCGGGTTTTCCAAAATTTCCGCTACCAGATTTTTCGACACATAGCGTTCGAGCGTGCGGCGGGTGCGCAATTTCTCCAGCCGCTCGAGGAAGTACTCGAACCCGAGGGAAAAAGATCCGCTGAGGACCAGCGCCGACAACACCGGAACAGTAAGCAGCAGCAGCCCTGTTTTATCGTACAACAATCGCGCCGTTCCAAGATATGAGGCCGTAAGTACAACGAGTGCCCCAACGCAAATCAACGGCCTGCGCAAGAAGGCAACAAGCGACCAAGCGACAAGCCCTGCCGCGGCCACGAGTGCCAGGCCAACGTTGGCCGGCGTGGGCCGCAAGAACTCATGGCCAAGCGCCGCAGCCATCGCCTGTAAATGCAGGCTCGGGCCCGACGTGGTTGGGCTCATCGGCGTGGGGGCTACGTCATGCGATACCTGCGCAGATGGTCCCACCATGACGATCTTGTCCTTGAAAAACGCTCCGTCGGCGTAATTGGCATGCCAGAGTTTGGGATCGAATACCTCGTAGAGCGGGTGCGGTTCGAACGCGTCCGGCGTGGTGAAACGAATCATATGACCGGCAAGATCACGCGGCACATCATCTTCGTGCCCGATTTTGGACAGCGCGCGCGCAGAAAGAGATTCATAAACTACGTCGCCTGGGTGCGGCTCGAGACCTACGAGTTGGCGGGCCGTCAAACGATAAGCCACAGCGCGGATCTTTCCGTCGATCGAATCCGGAAAAAAATTTACGAAGCCGACACGGTCATCCTGCAGTTGCGGCGGCGCAATTAGAGTATCGTTCGGCGTAGTGGCTTGCGCGCCATTTTCCAAATCGAAATTCGCGCCCAAGACTACTTTGCCGTGGTAACGGTCAAGCGCAGCATGGAATGCGGGATCACCGTCGTTCGGCGGATTAAACATCAAGTCGAAGATCACCAGGCGCGCGCCCGCCCCAAACAGACGATCCAGTAGGAGCGCATAGACTTCGCGTGACCATGGGAACGGCCGCTCAGTCAACAGTTGAAATGCGCGGTTGCCCGCAACTTCCTCAGCCGACAGGGGCGGCATTTGCAATGTGCTTTGATCAAGTCCGAGAAAAACAACATCGCGAGGCGCTGCGGTCTTTCTGCCCTCCTTTCGCAGTAAATCCTCGAAACTCTGTTCGCCGCGCCAGGGCGTCGACAGAAACGGCACATCTGGAAAAAAATGGCCGAGAAGAATCAAACCGGTCCAAAAAACGCAGATCAATGCCAGGACCAAAAGCCGATAACGACCAAGCCAATGCACGCGCGCATTATACCTAAATTCCGGGATTTTGAAATTTCATTCAGCGGCATGCGCGCCGCCGGTTAAATCTTGGAAAAACCAGGGGGGAATTTTCTCTGGCTATCGGAACGCGAATTTTGGAGCCTTGGGAAAAATGGACCTGACCAGTGGCTCCGAGTTCCTCTGCCCGCGGTGCAATGTGCCGCTGAAAGAAGTGCGGACGTCTGGCGGCGTATTCTACGGTTGCGACGTCTGCGGCGGTCGCGCTGTGACGATCGAGTTACTGCGCAAACGCTTCACGGCGGAATCAATTAATCCACTGTGGCTGCATGCGATGCGAGGAGAAGGACGCGTCGGCCTGCCTTGTCCGTCCTGCCTGCAGCCGATGATCGGCGTAGCCTTATCCGAACGAGCGGAAATCAACGTGGATGTCTGTCAGCACTGCCATTTCATCTGGTTCGACGCTCACGAAGTTGACACGCTTGTTCCGCGCCCGCCGGCCTCGGTTTCTCCTGAACTCCCGCAAAAAGCACGTGAGATGCTCGCGATTGCTGAAGTCGAGCGTTTGTCCAAACAGGCCGAGGGCCCGGATCTCGACAGCGCAGCGCCCGAGGAATCGTGGAAACAGATCGCCGCGTTTCTTGGAATGCCGGTCGAGTTCGATGCACCAGGAGAGCAGCGAAGACCATGGGCAACAGTGCTGCTTTCAGCTGTCATCATTTGCGCCAGTCTCATTGCGTTTCTAAATCTGCGCGAGGTTGTTCAACGTTTCGGATTGATTCCAGCTCAGGCTACGCGACTCGACGGGCTCACGTTTGTCACGTCGTTTTTCCTTCATGCAGGCATCATTCATCTTGCCGGGAACATGTATTTCCTACTGGCGTTTGGGCACGCCGTGGAAAATTCTCTGCGACCACTGCGTTATCTGGCGCTCATTGCACTGGCAGCATTCATCGGTGACCTGGCGCATATCGCTCTTGATCCTCGTTCGGAGACACCGTGCATCGGCGCCAGCGGCGGCATTGCAGGCGTCATAACGTTTTACGCACTGAACTTCCCGCGGATGCGACTCGCTTTTCTGATGCGCTGGGGATACGTCTGGTTTCGCTGGATTCGATTGCCTGCCTGGTTCGTTTTCGTTCTTTGGATTTTGTTTCAAATCATCGGCACTCTTGAACAGAAGGCAGGAATGAGTTCCGTCTCATCGGCCGCACATTTAGGCGGCGCGGCGATGGGCGTCCTCGCGTGGCTCGTTTGGCGAAAACCGAACGACGAACCTCGAATGCTCGAATAGCCAAGGAACGCCGAAATCCGAATGAAAAGCGGTTGTCATTTTGCGTTCAGCATTTAGTTTCCGGCCCGCGATCTCTCCGCCTACCCAGCTACTTCAACTATTTCGAAGCGGATAGAAGAAGGCGAGCGTCCAGAACGTTCGATTATCTGACGGAGCCGGTGAGTTGGTCGAAGTAGCTGGGTGAATCAGTGAGCGAGGCCGGAAGGATCGACAACGGAACAACAGCTCACTGAACGAGGAGCCCCGAAACATTTCCGGGGCAAAACAACAATGCCAAGAGCTACTAATGCGCCGGCAAGCCGCGCGCGCAGGAAACGAATGCTGAAAAAGGCGAAGGGCTTTCGCGGCCGTCGCTCAAAACTTTTTCGTTACGCCAAAGACGCGGTCATGAAGGGCCAATCTTGGGCCTATCGCGACCGCAAAACTCGGAAGCGCACATTTCGCTATCTTTGGATCCAACGTCTCAACGCCGCCGCACGCGCAAACGGCATGACTTACAGCCGCCTGGCCGAAGGATTGAAAGCCGCCGGTATCGGACTGGACCGCAAAATTCTCGCCGATCTCGCGGTCACCGACGAGGCCGCATTCAAATCGATTGTCGATCAAGCAAAGAGCGCGCTGGAAGACAAAGCGAAATCGAAAAAGAAGGCGGCGTGATTCGTAAATCGAGATTCGTGAATCGAGATTCGATTTCTCGATTTAACGATGTAACGATTTAACAAATCACGAAATCCATGCACCCGCTGGAACAACTGCGCGATGACGCGCTGCGCGAAATTGAAGCTGCGGGCGACGAGAAATCGCTCGAAAGCGTCCGTGTAAAATATCTCGGCAAGAGCGGCACCGTCTCCGAATGGGGCGAGCGGATGAAAACGCTCGGGAAAGACGAACGCCCAGTCGTCGGTAAGCTGCTTAACCAGGCGCGCAATGCCGTTACTGCAGCGCTCGACCAACGCGGAGAAAAAATCCGTGCTGAAAAGGAATCCGATGCGCTCGCGAGCATCGACATCTCCCTTCCGGGAACACCACACGACATTGGTTCTCTGCATCCGCTTCATCAAATGCACGAGCGCGGAATTCAGATTTTCAGACGCATGGGTTTTGCGCTTGCCGAAGGGCCAGATATCGAAACCGAGTGGTATTGCTTCGATGCTCTGAATACGCCGCCGGACCATCCTGCCCGCAACGAACAGGACACCTTTTATTTGCCCGATGGGCGACTTCTGCGAACCCACACTTCCACCGTGCAAATCCGCGCGATGGAATCGGCGCCGCCTCCCATCCGCGTGATCGCCTCAGGTGCGGCGTATCGGCGTGACGAACTCGACGCAACGCACAGCCCACAGTTTCATCAGATCGAAGGATTGTACGTCGATGAAAACGTCAGCGTCGCCGATTTAAAAGGCGAGCTCGAATTTTTCATGTGGGAACTCTTCGGTGCCGAAACCGACGTAGAATTTCGGCCGCATTTCTTCCCGTTTACCGAGCCAAGTTTGGAGGTCTATGTCCGATCAAAAGCTCTGAAAGGCGGCGAGCAATGGATCGAAGTGGCTGGTTGCGGCATGGTGCATCCGGCTGTTTTTGAAGCAGTCAATAAAGCTCGCGGCGATAATGCTTACGATCCCGAAAAGTGGAGCGGCTATGCATTCGGTCTGGGCATGGATCGCCTGGCGATGATTCTATTCGAAATTCCTGATATTCGGCTCTTCTCGCAGAATGATCTGCGGTTTTTGAAACAGTTCGCGTGAATCAATTTTGTCATTCAGAGGTAGGGGCGGTTCACCGAACCGCCCGCGGGCGATTGAGGTCAATCACCCCTACCCGCCCGACATGACATTCAGACAAAATGAAGTTCTCGGTTAACTGGCTGCGCGAATTTGTCGATCTTCCAAAAAATCCGGAAGACATTGCCGAATTATTGACTCACGCCGGAATCGAAACCAAAAACATCGAAACGCGCGGCGCGAACGTCGACAAGGTGATCGTTTCGCAAATCACCGCGTCCTCGCGTCATCCGAATGCCGATCGGCTCACGGTTTGCGAAGTGGAGGACGGCAGCGGCGCGAAGCGCCAGATCGTTTGCGGCGCTACGAATTACAAAGTAGGCGACAAAGTTCCTGTCGCGCTCCCAGGCACGAAGCTGCCGAACGGCACGGAGATTCGAAAGAGCAAACTGCGCGGCGTCGAGTCGGAAGGAATGCTTTGTAGCCCGATCGAGCTCGGTCTGGGCGAAGATGCGTCCGGCCTGTTGATCTTGTCGCCCGATGCAAAAATTGGCGCGCCGATCGGGGATCTCTTTCCATCGGATACAATTTTGGATGTCGAAATCACGCCGAACCGCGGCGATTTGCTGAGCCAT
>Ga0068858_100006122_pt1 | contig 11734 bp, 10 predicted proteins | sample KBSSwiS12_FD_66589 | JGI IMG/M metagenome (GOLD analysis project Ga0068858, IMG submission 66589) | Switchgrass rhizosphere microbial communities from Kellogg Biological Station, Michigan, USA - KBS Switchgrass S1-2 | ecosystem: Host-associated > Plants > Roots > Rhizosphere > Soil ... | reverse complement strand
CATCCGGCTGCGCCCGCGGCTTCCCAGGACGGCGTGACCGGGAACCGCCGGCCGTCGGACGGCGCGAAGGTCGCAGGTGGACGACGTGCCACGTGGGAGACAGCAAGTTCGGTCGGGCGGGTGAGCCAGGTCGGTCGACACACTGGGGAGGCGTCGGTGCCCGGACCGTGCGGGCCCGACGACGCGCGTCCAGGTCGCCCGTCTCAAGGAGAACGCGATGCACCCACTCCCGGAGCAGTTGGTCAGCCACGACCTGGACGACACCCGGTACCTGCTGGAGGTCGTGAAGGGCCTCCCCGACGCCGAGTTCCGCGCGGTGCGCCGGCCGGGCGAGAGCGTGACGTCGTGGGAGGGCCTGGAAGAGTCGATCGCCGCGGTTCTGGAACACCACATCTGGGCCAAGGAGGTGTGGCTCGCGGCGATAGAGGGCGCCGGCCTGCCCGAGCGCGATGAGGACGACGACGCGGACGGGCTGCTCGCGCGCCACGACGCCCTCGCCCCGCGCTGGCTCGCGGCGGTTCACGACATCGACCGGCGCGGCGCCTGGGACGACCGGCTGATCGACGCGCTGTGCGACCCGCCGGAGAGCTTCGTGCTCAGCTCCGTCATCGCGCACGTCCTCACCTACGCGGCGCACCGCCGCCAGCTGGCGCGCCAGCTGCTGCGCGCCGCCGGCCAGGAGGTCGATGACGGCGACCCGATCAACTGGCTGCGGGCCCGCCAGGGCGAACCGACGGACGAGCCGCGCCCTGTCGGCGGCGCCTGACCCCGGGATCCGCGGCACCGGGGCCGGGGTCCATACCCCGCGGTGTCGGACGGGATGGCCGGCCCGCTGATCCGTGCTTCGCCAGGTCCAGGTTCCGCCACGGTGCGCACTTTGACCATGGCGGCGGGGCGGGCGTCGTTCCTGGCGGTCGCCTGGGCCGGCTGGGGCGGCAAGTGGGCAAATCGGTAGTTTGGGGATTGCTCCGAGGCCGGTCACCGCGCTGCGCGGCAGAGTTGCGACGGATGGTGCACACGCGTGAAAGGAATCGCGCGCCGTGAGGCGTCGGCGACGACTGGTGTGGCGCCGCAGATGCCGCGATGACGGTCGATTCATCGGCTCAGGGCATGGTTCCCGAGGGTTCGGACGGCCTGGCCTTACCGCACCTGGCCGGCAGCGGCCTGCGGAACGGCGGTGCTGTCACCCGGACACGGTCGTTGGTCGCGAGCCGGCCGTGGGCCAGGCTCGGCGGCCCGGGCCTTGCCGTCCTCGCCCTCGCGGCCTGCTCCCTGGCGGGCAGCCTCATCCTGCAGGCCGTGCTCTACCCGCGGGGCTCCGGTGACGCCGACGAGGCCGCGTACGTCCTGCAGGCACGCATGCTGCTCGACGGGCGGCTCACTCTCGACGCCCACACGGTGGAACCGTTCTTCCGGCCCTGGCTGACCGGTGTGCACGGCGACCAGGTGTTCACCAAGTACCTGCCCGGCTGGCCAGCGCTTCTCGCGGCGTCCCAGGTGCTGTTCGGCACGATGGCAGTCGCTCCCGCCGCCATCGGGGCCTGCTGGGTCATCGGCACCTATCTGCTGGCGCGCGAGCTGTTCCACGACACCTGGACGGCGCTCGCCGCCGCGGCGGTGGTCGCGCTCTCCCCCCTGGTCCTGGTGCACACGGCACTTCCGCTCGCCTACGCGCCCTCGGCGGCGCTGCTGACGCTGGCAAGTGCCTTCCTGCTGCGCGGCGTGCGCACTGGATTACGACGCTTTCTGGTCGCCGGGGGCGCGGTCGTCGGGTTCGTGCTGCTCATCCGGCCGTTCGACGCGATCCTCGTCGTGGTTCCGCTCGTGCTGTTCGCTGTCGCGCGGATGCGGCGGACGCCCACGGCGCTGCTGACCCGCTCGGTCTGGGCGGCCCTCGGCGCGCTGCCGCTGGTCGCCCTCCTGCTGGCCTTCTGCTGGCACGTGACGGGATCACCGCTGCGGCTGCCGCAGACGGCCTCCGACCCACTGGACACCTTCGGTTTCGGCCCGCGGCGCATCCTGCCCTCGGAGCCGACGTTCCTCTACACCCGGCACCTGGCGGTGCAGGCGCTCTCCGAGACCGTGTCCACCGCTCCGAGCTGGTACTTCGGCGGGCTGGGCCTGATCGCGCTCGCGGTTGTCGGCCTGGCGGCCCCGAAGCACCGCCTGGAACGGCTGTTGCTGCTCGCGACGACCGGAGCGGTGCTGGGCGGCTACTTCTTCTGGTGGGGATCCGCGTTCGCCATGGCCGGGCTGCGCGACGGGCTCGGCCCGCATTACCACCTCGCGGGCTTCACCCCGGTCATCATCCTGGCCGCGAGCGGCGCGCGCTGGCTGTGGACGCTGCTGCCCGAGCGGCCGCGGGCGGCCCGCTCGGCGCACCGCGCCCCATCGCCGGGCCTCGTCCGGCCGACGGCGCTGGCGCTGGCCGCGATCGGGCTCGCGGCTCTCACCATGCCCACCCTCTCAGCCAGGATCGACGTACAGCGCTACGTCAACACGAACAACGACTTCCTGGACGCGCTGATCCCGGCGCATCTTCCCGGCGCGGCCGTCATCGTCGTCTCGCCGTCGGTACCGACGAGGTACACCCAGGTCGCCTACCAGGCACTGCGCAACAGCCCGGATCTTTCCGGCCCGGTCGTCTACGCGGCGGATATCGGGCCCGGCCTCGCCGCGCTGCCCGACCGGATGCCGGACCGGACGATCTACCGACTTCGACCGAACGAGCTCGTCGACGCCTCCGTTCCCGGCAGTTTCCGGGGCTCGTTCGTCCAGTTGCACCAGGTCGCGGGAAGGCGTCTCCAGTTCCAGGTGACCGTGCGGCCACCCGCGCCCGCGGGCCCCAGGCCCGACGCCTACGCCCTCGGACCCGGGGCGCGGATGTACGTCAGGCTGGGTGCTGACCTCCGGTTCCAGGCGCTACCGACACTGCCGGCAGGCGGCAGCGGCGGTCCCCTCACCGAGACATTCGTCCTCGACGCCGGGCCGGCCGACGGGCCGACCGAGCTCTCCGCCAGCGAACTGGCGGCGCCGGCCGACCTGGTAGTCGGATTCACCAACGGCGCCGATCCGGCCGCCGGCGGCTGGGAGGAGCGATTCCCGCTGGTCCGACGGCCGGCCGGGGATCTCTGCGTGCTGGCGCCCGGGCTCGGCTGGCAACGGCTGCCGGCCGGCGTGCCCGGCGGGGGTCCGCGGTGGCTCGCCGCCAGGATCACGCCCGCTCTCGACGTCACCGTTACCGGTTCGTAGGACACTTGTGGGGCGGCGACATCGCCACGCTCGGCCGCGAGCCCGCCGCCCGTGGCCTTGAAATCCTCAACCCCGGCGCCCACCGGGGCCGGGGCTGACGCGGCGGGTCTCGTAGGCCCAGATCGCGATCTCGACCCGGTTCCGGGCGCCGAGCTTGGCCATCAGACTGGCGATGTGGGTCTTGACCGTGCTCAGGGTGACGTACAGCTCGGCGGCGATCTCGTTGTTGGTGTGACCGCGGGCCACCGCGGCGAGCACCTCCTCCTCCCGGTCGGTCAGCGGCTCGACGGGCTGGCGCGGCGCCCCCCCAGGGTCGGCATGGGCGAAGGCGGCCAGCAGCCGGGCGGTGACGGCGGGGGCGATCAGCGCGTCACCCGCGGCGGCGGCGTGCACGGCCTGCGCGAGCAACTCCGGGCCGGCGTCCTTCAGCAGAAAGCCCCGGGCACCGGCCCGTAACGCCGCGTAGACGTACTCGTCGAGATCAAACGTGGTGATGATGACGACGGCGAGCGGTTCCGCGACGTCGGCGCCAGCGAGCCGGGCGGTCGCCTCGATGCCGTCCATGGCCGGCATGCGGATGTCGAGCAGGCAGACGTCAGGGCGCAGCCGGCGGGCCAGCTCGACGGCAGCCCGGCCGTCCGCGGCCTCGCCGACGACCTCGATCCCCGGCTGGACGTCGAGAATCATGCGCAGGCCGGTCCGGACGATCTCTTGATCGTCCGCGATGAGCACCCGGACCGCGGGCCTGCCGGGTGGTTCCGCCGGGCCGTTCGGCGGGGAATCGGTCAGCTGGTCGCTCATGCTGGTTGGCCAGTCTGGGGCACGACGGCCTGAACGGTCCACCCGCCGGTCGCGCCTGAGCCGCGGTCCGGGCCGGCCTCGAAGGTGCCGCCGAGTAACTCGACGCGTTCGCGCATGCCGAGCAGCCCGTAGCCGGGGCTCGGAGCCGGGCGCATCGCGCTCGTGTCGCCATCGTCGCGGACCCGAAGCCGGATGGCGTGGCCGTCCGCGGTCACGTCGATGTCGATGCGAGTGGCGCCCCGGGCGTGGCGGCGGGCATTGGTGACCGACTCCTGGGCGAGCCGGTAGATTGCCGTGGCCACCGGCGGCGCGAGGCCGTCCACCGCCCCGGCGACGCGGACGGCGACGGGCGGCCCGGGCCGGTCGTCGTCCGCGAGCCTCGCGAGGTCCGCGAGGCCCGGAGCCGGCGCGAGATCCTCCGGCCGCGGCGCCCGCGGGACGGCCGCCCGCATCGACGGGCCGGCCGCCGACGCGGACCCGGACGGGCCATCGCCGACGCCGGCGCCGCTGGCCGGCAGCGCGTCCTGGCGCAGCACTCGGACCATGGCGCGCATCTCGGCCAAGGTACGTTTCGCCTCCGCCTCGATCAGCCGCAGCGCGTCGAGCGCCGCCGCCGGGTTGGCCGGCGCCGTCGCGAGGCCGGCCTGCGCCCGGATCGCGATGGCCGATACGTGATGAGCGACCGTGTCGTGCAGGTCCCGGGCCAGCCGTTCCCGTTCCATCAGCTTCACCTGCTCGAACTCTCGCAGCCGTGCCCTGGCCCGGTAGCGGAAGGCGGAACCGAGCGCGGCCGACGCGGTCAGGACGATGAGCCCGCCGAAGGCACTGCCCAGGGACACCGGGTCGGCGACGAACGAGACGAGGTTGGCCGCGGCCGCGATCGCCAGCCCCGCCCGCACCGCCCTGCCTTCGCCCCAGCGGGTCAGCGCATAGGGCAGGAGCAGCAGGTAGGCCATCACGCCGAGCTGTGGCGGCTGGCCGGTGGTCGCGACCGAGGCGACCATGCCGGCGCCGAACGCGATCGCGATCATCAGCAGGGGCCGCGTCCGGCGCCACAGCAGTGTCGGCACCAGGCCGATGCCCAGGGCCAGCGCCACGGGTCGCCAGGGCAGATCGGGCCGTAACAGGCCCTCGAGGAGTGCCACCGGGACGAGCACCCCCACCAACACCCAGTCCCGCCAGACCCGCGCCGGTGGGACCGGCCGGGACCACTCGCGCGGGCCGTCGCCGTCTCGCCCGTGGCCCGTGCCCATGGATCAGCACGCTACGGGAGTCGGCCCGCGCCGTGATCGGCCCAAAGTACGACCGGGGCCTCCGTCAGGCGGCGCCGGAACCGGCGGCGAACCGGGCGCCGCCGTGACGCGGGCCGCCGGCGGCGCCCGGGCAGGCCAACGCGTGCCGTCACCGGGAATACGCCGGCCACCGCCGGCAGGGAAAGTGCGCCACACCGACAGGAAGGCGCGCGCCGTTTTCCTTGATGACGCGGAGGCGACGGTCAGAAGTTGGTCACCAGAAAGTATTGACACGGCAGTAAAGTCGCGAGAGAAATCGTCAGGTCCATTCACCGGCGGCGACCCGGACGGTGAAAAGCGCGGTGGCGTACCCATCTCCAGCGGGCGGGGCCGCACGCCGAGATTTGACCGACAAACCGACCACAGTACCCACGGCACCCGTCTTCCGGCGGGGTTGAGCGGAAGTGTTGTGCCCGTTCGGACGGGCGCGCCGCGTCCGTTGATGCCTGAGCCCGGCCCTGAGCCGGAACGGAGGCGACATGTCGATGCCCGAGGTGGCCGATGGTTCCGCCGCGCCGCCACACCACCACGCCGCCGCGCCGCGCCGCACCCTGACGAGCGGGCCCACCGGACTCGCCGGTGCCCTGCTCACCGGCGCGGTCATCGCGGTAGCCCTCGGCGTGTACGGCCGCGAGCATCAGGCGGCCCGCCGGCCGCTTTACACTCTGGGATTCTCCAGCCCACTGCCGATGAAGGCCTGGCTGACGACCATCGTCGTCCTTCTCGTCCTCGTGCAGCTTGTGACGGCGCTGTGGATGTGGGGACGGCTGCCGGGCGTCGGCGGCGGCGGGCCGGTCGTCGCGGTCCTGCACCGCTGGAGCGGGACGGCGGCCTTCGTCGTGTCCCTTCCGGTCGCCTTCCACTGCCTGTGGGCGCTCGGATTCCAGACGACGGACGCACGGGTGATCACACACAGTGTCGCCGGCTGCGCGTTCTACGGCGCGTATGCCGCGAAGATGCTCGGCCTACGGGTGAAGTCCCTGCCCGGCTGGGCGCTGCCGGTGCTCGGCGGCCTCGTCTTCGCGCTGCTCGTGCTGTTGTGGCTGACGGCGGCGCTATGGTTCTTCACCCGGCCCGGCATTCCTCATGTCTGATCCCCGTCTGTCCAGTTAAGTGGTATTTGAGAGAGTTTTGTCCGATCCCCTTCATACCGGGCCCTGGCCGCCCGCGTCCCCTCACCACCCAGCCCTGAGAAAGGCCCTCCGATGACGCAGGACGTCTCCCACCCGGACGAAGCCGGATCGCTCACCCGGCGGGCCCTTCCCGCGGCGGTCGTCGTCGTCGGCGCGGTGGCCGGTTTCGGGACCGCCTGGGACCACCGGGCCGGAACGGGGCACGGCGCCAATGCGAGCGGCTACGGGACGAGCGGCGGCGCGGCCGACGGCAACACTCCGCTCGCGAACCTCGACGAGGTCCCGGCCGGCGGCGGCCTGATCCTGCAGAACTCCGACCTCGTGCTGACCAAGGACAAGACAGGTGCCGTGCACGCCTTCTCGGCGACCTGCACCCATCAGGGCTGCACGGTCAGCGAGGTCTCCGGCGGCACGATCAACTGCCCGTGTCACGGCAGCAGGTTCGACGTCGCGACCGGCGCCCCGGTAGCAGGCCCGGCGTCCACCCCGCTGCCGCCGGCGAAGGTCAGCATCCGCGGCGGCTCGGTCTTCCCCGCCTGAACCAGGCAGCACGCCGCCAGCCGCCGGCCGGCGGCGGCTCATGCGGCGCCGCTGCCACCGACCGCCCAAGTTCGGCTTCCCAACCGCCGGAATCCCGGCAGGAGTGAGGATCAGCGTGCCCGTCGTCGCGCTGCGCGTACAGACCCCGACCACCGAACTCACGCTGCCCGGCGACCGCGCGGCGGTGGTCGGTCGGTCCGCAGAGGTGGACATCGTCGTCAGCCACCCCAAGGTGTCCCGGCGGCACGTCGCCCTCGAGCCGCACCCGACCGGCTGGATCGCGCGTGACCTCAGCACGAACGGGATCTGGTGCGAGGGCCGGCAGGTCGGCTCGGTCCCGATCGGTGCCGAGACGATCACGTTGCGGCTCGGCGCCGCCGAGGGCCCCGAGCTGGCGCTGACCGCGCTGGCGGCGGTGGCGGCGTTTCCGGCCGAGCCGGCGGCGGACGAGGCCGAGACCCGGCTCGCCCCCGGCTCCGGCCCGATTGCTCGGCCGGGCCAGATACCGGCCGGGGAGGCCGGCCACGCTCCGGCCGGCGGCCTCGGCCGGGTGCCCCAGGGAAGCGGCCTGGTGCCGGCGCAGGGCGGGCCGAGCCCGGACACGGAGCCGGTCGCCACGCCCGGGCCGGGCACCTCCACGTGGCGGCCGCCCCGCTGGCTGACGTCCACGCCTACGCTGGTCTGGCTGTTCGCCGCCGCCTTCGCCGTCGGGGCCCTGGTGGCGCTGTCCTGAGGTGGCTGTCCTGAGGTGGCGTTGTCCTGACCGCTGATACCCGGTCGAGCGTCGCCCGTATTCTAATACCGAGCGGGCATCTTACTCTTTCCCTAGCCGGGATATGCAGCGGGTCAGCCCGGCGGGGGCTTCTCACCACTTCTTTAGAAGTTGTTGGCACGCCGTGTGCTGCCAAAGGCCATCCGTCCACCTACCGTCTGACCTGTGAGGTGAAACCCACTTCCAGGAAGGAATGCCATGACGCGGGACGCCACGACCCAGGCCGAGCCGATGGAATCGCCGACGCTCCAGCCCGGGCTGACCCGGCGTGCGACAGTCCCTCTCTTCGCCCTCGCCGCTGGCGCCGGAGGCTACCTGCTGACCGCCTGCAGTTCATCCGGTTCGTCCGACACATCGTCCGCGAAGGCCTCCCCCAGCACGGACAGCGACGGCGGAGCTGACGAGACCCCCAGCGCCGCCGCCGCGACGAGCGGCGCCGCCGACGACGCGAACGAGCTCACCAGCCTCGACAAGGTGCCTGCCGGCACTGGCGTGATCCTCACCGACAAGAAGATCGTCGTCACCCGCGACACGAGCGGCACGGTCCACGCCTTCTCCGCCGTCTGCACCCATCAGGGCTGCACCGTCAGCTCCGTCAAGAACGGCGTCATCATGTGCCCGTGCCACGGCAGCCGCTACGACGCCTCCACCGGCAAGAACATCGGTGGCCCGGCGCCGAGCCCGCTGGCCTCGGTCGCGGTGACAGTCCGCGGTGACGGCGTCTACAAGGCCTGACGACGCATCCCCTCCCGACGGGCTGGCTGGCGCGGTGAGCCCGCTCTCTCGTACTGTGCCCGCCGCCAGTCTGATCCCGGCTGGCGGCGACGAGGGAGCGGACCAGTCCTCAGCGACCTCTCCGCCCAGCCAGCCGCCAATCCGGCCCCGGTCACCCTGGTGACCGGGGCCGCGGCCGTCTGACCACTCCTGACACAGGACCGAGCTGACCGCGCGCCATCATCCGCCTCGTCGGCGCCGTCCTCGCCGAACAGCACGACGAATGGATCGAATCACCTCGCCACTTCGGTCTGGGCGTCCTCACGGCGGCCTCGACCCGCCCGGTTCTCGGACGAGGCCCCGCTGGCGGCGGTTTTCGCGGCAGGTGCCGCGGCCTCGGCCCGCCGGCGGCGACGTCGGGCCCGCGGAACCCCTGGCTCCGCAAGCTCCACACGTCGGATACCGACGCCGGTGGGGTCAAACCAGCGGTCCAGGCTCCCACGATGCGACGAAGGTTTATCGGCTGACGTTGCGGAACACCCGCGCGCCGATACCAAATGCAAGAAGCGCCGAGCCTGTGGCAACGACCATTCCCTGCCAGACCTGGTGGGACGCGTAGTTGCCCAGGAATGCCTGCCGACCCGCGTCGACCAGGTAACTGAACGGAATGAGCTCGGATAGGTGCTTGAGCCATCCCGGCGCCAATGTGAGCGGGAGGAGGACCCCGGAGACAAGCGGCAAGGGAACCACGACAACATTGAACAGCGGCGACAGAACGAGCTCGTTCCGTACCTTGAGGGCTATGGCGTACGACAGCGCGGTCGTAGCCACGCCCGAGATCGCCATCATGAGCACGCTAAGGACCATTCCGCCGATAGGTGCCCGCAGCCCGAAGACGAGGCCGGCGAGCAGGAGAAGCACACACTGCCCGATCAGGAAGACCACGGCATGTAGCACTCGGCCGGAGAGAAGAGCAATCCGGCTGACCGGAGTCACCTGCATCCGCTCGAGAACGCCGGACTTCAGGTCCGCAATGATTCCAAGACCGACAAAGGCGGTCGCAAAGATCGTGAGCTGCACGAGCATTCCTGGGACCAACAGCTGCCAGCCCGTCCCCTGCGCCAGCCCCGGCCCCCCCGTCAAACTGTTCAGCAACGGGCCGAAGAGAGCCAGGCTTATAATTGGCTGGACGGCTCCGAGTATCAACCAGACCGGGCTCCGGACGGCAAGCGCAACCTGATCCCGAAATATCAGCGAGGTGTCACGGACTATTTTCATCACCGCTCCTAATCAGTGGGCGAGCCCGTCAATGGGCAAGATCAGAACAGGCCAGATCATTCCGCTGCCTACTTGGCAGGTTTCCGGTCAGGCTATTGAAAGCGTCGTCCAGAGTGGGCCGGCTGACCCGGACAGCGGCGATCGGGATGCCGGCCGCGTCGAGAGCGCGCACCAGCCCGGGAATGGCTCGGTCGCCATCCGCGAGCGTAAGGTTGAGAGCCAGGCCTGAGACTGTCATCTCCCGAATTCCGACATGACCTTCCAAGACCCTCCAGGCATCCTCAGGATATCCGTTGAGCTCAATCGTGACGATGTCAGCCGAGAGCTTCCGCTTGATATCATCCGGGCTACCCTCATCAGCAAGCGTGCCATTATTCATGAAAAGTATCCGATCGCACAGCGCGTCCGCCTCGTCCAGGTAATGTGTTGTCAGAAATACGGTCATGCCTTCCTCTCGGAGGCGGCGGACGTACTCCCATATTGTGTTGCGGCTGCGCGGGTCAAGCGCCGTCGTTGGCTCGTCCAGGAACAGCAGCTCGGGGCGGTGCACGAGGCCAAGCGCAATGTCGAGGCGGCGGCGCTGGCCACCGGACAAGGTCTTCGTCTGCCGGTCTTCGAGCCCACCGAGGCCGAGAAGGGCGCACAGCCTCCGAGACTCTTTCTCCGCCTGCCTCCTCGTCATTTGGTACAGTTGCGCCTGGAGAATCAGTTCCTCCATGACCCGATGGTCCGGGTGAGCGCCGCCGCCCTGCGCGACGTATCCAATACTGCGTCGCACCTGTTCTTGAGCGTACCGTAGCGAACTACCGGCGATCAGCGCGTCTCCGACAGTGGCCGGCAACAGCGTCGTGAGCATGCGCATCGTGGTCGTCTTGCCAGCACCGTTGGGCCCGAGAAACCCGACGATCTCACCTCGATGTACGGTGAAACTCACGTTCCGGACGGCGTTCACGGTTCGTCCGCGGCTTTTGAAGGTCCGGCCCAGGCCGCGGGCCTCGATAATTGGGTCGCCGCCGGCGGGACCGTAGCCGGCGGGAAGGTCGCGCGCTGGGGCGGAGGTACACGCCTCCTGGGCGCCCTGGAGCTGGCGCGACCTGCCGCGGCGGTGCCTCCCGCCAAGAGTGTCCGGACTGTCAGATGAGACCCGGCTGATTCTCGGCATATCTGCTCCATGATCGATGTCGTGCGCTTGTCGAACTCTTCACGCGAACAGGGAGTCGCGGCCCGCCAAGGCGGCGGGAGACTACCTGGTCTCCAGGTTGGCTGTCGGGGCGGTTGTGTCGAACGAGCTTTTCTCACGTTCTCACTTCACACCAGTGAGCGTCGGCGGCGGCGTTCACTGGTGAGATCGCGGCCAGCATCATCTCGGCTCCGGCACCGGCGTGAAGCCGCTTCCCGGTTCCGGGTGTACGCCCCGTCCCCGTGAGCTTCGTGATCACGCTGTCCTCCCAGACGCTGGCCAAGCTTGGTCCGCCGGCTTCGTGCCGACGTTGGAGGGCACGCTCGCACGCGGCGTTTTCCCTTCGCTATCGAGCGGCAATCATTCACGAGACGCTTTAGGTTTGCGGTTCGTGGCGTGGCGTGATCCCTGGTGGGCGGGTGCCTCCGGTGCGGGTGTGGGCGGATGGGGGCCGAGTTCAGGCCGGGGCTGGGAAGTCTGGGATCCAGGGGCGCCAGCGAGGGCCTGGCGCAGCCCAGGTCGCCATTCCGCCACGGACTATCGACCGGCAGTCGCCGCAGCGGGTCCTGGTGGCCCGGGGCGAGATCCCCCGGGCCACCAGGCAGGGCAAGGACACCTTCAGAACGACGTCAACCCGTGACCTTTGGCGGTAGATCGGAGCTGAGACAGCGCACCCGCGCGAAGCGCGGTCAGGCGATGATTCGGCTGAGGTCACTCAGTCCGCGTGCGGCCAGCTCCTCGTTGAACCCGTCGAAGTCCGTCATGCTCCCGG
>Ga0068858_100006121_pt1 | contig 11737 bp, 6 predicted proteins | sample KBSSwiS12_FD_66589 | JGI IMG/M metagenome (GOLD analysis project Ga0068858, IMG submission 66589) | Switchgrass rhizosphere microbial communities from Kellogg Biological Station, Michigan, USA - KBS Switchgrass S1-2 | ecosystem: Host-associated > Plants > Roots > Rhizosphere > Soil ... | reverse complement strand
GAATCGGTGACGAGGCCGTCTCTACGCCGGGCGCACTGGCCGTCCGCGGGAAACCGGATCGTCACCGTCACCGCCTGCCTGCCGCCATCGGCGAACGCCACTGTCGACACTCCGCGCCAGCCAGCCGACAACGAGGTCCGACCAGCCTCGCGCGCTCCGTGCTTACCGCGACTCCCTGACCGGCGGCGACCGCGACAGCCCTCAATCGATACAAGCCTGAAGTCCCGACTATGCGGGGCGTAAGGCCTTCTCTCCGCTATGCGCCCAGGATCGCGCACGGAAAGGCGCTCAGTACCCGCACCGCCCTGATGGCCGAACAAACAGCAGCGCAGGCGGGCGGTTCTTTCGCGGTCCGGGCGTTGAGCGCGCTCGCCTGCATGATCGGCGGCTGGCCGAGGAGGCAAGTGCTTGGCGCTGCACGGTTACCACCGTGGCTACGAAATGGGCTGAAGCGATCGGCCCCCGCACGCGAGGTTCTTCTTGGAGCGTTTCGTAACCGTGTAGTGCTCGGCCGGTGCTTCCTCGTTCTGCCCCGGACCGGTTGAGGCGGTCCGGGTCCCTGCCGGACTCGCGAAGCGGATCTGGGAGGTCTGGGGCGCTTAGCGCCCGTTCCGACCGCCTCAACCTCATTCCCACTCGATGGTGCCCGGGGGTTTGGACGTGATGTCGTAGACGACGCGGTTGACCTGCGGTACCTCGTTGACGACGCGGTTGCTGATGCGTTCCAGCAGGTTGGCCGGGAGGCGGGCCCAGTCGGCGGTCATCGCGTCCTCGCTGGTCACGGCGCGAAGGACGATCGGGTGGCCGTAGGTGCGCTCGTCGCCCTGGACGCCCACCGAGCGGACATCGGCCAGCAGGACGGCGAACACCTGCCAGATGTCGCGGTCCAGGCCGGCGCGGCGGATCTCGTCGCGGACGATGGCGTCGGCCGCGCGGACGATCTCCAGGCGCTCGGGGGTGACCTCGCCGATGATGCGCACGGCGAGCCCCGGGCCCGGGAACGGCTGGCGCCACACGATCTCCTCGGGCAGCCCCAGCTCCTCGCCGAGCCGGCGGACCTCGTCCTTGAACAGCGAGCGCAGTGGCTCGACCAGCTGGAACTGGAGGTCGTCGGGCAGACCGCCCACGTTGTGGTGCGACTTGATCTTCGCGGCGTCCGGGGAGCCCGACTCGATCACGTCCGGGTACAGGGTGCCCTGGACGAGGTACTCGATCCGGCTGCCGGCCGCCTCGGCGCGGGCTTCGAGGTCGCGCGCGGCCTCCTCGAACACCCGGATGAACTCCCGGCCGATGATCTTGCGCTTCTGCTCCGGCTCCGTGACGCCGGCGAGCGCGGCGGCGAACCGGTCGGCCGCCTTGATGTGCACCAGCTCGACCCCGGTCGAGGCGACGAAGTCCCGCTCGACCTGGGTCGCCTCGTCCGCCCGCAACAGGCCGTGGTCGACGAAGACGCAGGTCAGCGCGTCACCGACGGCGCGCGCCACCAGCGCGGCGGCCACCGCCGAGTCGACGCCGCCGGACAGGCCGCAGATCAGCTTCGCGTCGCCGACCCGCGCACGCACCGCGGCGATCGACTCGTCGACGATGTTGAGCATCGTCCAGGTGGGCTGGACGCCCGCGCCGTGCAGCAAGAAGTGGCGCAGCACCGCCATGCCGTGCTCGGTGTGCAGCACCTCGGGGTGGAACTGCACTCCGAACAGCCGGCGGTCACGGTCCTCGAACGCGGCCACCGGGGTGGAGGGGGTGCGCGCGGTGACCTCGAAGCCGGGCGGGGCGGCACTGACCGCGTCACCGTGCGACATCCAGACCTGCTGCTCGATCGGCAGGCCGTCGAAGAGCGCGCCCGGGTTGGTCACGGAGAGCTTGGTGGCGCCGTACTCCGCGGTGTTGGTCTCCTCGACGGTGCCGCCGAGCGCCTGCGCCATCACCTGGTGGCCGTAGCAGATGCCGAGGACGGGGATGCCCGCGTCGAACAGCGCCGGATCCACCTGCGGCGCGCCGGGGGAGTAGACCGACTTGGGACCCCCGGAAAGGATGACCGCGCTCGGCCGGCGGGCGAGCAGCTCGGCCACCGGGGTGTTCCACGGCACGATCTCCGAGTACACATGGCACTCGCGCACCCGGCGGGCGATCAGCTGGGCATACTGGGCACCGAAGTCGATGACGAGGGCCGTGTCGTAGCCGGCGTGTGTCGGCCGAGCCGGGCTCGCGACGCGCTGGCTGGTCGCCGTCGGGTGGTCGGTAACCGTGGGTTGACCTGACGGAGCAGGCTGGCCTGACTGCGGAGACGTCGGCTGGTGGGGTGCGCTCACCTGCCAAGTCTACGGAGCAGCGCCGCGCGTCGGCTGCCGGCGCCGGGCCGTTGGCGGCCCCGACGGATTCGCGGCGGGCGGCCGCAGGATTGCACCCCACCTGTCGCGTTGACGATGAGTATCTGGCCTGAAGCTCTCGGACACATTTTCGAGTTAAGGTCGCAGAAGATATTCGGGCGGCTGTCAAAGCGTTCCGGACGGTTACTGACGTGTGTCGGTCCGGTGACGCTGACGGCATGGCATGGTTGTTCTTGGGTGGCCGACCTGTACGGCGCGAGCGGTGTTCCGCGCTTTGCGCCCCCGACGCCCGCCGGGGCGAGGGCTCATGAAGCGCGCATCGGCGGCACAACTCGTACCTTCTTAGAACATGGCATAAGGTGGCCGCCTTTCGAGTAGAAGCTCGGTACCGCTATGGTGCCGAACGAGGGACATCCGGGTCCGATACGGGCCCTCCCCAGAACGCCCTGTTCCGGGGGGCCGGCGGAGAGGTTGCGAAGTACGTGCGCAGACAACCGATGGCCAGCAGCACGGGCATCGCCGCAGACCCGATGCCGATGCCGGCACCGGGCGCTCCCGTCCTGGAGGACGAGAGCAGCGGCGAGCGGCCCGTCATGGCCCGACCCCCCGACGGAGGTGGCGGGAGCCGCGGTGGCCGCGGTGTTCTGTCCAACCCGTCGAGCTGGCGGGTTCGTACCAAGCTGATCGCGATCCTCGCGATCCCGGTCGTTGCGATCATCGTGAACGCCCTGATCGACGCGAGTTCCGTGCTCACCAGTACCCGGGACATCAACCGGGTCTCGCATCTGGTCACCGTCGACCGCGCGGCGGTGAACCTCACGGACAAGCTCGAGTACGAGCGCACCTTCACCGCCCAGTACGTCACGCAGCGCGAGACCGGCAAGGACGCGGACCGCGGCCAGGTCACCAGCCGCCAGCGCGACGTCGACGACGCCTACACCGCCTACCAGAAGGTCGCGGAGGGCAAGCGCGGCTCGTTCAGCAGTCAGGTGAACGAGGCGCTCGACTCGGTGGCGACCGTCATGGGCAATCTCAGGACTGATCGCAGCAGCATCGTCCAGCTGACCGACCCCGTCTCGGTCCAGGTGTCCTTCGACGCCGTCATCGAGCCGCTGATGGACCTCGTCGCCCTCATCCCGCAGGGCAACGACGACCGGCAGCTGGGCGCCTCCGTCCAGGCCGCGGCGCATCTCGTCAAGGCGACCGACCTGCTCGCCACGCAGCAGACACAGGTCAACACGTATCTGGTGTCGGGCCAGCCGTTCACCAGCGCCCAGTTCCGGGCCACCCTGAGTACCGACGCCGAGCGCAGCAACGAGCTCGACCAGTTCGACAAGGTCGCGTCGCCGGCGCAGAAGGCCATGTACGACGCGGCCCTCAACCCGCGCAACAACCCGGACCTCGTCAACACCACGGCCTACACCGACCAGGTGCTCTCGTCTCCGGTCGACCGGCCGCTGAACGACAACCAGCTCAACCAGATCTCGCCCGTCAAGTGGCTGCAGAACACCCACGCCACGACCACCGCGAGTTACGGGGTCGTCAACGACCTGTTCGACCAGATCGACTCGCGGGTCGGCACACTGCGGTCCAGCATCCAGCGGCAGGCGATCTTCTCGGCCCTGTTCACCGTCATCATCCTGGCCGCGGCCCTGATCATCACCCTGATCGTCGCGCAGTCGCTGGTCCGCCCGCTGTTCGCCCTGCGGACCGCGGCCCTCGACATCGCCGAGCGGCGGCTGCCCGAGGCCGTCCGGCGCTTGCGGGACTCCTCCGATCAGGTCATCGACGACGACGTCGAGCTGGTCGGTATCGATACCGACGAGGAGATCGGCGAAGTCGCCCGGGCGTTCGACGAGGTCCACCGCGAGGCGGTACGGCTCGCGTCCGAGCAGGCCGTCCTGCGGAACAACGTCAACGCGATGTTCGTCAACCTGTCCCGTCGCTCCCAGGGCCTCGTCGAACGGCAGCTGCGCCTCATCGACGACCTGGAGAACCGCGAGCAGGACCCGGACCAGCTGTCGAACCTGTTCAAACTGGACCACCTCGCCACCCGAATGCGGCGGAACAACGAGAGCCTGCTGGTTCTCGCCGGCACCGACACCGCGCGCCGCTGGACCCACCCGGTGCCGCTCAACGAGGTCGTCCTGGCGGCCATCTCCGAGGTCGAGCAGTACACCCGGGTGAGGCAGACGACCGCCGCACCGGTGTCCATCGCCGGTAACGGTGTCAGCGACGTCGTCCACCTGATCGCCGAGCTGCTGGAGAACGCGACCTCTTACTCGCCGCCGGCCACCGACGTGGTCGTGACGAGCCACTCCCTCGGCCCGGGCGCCGGCGCGATGATCGAGATCGTCGACCAGGGCATCGGTATGCCGGCCAAGGACCTGGAGCGCATCAACGAGCGGCTCGCGAGCCCGCCCGTCGTCGACGTCTCCGTCTCCCGGACCATGGGTCTGTTCGCCGTCGGTCGGCTGGCCAGCCGGCATGGCATCCGGGTCCAGCTACGCGAGTCGCCCTCCCGGGGCATCACCGCGGTCATCCGGCTGCCAGCCAAGCTGGTCACCGGTGACACCGCCGGTGGCCCGGCCGGGCAGCGACCGGGCGCGGCGTCCGGGCTCGGCCGGCCGGGCGTGGAGAACGCCGCCCGCCAGGGCCTGCCCGCCGGATCGGCAGCGGCCCGCCCGGAGCTGGGCGGCGCGACCGGCCCATCGACCGGCCCCGTCCGCCAGCCCTTCGGCGCCACGCAGCAGCTCGGCCCCGGACAGGAGAACGGCCACGGCCGGCGGCAGCCGGAGGGGCCCGACAACCGTGACGACCGTTTCGGACCGCCGACCGGCGCGCAGCCCGCCGTCGACCGTTTCGGGCCGCCGCCGCTGGCGCTCGGGCCAGGCGGCCAGGGCGGACCCAGCCCGGTGACCGGCCCGGTGCCGACGCCCGCTCCGGAGCAGCCGCGGTACACCGAAGAGGACACCCAGCGGATCGGCTCGTTCCCGGGGGCTCAGCCGCCGGCCGGCCAAGGCCAGCAGCGCGGGCACCGCCAGGAGCGAACCGAGCCCGAATACAGCGAGCCGCAGTACCGCGAGCCGGACTACGACGAGCAGCCACGACGCGGCCAGCTGACCGGTCCGGTGGACCTGCGCGCCGACCGGACCGGCGAGTTCCAGGTGTCGCGCTCGCTGCTCCCGGACCCGCTGGACCGCACCGGCCCGATGCCCCGCCTGGGCGTCGGCCCGTCGTCAACGCCGAACGACCGCGGGTCGGACAACGACTACCCGACAGACAACGGCTACCAGCCCCGCCCGGCGTACCGCGAGCCGGCGCGCAACGAACAGCAGGAGAACGTCTTCGCCCGCCCGGCGCACCGGCCGGAGCCCGAGCCCGTGGACGTGCCGCGGCCGCGCTGGGAGGAGCCGCCGACCGGCGGCCATGCGCGTCCGCGCCCCGAGGACACCGGGGAGCTGTACGTCGGGGACGGCGAGGACGTCGACACGACGCCGATATTCGACTCGGTGTCGGCCTGGTTCCAGCGCCGGTCGCCAGCGGACGAGCCGCAGCACGAGCCGGAGCCGGTGGTTGAGGCCAACACGCCACCCGGGGCGTTCGTCGCGCCCCGCGCGTCGGCGGGAATGCGGGTCATGGGCACGGCTGGGATGGCCGAGCAGCAGGTGCAGCGGCCGGAGCCGGCCCCGGCCCCGCTGCGCCCGGCGGCCTCGCTGCGCACTGACAACGGCGCGTCCGGTGACACCGGCCCGAACACCGGTGGTCTGAGCATCGGTGGGATGGGCGGCGGCGGGGTCACCAGCGGCGGGTACCGCCAGCCGGGCTCCTACGCGGATCCGCCGATCGGCCCGCGGCCCGCCCAGCCGCCGTTGCCGGCCCGCGGGGCCGAGCCGCTGCCCGTCCGTGGCGCGGAGCCGCCGCTGCCCGTCCGTGGCGCGGAGCCGCCGCTGCCGGTTCGCAGGGCGGAGCCTCGGTCGTGGGAGTCGGCCGGCGACGCCGGCTGGCAGGCCGCGGAGGCGTTGCGCGCGCCCACCGGGCCACAGCAGCAGAACACCACCAAGGCCGGTCTCCCGGTTCGGGTCCCCATGACGCACCTCGTCCCGGGCAGTGCCGAGCCGGCCAGTAATCGCAAGCCCCCCCAGCGGCCAGCCGATGCCGCGACGAGATCCCCCGAAGCGGTTGGCGGGCGTCTTGCCAGCTTCTACCAGGGCGTCCGGCAGGGACGTGACCTGGGAGCCGAGACGAGAAGCGCCCGCCGTGACGGGCAGGAGGAACGGTGAGACCGGTGGTGAGCGCCGAGGCGCAGAACCTGAACTGGCTGATCAACAATTTCGTCGACCGGGTTCCGGGCGTGGCGCACACCGTTGTCGTCTCAGCCGACGGACTTCTGCTCGCCGTGTCTGACGGATTCCCGCGTGACCGCGCCGACCAGCTGGCGGCGGTCTCCTCCGGTCTGGTCAGCCTGACCCAGGGTGCTGCCCGCGTCTTCGAGGCCGGTCTGGTGACCCAGACGGTCGTCGAGATGGAGCACGGCTTCCTGTTCATCATGGCGATCAGCGACGGGGCGAGCATGGCGGTACTCGCCGCGCCGTCCTGCGACATCGGCCTGGTGGGCTACGAGATGGCGCTGCTGGTCAGCCGGGCCAAGGCGGTCCTTACTCCGGCGCTGCGCCAGGAGTTGCAAGGGACACTTCCCCGATGACCGTGCGCGTCGCTGACGCGGTGGCTTCGGCAGAAGCGAGGGAGTTGCCGACGTGAGCGAGTTGGGAGGCGCGCCGGGCCCGGTTGTCCGGCCATATGCCATGACCGGGGGCCGCACCCGGTCGCGGTACGAGCTCGCCATCGAGGCGCTCGTCATCACCACCCAGTACGGCGAGGAACGCGCGCTCGGCCTCAGCATTGAACAGCAGTCCATCGCTGCTATGTGCCGTCAGGTCCGGTCCGTGGCGGAGATCGCCGCCGGCCTGCGGGTGCCACTCGGGGTCGCCAGGGTGCTCGTCGGCGACATGGCGGACGAGGGCTTCGTCCGCGTACACCAGCAGCCAGACCGCGACGAGGCGCCGGATCTCGCGTTGCTCGAAAGGGTTCTCAGTGGCCTACGAAAGCTCTGACCACAGACGCGTCAACTCCTCGATCGCGACCACCTCGGTCAAGATCGTCGTTGCCGGCGGATTCGGCGCGGGGAAGACCACCTTCGTGGGCTCCGTCTCGGAGATCGTCCCGCTGCGCACCGAGGCCGTGATGACCGAGGCCGGCGCGCACGTCGACGACCTGACGCACCTGGTCGACAAGACGACGACCACCGTTGCGATGGACTTCGGCCGGGTCTCGCTCGATGAGGACCTGATCCTCTACCTGTTCGGCACGCCGGGGCAGTACCGCTTCTGGTTCATGTGGGACGACATCGTCCGCGGCGCGATCGGCGCGATCGTGCTCACCGACACCCGCCGGCTCGCCGACTGCTTCGCCGCTGTCGACTATTTCGAGCAGCGGCAGCTGCCGTTCGTCATCGGCCTGAACTGCTTCGACGGAGTGCTGCGGCACTCGATCGAGGACGTCCGCGAGGCACTCCAGATCGGCCCGTCGGTGCCGATCATCACCGTCGACGCCCGCAACCGGGACTCGACGAAGAGCGCGCTGATCGCGGTCGTCGAGCACACGATGTCCCGGGCGGCGCTGCGCGCGTAGTCCCGGGGCGCCCTGCCCGGAGCCGTTGACTCCGGGTCTCGCGCGAGAGCAAGGCTGAGGGGGAAGGCAGATCGCCTTCCCCCTCAGCCTTGTGCGGGGTCTGAAATGCTCGGTGGCTCTGCCAGGCCGGCTCCGAGGGCCGGAAGCGCCGCCGTGGGGTGCGCGGCTCCCAGAAGCCCCAGGATGTTCCGCGGCCGTCGCCGGAGAAGGGTTGGTTCTGCCTACCCCGTCATACTCGGCGGTGTGAGCCGCTCTGAGAGCCGTTCTCGGGCCGGGTCTCACCCAGGCCGCGAGAACGGGCCCGCCGGAGTGACGTCAGTTGGTGTTGTAGTCCATCGGGGTGAGCTGGCCCTGGTTCGGCAGGGCGTTGTTCCCGCTGCTGTTCACCTGTACCAGTTCCCAGGTGAAGGTGTTCGGGTGCCACTTCCACTGTCCGCCGTTCAGCGCGACGGTCGCGACGTTCGGCGGCAGGTCCTCGCGGGCGCCGAACTTGACCTCACCCATGATCGTTCGAGCTGTCAGGCTCTTCAGCGCCGCGGCGATCGACTTGCGGTCGTCGATGGAGCTCACCGCGCTGAGCGCCTGCGCGGCGACGTCGAACAGCGCCATGGACGCACCGAGCTGCTGCGGCGCGTCCTCCTGGCCGTTCTGGGCGTTGTACCTGTCGGCGAGATCCTTCGCCGGAAGGTTTGTCACGAAGCTGCGGTTCGGGTTGTTGCTGGACCAGAACAGCTCGGTGGTGAGGTTGTTGCTGGCCGCCGCGCCGATCGCGGTCAGGTCGCTGGAGAACATCGCCGCCTTGGAGATCGTGACGAGCTTCGGCTCGAAGATGGCCGAGCTCGAGTCCCGCTCGAACTGCACGAAGTCGGCCTCGTTCAAGATGCCCGTGACGATCTGGACGTTCGCTTTCTGGAACGCCTGGATGATGGCGGCGAAGCTCCCGGTGCCCGGCTGGTACAGGTACGGATTGGGGCCCGGGATATTCGGGTTGACCAGCTTCCAGTTGGTCTGAAGGCCCTGGAAGAAGGGCAGCCCCTGGTTCGCGAACATCGCGCCGTCGACGTCGTTCGGCCAAAGCGCGCCGACCGTGCGGTTGGTGGGGACCCGGTCGCCCCACATCGCCGAGAAGGCGTTGTAGTAGTCGGCGAGGCCGGCGAAGAAGTGGTACGTCCAGCTGAACCTGGTCTTCAAGCTCGGAAGGCCGCCGCGCGGGTAGTACCAGGACTCCCAGGGCGCCATCGTGGAGATGCACGGAACTCCGGCGACCTCACACTGGTCGGCGACGGGGTTGACCGTGTCGGAGGTCGCGCCGACGAGGACGATGTCCACCTCGTCCTCGTAGATGAGCTGGGTCGTCGCCTTGGCCGCCCGAGCGAAGGTCGACTGGCTGTCGCGGACGGAGATCGTGACCGGGTGGGTCGAGTTGCCCACCGCGATGCCGCCGTGCTTCGTGAACCACGAGTTCATGTAGTCCACGACGAACAGGTCGGTCTTGGAGAACGAGCTGAGGGCGCCCGACTGCGGCGTGACGATGCCGATCCGGACCGGGCGCACGCCGCCGGAGCCCTTGGATCCGCTGCAGGCGGCCAGCAGGCCGGTCGCCGGGGCGGCGATCGCCGCGGTGCCGGCGAGCCGGAGCAGTGCGCGACGGTCGACGAACCGGTAGCCATTGCGCGCCTCGGGCTCGGCTGCTGACGTCTGGACAGCCGTGCTCACGAGGGCGTCGTCGCCGACGGATGGCTGGCCCGTCGTGCCAGGTAGGCCCGCTGCGCCGGGTAGGTCTGTGACGGTGGGACGCGGCTGGTTCGCCGCGTCGGTGACCCCGGCGGCGGAGCTGCCGTTCGGTCGCTTGCTACCCGTCAGACGGTCAGACCTGCGCATGGCCCCTAATCCTGCCGCACGCCCGTCGAAACCTGGCGAGTGGGTCTGTCGTGACAGATCTGGGTCATGACTTTGTTGATTTCCGGAATCCGCAACGGCAGAGAGTCTGCCACGGATAGTAACTTTCTTCATCTTTACGTATCTAAATCGTCACTCGGCGACACTCTAGTTGAGCTTGCAGAACAAACTGTTACCTCTGGTCATCGTGAGGGTCGCCGTCGGCCGGCCACCGCCCCTGGGCCAGCCCGCGATACTGGTCGCGCCACCTCCCTGGAGCGGGCCGGAGGAGAACGTGACCGAAGCGATGATGTTCGACGGGTCGTCGTAGGTTGGCGCGGCGATCGTGTAGGTGCCCGACTGTCCGTTCCAGGTGTACGTGCCGGTGGTCGCCGGCACGACGAGGACGCTCGTCGACCCGCTGGCCATCGACGCCGCGGGAGCCGCGGAGGATCCCGCCGCCGGGCCGGCCTGGCAGCTGTAGGTACCGTCCACCAGCGCCTTGCCGACCTTCGCGTCCGGATTGGTGCCGACGGGCGCGGCAGGTGAAGTGGCGACCGCCTCGCTCGCGGTCACGCCGCCGCCACCGCGCCCCGCGAGCAGCACGTACAGACCGAGCGCTACGAGTGCCAGGGTGACGGCGACTGCGAGCGGACCGAGCCACCCGTGCCGGAACCACGCCAGCCGGTCGTTGCTCCCCGCGCCGATCCGCGTGCCTGGGCCACCCGCGGCCGGCGCGCGCCTCGCGGGCGCGCCGTCGTCCTGCCTGAGCAGGTCGTCGGCCGCGAACCGCCGACCGGTGCCGGAAGGCTTTCGCCAAGCCGGCGGTGCCTCCGAGTAGTCCTCGGAATCCCCCGGCTCGAGCAGGCCGGCGAGATCAGGCCGCGCCGGCTCACCGCCGGGGCGAAGAGCCTTCTCCCGGCCAGGGCCGGTCACCGGCCGCTGCCCGGTGCGGGAGCCGGCCTGGCCGGCGGCGTGCCGGCGCGGACCCGTCCTGCCCGCACGTTCGGTCTGCGGGCCCGGAGCGGGGCGTGTGCCCGGGCCGGGGCCGACACGGCCCTCGCGGCCAGGGTCTCGAGCTTCTGCCGGCACGCCGGCCCGCACCGCCTGGCGGGGCGCGGAGCCCGTCGCCGGGTCCGCCGGTCCGCCCGGTGTGACTCGGCCGGGGCGAGCGCTACCGGGCACCCTGGACAGAACCGAGGTCATCTCGACAGGCTCGGGAGACGGGGCCGGCGGCTCGCCACCGTCGAGCCGCCGGGCCGGGCCGGCTGGGGTCGCCCGTGCCCCGGGGGCGTGCGCGGGCGCGAACCGCGGTCCCGGAGCACTGGCGGCACCCGGCGCCTCGGGTGCCCGCGACGGGCCGGTCCCGTAGACCGGCACCGGCCGAGACGGCAGGTCGCCGGTGCCGAGGGGATCGCGCGGGTCGATGACGAGGTCCCCGCCGCGGAATGACCGGAGGCCAGTCGTTCCTGGCCCGTTGTCGGCCGCGGCGGGCGAGCCGGTGGACGTCCGCCACGGGCCGTTCCCCGGCTCGCCGCCGGGAGCCTGGCGGCCGGGCCGCACGCCACCGGTCGGCAGCCCGGCAGGCGATCCGCCCGGCATCGACCCGCCCGGCGGCGCGGGGGCGACGCCGGACGACGAGCCGAAGCCGTTCGGGCCGTCCGCCGGCTGCCCGGTCGGGCTCAGGTGCGGCGTCCGCCAGGGCGGCGCCTCCGGCGCCGGGCGGCCGCCCGGCGCGGGCCGGCCCTGTTCGGGACTCGGGGCGCGGGTGCCCGGCCCGACGGGGGACGACCCGCTGCCGGCGGCGTGCCGACTCACGGGAAGGCCGCGCGCGGGGG
>Ga0068858_100006120_pt1 | contig 11739 bp, 13 predicted proteins | sample KBSSwiS12_FD_66589 | JGI IMG/M metagenome (GOLD analysis project Ga0068858, IMG submission 66589) | Switchgrass rhizosphere microbial communities from Kellogg Biological Station, Michigan, USA - KBS Switchgrass S1-2 | ecosystem: Host-associated > Plants > Roots > Rhizosphere > Soil ... | reverse complement strand
ACAGCTGCCAGCGACATGGCGAGCTCCTGACGGATGGTGTTCTGTCGCTCGAGAGGAAACGAGTCGGCGATTCTCGCGACGGTCGTCGCGACATCGCTGGTATGGAGGCTCGAAAACACGAGATGGCCGGTTTCTCCCGCCGCCACCGCAATCTGCATCGTCTCCGGATCGCGCATTTCGCCGACCACGATGATGTCGGGCGCCTGGCGGAGGGCGGCGCGAAGCGCAGTCGGGAAGTCCGGCGCGTCGACGCCGATTTCAATCTGCTCCACGATCGACTTGCGATGCGGATGCTCGTACTCGATCGGATCCTCGATGGTGATGATGTGACGGGCTTCGCGCAGGTTGATCTCGTTGACGAGCGCAGCGAGCGTCGTGGTCTTGCCGGATCCCGTCGGACCTCCGACGAGCACCAGGCCGCGCGGCAGGCGCGTGAGCGCTTCGATCGACGGCGGCAGGTTGAGCGACGCGAACCGCGGCACCACGGAAGGCAGCCGGCGGATCGCCGCCGCGGCGCGGCCGCGCTCGTGGTGCAGGTTGATGCGAAAGCGGCCGAGTCCGGGCGATCGAAACGAGCCATCGGCGATGCCGGCTTCGCGATACATCCGCCGCGCGTGCGGCGCGAGCGCCGGCGTGACGGCATCCTCGATCTCCTCGCCGCTCAGTGGTCCTTCGAGCAGCGGGACGATCTGGCCGTCGATGCGCAGCGACGGGGACGCGCCCGGGACGAGCAGCAGGTCGCTGGCCGACCGGCCGACGACCTCCTCGAGCCACGCGTTCAGGCGCGGCGCCTGATTGCCGGACGCACGCGCCTGCGGAGCGACGGCGTTCAGCTCCGTGACGAGCGCGTCCAGATCGTCGGAATCGGCCATGGCGTCAGTCTACAGCCGGCGGCAGAGCGAAGAATGCGGGGCTGATGAAGCCCCGCGCTACACATTTCGAGAGGGATGTAGCAGCGGTGCGTTGAGGAACCGGGTCAGCGGCACGACCTGGCGGAAGACGGACAGCACCGTCTTGTAGAAGGCCGGTGATGTCGCGGTGGTCGAGGGAAACTCGGCGCCGGCGATGAACCGGGTGAACTTCAGGTACTCAGCGGCGGGATCGTCTTTCGAGAATCCGCGAGGCACGCGCTTCAGCGGCTCGCCCTCGAGCGCGCCGAACTGCTTCCGAAAACCGGGCGACTCCACGATCGCGCGCAGCTGCTTGAAATGTCCGGAGATGTGCTCGCGCACGGCGAAGAGTTGAGGTGGCTGCGGCGCATACATGCCGCCGCCAATCCAGACTTCGTCCGGCGAGATGTGGAAGTAGGTGCCGGCCCCTTCGTGTTTCGCCAGCCCCCGCGTCGGAAACGACGAGGCGATATGTGTTTTATACGGCGTCTTGTTTTCGGAGAACCGCGTATCGCGGTAGATGCGATACATCGACACCTTCGGGCTCGCGACCAGCTCCGGCGCGAACGCGCGGAGGTCGACCGCCAGCCGCTCCACGATCGCGGTCATCGGCTGGCGGACGTACGACTCGTAATCGTCGCGGTGGGCGTTGAACCACTCGCGACGATTATTGCGCTTGAGCGCGCGCAGAAACCGGAGGGTTTCTGGCGGAAAGTTCATGCCCCGGCCGGCGCGCTCTGGGCCGCCATCGCCGCCATGCGCTCCTGCATCTGACGCGTCAGGTGCGGCACCTGGCCGATCATGCGCTGGGCGGTCATGAGCTGCGCGCGATGATGCATCTCGTGCTCCTTCGCGCCGAGCAGCATCTCGAAGCGGCTCTTGGTCGCCGGTTGCGCGCCCGGCGGCATCGTCACCTGCTCGGCGAGGAACGACTCCGGAAGGCCTTCGAGGTACGACGCGAACTTGTCCCCCTCGGCCGTCAGGAACGCGATGATTTCGGCTTTGCTGCGAGTCTTGGCTTCCTCGGCCATCACGCCCTTCATCAACTCCTGGAAGTTGACGGTCTTGAGGTCGGTGATCTTGTTGCTCTGGATGTAGTGCTGGAAGCCGGGCCCGAGCGCGATGTGGGTCAGCGTCTGGCCAATGCTGCGAGTGTCGTTCGCGGGTTTGAAACCGTACTTGTCCTCCGGAATCTCTTCCGCGATCTTGAGCGTGTTCGCGCGGACCGTCCTGAACGATGCCGCCATCTCCTTGCCACCGTAGTACGTCATACCTGACCTCCTCAATACCAGCCGATCGGCTGTTCAGAAAGATTGATGTAGACCTGTTTGACGTTGAGATATTCCTCGACGCCCCATTTGCCCAGCTCGCGGCCGATGCCGCTCTGCTTGTAGCCGCCCCACGGCGCCTCGACATAGGTGGGCTGCATGTGGTTCACCCAGACGATGCCGGCGCGGAGGCTCTTGACGACGCGCATGGCGCGGAAGATGTCGCGCGTCCACACCGCCGCCGCCAGCCCGTAGAACGTGTCATTGGCGATCCGCAGCGCGTCTTCTTCCGTATCGAAAGGGATCACGGACGCGACCGGCCCGAAAATCTCCTCGCGCGCGATGCGGGCCGAGTTGTCCACGTCGTAGAAGATCGTCGGCTGGATGAAGTACCCCTTGTCGAGCGCGCCGCCGGTCGCGCGGCCGCCGCCCGACCCCACTTTCGCTTCCTGCTTGCCGATTTCCTGGTACTGCCGCACGCGGTCGAACTGTTCGCGGCTGACGATCGCGCCCATCTTCGTCTCGCGATCCATCGGCATGCCCACGGCGATCGATTTCGTCTTCTCGACCATCGCGTCGACGAACTTCTTGTAAATCGGCCGCTGCACCAGGATGCGGCTGCCGGCCGTGCAGACTTCGCCCTGATTGAAGAAGACGCCGAACAGCGCGCCTTCGACGGCAACGTCGAAATCCGAGTCGGCAAAAAAGATGTTGGGCGATTTGCCGCCCAGCTCGAGCGAGATTTTCTTCAGCGTCGCGGCCGCCGCCCGCATGATGGATTTCCCGACCTCGGCGCTGCCGGTGAACGCGATCTTGTCGACGTCGGCGTGCTCGACGATGGCCGCGCCGGTCGGACCGGCGCCCGTCACGATGTTGACGACGCCCGGCGGCAGGCCGGCCTCGGCAAAACTCGACGCCAGCGCGAGAATCGAAAGCGGCGTCTGCTCCGCCGGCTTCAGCACCGACGTGCAGCCGGCGCAGATGGCCGGCGCCAGCTTCCAGGCCGCCATCAACAGCGGATAGTTCCACGGAATGATCTGCCCGGCCACGCCGATCGGTTCCTTCAACGCGAGGCTCATCGCGTTGTCCGGCACCGGGATCACGTCGCCGTGAATCTTGGTCGCCAGCCCGCCGTAGTACTCGAAGCAGGTCGCCGTGTCGGCGACGTCGAACTCGGCTTCGACAATCGGCTTGCCGGTGTTGCGGGTTTCGAGCTCGGCGAGCTCGCCGGCGCGCTCGCGGATGATGCGCGCGATCTCGAACAGCGCGCGTCCGCGATCCTGCGCCGTGGTGTCCTTCCAGGGCCCGCTGTCGAATGCGGCTCGTGCCGCCTTCACCGCGCGATCCACGTCGGCCGCACTCGCATCAGGCACGCGCCCGATGACGTCGGTCGTTGAGGGGTCGATGACGTCGATGGTCGCGGAGGCTTGCGGGGCGACGAATTCGCCGTTGATGTAAAGCTGCTGTGTAGTCACGGGGCCCAACCCCACCTCCGCGGGGACGCGTCGGCGGGCAAACAGCTAACTATATGCAGTCGTGGAAACCGTTGTAAAGTTTGCCGCATGAAGATCCTCATCCTTGCGGCGGTGGCGCTCTCAGCCGCGGCGTCCTCGGCTCCAGGCGGCCTTCGTCAGGCTGACGCACATACGTCGTTCACCGTCGGCACAGCGACCGCGCAGCGCGGACAACGGGCCTACGGCGTGTTGAAGGTGCCGGCTGGTTCAGACGCCGGCTACGACATTCCGGTTGCAGTCCTGCACGGCGCCAAACCTGGACCGGTGCTGGCGATTGTCTCCGGCGCGCACGGCACCGAGTACGCGTCGGTCCTCGCCGTGCAGCAGCTGATCGACGCGGTCAAACCTGCCGAGCTGTCCGGCACGCTGATCCTCGTGCCGCTCGTGAACGTGCCGTCGTTCGAGAAACTGACGCCGCACGTCAACCCGACAGACAACAAGAGCATGAACAGCCGCTATCCCGGCGACCTGAACGGGACGCAGACCGATCGCGCGTCGGCGGTGATCACGAAAGAAGTCGTCGAGCAATGCGATCACCTGATCGACCTGCACGGCGGCGATCTCGACGAGAACCTGCGGCCGTACAGCTACTGGACGGTAACGGGCAACCAGAAGCAGGACCAGGAATCGCGGGCGATGCTGCTCGCGTTCGGCCTCGATCACATCATCATCTCCGACCGTCCCAAGGATCCGAAGGCATCACGATTCCTCGAGAACACCGCCACCACGCGCGGCAAGGCGTCGTTCACGGCGGAGGCTGGACGCTCGGGACCTGTAGTGGCCGGCGACGTCACAGCGCTCGTCAATGGATCCTTGGGGACGATGAAGCATCTAAAGATGTTGGCGGGCACTGCGAAGCCGGTGGCCACGCCGATCTGGGTCGAGAAGATCGTGTCGGTGGCGGCAGAGCGCGAAGGTGTGTTCCACGCGTCGGTCGACCGCGATGCGCACGTGGCGAAAGGCGCGAAAGTCGGCTTCGTCACGGACTATCTGAACCGTCCCCTGCAGGACATCATGGCGCCAGAAGCCGGCATCGTCATGTTCATCCGGGCAGTGCCGTCGCTGAAGAAAGGCGACACGGTCGTGAACATCGGCGTAGTGTCCACGACGCCCAGGTAGCTCACCATTCCAATGATCAATAACCAAATAACCAGATAACCCAATTATCAGATTCTGAGATTGCCCCATGACGATGATGAGCGGCGCGGCACGCGCCACGTATGACGACGTCAACCTGATCCTGCGGCTGTACGAGATGCGGCGCGAGGATCGCCTGCGCGAAGCGCGCAAGTGGTTCACGTCCTCGTTCAAGGTCAAATCGTTCGAGGAATTCCAGGCGCTCTGCCCTCCGGGCAGCGAGCCGAATGCCTCCTATCGAATGGTCACCACGTACTGGGAGATGGTCGCGTCGTTCCTGACCAGCGGCGTCCTGAACGCGGAGCTGTTCTATCAGAGCGGCCGCGAGCTGTTGTTTGTCTGGGAACGGGTGCGCGACATCCTGCCCGCCGGGCGGGAGGCCTTCAAACATCCGCGGGAGTTGAAGAATCTCGAGGAGGCCGCGGCGGCGTACATCGCGTGGTGGAACCACACGTCGCCGGGATCGTACGATGCCTTCTCCAAGCGGGTTAGAGGGTAAGATGACAGGCTCCGACGAGAAAGGACCGAAGTGATGGCAGCCGACAAACGGGCAGATGTTCTCGTGACCACCGACTGGGTGGCCAAGCACGCCTCCGATGCGGGCGTTCGCGTGGTTGAAGTCGACGTGGACACCTCGTCCTACGACCAGGGGCACGTACCCGGGGCGGCCGGATGGAACTGGACCACCGAACTGTGCGACACGCTCGTACGGGACATCGTGCCGGCGAAGAAGCTCGAGGAGCTGCTCGGCAAGAGCGGCATCGACAACAAGACCACGATCGTGCTGTACGGCGACAACAACAACTGGTTCGCGGCCTGGGCGTTCTGGCAGCTCAAGGTCTACGGCCACGCCGATGTACGAATCATGGACGGCGGACGGAAAAAGTGGCTCGCGGAGGGGCGCGATCTCAGCACCGAGAAGAGCACGTTCCCCGCGGCGACTTACAAAGCGGGCGCGCCGGATCTGTCGCTCCGCGCCTTCCTCCCCGAAGTCCAGCAGGCGGTCGCCGGCAAGAAGGCCGCGCTCGTCGACGTTCGCAGCCCGCAGGAATTCACCGGCGAGATTCTGGCGCCGCCCGGGCTGCCGGAAACCTGTCAGCGCGGCGGACACATTCCAGGCGCGAAGAGCATTCCCTGGGGGAAGAACTGCAACGACGATGGAAGCTTCAAGAGCTTCGACGAGCTGAAGGCGCTGTACGCCGAGAAGGGCATCACGGGCAGCGAGCCGGTGATCGCCTATTGCCGCATCGGCGAGCGCTCCAGCCTCACGTGGTTCGCGATGAAATACCTGCTCGGCTTCGACAACGTGAAGAACTACGACGGCTCATGGACCGAGTGGGGCAATCTGGTCGGGGCGGCCGTCGAGAAACCGTAAAGGCCGTTTGTGAAGCCCGAGGAGTATTCGCGCCGTCAGCAGGAACTCGCAGGCTGGGCGGTGACGATTGAAACGTACAAACTCGGCGACGTGTACCACTGCACCATCGCCAACGTCGACCCTGGCGCACGCTTCGCCAGGGCTGACGGCAGCACGAAGCAGGAAGCCGAAGAGCGCGCCATCGAAAAGGCCACCAGGTACCTCGCACAGACACGACGGTTCGACGTCTGAATGCCAGCTCTCAGCGTCACCCTTGCGCTGATCATTTTTGCGGCTGGTACGATCGCAGGCAGCCTTGGCGCGCTGCTCGGGCTCGGCGGCGGCGTGTTCCTCGTTCCATTCCTCAACCTGGTGATGGGGTTTCCCTTCACCGTCGCCGCCGCAATCAGCCTGACGACCGTGATCGCGACGTCGAGCACGGTGTCGGCAGGACGCGCCGGGAAACAGCTGATCAACATGAGGCTGGGCATGCTGCTGGAAGTGGCCACGGCCGCCGGCAGCTTTCTCGGCGGCGTGACGGCGCAGTTCGTGTCGCAATCGGTGCTGCAGCGCCTCTTCGGCATCGTGGCCGTGGTCGTCGCGCTGATCATGTTGAGCCGCTTGCGCCGGCGGAACGTGATCCTCGACCCGAATGCCGATCCCGGTCTCCTGGGCGGCCGGTATCACGAGGAGGAGAGCGGCTGTACCGTCACCTATCGCGTGAAGAGGCTGCCGCTGGCGGTCGGCGCGTCGTTTATCGCGGGCAACGTGTCGTCGCTCCTCGGCATCGGCGGCGGGATCATCAAGGTGCCCGTGCTGAACGCCTGGTGCGGGATTCCGCTGCGCGCGGCCGCGGCGACCAGCGCGTTCATGATCGGCGTCACCGCGACGGCCGGCGCGATCATCTATTACGGCCGCGGACAGCTGGAGCCGGCGCTGGCCGGCGTGGCCTGCCTCGGTGTGCAGCTCGGCTCGTGGGGCGGGATGAAGTTTGGCGCCGCCGCCTCGTCGAAGTGGCTGAAGATTCTGATGGCCGGCGTGCTCTTCATCGTGTCCGCGATGATGTTCATGCGAGGTGGACGATGAGCGGCAAACGCCCGACCGAGGTCATTTCGCCAAGGCTGGAGCGCGTCGTCGGCGTCGTACTGCGCGCCGGTGTGATCGCGAGCTCAGTATGCCTGGCCGTCGGGCTGGTGCTGTCGCTGGCGACCGAGGGCGGAGCCGTCGCCGCATGGCTGCTCAACATCGGCATACTCGTACTGCTCGCCACGCCCGTCGCCCGCGTGGTGGTTTCCACTGTGGAGTACATCAACGAGCGCGACTGGCGATTTGCGGCGCTGACCGGCATCGTGCTCCTCGAGCTGATTGCGAGCGCGATGGCCGCCCTGGTATTCAACCGGAAGCTATAAGGCGGTCTTCAGGCTCACGGCGCGATTTCGATCACCACGTTTCCGCGCTTCCGCTTCGTCTCCACATACCGGTGCGCCTCGGCCACGTCGTCGAGCGAATAGCAGCGATCGATGACGGCGCGAAGTGCGCCTGCTTCTGCGAGACCCCGTAGTTCCTCCAGCCGCTCTCGAGTCATCTTCGGGTTCCAGCCGTCGACGGTGACGTATCGACCGCCGGGAGCCAGGACGCTCCTGCACTGTTCCTCGGAAGGCGGCTGATAGCGGCCGCCGATCGCGGCGAAGACCACGTCATACCGGTTTCCCAGCGTCGTGAAGTCCTGACTGGTGTAATCGATCACGGCATCAGCACCGAACGACGTCACGAGGTCGAGGTTCTGCGCGCTGCAGACGCCGGTTACATGCGCGCCGAAGTGCTTCGCGAGTTGCACCGCGGAGCTGCCTGTGGCGCCCGATGCGCCGTAGATGAGAACTTTCATGCCCTCGGCGACCCCGGCGGCTCGCAAGAAGTGGAGGGCCAGGAGTCCGCCGTAGGGAATCGCGGCGGCCTCCCGATACGTGAGGTTCGCAGGCTTGATCGCAAGGAGCTTTCCAGCCTTCATGCACACATACTCCGCGTACGCGCCTGCACCGAAGGGGTTCATCCCGAAGACCTGATCGCCCTCCCGGAACGAGGTCACCCCGGCACCGACGCGATCGATCTCTCCCGTCACCACGATGCCGAGCACCGGCCATCGTGTGGGACGACGAAAACCGAGGAAGAGGCGCGCCACGAATCGGATGCCTGGCTTGATAGCGAGACCGCGCACGAAGGTGTCGCTGTAGGTCACCGATGTCGCGTGCATTTTGATCCGGACCTGACCGCGCTTCGGTTCGGGTACGGGAAGCTCGCCGATTTTCAACACCTCAGGGGGACCGTAAGCAGTCCAGAGGACGGCCTTCATGAGGCGATCTTAGTTGACGATGGTTACGCAGGCCTGAAGGCCTGCACGACTTCAACGGCAGGTGGCTACGGCAGGCCGGCGCGGATCCGGGCGACATCGCCGGGGAGGAAACGGAGCTGTCCCTGATCGGCGCGGTTGAAGTCGTCGCGGCTCCAGCCGGCGCGCATCAGTCCGGACGCCGCGTGCGCGGTGTCGGGCATCAACAAGTGTCCGAGCTCGTGCGCGATCGCGCAAGCCAGCACCGACCCGATCGACACCTGATAGCGATCGGCCTCTGCCTGCACGCGGCGGTAGAACACGTACGCGATCGCGTTGCCCTCGGGCGTCCGCATGGCGGCTCCCATCACCTGCCGCTCGCTGCGCCGGAGGTCGCCGGTCTCGTACGGCAGCAGGACGAGGCGGATGGCCGCCGGCCGATCCGTTTCCGCCGGCGATTCGGCGCTCCACTCGATCGGCACGTCGATGTCGGCATAGACGCGGACGACTTCCTCCTGCGCCTGGCGTACGATCGCCGCGGGCGCGCCGGAAGGATTCAGCAACTGCACGACGAGCGCCGCCGCAAACAGATGGGTCATGGCCGTACGATCCATTCTTGCGAGATGGACCGGGCCTGACGATTACGCGAGACGTAAGGTCGTTGCGCGCGCGGCGCATACCGGATCACGCCAGTACATGAAGTACCGGCGGAAATCTTTCAGCGCTGCGACAGAGGCGCTTCCAAAAACCTGAATTGCCTTTTCAGGGCCGCAGAGGGGCAGAGGCAACGGCATACACAGAGCAGCGGAGCAGCGGAGACGAACAGAGGCTGACGTGCGACGCGAGAACTCTGCTCGTCTCTGTTTCTCAGTTCCTCTGTGTGATCCCGTTGTCTCTGGAAAAACTCTACACGGCGACTGGTTGAGGCGCGGCTGCGGCGAGACGCCGTGCCACCTGTTCGGTCGCCGCGTCGGCGGGGAAGAAGCACTCGATCTTCAGCTGCTGGAGCATGACGTCGCGCGCGGTGCCGAGCGTGGTCACCATGGAGAAGAACGCCAGCGACAAATCGTCCTTCCGTAGCTGCATGCTGACGAGTGGCTGCATCGCCACACACGGATCGGGCACGCTCCATCGGGATGGCACGCCGGGATACGCCAGGAGCTCGTCGCGCAAGCGCGTCATCGTTTCGCTGCCGGTGGCGGCGACGTGGCGGTGCACGGCGTTGACCATGCACTGCGCCAGCTCCTCCCAGTTCACGATGAACCGGCGCAGGCGCCGCGGGTCGAATACGGCACGCAGCACGTTCGCCTTTTCCTTCGGAGGGCCAGGCTCGTCGAAGAGGTCGAAGATCCGATGCGACGCCTCGTTGCTCATCACCACGTTCCACTCGCCGTCGACGACGAGGGCGGGGAACGGCTCCTGCTGGCGCAGCGTGAAGGAGAGCGCTCGCCGCACCGGTTCGAGCTCCGGAGCGCTGAGCGGCCGCTCGCCATACGCCGGCGCGTAGCCGGCGCTGAGGAGCAGCGCATTGCGGTCGGCGAGCGGGACATCCAGCATGCCGGCCAGCAGCTGCACCATCTCGCGGCTCGGCTGCGCGCGTCCCGTTTCCAGGAAGCTCAGATGCCGGGCGGAGATGCCGGCTTCGAGAGCCAGCGTCATCTGGCTCATTCCTCTGGCGGTCCGCCAGCGCCGCAGCGTGGAACCGAACGCGGTGGCGGCGCTCCCCTCGGGGAACCCAAGCAGCGTGTTCATCGCGATTCCTGACGATCCTGCCACCGGCACACCCGTGGCAATTACCTGTCAGGTAAAGACGCCGATTGGCCGCCGGAGGTTCAGCGGGGACGGGTCAGGACGCCTTCTCGATGTGAATGAGGTAGGCCTCGACCATCAGCAGGTTGCGCTCGCCCGACTTGCGGATCACGCTCAGCAGACGATCCATCTTGACGACTTCTTCGAGCTGCTCGTCGATGAACCACTGCAAGAAGCTCTGGGCGAGGTAGTCGCTCTCCTTCACCGCGATCTCCATGAGCGCGGTGATCTGCTGAGTGACTTCCTGCTCCCAGTTCAGCGCGGCCTGGACGGCCTCGTCGGCCGACTTGAATGTCGCCTTCGGCGCGGGAATCGCCGGAATCTTGAGGTCGCCTTTCGTGTCCAGCATGTACTGGATGAACTTCATCGCATGCTGGGTTTCTTCCTCCGCCTGCTTGAAGAACAGCTTGGAGAGCAGCGTGAGCTGGTGCTGCTGAAAGTGGGCGGCGATCGAGACGTACTGAAGGCCGGCGCCGTATTCGTGGCCGATCTGCGCGTTGAAGGCGGCGGCGAGCTCTTTGCTGATTAGCATCCGATGAGTATATCCAGCTTCTGATCGATTTTTTATCCGCGGATGACGCGGATTGAACCCGCGAGGCGTCCGGCGCCGGCCGCGAAGCGGCCGGTCGGTGTGCGGAACGGTCGGCGCGAGCGCGAGCCCGATGGGGCCGGTGGCTCGACGCTCTCGCCGTCCGTTTCGCACGCACGCGCGGTTGCGCCGCGCCGCCGGACGCGTCGTCCTGCGAGATCCGAGATCAGCCCCTGTGCTGTTTTAATCCGCGTGCATCCGCGCAATCCGCGGATGATCTTTCTTTCAGTACACCCAGCTTCTCGTGTCCGCGCCGGCGGGCGCCGTTTTCATCATCCATGCGGCCATCGCCGGCATGTAGCGCTGATGGACGGTTCGATTGCCGACGTTGTTCGGCTGCTCGGTGTCGCCGGTGAAGCAGTGCTCGCGGCGCTCGCCGTATGTGATTTCGAACTCCGGAGACGGGACCGCGTGGCTCAGGAACTCTTCCATCTGATACACCGCGTTGTTCAGATATCCGTTGTCCATCGTCCCGCTCGTGATGTGGATCTTGCCGCGAAGCTTTGATCCAACCCTGGCCCAGTCGCGCTGCAGGATGTAACGCAGGTCGTAGTTATCGCGCCAGTAGGTCGCGACCTCGGGATCGATGACGCCGGTCGCCTTGTCGTATAGCGGCTTGTAGTAGCCGTCCGCGCCGACGGGGCCGAACACCGAGGCCCACGCGTCGTGCTGACCGGCGGAACGGCCGTGCGTGCCGAGCGCCAGCTCCACGAGGTTGCGATCCTCGAACGTCGAGAAGAGATGATCGCGGTAGTCGCGATATCCCGGCTTCGGCGTGCGCTTGAACGGGTTGTCTTCGTAGTAGTACGCGTTGTGCTCGTCGTAGATGTTGACCGAGCGATAGGAGCGGAA
>Ga0068858_100006105_pt1 | contig 11752 bp, 5 predicted proteins | sample KBSSwiS12_FD_66589 | JGI IMG/M metagenome (GOLD analysis project Ga0068858, IMG submission 66589) | Switchgrass rhizosphere microbial communities from Kellogg Biological Station, Michigan, USA - KBS Switchgrass S1-2 | ecosystem: Host-associated > Plants > Roots > Rhizosphere > Soil ... | reverse complement strand
TGGCTTCGAACTCGCGCTTTGGGACAGCCTTAATTTAGAAAAAGAAAATTCATAGCCGGCAGTGTCACCTTGATGTGACTGCCAAGGGAGAAAGTCCTTGATGAGATCTCGAATGAATCTTCGGGTACTAGGAACAATTTTGGCTCTCAGTGTTTCCGTGCTGGCCCAGGACAAGTTGCAAAAGGAGTTTAAGAATCCACCAAACTCTGCCAAGCCGCGCGTGTGGTGGCACTGGATGAATGGCAACATCACCAAAGAAGGAATCAAACTGGACCTCGAATGGATGAAGCGTGCCGGGATCGGAGGATTTCAGAACTTCGACGCCGCGCTGAACACTCCGAAGCAGGTTGAGAATCGCCTCGTTTACATGACCCCGGAGTGGAAAGACGCATTCAAATACGCAACCACCCTCGCGGACAAGTTAGGCCTGGAGGAAGCCATCGCTGGTTCTCCAGGATGGAGTGAGTCTGGCGGACCGTGGGTAAAGCCGAACCAAGGGATGAAAAAGTTCGTTTGGAGCGAGACCACGGTAGAAGGAGGGAAGCCCTTCACAGGAATTTTGTCGGCTCCGCCATCGGTCAGCGGCCCGTTCCAGACTTTGCCGATTATTCCGCGGCTCTCCGCCTTAAGCGGGGAAGCGCCGAAGGTTCCGCAGTTTTATGCAGACACCGCCGTTATCGCATACAAGTTGCCAGAGGGAGAAAAAGATCTCGATCAATCACAGGCCAAAGTGACCTCCAGCGGCGGAGAGCTTGATCCTGCAGTTTTAGCGGATGGCGATCTGATCAAGGCAACATCGCTCACCCGGGCGCCGGTTGGCCAGGAGGCATGGATTCAGTTCGAGTTCCCAACGCCGCAGACGGTGCGCGGCGTGGTTTTTGTGAAGGGAAGTTTTGGCAGCAACATTGATGATTTATTCGGACGCGGTGTTGATGGCCCTGACTTTCAGGTCAGCGACGATGGGCAGAACTTTCGCAAGCTCGCGACCAACCCCGGCGAAGGCGCCGGAGAGCATACTCTGTCTTTTTTCTCGGTAACGGCACGTTTTTTCCGCGCCAGCTTTGTCACTCCGCCGCCTGCTCCGCCGCGCCGGGAGTTTGACGTGGTCGTAAACACCCTCGCTGCGCCTGCTTCTACCGAGTACAAAATCGCCGAGTTGCGCTGGCTCTCGGTTCCGCGCGTGAACCGTTTTGAAGACAAGGCCGCGTTCGCGCCGGTGCGTGATCTGAATCCGGTTGTTACGTCGCCAATTGCTGCACAAGACGCAGTGGCGAAGGCTGACGTTGTGGACTTGACCTCGAAAATGAGTGCCGACGGCACTCTCAACTGGACGCCGCCCGCTGGACGCTGGACCATCTTGCGCTTCGGTTATTCGCTCACCGGAGTGAGCAATCATCCGGCTTCGCCCGAGGGCACCGGGCCTGAGGTTGATAAGTTAAGTCGCGAAGCAGTCAAGGACTACATGGAGCAGTACCTCGACAGCTACAAATCGGCGGTTGGCGACCTCATGGGGAAACGCGGGCTGCAATTCATGATCAGCGACAGCTATGAGGCTGGCGCGGCCAACTGGACCAACGATCTTTTCGTGGAATTCTCCAAGCGCCGCGGCTATGACATGCATCCTTGGATGCCTGTGCTGGCTGGACGAATCGTCGATAGCTCCGAATCGAGCGACCGCTTCCTGTGGGACTTCCGCAAGACGCTCACCGAACTGATCGCGGAAAATCACTACGACCAAATCACGGAGATTCTGCACCAACGCGGTATGGGCCACTATGGCGAATCGCATGAAACCGGACGTGCCTTTATCGGCGATGGCATGGAGGCCAAGCGTACCAAGGACATCCCTATGGCTGCGATGTGGACGCAAAAGCCAGGAGTCAACAACGAACTCTACGGCTATGACGCGGACATTCGCGAGTCAGCTTCGGTGGCGCACATCTACGGCCAGAATTTGGTGGCTGCAGAATCTATGACAGCTTCTTCCGGGGCATGGGTGTGGTCACCCTCGACCTTGAAGCCCACCGCCGACAAGGAAATGATGATGGGTCTCAACCGCTTTGTCATACACACATCGGTCCATCAGCCGCTTCTCGACAAGAAACCCGGCATCAGTCTGGGGCCTTTCGGGCAATGGTTCACGCGCAATGAAACCTGGGCGGAAATCGCCCAGCCGTGGACCACATATCTGGCACGCAGTTGCTACCTGCTTCAACAAGGCAAATTCGTATCGGATGTTCTCTACTTCTATGGGGAAGATTCCAACCTCACCGCAATTTTCCGCAACAGCTTTCCTGATGTCCCCGCGGGCTATAACTACGACTACGTAAATGCGGATGCCCTCATACGCAAGGTATCGGTAACGAATGGCCTGCTGACCACCGAAAGTGGAATGGGTTATCGCTTACTAGTGCTCGATCCGCGGAGCAAGCTGATGTCGCTGCCGGTGCTCAGGCAGATCAGCAAATTGGTCGAAGCCGGTGCCATCGTAGTGGGCGACAAACCGGAAACGACTCCAAGCCTCACCGACGATCAAAACGAGTTCCGTGCTTTAGTAGACAAACTTTGGGGATCCGGTTCTGGCGGCAACGTGGGACAGGGTAAGGTCTATGGCGGTCAGAAATTGGAGAGTGTGCTTAGCACTCTGAATGTATCGCCCGATTTCGAGTACACCAAGCCACAAGCTGACACCAGTGTGCTGTTTGTTCACCGCAAGGTTGCAGACGGCGATCTGTACTTCGTGGACAACCGCAACGATCGCAACGAGAGTTTCGACGCAACCTTCCGCATAACTGGGAAAACCGCAGAACTATGGCATCCCGATACCGGCTTGATTGAGCCCGTTTCCTATAGTTCATCCAATGGCCGCACCACGGTACCGTTGCATCTAGAGCCGTGGGGCACGGTATTCGTAGTTTTCCGTCGCGCGTCCTCCGGTCCCTCTCGCACTTTGCCCGCAGTTGCCGAGCAGCCGGTAGCGACGGTCGAAGGTTCGTGGGATGTTGCCTTCCAACCAGACCGTGGGGCGCCGCCCAAGATCACTCTCGACAAGCTGACGTTTTGGACCGAAAGCAGCGATGATGGAGTTAAATATTTTTCCGGCACTGCAACCTACACAAAAACTCTGAATGCGCCCGCGAGTTGGTTCAAGTCTGGGACGCGGCTATGGATTGATCTGGGCGACGTGAAGAACCTGGCAGAGGTTTCCGTCAATGGTAAGCCACTCGGGATTGTCTGGAAGATGCCTTACCGAGTAGACGCAACCACCGCACTAAAGCAAGGCGCTAACCGGCTGGAGATCAAAGTGACCAATGGATGGGTAAACCGTATTATCGGCGACCGGCAACCGAACGCGCCGAAGCAATACACACTGACTGTGCCCGAGTTTTATCGGCCAACCGCCCCGCTTTGGGCTTCTGGTTTGATTGGCCCGGTGCAGATGATTCAAACCAGCACCTCTTCCGCCAAGTAGATGACGAAAAGCGGATGGTCCCTACATATCAAGTTTTAACTGTAAATACGGTAGTTCTAGGTCGCTTGCCATGTTAGAGAACAAGATCATTTTCCTCGCATTCGTGCTACTCGCGCCTTGCGCGTTTACTATGCTTGCCCAAACACAGCCGCCGCAGTCCGCGGGAGTGAATCAAGCCGCGCCTGCTTCATGGTTCACTGCGACTAAAGCGGCCGACGGGCTCTGGATCATCAGTGACCACGGTGCGGACAATATCTATCTCGTCGAAGGCAGCGACAAGGCGCTGCTTATTGATACGGGCCTTGGCGTTGCCCGCTTGAGTGCTTTCATCAAAACGCTTACGACCAAACCGCTCATGGTGGTGAACACGCACGGGCATCCTGACCACGCCGGAGGCGACTTCGAGTTCAAGTCAGTGTATGCCCACCCGGCAGACTTCTCTTCCATCCAGTCATTCAGCACAAAAGAAGCCAGACAGCGGAGCACCCAGTTCATGGCGCAGGGACCAGCCACTTCTGACAGAATCTCGGCGGAGGAAGCAGCCAGCGCTCCGCAACCCGAAATGCTTTCCGTCAAAGACGGCCAAATCTTCGATCTTGGCGGACGGAAAATCGAAGTCATCGAAGCATCCGGACATACTCCCGGCGAAATCGTTCTACTCGACGCAACCCACAAAATGCTCTTTACCGGCGACAACAGCAATGTTCTGGTATGGCTCTTTCTGCCCAACAGCCAGCCGCTGGAGATTTACTTACAGACTCTAAAGAAGCTCCAAAACCGCAACGCAGAATTCACAACTATCTATCCGGGTCACGGAAAACCCATGCCGAGCAGCTTCATTGGAGAGCAGATTGCCTGTGTGGAGGGCATACTCGACGGCTCTATCAAGGGCGAGCCGCAGCACTTTTTCACCGGCGATGCGATGGTGGCAAAATACGAATCTGCGGCAGTCGCATACAACCCGGACAATCTGCGAGTGAAAAAATAGCAACCGTGCTCTTATCGTAGAATTCCCATGTTCGTTTTATCAATTTATGTTGACAGCGCCCTTGAGTCGAATATCGCGAGATGAAGCGCCCACCAATATCTCGAATTGTCCGGGTTCCACAACCCAGTCCTTTCTTACCGTGCTGTAGTAAGCAAATGCACTAGGGTCTAGTGCGAAGCGAACGGTCTGAGTCTCGTTGGGCGACAAGTTCACGCGGCGGAATTCCTTCAATTCCTTCATGGGACGGTCAACGCTCGAATGGCCATCATGCACATAAAGCTCGACCACTTCCGCGCCTGCCCGCGAGCCTGCGTTGCGAACGTTTAGGCTTACTTCGACCGGCTGGCCAGCTTTTTTGCTGGATGAAACCCTCAGATCGCCGTATGCAAACTTTGTGTAAGAGAGGCCGTAGCCAAAGGGAAAAAGAGGCTCGACGTGACGTTTGTCGAAGTAGCGGTAGCCGACGTAAATTCCTTCCGCATATTCCACTTGAAGATTCTCTCCAGGATAGTGACCATAAGCAGGAGAGTCCTCCCATCGCTTTACAAAGGAGACAGGGAGCTTGCCCGAAGGGTTCGCGTCCCCGAACAAAACACTCGCGATCGCGTTGCCGCCTTCCTGTCCGCCATACCACATGTGCAAAACCGCTGGGATTTGCGCAATCCATTTGTCCATCAGAACAGGACCGCCGGCATTTATTACGACAATGGTGTTCTTATTCGCTTTTGCGACGGCCTGGATCAGTTCATCCTGTCCCGCCGGCAAGTCGAGCGACTTGATATCAAACCCTTCGGACTCAACCGCCGATGACCTACCCACGACAAGGATCGCCACATCCGCTTTGCCAGCGGCACCTACAGCTTCATTGAGAAGTTGTTCGCGCATGGCAGGCGTGTCCTTGCTCTGATCCTCTCCCTCCATCGAGACACCTAGCACGCTGCTCACCTGGATTTGTGAGCCCGCTCGGTCTTGAACTCCTTTTAATGGTGTAACCGAATATTTGGGACGGACCAGCGAACTACCGCCACCGCCGGTCCGAGCAACTGCTGCATTCGGGCCGATGACTACGATGGAGTGGATCTTCGAAGTATTGAGCGGAAGAAGATCGCCGGTATTCTTTAGAAGCACAATGCTTTCTGTGGCCGCTTTGCGTGCTACAGCCTGCTGCTCAGGCGTATCGACTTCACCGGTGGCAACGTGAGCTTTATCGAACAGTCCGCTGATAAACATGATCCGCAACATTCGGCCTAGGTTTTCATCCACCGTAGCGCGGGAGATCTTTCCTGAAGAGATTTCCTGAAGGACTTTCTCGCTCGCCAGCCACCCGCCACCATTTCCTGCAGCCTGGACCCGCGGAGTTTGCAGCCATACCTTCATGGGCTCGCCCCCGGGCATTTCCAGATCCATCCCGGCGTTTACGGTGTTAGCCGTGCTGTAGGTGCTGCCCCAATCGGAGACCACAAAACCTTTGAATCCCCATTGCTTTCGCAATACATCGGTTAGAAGAAAAGGATTTTCCGCACAGTACAAATCATTGAGTCTGTTGTATGCGGACATCACTGACCACACGCCCGCTTCCTGGACCGCAGCCTTGAAAGCAGGAAAATAGATTTCATTCAACGCCCGCTCATCAATTTTGGCATTTACACGATGCCGCTCGAATTCCTGGTTATTGGCGGCGAAGTGTTTAACCGTGGCGATAACGCCCTCGGCTTGTACTCCCTTGATGTACGCCACTCCTAACCGGGAAGTCAGATAGGGGTCTTCGCCATAGCCTTCGAAATTTCTCCCCCAAAGAGGAGTGCGGTTAATGTTGACAGTGGGGCCAAGAATCATGTCCCGGCCTAGGGCCTTCAACTCTTGTGCAATTGCTCGTCCCTGCGCCTCGACAACTTCGGGGTCCCATGTGGCAGCCATGGCAACACTTGCCGGAAAGGATGTGGTGAGGATCTGCGCTCTGGCACCGGCCGCATTGGTCTGAGCGGAAGGCCCGGACCAAGATCTTATGCCAAGCGGGCCATCCGCCATCTTGATAGAGGGAATACCGAGCCGTTCATTGGGTACGGTTTGCATCCAATCAGCCCCGCTCAACATGGCGACTTTTTCTTCCAGAGTCATGCGGCCCAGCAGATCCTGAACACGCCGCTCTACCGGCAATGTTTGGTTCTTGTAGGGCGCGGCTTCAGCAGGTTTCTGACTTTGTGCAACGCCTGATAGGCTTGCCAGGAAAATAAGAATTAAGCAGGCGAAACGCCGCATGCGGACTCTCCTTCGATCGATATGAAACGGGATGACATCTAAAGCAAATTTCCAGTCTCGAACGCCCATGGCTTCGTTACTCCGTGTGCAACGCTTGCATCGGGTCCAACCTGGAAGCACGTTCTGCCGGTAACCACGACGCGAGCCACGCTACGGCAAAAAGCACTATAGGAGCGCACGCAAAAGCCGTAGGGTCCCACGCCTTAACGCCGAATAACAAACTGGCGATCACATGCGTGAGAGCAAACGCTGCGCACACACCCACGACCACACCTGCAAAAGCAAGAGTGATTCCGTGCCGGATGACAAGTTTGCGGATGGCGGGGCGGTCTGCGCCCAAGGCCATCCGAATACCGATCTCCTGATTTCTCTGTTGGACGGAGTAGGCCATTACCGCATAAATGCCAATCGCTGCCAGCGCAAGCGCGATCGCGCCGAAGATTGTCAGCAAAATCATGTTGAACTGTTCGCGCGCAGTCGAACGTCCCATCACTTCTTCCATAGTGTGGATATGGGCTACGGGGAATCCGTCACTCGCGATACGCAACTGCTCGGCGATCGAGGGAATGGATGCATGCGGGTCGTCGCGCGTGCGCACCATCCAGAATAGTGGCTGGATATTTGCGTAGGCCGCGTTATAGTCATCCGACACTTGAGCGATCGGCAGAATCATCATGGGCTCGGCAGGCGTGGTTAGACCACTGTCGTGGAAGTCGGCGATGATGCCGATTACGGTTTCTACTCCTCTCTGCCCCCCTCCCTCCCCATGGTCGATGTGCTGTCCTATTGGGTCTTCGTGAGGAAAGAATTTCCGCGCGAAAGCCTCGTTAATGAGTGATACACGCGGAGTTCCGGCCTTGTCGTTTTCCGTGAAGTCGCGTCCGCGCAGAACAGGGATCTTGAAGAGGCTCAGATAACCCGGCGTGATACTCATCCATTTGCTCCCGCAGCAGTTTTTTTCGACCGGCCGCCCGACGATATGGAAGCCCCCTGTTCCATCTTGGATATCGATGGGCCGCCAAAATCCGGCTGCGGCCAATTCCACTCCGGGTAAGGCATTGAGCCGGTCGCGGCCATCCCGCAAGAGCCGGGTAAGGCCAGCTGTGTTCCGGTAGCGTGGGCCATTGAGCGACATCTCCATCGTCAAAACGTTGCCAACATCGAATCCAGGATCGACACGATGAAGAGCGATAAATGTTCGGATTAGCAGTGTTGAACCGACAAGGAGAACCAGGGCCAGCGAGATTTCGCTGACGACCAGCAGAGAGCGGGCCTTTCCCTCGCGAAATCCGGTGCCGGAGCGGTTGCCGCTTTCTTTAAGAGTCGAGTTTAAGTTGGAGCGCGAAGCGCTGAAGGCTGGTAACGTTCCAAAGAGGATGCCTGTAAGCAAAGAGACAACAAGGGTGAAGCCCAGCACGCGCCAATCGATGCTGACAGCAGAGCCGTTCTCGCCAATTCGAGGTAGGCCAGCGGGGCTGACGGCTAGCAGTGCTCGCATTCCTGCAAACCCGAGAGCCACGCCGAGAATTCCGCCTGCCAGAGATAGGAGCACGCTTTCAGTCAACAACTGGCGTACTATACGCGCGCGGCCTGCTCCGAGCGCTGATCGAATCGCGAACTCCCGTTTGCGGGCCGTGGCGCGGACCAGCAAGAGATTGGCAACATTGGCGCACGCGATCAGGAGCACCAACCCGACCGCGCCCAGCATCATCAGCAGCGAATTCCGCGCGTCTCCGATGATGCTGTCTCGCAACGGTCCAACCCTAAAATGCGGATCCCAACTCTTCGGGTACTCACGCTGATACTCAGCGCTTGCGGCCGCTAATGCAGTGTTTGCCTGTTCGGGGTTGACACCCGACTGGAGCACTCCAGTTACGTAGAAGAAGACGTTCATGTCGGTGCTGACCGGGTCAAACTGAAACGGGAGCCAAACGTCGGCCTGCACGTCGCCCGTGAAATACTTTCCGATCACACCGACAACTGTGTACGACTCATTGCCCAGCGATATCGATTTCCCCACGATGGCTTTGTCGCCGCCGAACCTGCGTTGCCACAGACCGTAACTCAAGACCAGTACCTTGCCGCCGTGGGGCGAGTCCTCCTGCGCTGTGAATGTTCGTCCCAGTATTACGGGCGCACCATAGACGCGAAAGAAGCCCTCGGTAACGTGAATCCCGTGGACTTGTTCCGGATGGCCGTCGGTGAGGTTAAAACCGGGGCCTGCGTTGTCGAATGCCACGACTTCTTTAAACAGGTTCGCTTGCCGCTCAAGGAAGTGAAACTGCGGGATGTTGTGAAGGTGATTGGCTATGACAGTTGCCGGCACTAGAAAATTCACCATGCGATCGGCCTCAGGATAGGTGAGTGGTTTGAGCAGAACCGTATTCACGACAGAGAAGATCGCAGTGTTCGCGCCAATGCCAAGAGCAAGGGCCAAGATGGCAGCGACTGTGAAAGCTCGATTTTTCGAGAACATCTGCAATGAGTGCTTGGTGTCATCCCAAAGATTTCCCATTTTTTCACTCGCTTCGCATGCACAATATGCTGGACACATCACGGCACCGGACGCGGTCCCGAATATGTGATCTGTTCATAAATTCCCAGTCGTTCGACGCTGTGGAACTAGTTCAGCTTCTTGATCCAAACGTTTCGCACAGATACTTTTGTTGGCGTGCCCTCAATCTCAATACCAACCATCCCTGGTTTGTTGTTCGATGATTCCGGGTCGTCATCTACGTACACAGCCATCAGCTGCCCGTTGATCACATGAATAAAAGTCCCGCCGCGAGCCATGATCAGGTACTGGTTCCAGTCGTTTACTCGCACGTATCCTGCAAGAGCGTTCCGATCGGCGATGTTGGCCAAGAGCTTCGGACGCAGTCCGGGTGCAGACTCTACAACCTGTCCACGCCATGCAAGAATTCCTAACGGCGTATTTTCGGAATAAAACTGGCCTGTCCATTCGGCGGTAATCGGTGACACCGGGAACCAAAAATCCGCTTGTGGCCCTGTCATCATCCAGTCGAGATTGACCGATTTCTGTCCGGCGGGTAACGGTCTGTGCCACGGCACTCCTGTTTGGCTTCGGTATTGAATGCCACTCCCACCTCCGTGTTCGACCTTGATATCCAGTTTCAGGTCGAAGTCTTTCGCTTGAAAACCGTGGTATGAGATGTAGCTGTTGTACTTCGGCTTTTCGACAGTTGACTCACCGACTATTGCGCCGTTCTCGATCCGCCAGATGTCAGGATCTCCGTTCCAGTCTTTTAACGTTTTCCCGTCGAATATCTCGACGTAACCGGTGCGGTCATTGAAGTCCAAAGGTTCGGGTTCATAGAAGCCGTAGTTGCGTTTGATCCGCCTGTCTACAGGGGCATCGGAGGGACTCTTCGTTTGATCTTTCGGCGAAGTCGTATCTGACTGTGCATTGGCCTGCGAGGTTAAGAAGCATCCAATCGCTATGAAAAAGGCAATGAGCGGTCGACCGTAACAACTGCGGGGCTTCTCAGGTTGTCTAAGTTTCTGCGCCTGAACAACATTTTGGTCTTCCCGCATTCTGCTTCCACCTTTCCGCGCGGAGAGTATAGCGCGCAGAGACCTCTTCACTTCCAGCAGAGAGGTGGTGGTGGCCTTGTTTCGCAGTGAGAAAACTTTGCGTTCGTGTAATGAGGACGCCATCAAGGACGAAAAATCGCGTGGAGAGTGCTGGGATCATTTGTCCGAAGGCCAGGACCGGCCGCAAAAAGTTCAAAATAAACGGCCGGTGTGTCAGGCAGAGGTTCAGGTCCGGGTTTCTCACTGCGAAACGCAATGGAGCGGTTGACGTTGCTTGGGAGCGGTGCCAACGTATCTGGCTTGCGAATTCTCGGTGGCTAAGCCCGGCAGGTTGAAGCAACTCAGCGATGACAACGGTGCCAAGGATGTGAAAGCTACGAGAAGACCGAAGGCTGCATTTGTGAACGACAAAATATTGGTGCACAATACGGCGGTGAAAAAAACATGAAAATATTCAGAGTCGTACAGATCGTGAGCGTGCATCTCATGTTAGCTACTTGGGTTTTGTCTCAGGACAAACCCGTGCAGCTGACGATTAATTGGAACAATGTTGTGAGCACGTCCAAAACCACCGCGACTCTGCAGGTCGTCGTGAATCCACCGCTGCGCCGTGGAACTAGTGTGCATGACAACGCCTTTCAGGCTCTTCATGATCTCGGCGCGGACTATGTGCGTTACGTTCCATGGCTTCCGTATCCAAAGCTTGGGGTTGCTGAACTGGAGCCGCCGACAGGTGGTAAGACCTCATGGGACTTCTCGCTGATCGACCCGATGACGATCGATTTTCTCGAAGCGACTAAAGGCCACCCGGTGACACTGAACTTCAGCACCATTCCCCAATGGATGTTCAAAACTGGCGAAAACAAATATCCCGACGACCCCAACCAGGTGGTTTGGGACTACGAGAAAGGGCTTGATTTTCGCGATCCCACCTTCAAAGAAGCGGCAGACTACTACGCTCGCCTGATTTCCTGGTACACGCAGGGTGGTTTCACCGACGAAGCCGGCAAACGCCACGATTCCGGCCATCACTACAAAGTCACCCACTGGGAAGTCTTGAATGAGCCGGACCTTGAACGCAATATCAGTCCCGAGATTTACACGAAGTTTTACGATGCAGTGGTAACCGCAATGGGGAAAGCTTCACCAGACACAAAGTTTGTGGCTTTAGGATTGGCTATGCCTTCGCAGTTGCCGCAATACTTTGAATATTTTCTAAACCCGAAAAATCATAAGCAGGGAATCCCGTTAGATTGGATTTCCTATCACTTCTACGCAATTCCTACTGTAGACCAGACTCCTGAAATTCAACAGTTCACCTTCTTCGCGCAGGCAGATGGTTTTCTCAATACTGTGCGCTACGTTGAAACCATTCGCAAGCGGCTTTCTCCAAATACACGGACCATGGTGAATGAACTCGGTGCAATCTCCGCAGACGATCTGACCCAAGGTGAACCTGGTCACATCACCCAGCCGAT
>Ga0068858_100006101_pt1 | contig 11757 bp, 8 predicted proteins | sample KBSSwiS12_FD_66589 | JGI IMG/M metagenome (GOLD analysis project Ga0068858, IMG submission 66589) | Switchgrass rhizosphere microbial communities from Kellogg Biological Station, Michigan, USA - KBS Switchgrass S1-2 | ecosystem: Host-associated > Plants > Roots > Rhizosphere > Soil ... | reverse complement strand
ATTTCGGCCCTGGGTCAACGGGCCGTGGCGGGAATTCGGCAGACATGATTTGACGAGCTGCTCGAGCGCGCGGAAAAAGGAGCCTTGGCCGGACTCAAAGACTCGAAGCTCGGCGTCGGAACGCGCCAGCCCAGGCGGCGCCGGGAACATGGCTTGCGATTCCTGATACCGTAGTGCTGATAACGCTCTCAGGAGCGGAGGTGTCCACTCGTGCGCTTCAAGAATCGCAGTGATGCGGGACGGCAGCTCGCGGCGCGCCTGAACGAGTATGCCAACCGTTCGGACGTGCTCGTCCTGGCCTTGCCACGCGGCGGCGTACCCGTCGCGTTCGAGGTGGCCTCGGCGCTTGGGGCGCCACTTGACGTGTATCTCGTCCGCAAGCTGGGCGTTCCCGGCCACACCGAGCTGGCGATGGGTGCGATTGCGGCCGGCGGAGTCGAGGTCCTGAGCGAAACCTTGATCCGGGACCTGAATATTCCGCACCTCCTCGTCCAGCAGATCGCGGTGCGTGAACGTCTCGAGCTCGAGCGCCGCGATCGTCTGTTCCGCGGCGACCGCCCGCCGGTGCCGGTACGCGATCGCACGATCCTGTTGATTGACGACGGGCTGGCGACCGGCTCCACGATGCAGGCGGCGATTACCGCGTTACGGCAGCAGGCGCCGGCCCACATCATCGTGGCCGTCCCCGTCGGGGCCCGCGACACTTGCGATCGGCTGCGACACATGGCCGACCGCGTCGTCTGCCTGTCGACGCCCGAGCCCTTCGAGGCCGTGGGCCTCTGGTACGAAGAGTTCGGCCAGACGAGCGACGAGGAGGTCACCCGCCTGCTCGCGGCCGCGGCCGACGACGCGAAGACGGAGCCTCTTCGGGCCGCAAGGTACCACGATGGTCCATGATGAACGCCCGCCGCACGTGACGACGCTGTCCGTCCGCGTGCCGGCCGGGGAGCAATGGCTGCACGGGGATTTCGGGATGCCCCTGAACCCACACGGCCTCGTGCTGTTTGCGCACGGCAGCGGCAGCAGCCGGCGCAGCTCGAGGAATCAATTCGTGGCGCGTGCGCTGGAGCAGCAGGGGTTGGCGACGCTGTTGATCGATCTGCTCACTGAGGAGGAAGAAGCGATCGACCGACGAACGGCGCATCTTCGGTTCGATATCGAAATGCTCGCCGGCCGGCTGGTGGAGATTGTCGAGTGGCTGAGGCGCCACGAACTTTCGGCATCACTGCCGATTGGACTGTTTGGCGCCAGCACCGGCGGCGGTGCCGCACTCGTGGCCGCGGCGGCCAGGCCGAAAGACATTGCGTCGGTTGTCTCGCGCGGAGGACGGCCGGATCTCGCCGGATCGGCCTTGTCCCGGGTCACCGCGCCGACGTTGTTCATCGTGGGAGGCTTGGATCGAGAAGTCCTCCAGATGAATCGTGACGCGATGTCCCACATGCGGAGTGAGGTCGTGCTCGAGATCGTGCCGGGCGCGACACATCTGTTCGAGGAGCCCGGCACGCTCGAACAGGTCGCAGTGCTCGCCACCGCCTGGTTCCATCGGCATCTTCAAGCCGCCGAAAGGGCGACAGGCGCTCGACGCTGATCGGGTCGACCGCAGGTGAGACGAGCATCACCCTGTCCCTTCACTTGCCGACAGAAGACCTTCCGACGATGTACTCCTGCAGATACTGGATGGTTTCGCCTTGCGTCGAAATAACCCTCCGCACCAAATCGCCGATGGACACGATACCAATCACCTTCTCGCCCTCGACCACCGGCAGATGCCGGATCCGTTTCGTGGTGACGATGTGCATGCAGTCGTCGACGGTATGGCTCGGGCCCACGGAAAGTACGGGGGTCGTCATGATGTCCCTGACCCGAGTCTCCTTTGAGGACTTGCCCTGAAGGACGACTTTGCGGGCGTAATCGCGCTCGGAAATGATGCCGACGAGCCTGTCGTCGGCGATCACCACCAGCGACCCGATGGCTTTCTCGGCCATCACGCTGATGGCCTGGAATACCGATTCGTCAGGGCTCACCGACCAGACGTCGTGGCCCTTGTACCGCAGAATCTGGGCAACCGTGTCGGACATCAGGGCTCCGCGCTAGGCGAGCTTGGCATCCATCGTAATCGTCGCGTTGAGGAGCTTCGAAATGGGACAACCGCTCTTTGCCGTCTCGACAGCCTTCTGAAACGCCGCGGGATCGGCGTTGGGGATCTTCACGGTCGTTTTCAGGTGGCTCGAGGTAACCGCGAATCCACCTTCCACCTGATCCAGGCTGACCGTTGCCGTCGTCTCGATGCTCTCAGCCGTCATGCCCGCGTCTCCCAGGAACAGCGAGAGCGCCATGGAAAAACAGGCGGCGTGCGCCGCGGCGACGAGCTCCTCAGGATTCGTTCCTTTCTCGTTCTCGAACCGCTTGCTGAAGTTGTAGGGCACACCGGACAGGACGCCGCTTTCCGTCGATACGGTGCCCTTCCCGTCCTTCAATCCACCGCTCCATGCCGCACTCGCGCTGCGCTTCATAGCCAGGTCACTCCTCTCGACGGTCCGGCTCGAAGCCGGACCCTGCCTACCGCGTTATGACGTTGCCGACGACTGCTGGTTGACCGACTGGTTCCCGGCGGGCGGCACCCGCACGGCGGTGCCTGGCGCCGTCGTGACGGGACGGGGCCCGTGACTTGCCGCTGGCGGCGCGATGCTTTTCACCCGCTCCGTCATCAGTTCTTCGGCACGCGCGAACAGTTCCTCTTTCGAGATCTTGCCGGCGTCGACGTCGGCGAGGATCGCGCGCTGGGCTTTGTATTGCCGGTTCTCGATGCCGGCCTTGCTCTGAAGCATTCGCCAGGCCTTGCGGCGCTCGACGCAGAACAGCACCAGCTGGCGCGAGAGCGATCGGTACTCGATATCGCCGTTGGCGCCCTGCACCTTGATGTAAACGCCGAAATCGGGCACGTAAGAACGGTGATCAGGGACGAGGTAGCGGCGATAGACGACATCCTGCTGGGTGATGCGAACCAGCATGTTTTCGAGCGGGATGAGCTTCGCCGCGTCGTCCTTCTTGATCTTTTTCAAGTGGTTGCGGAAACGCGCTTCGCTCGAGCACCAGTGCGCCACCGTATACCGGTACGGTTCGTTCGTGCTCTTGAACTTCGTTTCGTACCAGTCCATGTCGATGGACGGATTGCCCTTGACGTCGAGGATCTCCTGGTAGGTTTCGCCCATCCTGGGGTTGAAGACGAACTCCGGTGCCCCGCGCGAGTCGCGCACCCGCTGGGCCTGCGTCAGGGCCATGTCGTCCGCCACCCCGTGCTCAGGCTGGCAGGTCGTGAAGCACTGGAAGAAGGCGGTGCCGCGGTACTCGAGGCCATCGAGAATCGCCTTGTACAGCTTCGGCGCGTTGGCAATCGAGATTTGCGCGACGAACGGCGAACCGTGGCCCGCGAGGAAGGTTTCGGCCACCGTCTTCTTCTCGACGTTCTTGCCCTGGGTTGCGGTTCCGAACACGTTCATGTCGTTGCCGCCCAGCATCGGCGTCGAGTCCGAATTCTGGCCGCCGGTGTTGGAATAGACCTGCGTATCCAGCATCAGTGCCTTCACGTTCGGACGGTTCTGGAGGACCACCTTCGAGGTGTTCTGGTAGCCGATGTCGCCCATACCTCCGTCGCCGCCGACGACCCACGCCTTCGGCAACTCGAGGATCTCCTGGTCGGTCATCACCGCATCGCTGAAGTGCACGTACTCGTAGTACTCCCGCGGGGTGATGACGTCCGTTTCCCGGTTCATCAGCGCATCGGCCAGCCGCTCCGGAATCACCGACCGGCGGCCGTGATCGACGATGAAGCTCTCGCCGAGGAGCCAGCCCACCGTGATGCCGTCCTGGAACAACGAATTCATCCACGGATAGGGATGCGGGTTGTTCGATGGCGTCGAGCCGTACACGGTATTGCAGCCGGTGTGCGCCGCCATGGCCATCACGGACATCCCGTTGGCGAGCCGGCCGTCCACCGCCTGGAGGTTCTTGTGGTTGAACGCCTCCTGCCGCATCACCGCCGTAATCGCGCCGACGATCTCCTTGTCCGAGATTGGCCCATGTTCGGCAACGCGCCCCCTGGTGTCGGCCTCGTCCTCGCCGCCGAGTCCCATCAGCATGTGCGCCACGGCCAGACGGAACCGCTCGTAATCCTCCGGGCTCCGTTCCTTCAGGTCAGCCAGCTTCTGCTCGCCGTGCCGATCCAGCCGATCGGCCTTGGCGTGGAACCGATCGGCCTTCGCGTGGTACAGCGGGCGCATGTAGGCCTCGGTCACCGACGTGATGGCCTTGAGGACGCTCTTCTCGCCGCAGCCGGCGCACGCGCCGTCTCCAGAGACCAGGGCGTCGTAGTTCCGGCGCACCATCAGCATGTTCCGCAGCGTGGCGGTCTTGGAGTCCTGCGGCCGCGTGTCGTTGTAGAGACCGAGGTACTTCTGCGAGGTGTCAGGCAGCAGGTCGAGGAACGCGGTCCCCGTTTCGTGTTCGGCGTTGACCTCTTCGGTTTCCTGCACCATCCTCAGCGCCTGGTGCTCGCCGCACGCCGTCACACAGGCCGCGCACCCTTTGCACAGATCCGACACGAAGATGGAGAACACCCCGCCGGCGCCGGGGCTCTTTTTCTCCGGCGTCGCAAAGATCGCGTTGGTTTTCTGATAGGCCAACGGCACTTTGTCGAGAACGGCGAAGAACTGACTCTTCGCTTCCGGTGAGAATCCGTCGACGACGTTCGTGACCTCACGAATCAAATCCTGGAACGGCGTCTTCGCGTTCTTCGCGATCGCCTCGCGCATCATCTCGCGTGTGCGCTTCTCGATCTCGGGCAGCGAACGGAACATCTTCATGCGCTCGCCCGGATCTGTCACGTAATGGCTCACGGCTGTTCGCAGGACTGTTTCGAGATCCTGCGAGCAGTTGGGGAGCGCGGTATCGGGACAGACGGCAATGCACTCCATGCACTGCGTGCAGTTTTCAGCGATATACAGCGGCGTCTCGCGGCGCGCGACGTACTTCGACGCGGTGTCGCCGCTGCCCGCGGCCATGATGCCGAGCGAGGCGTACGGCGTCGCCGGCTGGTTGTAGCCGAAGTTGGAACGGAACTCGGCGTCAAACGACGCAATCCGCGTCAGCGGCGTGCGCGCCGCCTGGCCCTCGGGAACCGGATGCGATCGGCAGCCGCAGCCGGCGCCGTCCCCGTCGCCAGCCACTAGCGGCAGAAGCGCCTTGCCGCGCATGCTGGATCGGTCCGCCGCGGTGAGCTCGCCGATCGGGATCTCCCGCACGCGATCGAATCCCTGCGTCATGACTTCCATGTTGGACTTCACGACGCCGTCGCCCAACCGCCCGAACTTCTTGACGTACTGTTTGTGCACGACCTCGTGGAACTGCTCCTGGGTGATCCGGAATTCCCCGAGCAGCGGCGACACGGCGAAGAACGCGCCAAGGAACGCGTTGCCTTGCATGCGCAGTTGAAGGTCGGCGCGATCGGTGGCCTTCCGGGCAATCTCGAATCCTGGCAGCGTGAAGACGCGGATGTTCTTCTCGATGATTTGCTGGCGGGCCCACAACGGCAGCCGCTCCCACGCCTGTTGTCCTTCCTCCTCGGACTCCCACACCAGGCTGCCACCCTCCGACATCCCGTCGAGCGGGTTGGAGTGGGTAAACGCCTTGGGGTCGCAGCAGAGGACGACGTTGACGTGACGCAGGTCGCAGTTCACCCGGATCCGGCTCGGTGCGGCGACCATGAAGTAGGAAGTGGGAGCGCCCTTCTTTTCAGATCCGTACTTCGGGTTCGCGCTGACGTGAATGATCTCCTTCGGATTGCCGAATTCGTCGACGACCTTGTCCCGGTCGTAGAGCAGATCGTTCAGGTCGCCGATGATCGCGCCGAGGTTCTTGCCGGTCGTGATCGCGCCCCAGCCGCCGACGGAATGGAAACGGACGGCCACCGATCCTTCAGGCAGGAGTGAAGGCGTCTCATCGGCCCTCACTTCATAAGGGTGATCGATGCCGAGCACGAAGAACGAAACGCCATCGTCGGCGCGTTTTCCATCCTTGCGCGCGCGCTCGCCGATCGCGAACTCGTACGCGCCAATCGTGTGCTCGGGCCTGAAGTCGCGCGAGCCGAGGCCGTACACCCCCGCGAACAGCCGCGGCATCTGGTCGGCCGTCACCAGCGGGAGCCCTTCCTCGTGCTGCAGCGCCTTGTGCAGCGCCGTCCGGATGTCGCGCCCCATCGGGTTGTCGCCCGCCATCGGCTCGTCGGTGCGCTCGAGAATGATGACGTTCTTCTTCCCCGCCAGGGCCCGGATGATGGCGGCCTCGGGGAACGGACGGAAGACGTTCGGGTGGATGGAACCCACCTTCGCGCCTCGATGCTCGCGCAGGTAGTCGACGGCCGCTTCGATGTTTTCCGCGGCCGAACCGAGCGACACGAACACCGTGTCGGCGTCGTCGGTCTTGTATTGACTGACCAGACCGTAATCGCGGCCCGTCAACGCTGCGAAATCCTCGTACGCTTTCTCGAGGAACTCGAGAATCGGCTCGGTGAAGTTGTTCCGGCGGGCCACGACGCCCTGCATGTAGTGCTCTTGGTTCTGCACGGGGCCGAGGAGGACCGGGTTGGTCAGGTCGATCATCTGCGGCACGCGGCGCCGTTTCGGACCGAAGAGGACGCGTTGGCTTTCCGTCGGACAGTCGATGATGTCTTCGGGGGCGCCCAGGTACCGGCGGATGAGCTCCGACTCGTGTTTGTAAAACGTCCGCTCGAGATGGGACGTGAGGAAACCGTCCATCACGTTCATCCCGGGCGTCAGGCTGAGCTCGGTGACACGCCGCAGAATCAGCGCCTGGTCGGCGGCCTGCTGAGCGTCCTTGCCGAACACGATGATCCACCCGGTATCGAGCGCGCCATAGACATCGTCGTGCCCGCAGTGCACGTTGAGCGCGTGCTTGGTGAGGGCGCGGGCCGCCACTTCCAGGACCATCGTGCAGCACTTGCCAGGAGCGTGGTAATACTGCTCGACGCCGTAGACCACGCCCTGGCCTGAGGTGTAATTGACGACGCGTTTCCCGCAGACGGCGTGCGCAATCGCCCCGCCCTGGGCAGCGTGCTCGCCTTCGGCCTCGACGGCGATCGTATTGCGCCCGAACACGTTGAGCTTGCCCTCGGCGAACGCCTGCTGATACAGCTCACCGCCTTCAGTTGATGGTGTGATCGGATAAAACACACCCGCGTCGGCCACTCGCGTCTCCGTGTGATAGGAAACCAGCTGGTTCCCGTTGGCCGTGACGCGGATGCCCGGAAATGGTGGCCTGCTTTTCATGACACCTCTTCGTTCCGTTAGGGATAACACGCGACCGGAGGTCCGCCCGCGCGCGTTCGTTGACGGCGTTCGCGGGTGGGCCGGGAGCCGCGCGAAGCCGCCGACGATGGGCTTCGCCAGGTCGGCGAAGTCCTCGTAATGCATGCAGATGGCCTCGGTGTGGGTGCCGGCGTTGAAGACCATCTCCGGCTCTCCAACAAGGGACCGGTCCACGAACACCCGTTGTCCGTACACGGCGCCGAAGGGGGGCATCGCACCCACTTCGTACTCCTGGTACAGAGTCGCGATCTCTTCCTCGTGCGCCAGGCGCAGCGCGTTGGCGTGGGCGAGCCGCCGGAGCTCGCCGAGATCCACTGAGTGGTCGGCCGGCAGCACCGCCTGTACGGGCTCTCCGTCGGCGATGCAGATGACCACTTTGGCCCAGCATTGTTCAGGGATGTGCGACACGGCAGCCTCTTCCTGCGCCGTGTAGGCAGGGACATGTTTGAAGCAGGTATACGGGATCCTCTCGCGCTTCAGCAGCTCCACAATCGAGGCGAGCAACGGCACGACGTCCCTCCTTGAGGCCAACGGCTGTTTCGATCAGCTTCTTTGGGGCTTGGCGGCCAATTGCCACCGTTATACACCGAAGCATCCCAGGACCGCCCTATTTTTGTCGCATATTCTTCGAGGTCCCGGCACCACCCTCCGACGCGTCATGCCGGGCTCGTCGCGTACCACGCCGGGCCTTCCGAGCGGGCACCGAGCGAGTGGCCTGGCGGAACGAAGAAGGTCAGCCGCAAAGGAAATGCCGGGGCAGGACGTCCTGATTGGCGGTTTTCCGGCAGCGATTGATCGGCCGCCTACGCATTCCATGTGCGGACCGCGCATGGCACTTGCAGGAAGAAGGCCGAGGCCCCATGCTCGAGATTCGACGCATCATGTATGCGGCTGACTCTTCCGACGCGCCACGACGCGCGTTGGGATCACGCCGCAGGTATCGAAGGGAACCAAAGTCGCACGATCGCGGTTTTGCCGGTCGTGACATGAGGCAGTGAGGGGGGAGACGTGCCGATCACAGCTGCGAGAAACACTTTCCTGCAACGACTCCTTGGCGCCGCGGCGCTCGACTCCGCGATCTACGAGGAAGTCGAAGCGGACGAAGGCGCGACAACCCAGGCGCTGGCCACCGTGGTCGTCTCGAGTCTGGCCGCCGGTATCGGCGCAAGAGGTTTCGGCGACGTCACCATCCCGAATATCGCGCTCTTCAGCACGATCGCGGTGCTCGCCTGGGCCGCGTGGGCGCTCGTGACGTTCGGCATCGGCGTGAGACTCCTGCCGCAACCGCAGACACGGTCCAACGTCGGCGAACTCCTTCGCACGATCGGCTTCGCGACGGCGCCAGGGTGCCTGCGCGTGCTCGGCGTGCTGCCCGGCGTGACGATTCCGGTGTTTGCCGTGACCGCCGTCTGGATGCTGGCCGCAATGGTCGTGGCAGTGCGGCAGGCGCTCGACTACGACAGCACCGCCCGGGCGCTGGCCGTTTGCGGCGTCGGTTGGTTGCTGACGATCGTGATCGTCATCGTGCTCGGCCTGGCGTTCGGGCCGTCTCTTTCGTGACGGCAGCACACTGCCGAACCCGCGGCGCCCGCCAAGGCTGATCACCACGAGGAATCTCGGCATGTCCAGCGTGCTTGGGGTGGGTCGCCGTCCTGCGGGGCGGCCGGGCCAGCCGTCTGCTCAGATCTGGACGAGCCAGGATGCCCTCGTCGCCATGCTGGCGCTCACCGGCATCCTCGTTCATCTCATTCTGCGCTACCTGACGGCTCTGGCGGCTTCGCCCCTGGCGACCGTACCCGTGGTGCTGGTGCTATTCGTCGGTGGAATTCCGCTGGTCGCGCGCCTGGCGTGGCGAGGGCTGCACGGGGGATTTGGCTCCGACCACCTGGCGGGGATCTCGATCGTCGCCTCGGCGTTGCTCGGTGAGTATCTGGCCGGCGCGATCGTCGTGCTGATGCTGTCCGGCGGGGAAACGCTGGAGCAGTACGCCGTGGCCGAGGCGACTTCCGTCCTTCGGGCGCTGGCAAGTCGAGTTCCAACGCGCGCGCACCGGCGGCGTGGAGGTGTATTGGACGATGTCCCCGTGGGCGACATCGGTGTCGGCGATGAGATATCCATCCTCCCACACGAAATCTGTCCCGTTGACGGGGAGGTGCTTCACGGCCACGGCACCATGGACGAGTCGTATCTCACCGGTGAACCGTTCACGATCACGAAAGGCCCCGGGGCCAAAGTCCTGTCAGGCGCCATCAACGGCGACTCGTCGCTGACCGTTCGCGCCACGCAGGTCGCCGCCGACTCCCGGTACGCCCAGATCATGCAGGTCATGCAGGAGGCCGAACAGCGACGTCCGGATCTTCGGCGGATCGGCGATCAGTTGGGGGCGTGGTACACGCCGCTTGCGCTCGCGATCGCCGCCGCCGCCTGGTGGGCGACGGGGAACCCGGTCCGGTTTCTCAGCGTTGTCGTCGTCGCGACTCCGTGCCCCTTGCTGATCGCGATCCCCGTCGCGATCATCGGGTCCATCTCGACGGCCGCCCGCCGCGGCGTCATTGTCAAGGATCCAGCCGCGCTCGAGCAACTGACGCTCTGCCGCACGATGATTCTCGACAAGACCGGGACGCTGACCTATGGCCGGCCGAGTCTCAGCGACGAGCAGTATGCGCCGCCGTTCGCGCGGGAGGCCGTTCTTCCGTTGGTCGCGGCCATCGAAGCATTCAGCCGGCATCCGCTGGCAGGCGCCATCGTCAAGGCCGCGGCGGAGGCCAGGTATGCGTTACCCAACGTCGAGTGGATTCGCGAGGAACCCGGTGTCGGCCTGCATGGACGGGTCGGTGGCACGAACGTCCTGGTCACGAGCCGGTCATATGCGGCGGACCGGTTCGAGTTGCCGCCCAGCCAGGCCACAGGCCTGGAATGCATCGTCCTCGTCGACGACCGCCATGCGGCGACGTTTCGATTCCACGACGTGCCGCGCGCCGAGAGCCGGGGGTTTGTCGGTCATCTGGGCATCAAGCATGGATTCACGCGCGTTCTCCTCGTGTCCGGGGATCGGGAAGCAGAAGTCAGACGCCTGGCCGATTCTGTATCGATTGTCCAGGTGTACGCCGAAACTTCACCGGAAGACAAGGTCACGATCGTACGGCGAGAAACCGAGCGCGCGAAGTCGGTGTTCATCGGCGACGGGATCAACGACGCACCGGCGTTGCTGGCGGCGACCGTCGGCATCGCCTTCGGCCAGCATAGCGACGTGACGTCGGAAGCCGCGCGCGTGGTGATCATCGATTCCTCATTGTCCAAAGTCGACGAGCTGATTCATCTGAGCTATCGCCTGCGGCGCGTGGCCCTGCAGAGCGCGATTGGTGGAATGCTGCTCAGCGGAATCGGGATGTTGTTCGCCGCGGTCGGGCTGCTGACGCCCGTCGCAGGGGCCGTGGCTCAGGAATTGATCGACCTGCTTGCCGTGCTGAACGCGTTGCGAACGGCGCGGCCTCCCTCAGAGCTGACGGATTTCACAGATACGACATCGTAGTCAGTACCATCTGCGACCGCAGCGACGTTCCGGGGACGAAGTGCCGCTCAGGATGCGGTCATGAGGTTGCCATCGACAGTTCCGGGGTCCGAACTTCGCGCTCGGGGAAACGGCGCTCGTTTCAGCGAGATCACTGGATCGAGAAGTCCATCACCACGGTGACCTGGACATCAACTGGCGTGCCGGCAAGACGGCCCGGCTCGAACCGCCATTGTCGAACCGCGGCGACGGCCTGGTTATCAAGTCCTCCGGGATCGAGCGGTCGAACGACGCGGACCTGCTCGACCTGGCCGTTCCGCGTGACCACCAACTCCATCCACACCGACCCCTCGATCTTCTGGCTGAGGGCTTCAGTCGTGTACTTCGGCTTGGTTTGCGCGATCAAGCGCGGCGTTGTCACGACGCCACCGGCACGATACACGCCTCCGCCGATTCCGCCTCCTGAGCCCGCCCCGATGCCTGGACCGCTTCCTGAGCCGATACCGGTGCCCGTGCCGGTGCCGACGCCTCCGCCCGATCCTGGTCCTGTCGACGTGCCGGATGTCACGCCGCCGACCGGCAGACCGATCTGCACGATGTTGCCGGACGCCAGGGGCCGCGCGTCGAGCAGGATCGAGGGCAGCTCCGTTTCGGTATTGGCGAGACGGTCCGGGGCTGCCGCCGCCTTCGCGGCCGGCAATGTCGCCCGGTCATGCCCGATCGCTTCCGCGTGCCGAATCGGATCACGCTGCCGGTTCCCTCCGCCGCCGCCCCCTCCACCAGGCGTTTCACTGAGCTGAAGAACCATTCGAGGCAGGACGACGTGCATGACCGTTGAAGATCCCGATGTTTGAACTCCCGGGG
>Ga0068858_100006092_pt1 | contig 11764 bp, 12 predicted proteins | sample KBSSwiS12_FD_66589 | JGI IMG/M metagenome (GOLD analysis project Ga0068858, IMG submission 66589) | Switchgrass rhizosphere microbial communities from Kellogg Biological Station, Michigan, USA - KBS Switchgrass S1-2 | ecosystem: Host-associated > Plants > Roots > Rhizosphere > Soil ... | reverse complement strand
GTCGCGATCGAATTTCCCAAACTGCAAAGAAAGTACGGGGACTCGATCACCTACGCCCAGAACCGCAAAGCGCACATCCGTACTGAATTTGGTTTTGACATGGTGCAAGTAGCAAAAAACCGCTACACCTCGGATCGCTACCACGACTTCATAGGTTTTGAAGTCTCCAAAGCGCTTTTGCAGCGCGCCTTCTACGAGACATACAACCTGAAATTGGAGGATGTTTTTGACAGTGTCGATCTGGCCATCGGGACCTATCGGCGTAGTATTTCGAAATTTATTCCCGCGATGACACGCGTGGCCCTTCTGTCACGTCATGATCAAATCGTTCATGAAACGCCGAATTTTGAAAAGAAAAAGTTCCTCTACTACCTTTCGCGAACACAGTACGAACACGAATGGGGGAAGGGCTATAGAAAGCCAGGCGTAGGCGCGCGCATCCTGGCATTTTTTCTTAAGATCGTTCCCAAGGTTGGTCCGTTCAAAGCAGTGAGCTTCAAAATCCCCACCACGCAAACCGAGAACATGTACATCACCAGTGTGAATGACACAGTGGAACAATACGGTCGGCTGTTGAAACAACAGCATGCGGAGCAACTGACGCTGCGTAACCTGGATTTTGATACCGGCAAAGAGGCGCAAGCAGGCGAATATGTGTTGGCTGATGAAACTTACACCCGCTTGCTGGATGACCTCAGCAAGAATTCAACCAACTCTGTCTCAGCGGGATTACGCACCAATATCATTCAATTCTTCTCGAGCGCCAAGCCGCCCGCTTCAAAGAAAGAAGCGAAGCGCTGGGAGAAGTTACAGGATGAGCTAGCCAAGCTAAAAGCAGCGCCAGCTCAGGACCAGCCCGGCTCCGGGAAGTAACAAAGCCACCCCTAAAACCTGCAAAAGTCCTGTAAACTACCGTCCACGCGTTTGCTACAAATCTCCTGGTTTGAGGTTCCATGAGCACGACTGACGACAAGTATTACCGCGCACGCATCACCAAGCGTGTGGATTTTGCACCTGATCTTTGGGCCATCCGAATCGCACCCGGAGGCGAATTCAAATTTGCGCCCGGGCAATATGCGACCTTAGGGGTCGAAGGCCCAAACAAGATCTCACAGCGGCCGTACTCCATCGTCTCTTCCCCTTATGAGAATGAAATTGAGTTTTTCTTTGAACTGGTTCCGCACGGCGAACTTACGCCGCAGCTCTACAAATTGCGCGAAGGCGATGAACTGCTCATGCGCAAAGCCCCGAAGGGGCGCTTTACTCTCGACACCAGTCGCGGACGCAATAACCATCTGATGGTTTCAACTGTCACCGGGGTCGCGCCGTTCGTGAGCTGGGTGCGCTCCATGTTCAAAGACTGGAAAGAGGGACGCTTCGCCGGGGAGCAAAAACTTTTCTTGCTGAATGGAGCCAGCCGTTCCTGGGAATTCGGCTACGCAGATGAGCTACAGCAATTCGCGGCAGAAGCTCCGTGGTTCAAATATGTCGCTACTGTAAGCCGCCCTCATGAAGATGACGGCTGGACCGGCGAGTGGGGGCGCGTCGACGATCTCATCCGCAAATACACCGATATGTGGGGAATCTCAGAAACCAATGCAGTGGGATATCTGTGCGGACATCCCGGAATGGTCGCGAACACCATGGGGATCCTGAACCGCATCGGATTCACGAAAGAAATTCTGAAAGAGGAGGTTTACTGGATTCCGTCAAAAGAACCCACGCACGCCCAAGTTTAACTTTCAGCGGGAGCGAAGAAAACCAACACCGAAAGCTCTTCTTCGATGTCATAGAAGCGGTGTTCTACTCCAGCGGCGATGAAAATCACAGCACCCGCTGCGACAGCGTGATCTTCGTTCCCGGCTTTCATGCGGGCTCGGCCGCGAACGACATAGTAAAGCTCGTCCTCCCGGTGCGGAGACTGCGGATCAGTCGCTCCTGCCGTCAGCGTGTAAATCCCAGCGCTCATCGCCGGAACGCGCAAAAATTCAAAATAACGTTTTCCTGATTTTTTCTGTGATTCTTCCAGTCGCGACGTCTGCAAAAAATCTGTTTGCATAAAAATCAGCTGCCCTCCACTTCTGCACGTAACCGCGTTCTCTGTAATAATCTTTTACACCATGGACCTAAAACATCGCAGTCGTGAAATTACTGAAGGCCGCGACCGGGCGCCGTCGCGCGCCATGTTCAAAGCAATCGGATTCACCGATGCCGACCTTAAAAAGCCGATCATAGGCGTCGCCAATACCTGGATTGAAACCATGCCCTGCAACTTCCACCTGCGTCGTCTCTCCGCCAAGGTGAAGGAGGGCATTCGCGCCGCGGGCGGAACTGGCATGGAGTTCAACACCATCGCTATCTCGGATGGTGAGACGATGGGAACAGAAGGTATGCGCGCCTCGTTGGTGAGCCGCGAGTTGATCGCCGACTCCATCGAGTTGGTGTGTCGCGGCCAACTGTTCGACGCAGTGGTCTGCGTGGTGGGATGCGACAAGACGATTCCGGCCGCTGCCATGGCTATTGCGCGCATGGATATCCCGGGGTTGGTGCTCTACGGAGGCACCATCGCGCCCGGCAGCTACAAAGGAAAAGACGTAACCATTCAGGACGTTTTCGAAGCAGTCGGGGCAAACGCAGCGGGAAAAATCAGCGACGCCGAGTTGTTGGAGATTGAAAACGTAGCTTGTCCGGCAGCCGGAGCGTGCGGAGGACAATATACCGCCAACACCATGTCCACCGTGATGGAGTTGATCGGACTATCGCCGATGGGATTCAACGGCGTGCCGGCAATGGATCCGCTAAAAGATGAAATTGCCTACCGCTGCGGTGAAGTCATCATGCAGGCCCTTAAAAAAGGGATCAAGCCAAAGGACATTCTCACCCGTACCGCGTTCCACAATGCCATTGCGGGAGTGGCCTGCACCGGCGGCTCGACCAACGCGGTGTTGCACTTGCTCGCAATTTCACGCGAGATGGGAGTATCGCTGGACATCGATGATTTTCAAAAGGTCAGCGAGCGTACGCCGCTACTCGCGGACTTAAAGCCTTCCGGAAAATTCGTCGCGGTTGATGTACACAAAGCGGGAGGAATTCCTTTAATTGCAAAACGCCTGTTGGAGGGCAAACTGGTGGATGGTTCCACTGTCACCATCACGGGGAAAACTTTTGCGGAAGAAACGGGCGCGGCCAAAGAAACTCCCGGGCAGCCGGTCATTATGCCTTTGGATAAGCCACTCAAGAAGACCGGGGGCCTGGTCATCCTGAAAGGAAATCTCTCTCCCCACGGGTGCGTGGCCAAGATTAGCGGTCACGAACGCTTAAGTCATCGGGGCCCGGCGCGCGTTTTCGAATCCGAAGAGGATGCAATGAAGGCGGTCACTGGCAAGAAAATCAAATCTGGCGACGTGGTAGTCATCCGCAACGAAGGCCCCAAAGGTGGGCCCGGTATGCGCGAAATGCTAAGCGTCACCGGAGCGATCGTGGGCGAAGGCTTGGGAGATTCCGTGGCGCTGCTCACCGACGGACGCTTCAGCGGCGCAACCCACGGCCTGATGATGGGTCACGTGTCGCCGGAAGCCGCACTGGGCGGCCCCATTGCCGCAGTGCATGAAGGTGACATCATACACATCGATGTGACCAAGCAACTATTGGAACTCGATATCAGTGATGAAGAAATGAAACGTCGACTTGCGTCGTGGAAACCTCTGCCACCGAAGTACACCGGCGGCGTGTTCTCAAAGTACTCAGCCTTGGTGCAATCTGCGGGCGAGGGTGCGATCACACGACCGCACGCCGGTCGCTAGCAACATCATTGAGCGACGCGCTTTCGCACAGCGCGTCGCCGAACCAACTCATCAGCAACGACACCAATAAGAATTACCGTCCCCATGACGGCGAAATTCAGCGAGCTCGGAATTCCCAGTAAATTCACCAAGTTTTGCAATACCTGCAACAAGGCTGTACCAATCACAATGCCTATGACCGAACCTTCGCCCCCGCGCAAGCTGCATCCGCCGAGGACGGCCGCCGCGATTGCATACAGCTCATAAAAATTGCCATGAGAGGACGGCGAGATGGAGTTGGTGTAGAAGGCCATCAAGACGCCGGTAATGCCTGCCAATAATCCGGACAAAACATATGCGCTGGAAATAATCTTGCGAGTGCCGATTCCAGAGTAGCGCGCCGCTTCTTCATTTCGTCCGATGGCAAACAAATACCGCCCGTAGACCGAGCGTTGCAGCACAACCCACATCAGAATTCCAATCAAAATCAAAAACAAAAACGGGGTAGGGATATTCAATAACTGTCCGGATGCAAGGTTTCGCAACCACATGAATCCTTCGCTGCCGAACCCTTGAGTGGCATCGTTGGCGATAAACCGCGCCAGTCCACGATAAAACAGCAACCCGCACAAGGTCACAATGAATGGTTGAATCTTCAGCCGTGTGATGAGCAACCCGTGGATCCATCCCAGACCTGCGGCGATGGCAATGACAGCCAATACTGCCAGCACGGACGGCCATTTCTTCTGGGTCAAAAAGATAGACAACAGAATTCCAACCAGGGCCATAATCGACCCAACCGACAGATCAATTCCGCTGGTGATGATGACCACGCCCGCGCCGATGCTCAAAATCCCAAACATGCCGATCAGCCGCGAGATGTTTTGCAGGTTCGAGGCAACCAGAAAACGCGGATTGATCGCAGCCACAACCACGCATAACAGCAGCAGCAGTATGAAAATTCCCAGTTCTTTTCGCATGAGTAAATAGATCGCGGCGGCTAATGGACCGCCAGCTTCATAATCGCTTCTTCGTTCAAATCTTGCCGTTTCAAAATTCCAGTCAGCGAACCTTCGTGCATCACCGCGACGCGATCGCTGATTCCTAAAACTTCTTCCATATCGCTGCTGATGGCGATAATCGCCACGCCTTCCTTCGCCAATGCGCGCAGCAACGAATAAATTTCCGCTTTCGCGCCTACGTCGATTCCACGCGTAGGCTCATCGAGAATCAAGACCTTCGGGTTCAAAGCCAGCCACTTGGCCAAAATCACTTTCTGCTGGTTCCCGCCACTGAGATTGCCCACCCTTGCATCCACTGAATGAGTCTTCACGTTCAGCTTCTTCACGCCCTCTTCCGCAGCCTTGTGCTCCGCTTTGCTATTGATGATCCCCTGCGACGAATATCGTGACAGCGCGGGCAGAGTCATATTCTCTAGCACACTCATGTCGATCACCAGGCCGAAACGGCGGCGGTCGTCTGGTACCAGATAAATTCCGTGAGCCACAGCGTCTTTCGGCGACTGAATCTGGATCGGTTTCTGATCGATCGTCATAGAGCCAGCTTGCGGCTTGTCGATCCCGCAAATGGCTTGTGCGACCTCTGTGCGCCCAGCGCCAACCAGACCAGCCATCCCGAGTATTTCACCTTGCCCAACCGAAAACGAAACTTCGCGCTTGGGGAACCGCGCAGTACGCAGACCTTTTACCTCAAAAAATCCCGGGCGCGGAGTTGATTCGGGCTGAACATAAAAATCTTCCAGATCCCGACCAATCATCATTTTCACCATGCGCTCGCGGGTGATTTCGCTCTTGCTTAAGCCGCCAGCGTTGGCGCCGTCGCGCAGCACTGTTACTCGATCTGCGATTTCCGTGATTTCGCTAAGCCGGTGCGAGACATAGATAATGCTGACACCCTCTGACCGCAACTGCTTCACCACATCGAGCAGCCGCGCTGTTTCCGACAGAGTAAGGCTTGAAGTCGGCTCATCCATGATCAAAATTCGCGCGTGCAGCGACAGTGCCTTGGCGATTTCAATCATCTGTTGCTGGGCAAGAGAAAGCGTCGCTAGGCTGGTACGGCTGGAGATTTGCATTCCCAACCGCTTCAGATGAACTTCGGTATCCTGCCGCATCTTTCCGTAATCCAGCATCCGCAGAGGGCCGCCCCATACGGGCTCGCGCCCGAGGAAGACATTGCCCGCCACATCCAGATTGTCGAGCAGGTTTAACTCTTGATGAATAAAGCCGATGCCTTTGGCGATCGATTCCGAAACAGAATGGAAGGTCACCGGCTTGCCATCGAGATTGATGACACCCTCGTCCGGCTGATGAACGCCGCCGAGGATTTTCATTAAAGTGGACTTGCCCGCGCCGTTTTCACCGATCAGCGCGAGCACCTCCCCGGGAAAAATCTCGAAGTCTACCGAGCGCAGGGCCGTCACGCCTTGGAAGCGTTTGACGATCCCCTTCATTTGGAGCAACGGATCCGCCATTCAGTTTCCGTTAACTGCGCCCACGAAGCTGGTTAATTTTAGTGGTGAAATCGTCCACGTTCTTCTGATCGATGACCAGTGTGGGGATGTATTTCTGCTTGCCGGCGGGAATCACGGATTTGTCTCCGCCCACAATTTTCACCATCATCTCCACAGCTTGATAGCCGAATTCGAACGGCTGCTGCACCACGGTGGCAAAAATCGCGCCGCTCTTCACGCCCGCCAGAGTCTGGTCGTCTTCATCGAAGCAGACAATCTTAACCTGACCGACTTTATTGGCATCTTTCACCGCGTTGAGAATCGCCGGGCCATTGTAGTTCCACAAACCAACCAACGCCGAAATCTGTGGATAGCGAACTAACGTGTCAGCCGCGTTGGCCTTGGCGCGAACCGGATCGGTGTCGTCGGTGCGGACATCGATGATCTCCACCCTGGAGCCAGCCAGAGCGTCCTTGATTCCCTGATAGCGAGCCTGCGCGTTCTGCGCGTCGATCTTGCCGACGAAGATCATGATCTTCCCGCCCTGCGGCAGAGCCTGCTTGATCAGATCACCTGCCTGCATTCCAGCGGCATGATTGTCAGTACCAATATAAGCAAGGCGATCGCTCTGCGGCGCATCGCTGTCCTGGGTCATGACCACGGCCTGCTTAGCCGCATCGTTGATCATCTGCGTCTGGTTCACGGGATCAACAGGACTGATCGCCATTCCCGTCACGCCCTTCGACAACAAATCGTCCACAATTCGTTTTTGCTCCGCCGCGGTTCCATCGGCGGTAATACGGAATTCAACTTTGACGTTCGGGATGTCCTTTTCGGCCTTCTCGCAGCCTTTGCGCGCGATCGTCCAGAAATCGGCAGCGTTATTGGTCACAAAAGCCAGCTGGACCTGTTTGGAGCCGGTGCGGTTGCATCCCAGCAAGCCGAGGCTCATCAGAACGGATAAGCATAGTAAGAACCAAATGCGGTTGAGCGTTTTCAAGGTGCTCTTCCTCCTATTCGCCACGCCGGTTGTGGGCGTCTGGCGGTCACGATGTTACTAAATGTCTTTTCCTGCCATAGCCTTAAAGTGAGCTTGAGGCAGCGCACGCTATGATATCTCAAATTTCGAGAAAACGTTTACTCAGCATTGGGAAATTTGTGCTTGGAACCAAGGTGGGGAAGCTGGGTCTGCGTTCTGATGAAGGCTTGGAAAGTGGCACGAGCTTTACCAACTGACTATCGGAAGTTCAATTCTCGAGCCCACGACCCGCGATCTCATCGTAAAGCGAAACCAGATTCTCATCATCTGTTTCAGGAGGGCGGTGAATTGGACCCAGCTGTTTGATCCGCTCACGCGCAGCCTCGACTTGTTCCTTAACTTCATCTTGCGGCGCGTATAGGATCCGGGCCAGAGTGCTGAAATGTTTCCCGGCACTGATGCCCGATTCGGTGGCGGTTTTGCGGGTTCCTTCCATTGGTGGCATTGTGGCAGGTGATCGGGACTGCCCAAAAGGTTACGACCGTCACCGCGGCCAAAAATGCAGGGCCGGAGCAAATCCCCGGCCCAGCTTATTCAAGATTAATTCGCTGCAATTCCATTTAACCCGGCTTTGGCAGGCAGACCATCCACACTGCCCAAACTAAGCAGAGTTCCATCTTTTTGAATTTCGAAGATTCCGATCGTTCCAGTACCTGTGTTGAGAGTGTAGAGGAACCTTCCGTTCGCGCTCACGGTCATATCGATGTCGGTACTGCCGGCTGGGAAAGTTCCGACAATCGTTCCTGGCAATGGCGTCAACGATCCATTCGCTCCGATTGCGAACCCGGAAATGGTCGAGGTGGCGGAGTTGGCGGTGTAGACATAACGTCCGTTCGGAGTGACTTGCAACCGGCAAGTTGCCGCGCCCTGTGTGGCGACACTGGGGCTGATGACCGACAACGAGCCTCCTGCGTAGGCAGCGTAGGAAGAGATTGCAGGTGCATTTGTGGCACCCCCCGGTCCGGTTTCTACAACCAGCACAGTCCCGTTGGGAGCAAACTGGACTGCAAAGGCTCCAGGCCCAGCACTTGGCGTGCTGTCAATCGAACCTAATGTTCCGTCCGCGTGAACGCTGAAAGCATCGATCTTGTTCGTGGCCTTCTCAGTGACCAGGAGCAACCGTCCATCCGGGCTGAACGCAATGGAGCCAGGCCCGGTGTTGCCTGTGCTTAGCAGGTAGTTTGCATGAGGAATCTGCTTAAGTCTTGATCGTGGGTCAGGCGAAATCCAACCACATTATTTGTCCCTCCCGCATTCACCAGGTACAGGAAACCACCGTGTTGCGCTACTGCAACCGGTTCGCTGCCTCCGCAAGGAACCACATCTACCAGCCACAGGAAACTGCCGAATACACGAAACACAGAAAGTTCGCCGCTGCCGGCATTCACCGCAAACAATAAGGAGCCGTCGTCACTCAGGGTAAGAGATCCCTGCGAAGCCAACGGATCGATCGTCCCACCGCTTCCTCTTCCGCCGGTAAAAAACTTGTGGCCTTTTCCCAGGCTGCCGTCCTGGTCGCGTGGAAATGCGATGACAGAGTTCTGGCTTGCGTCGTTGGTCATTATGAAGACGGCTCTACTGCCACCGTCGTAGCTCTGGGCTTCGCTGCGAGAAGGTGTGCCTACGGCAATGGCTACACCAAGGATCATGAGTACACGGACTGCATTCAACATTGCGGTCAACTCCTGCCCTATTTTTTTGCAATCAGATTGACTGCTGGGCGTGGAGCTGATGACTGAGTTTTGCGAAAAGTTACCGATTTCGAATATTTGTTACAAGACATTTTTGCGTCACCGAAGCCATATCCAAAATTAGACCAAAATATTTAACAGAACTTGAAACTTCTTCCGCCCTTGGTAGTCTCCAGTCAATTGCGGAGTAGATCGGAAATGTCGCAGTACACAAATGAAATCTTAAGGAGATCTATGAAAATCAAACTGCAATTGATGGTCATGTTCGTGCTGACTTGTTCGTTCGCAGTGGTCGGACAGACCAGCATGTCCAGCGATTCTTCCATGAAAAAATCAGACTCCATGGGCAAGCAGATGACCATGACAGGCTGTGTCAGCGAAAAAGACGGCAAGTATATGCTGACTGACAAAAAACATCCGAACGGCGTCGAATTGATGAGTTCCGAGGACTTGAAGCCGCACGTCGGACACAAGGTCAGCGTCACCGGCATGATGGATGACAATTCCATGTCAGGCGACAGCATGTCGAACCATAACATGGCCATGTCAGGATTCAAGGTAAACAGCATGAAGATGGTTTCCGACCGTTGCTCCATGCCAAACGCTATGATGAATAAGTAATCTGTTGGGTAACGGAAAAACGCGGATTACTCAATCGAATCCGCGTTGTCAACTACGAAATGAGTTCACAGGCCCGACACATTCAGGGTATGACCACGCTCTTGCAGGAAAATTCAGCTGAAACAGCCCGCGAAGCGGAGCTGATACTGCGCGTCAAGAGCGGTGACCATGACGTGTTTTATCAGCTGATCCAGCCCTACGAAAGGCGCGTGTTCGCCACCGCAATGGCGATTTTAAGAAATGAAGCCGACGCCGAAGATGTCGCCCAGGATTCGATCCTCAAAGCCTTCCGCCATATCTCGCAGTTTCGCGGAGAGGCCAAGTTCAGCACATGGCTTCTTCAGATCACCATCAACGAGGCGCGCATGCGAAAACGCCGCATGACAATCCGGGCCATGGAATCCATCAGCGAACAGCCGGATGACGAACGCGAATACCGTCCGCGGGAATTCGCCGACTGGCGCGAAATTCCTTCCGAGAGCCTGGAGCGCAAGGAGGTACGGAACGCATTGATCGAAGCTTTAAACACGCTAGAAGAAAAATATCGCTCGGTATTCGTGATGCGCGACATCCAGCACCTGAGCATCGAAGAGACTGCCAAGGTGTTAGACATCACTCAGGCCTCAGTGAAAACGCGCCTGCTACGAGCGCGCTTGATGTTACGCGATCTCCTAAGTCCGGGATTAAACGGCCAGTGGACTGCAAAGCTGGCCTTCGCAAAAGGAGTCAAGCCATGGGAATGACTTGCGAAACAGTCTGGCGCGAAAGTTCCAACTATCTTGACGAAACCTTAGGCCCCGAACTGCGCTTGGCCATGGATGAACATATTCAAGGCTGCAAAAAATGCGCTTCCGTGATCGAGGGCCTGCGCAACATCGTCACGTTGTACGGCGACGAACGTATGGCGGAGTTACCCGCCGGCTTCTCGCAACGCCTGCAACGCCGGCTCGAAGCCAACAAGCTTCCGACGCGCCGCCACTTTTTCGGATGGGCGGTAGCTTTCGCCGCATCGGTCGTGGCGGTCGGCAGCTTTGAACTCCTTCGCCACACTGCATCCGAAAAACCCGAAGCCGTAGCACCTCCCCACACTCGGAGACCCGTTCCACCCGACATGCAGGTTGTAGTCGCCGAAGGCGGAGCGCAGTTCCACCGCGCCGCGTGTCCTCTCCTCAGCGGACGCTCCAACCTCCGCACCGTCGCCGCTGCCGAAGCCATTCACGAAGGCTTGAGCCCATGCCCCCGTTGTATGACCGAATATTTGTGAGGAGCAGCCCAACTCTGTTACGGATCAGGGTGGAGAGCACATATGGGGAATAGACGGAACGTTCCCCAGTTTTACGACACGGCAATGGGGATCGCTTTCATCTGTGCAGTTTCCCCCAAATACTTTTGGAAGTTTCGATGGTGCCGGGAGGGGGGCGAACCCCCATGACCCGAAGGTCGACGGATTTTGAGTTCACAAAGGGGTTCTGAGGGGTTAGGAAAATTTTCTACTCTACTTTACTTTCCAATCGGTTACAAGCACGCCGACCCACACGGTCATGATGCAATATGTCACGTTTTGACCATAAACCTACTACAGTTTTACTACAGTGTGCAGCCCATCAAAATTGTTAACTCCTCAAACCTAAGCTATTCGATGTCGCAGCATCAAATCCAAAGCAGAGCAGGACGATCAATACGCGGTTCATGGTCCCACCCCGCTCATGTCGCCAGCAGCATCGTCAATTAAATTCAAAGCCTCGTCGATATTCTGGTAAGTATCTTCGGCTAGCATCCAGAGGTTCACCACCCTCCTGTCACAATTGGTAGTTGCTAGAGATTTGGACCGGCTCTAGGCTCGAACGGTGGGTCCATTTGGCATTTTGGACTCAGGAAAGCCATGCTTCGGTCCTTCGTGAGAGTGTTTTTCTTCCTTTTATCTCTGTCTAGCATCCTGTCTTCCATGTCAACGGAAGGGTTTCACCGGAACCCGGAGTGGCCGACAGATGATGAGTTCCGATCAGTAAACCAAGCTGTCGAGGTTGCCTGTAGCCTCTATCCCAAAGTGGAGAAGTGGCTGGTTTGGGCACTCATCTGGGAAGAAAGCAAGTACGATCCGCTCGCTTTGGGGCCAAAGGGCGAAGTCGGTGTGGCTCAGTTGACGCCCGCGACCGCC
>Ga0068858_100006091_pt1 | contig 11764 bp, 9 predicted proteins | sample KBSSwiS12_FD_66589 | JGI IMG/M metagenome (GOLD analysis project Ga0068858, IMG submission 66589) | Switchgrass rhizosphere microbial communities from Kellogg Biological Station, Michigan, USA - KBS Switchgrass S1-2 | ecosystem: Host-associated > Plants > Roots > Rhizosphere > Soil ... | reverse complement strand
ACCAAATGGAACGATCCGGAGCTGATGAAGGCCAACCCCGGCGCGAAGTTGCCGGCCGCTGACATTATCGTGGTACACCGTTCCGATGGCAGCGGTACCACCTATATTTGGACCGACTATCTGTCCAAGGTCAGCAAACAATGGGAAACGAAAGTCGGTCGTGGAACCTCTGTTAATTGGCCGGTCGGACTCGGCGGCAAAGGAAACGAAGGCGTGGCGGGCCAGGTACAGCAGACGCCTAACTCCATCGGCTACGTGGAATTGATCTACGCCGTACAGAACAAAATGAAGACTGGCAAGGTTAAAAACTTGGCCGGATCCTGGGTCCAGGCTAGTTTGGAAGGCGTGACTGCGGCCGCCGCCAGCTCGAAAGAAATGCCGGAGGATTTTCGCGTTTCTATCACCAATGCACCCGGCAAGGACGCGTATCCGATTTCCAGCTTCACGTGGCTGCTGATCCCGGAGAAGATCGCCGATCCTGTGAAGAAAAAAGCCATCAAGGATTTTTTGGCTTGGATGCTGGCGGATGGGCAGACGATGACCTCGGCACTGGCCTACGCCCCACTTCCTAAGGCCGTCGTGGCGAAGGAACTGAAGGCGATCGCGAAGATCCAATAGTTGCTACTTGCATGGCCGCCACTCCCACCACGGTAAGCACCAGCCCCGGTCCCGTAAGATCGGCGCCGGGCTATTGGCAGCGCCTGCGTAGTGGAGACGAGGCGGCCTATGTGATCACCTTCATGGCTGCCGCCGGTATTCTGGCGATCACCGGCCTGCTGGTGCTGGAACTCTATACAAATTCCAGCGCGTCGCGTGGCAAATTCGGCTGGAGTTTCCTGATCACTTCCACGTGGGACCCGGTCAACGATCAGTTCGGCGCGCTGCCGTTTATATACGGGACTGTGGTCACTTCAATCCTGGCGCTGCTCATAGGAATCCCGTTGGGCGTGGGGGCTGCAATCTTTCTGGCGGAATTAGCACCGCCGAAAATTTCCGACGCGCTTACGTTTTTGATCGAACTTCTGGCCGCGGTTCCGAGTGTCATCTACGGGTTGTTGGGGGTGTTCGTACTCATCCCCATCCTGCGCCAGATCGAGCCGTTCCTAAAGGCGGCCCTTGGATGGACACCGTTTTTTAGCGGACCCTTCTACGGAGTCAGCCTGTTTTCGGCGGGCGTGGTGCTGGCGGTGATGATTATCCCGTTCATCATTTCGATCTCGCGGGAAGTGATCCTCGCGGTTCCAGGCGATCAGCGCGAAGCCGCGCTGGCGCTGGGCGCGACGCGTTGGGAGACTACCTGGGATATCGTCGTGCCCTACGCGAAGAAGGGCATCATGGGATCCATTTTCCTGGCGCTCGCCCGCTCGCTGGGCGAGACCATGGCGGTTACCATGGTGGTCGGCAATGATCCTAAGATCAAGGCGTCGCTTCTAGCGCCGGGCTATTCCATCGCCGCCGTGATCGCCAATGAGTTCACGGAAGCCACCGGCCAGTTATATACCAGCGCCTTGATCGAACTGGGCCTGGTTCTGTTTGCCCTCACCATCGTGATCAACGGAATAGCCCGTCTGCTGATCATTGGGGCCGACAAGTACAAGACGTAAGATGACGAATCTGCTCACACTCCGGCGCAAGACCGTCAACATCGTGATGCTGACCGTTACCGGAATGTGCACGCTGATCGCGGCGGGAACGCTGGTCTACATTCTGGGGTATCTATTTGTGCACGGTGCGACTAGCCTGACTTGGGACTTTTTTACGAAACTTCCCACTCCGGTGGGCGAATCCGGCGGCGGTATGGCCAACGCCATCGTGGGCAGCGGCAAGCTGCTTCTACTGGCTTCGCTGTTCGGTATCCCTATTGGATTTTTGGGCGGCGTGTATCTGGCGGAATTCGGCGGCAGCACATTTTCTTACGTGGTCCGCTATGTCACTGACCTTCTGAACGGCGTACCCTCCATTGTGATCGGCATCTTCGCGTACACCATGGTAGTCCTGCCACAAAAGCATTTTTCGACACTGGCCGGCGGCCTGGCGTTGGGCGTGATGATGATCCCTATCGCAGTACGCAGCACGGAAGAGTTTCTACGCGCTGTTCCCAATTCGCTCCGTGAAGGCGCCATGGCGCTGGGAGCGTCGAAGGCCAAGTCTATTCTTACTGTGGTGATTCCAGCCGCCAAGAACGGAATCATGACAGGGATCATGCTGAACCTGGCGCGTGTCGCAGGCGAAACCGCGCCGCTCTTGTTCACCAGTTTTGGTAACCGTTACTGGAGCTCTGGTTGGGAACAGCCCATATCGGCGCTGCCGGTGATGATCTTTACCTATGCCATCGCGCCCTACGAAGACTGGCACAAGCAGGCGTGGGCGGCCGGTTTCGTCCTGCTTACCATGGTTTTGACCGTTAATATAATCGCGCGTGCGGTACTCTCAAAGAGGAAGCACATCGCCAGGTGATTCATGCAAGCCCCCACTCGACAACCTTCTTCTGAGGTAAATATGCCCGCATATGGGGTAAACACGCCGCCTATGGATGCCACCAAACCGATTCCCACCACGGTTTGCAAACTGAGCGTCTCCGATCTGAACTTCTATTACGGCGATTTTCAAGCTTTGAAGAACATCTCGATGGAGATCTTCGCCAATCAGGTGACCGCCTTTATCGGGCCTTCTGGCTGCGGAAAGTCCACGTTTCTGCGCACTTTGAACCGCATGAACGAGACCGTTCGCGGAAGCCGCGCGGAAGGTCAGATCTTGCTGGATGGAGTCAGTATCCTGGATCAGGAAGTAGCCTACGTGCGCCGCCGGGTCGGGATGGTTTTTCAGCGGTCCAATCCGTTTCCTAAGTCGATCTTCGACAATGTGGCCTACGGACTGCGCATCAACGGCTTGGCGACGCGCGCGACCTTGCGCGAAAAAGTCGAGAACAGTCTGCGCCGCGCCGCGCTGTGGGATGAGGTAAAGGACAAACTCAACCAATCCGCCTACGGCCTCTCCGGCGGCCAGCAGCAGCGCTTGTGTATCGCGCGCGCGCTGGCGGTAGACCCGGAAGTGCTCCTGCTCGATGAGCCCTGCTCCGCCCTGGATCCGATTGCCACCGCCAAGATCGAAGACCTCATCTTCCAGCTCAAGAGCAGTTGCACCATCGTGATCGTCACGCATAACATGCAGCAGGCGGCGCGAGTTGCCGACAACACCGGCTTCTTCCTGCTGGGCCGTCTGATTGAATTCGACAACACTGCGGTCATCTTCAAGAACCCGGCGAAAAAAGAAACCGAAGACTACGTAACTGGACGTTTCGGGTGAGATTCGGGAGCCTATAGTGCGGCACTTCGTCGAAGAACTGGAACAACTGAAAACCAAGCTGCTGGAGATGAGCGCCATCGTCGAGTCGTCCATCCAGCGCAGCATTAGCGCCGTCACCCAGAAGGACCGCACCGCCGCCGAAGAAGTTTTCCGCACGGAAACGCGCATCAACGCCATCGAGATCGAGATCGACGAGTTCGCAATTAACCTGCTGGCCTTGAACCAGCCCATGGCGGCCGACCTGCGCCTGATCGTCGCCGCGCTCAAGATCAACACCGATCTGGAACGCATGGGCGATCTGGCAGTCAGCATCGCCGAACGCGCGTTATCGCTGATGGAAGGCCCTATCATCACGCCCATGATCGATATCCCGCATATCGCCGGGCTGGTGCAATCCATGGTGCGGAAGGCGCTGGATGCGTTCGTTCATCGCGACGCCGACCTCGCCCGCAGCGTGCTGGCATCGGATGACGCCGTCGACAGCCTGCGCACTGCCTGCTACCACGAGCTCACCAGCTTCATGGAGAAGGACCCCAGCAACATTCAGCAGGCTCTCAATCTGATGGTGGTGATCCGCAACCTGGAGCGCATTGCCGACCACTCCACTAACATCGCCGAAGACGTGCTGTTCCTGGTGAAGGGGATCGATGTCCGGCATCAAGCGGAAGTCCGCCCGTCGGCCGTGGGCTGACTGCGATGATGGCGCGGCTAGTTTTGCGGATTACGGCGTGGTCGCGGGCGGCGATGGCAGTGCGGGTGGAATGAATAACGTATAGGCCCCCGACAAGCGAGTGCCCGTTCCCACCATCACCGGCACGCTGGGATTGCTTACGGCCGGATCCGGGACCAGCGTCGTGGGAACCACGAAGCTGACGTACGCTAAATCCGACGGCGGCGCCGTCGAGTTGGGATCGGCGGGTACGCGGGTAACGGACGCCGCTGGATAAATGGCGCCGCCGATATTCATCCATACCGCGCCCACGCCGGGCAAAACTCCGCTGGTCGAAGAAAGCCCGTAGACCATGAGGATGACGCTCTGGCCCGGCGGAACTGGATTCGACGCGCTCACCAGAACTGGGCCGCCATCCGGAACCGGCGTATCCACGCCCCACAGAATCTGCGGAGGCGCGGGGTCCAGTTGCAGCATCACCCGGGGAATGGCGGGCAGCGCTGCGTTCGCGGGCGCGCTCAACTGCACCGTTTGGGCTCCGATGCCCAGGCCGGTTGGAACCTGTACCGTCAACACGCCATTTACGTCCGCGGTGTATGCCGCTGGCAGCGGTCCCACCGTAAGCGTCCAGCCGGTAAGATCGGCCGGCAAGCCCGCGGTCGCGATCCGCGCGATGCCTCCGGCGGGAATACCGGCAAGTCCGGTCACGGCGTTCAGGACCGGCACCCGCAGGCTGATCTGCTTGGGATCGGCGGCGGCAATATTCAGCAGGTTGGGAGCGGTGACGATCTCGAGACCCGTAGCCACCGTAATGTAGGTAGGACCGGGGCGCGCCGCCGGGTCCACCGACAGATTCAGAATCACCATGGTTGGACTCACCACCCACTGCCCGCGCACCGAGATATCGCTCGAGCCGAACCCGATGGTGGTTTGCCCATCGGCGAAATGGGTATCGACGCCACTGATCACCATCAAGGTGTCGGTGCCGGCAACCACTGTGTCCGGCGTCTGAAAGATCTGCGGGGCATTCGCCTGCGGATACGTGAGCAGCGGCGCGGGATTGGCGCCCAGTGATTGGAATGAAGTCTGCCCATCCGGGTTCACCGCCTCCACCACGGCCTGCATCCCGCTCAAGGCAGCGGGCTGAAGGATATCGAGCGAGCCATCTTTATTAGCCGCCAGCACGTGCGCCGGTGCGCCATCCACCAGGATGCGCGTGTTGGCCGTCAAATTCTTGCCGGTTATAGTGGTCGCCGCCGTGGAGCCGCTCGACGGCAGAGTCACCGCCGTGACGGAAGGCGCGCCGCCGGGCATGATCGTAAACGCAGCCGGCAGAACATACAAGTCGCCGTTCAGCCTCACCGCGAGCGCCACTGGCGTTTCGACTTGGAGGTCGGCGGTATCCACCCAGGCCAGCAGGAACCCGCTGGCGAAATATTGCAGGCTCCCCGGCTCAATGCTGGCCGTCGGGCCGATGATACTCGCGCTGAGCCCCGGCGCGATCGCGGATTGGTTGTTCACCGTCGCGCCATTGGCATAGAACACAATCGCATTGCGGGATTTCGGCAGAAACGGCGGCGAGGGAATCGCCACACCCTGCGGGTAGCCGTAGGTTTCCATGGCGTAAACCGCGGGCCCGCCGCTCGGCGTCACCACAAAGTTAACGTCTTTGGCCACGCTCCCGGCACCCACGCCAGCCGGCGCCGCTTGGGTCCAGTCCTGCGTTCCGGGAAAGAATTGGGTGACGAAGCCGGTGTTGGCCGCGAAGTTATCTTTCTGCGGGTCCGCCGGTGGCACGATATTGGCTGGGTTCCCTTCACCAGCTTGCGGCGGCGGCAGGGGATGGACGTAAATGTAGTATTGGTCTGGCGGAATGCCGTCGATCTCGTAGGTTCCATCGGGACGCGTGATGCCGCTGACCGCCACACCGCTGGTCGAAATCGCCACGACGCTGGCCATATTGATGCCGGCACCGCTGACCGCTCCGATCACTTTGCCGGTGATACTGCCGGTTGAGACCGCGTATCCACCTGCCGGATAAAGCAGCGAAATCCCGCTGATGTCATCGGCCGCAAGCGGCGCGCCCCGCGTAGTGGCCCGCGTGATCGCCGTCGACATGGTAGCCGAGGTGAAGGTATGCTGCAGGCCCAGGGTGTGCCCGAACTCATGCACCAGAGTCATGAAGAAGGCGTCGGAGTAGCTGGATTGTTGATAGCCCGCCGCCGTCAGATCCTTGCGCAATTGCAATTTCGAACGCAGAATCGGAACGAAGGTTGTGCCTTTCGCGCTGAGGAAGGCGAGGTCCGAAGGGAAAGTGAGCGTCGTCTGGGCGACGATTCCGGGCGGCATGTTGTCATCGAACACCACATCGATGCCGGGCACGGTCTGCGGGGTGGCCATATTCCGGGTTCCGCCGAAGTGCAGCCGTAGCGACGAACTCCGGACGCCGTTCCATACTTCCGCTGCTTGCCGGATCTGGCTGTAGATCGCGGTCAGGTTGTCGCCGGGCATCAGCGGCGCTGGCGCCTGATCCGAAATGAAGTACTGAACCGTGTTGTCTTTGATGGCGTTCAGATCGAAATGAGCCGCCAGCGGTGCATATGGACCAGTGCCGCTCGCAAAAAAGACGTAATAGTAATAGGCCGATGCCCATGGTGACATGGCAGTCAGCGCCACTGCGAAAAGAAAGGCGCGCGCCGCGGTTCGCATTATTTGCCCGCCCTCAGAGCTTGCGCTCCCGGCGGTGGCGCCGCCGTCACAGCAATCGCCATCGATTTAGAGACGCGGGCCTTGAGTTCCTTCCAAGGCATGGAGAGCGTCTCGTCCCGAACGGCATGTCCCGCCGCATCCAGCATCTGCTCGCCTGCAGCATCACGTGACGCCCGAAGGTCACCAGACGTCGTGCGCTCGATCTGGAACAAACCCTGCGACATGCCCATCAATTGCGTCAGGCCGGAGTGGCTGGTCCACAGGAACAAGACGTATTCTCTGCCAGCGCGTAGGGTTGGAGCCCCCACCACCACCTGCCGCATTCCGCCGGCAACCCCTCCCGGCACAGCTACTTCGCGGGTCGCGGGGCCGGACTTCAGGGTTTCCAGCGTCTCAAACTTGTACAGGGTGAAAACGTCGCTGCCGCGGACCACTTCGCTACATCCGGTCACCCTCGCGCGGACAATCGAAGTCGATTTCCGGGCCATTTCGTCCAACGTCAACTGCTGTAGGATCGTGGCACTTGCCGGAATCCCGGCACAGGCAAGAAACGCAAAGATAGCGACGACCCGCATAGGATGTTTGGCCATGGTCCAAAGAAGCACGGCAAGCACCATTTTATAGCGCTGATAGCAAGTACTTTAGCTGGCCGTAAGCCCCTTCGCCTGTGGAGCTTTGACACGCCATTGAGACACAACGAAACACATAGCCGGATCTGGAAGCCGTATCTCAATAAATGCAGTCACGTCTGAAGAAATCGGCATGGGCGTGCGAAGTGGCCGCCTTCAGGGAACAAATTGTTCTCCGGCCTGGACTATGACAACGTATTGAAACTTATGTGATGTATTTTAATTCGGTGTGCCTCCCCAGTGGGGCCTCCGGAGGTCTGGGGGGGTGCCCTCTTCGCTTTCGGAGTCCTAGGACCGGCATGCTAGCATTCTGGGCGGGAATCAGCGGCTGGGTATGAGAATTTTTACCGGCTGAAACAACCCATTTGGCGGTAGTAGGAATGAGGAAGTTTGTAAGACATTGGTTCCTGGCACTTTGGAGAGCCGTATGGGGAGGGAGTCCAAGATCCGCTGATCCAATATGTACGTAATGGTTTATAGCAGTGGAGCCGATAACTAAGAATCGCGCGTCGGGGGTAGCCCCGACCCTCCAGCCTGGTCAGGATCAGGCGGACGCTTAAGTTGGCATTGAAATTGCTTGCATGGGTTGACAGTCATGTGCTACTCTATTTCAAAGTTGGCCAGAGGTAGCCGGGCAAAGGCGCCCGGATCTCTTTTCGCCCGCGCTTTCGCGCCGGGTAATCCCCTTGAAGTGGATGGCATTTGGTGAACCTTTTTGGTAATCTCTGCGTCTAATGCCATTGACGGAGAGGAACTGGAAGTAGAAAAAAAAACGAGACCGGACAAAACACAAAAGAGACGAGAGACAGGAGAAGCAAAGATGACAAAGAACGAACTAAAAAAATTCAAAGAAATACTACTGGCGAGACAGGCGGAACTGGAGTTGTTCGTGCGCAATCGTGAAGGCATCGCGATCGAAAAGAGCCCGGACGCTCTGGACGAAGTGCAGCATGCCGCGGAGCGTGAGTTGGCGATCCGCAATCTGGATCGTGAATCGCAACTGTTGCGCAACGTGCGCGGCGCCCTGCGCCGCATCGACGAAGGCACCTTCGGAGTGTGTCTGCATTGCGAAGAAGATATCAGTCCCAAGCGTTTGGCCGCGGTACCGTGGACGCCATTCTGCATCCAGTGCCAGGAAACTGCGGATCGCAATCAGGCCGACGGCTCGGAGAGCTTTGACGACCTGATGGTCAACGCCGCTTAAGGTCATACTCACTCTAGTCTCTTTAGTCGGGCGCGGAGTCATTTTGGCTGCCGCGCCCGATGTGTTTTTGGCCGCCCCGATTCACAACTATTTTGTGAAATAGTAAACGCCGGATAGCGCAGCCAGCAGGCCCGCGAACTGGAAGAAGACTATGTTATCGGGCTGCTCCGGTGCGTCCTTGGTGAAGCAGCGCCACACGGCCACCAGTGCGACCAGGATCAGCATGGTTTCCGCGGTCCAGAACCACAGCAGTCCGGCCAACGCGGCGATCAGGATTCGGTGGTGCCGCGTCAGCGCGCGGAAACCGCGGCTGCCGTCCAGCTGCCACACCGGAATCAGGTTGAACACATTTACCCAGGCGCCGACTTTCGCGAGCGCGGTGAATAAACCGGAATCGGTGATCACGCCGGCGCCCATGCAGGCGAGCGCGGCTCCTAAACCCCACAGCGGACCGGCAAGTCCGACGCGCGCGTCTTCGCCAGGCGACGCCGGATACGCCTTCAACCGCACGAAGGCACCGAAGCCGGGGATGAACATGGGGGGGCTGGCCGGGATGCCGTAGCGCGCCAGCGCGATCACGTGTCCCATCTCGTGGACGTAGATCGAGAGCACGAAGCCCAGTCCAAATTTCCAGCCGTACAGCGCCCAATATAATCCGATGGAAACCAGCATGGAAAGCAGGGTGTTGAGCTTGGTCAATCCCAGCAGCACCAGCTTTCCCTTGGTGAGGATTACCAATCCGAGCGTCTTGAACTTGAAGAGCAGAGCGCCGATGGTTCCAAGGACGCCCAACTTTTTCTTGCCCTCGCCGCTAGGCTGAGGCGCAGGCGGCAGCTGGGGCTGAGCCGAAACGGGCTGGGGGTCTTCAGGTTGCATCGATACGTTCGAGGAGTTCCTGCTTCCATAATCGCAGGAAAATGAGGCGGAGAGCCGCGATCAGCGGAATGGAAAAGAAGATTCCCGGGACTCCGCCTAACTCGCCGCCCGCGAGAATGCCGAATATGATCAGCAGCGGGTGGATGCGCATCCCGGAGCTCAACAGCAGCGGCTGCAGAATGTAATCCTGCGCCACGCGGTAAACCACCAGGAAGATCAGCAGCAGGAACCAGTGGGTGTATCCGCTGAACAAGCCCACGGCCCCGATGATCACCATGGCGATAAACGGCCCTACCGCCGGGATAAATTCCAGGACCCCCGCGACGCCCGCCAGCAGCACCGCGTAGGGCGCGCCGGTAAGGCTGAGAAAGATCGCATAGAACGCGAACGCGACCCACGACAGAATCAGCAGCGCGCGCAGGTATTGGGAGAGCAGGCGGTGAAGGTCCTGCAGAATCTGGTGCACCAGAAGCTGATACTTGCGGTCTACGCGATGGATGAACCCGTCGTGCAGTTTCTTGCCGTCCTTGATAAAAAAGAACGCCAGGATGGGGATCAGTACGACGCCTACCGCAGACCCCAGCCGCGTGAACAGCTGCTGCAACCCTTGACCGACCAGCGCCAGAGCATTGTTACCTAGCTGGTTGAGCTGCTCATGCATCCAATACGCCAGCCGTTCGCGCGACGAATCGAGCCAGGCAGGCAGAGGAATACCGCCGAGCGGATCGTTGCGCAAGGCTTCCGGCAGCCGCACCGAGAGAGCGCGCGCGTCGACCGCAACCGCGGAAGCGATGCCCATGAGAACGGCGGCGAAAGCGGCGATCATCAAAATGTAGACCACCATCAGGGCTACCGTCCGCGGCACGCGCACCGAAGTGAAATGATCGACGAAGGTGACCAGCGGCGAGAGCAGCAGCGCCAGAAATAAGGCCAGCGTAAAGGTGATCAGGGCGTCGCGGATCAAATAGATCAACGTGACCGCCAGCGCGAACACAAAGACAGTCCACACGATCTTCAGGACGCGCTGATCGACGCCTAGCATTTCGGCACCCGCATGGCCTATAGAATAAACGAAGTGACTACAGCGGCAAATCACATGCGCGGGCTGGTGGCCGAACTGCAGGATCTGGAAGAGAAGCTGCGCCTGGGCGGCGGCCCGGTCAAGATCGAGAAGCAGCACCAGGCAGGCAAACTGACGGCTCGCGAACGGGTGATAAAGCTGATCGATGCAGGCACCATGTTTCTCGAGACTGGCCTGTTGATCGCGTACGACAAATACGATGGCCAGGCGCCAGCCGCGGGGGTAATTACCGGCGTGGGACTGGTAGAGGAGCGTCCCGTCGTAATCGTGGCGAACGACGCCACGGTCAAAGCCGGTGCGTGGTGGCCTGAGACAATTCCCAAGATTCTGCGTGCGCAAGAGATCGCTATGCGCAACCGGCTGCCGATTGTCTACCTGGTGGATTCGGCCGGCATCAATCTGCCGTATCAGGGCAGCATTTTTCCCGGGCAGTACGGGGCGGCACGAATTTTCTACTACAACTCGTTGATGCGGCGGAAGCTGAAGGTGCCGCAGATCGCCGCGGTAATGGGCATGTGTATCGCGGGAGGCGCGTATCTGCCGGCGCTCTCCGACGTCATCATCATGGTGGAAGGCACCAGCTTCATGGGACTGGGCGGCCCCAATCTGGTGAAGGGCGCGGTGGGGCAGGTGGTGTCCGCGGAGGCGCTGGGCGGCGCTTCGCTGCATACCGAGACCAGTGGCGTGGCGCACTACAAGGCAGCAGACGATCCAGATGCCCTCGCGATCATCAAAACCAAATTGCGCGAGCTGCCAGCCACGGCTTCCCTGCACACACCCAAGGGAACTGCCCCAGCCAAACCTGCCGAAGGACTTTACGATCTGCTGCCCGCAGATCACCGTTTGCCCTACGACGTGGAAGAGGTGATCGCGCGCATAGTGGACGCGGATGAATACCTGGAATTTCAACCGGAGTACGCGCCGGAAATGTTATGTGCGCATGCGCGGCTGCACGGGCGTGTTATCGGAGTGATTGCCAATCGCCGCGGGTTTCTGAAGACCGCCGCAGGTCCGCGCATCGGCGGCATCGTGTACGCGGAGTCGGCCCGTAAGGTGGCGTATTTTGTGGAGAACGCCCAGCGGCGCGGTTTGCCGCTGCTGTATTTGCAGGACGTCTCCGGCTTCATGGTCGGCACCGAGGCCGAGAGCGAAGGCATCATTCGCGCGGGTGCAGAAATGGTGGAGAGCATGGCCTGCGCCACCGTACCCAAGATCATCCTGACGCTGAATCACGCGAGTGGCGCGGGTTATTACGCGATGGCGAGTCAGGGCTTCGATCCGCACTTTGC
>Ga0068858_100006087_pt1 | contig 11770 bp, 8 predicted proteins | sample KBSSwiS12_FD_66589 | JGI IMG/M metagenome (GOLD analysis project Ga0068858, IMG submission 66589) | Switchgrass rhizosphere microbial communities from Kellogg Biological Station, Michigan, USA - KBS Switchgrass S1-2 | ecosystem: Host-associated > Plants > Roots > Rhizosphere > Soil ... | reverse complement strand
TCGGCGTCCTCGGCGGAAATCGCGGCCGCCGGAATCTTCTTCGTGTCGCTCGAGTATTGCAGCGCACCGGTATGGGGCGTCCGAAGGCCGGCCGGCCCGACGGCGCGAATCAGCATGCCGATGGCGCCGTGGCGCGCGGCGCGAGCGGGGCCGCCGGCTCGAAAACGGACGGTTTCACCGTAGTTGGTGAACGGCACGTTGAACAGCACGATTTTTCCGCGCGCGGCCGCCGCTTTCGCATCCAGCTCATCGAAGTTTTGAACGACGAGAACCTCTGCCTGAATTCCTTCAGCTGGTGTGCCGACGCTGTCGCCGAGTCCGAGCATCACGATCGAATGGTGAGCCGGCTCGACAATCTCCGCGCTCTCTTTGCCGCGCACCCACCTGGGGACCATGACCCGCTCGGTGTGCACGTTCTCCAGTCCGTCCTTGTTCATCTCCGTGACCGCCCACTGAATGGCGCGGTCAAGCGCCGGCGTGCCGCTGAGCCTGTTCCCGATGGTGTCTGTGAGGACCGCCAGTCGATCCCACGCGAACGTGCTGCTGACGGCTTCTCCGATCAATCGCGCGGCGGGCTCGCGGTACGCGTCGAGCCATGTCGTCTTGCCGGCCGCCGGTGGCGCCTGCGCGCCAAGAGTCGCTACTGAGAGAAACAGAAACGGTAAAGCGAGAGCGGTCACTACCAGGCGACGGCGCATGCGAGATCCTCCGGGTTCGCCCAGAGTACCTCATGCGGAGCGCTTGTTACGGTCGATCTGATGGTCTGCGCCTTGCACCGGAGCCTCGCAGCGCCTGCGAGGCGGAAGGCGCGGCCGGTGTTCGGAGTCCGGCAACCGATGCAATAGAGAACGACGGTGAAAGTAATGAAAGTGCGAGCCGCTCTTTTCGGAATCCTGACGTTAACCGCGACGATGCCTCTGGGCGCAGGCGAGCGCCTTGCGCTGAAAGTCTCTCCGGCAGTTTCGTTCGCGCCGGCCAACCTGGTGGTTCGCGCAACCGTTCCCGTCGACGCCGATAACCGCGCTATCGAGATCGTCGCGGAGTCAGAGGACTTCTACCGCAGCAGTGAGATTCAACTCGAAGGCGACAGGGCGGCGCGGACGACCATGTTCGAGTTCCGCAGTCTGCCCCCGGGCACGTACGAGGTGCGTGCGAACCTGTTCGGGTCCAACGGCCAGTCGAGGGCGCTGATTCGACAGCAGGTGAACGTGCTGGCGAGCGGGTCGAGCGGGCAGTAGATCGCGTCTACAGCGTGTTGCTGACGCGCGCGGCGGCCGCCACCTGCTCGGGCTCCGGCGTGAAATCTTCGCCGGGGTTGATGAAGCGGTCCTTCTCGAATTTGTACTGCTTGTCGTACAGCTGCCGGTAGCGTCCCGCCCTGTCGAGGAGCTCTTCGTGGGTCCCGCGTTCGACGATCTCGCCGTGCTCGAGCACCATGATCTGATCCGAGCTGCGGATCGTCGAAAGCCGGTGCGCGATGACGAACGTCGTGCGGCCCGCGCGGAGTGACTTCAGGGCGTCCTGAATCATCGCCTCGCTCTCGCTGTCGAGGCTCGATGTGGCTTCATCGAGGATCAGGATTTTCGGGTCGGCGAGAATCGCCCGCGCGATCGCTACGCGCTGCCGCTGTCCACCAGACAGGCGCACGCCCCGCTCGCCGACGATGGTGTCGTAGCCCTTCTCGAACTCCTCGATGAACTCGTCGCAGTGCGCAATCCGGCTGACCGCCTTGATCTCCTCGCGCGACGCGTGCGGCCGCGCGTAGGCGATGTTCGCGGCAATCGTCCCATCGAAGAGAAAATTGTCCTGGAGCACGACGCCGAGATGTTCCCGGTAGTCGCGCAGCTTGATGGACGTGAGGTCGTGTCCGTCCACGACGACGCGGCCGGACTGCGGCCGGTTGAACGTCATCACGAGGCTGATCAGCGTGCTCTTGCCGGATCCGCTCGATCCCACCAGCGCCGTGGTCGACCCGGCCGGCGCGGTGAACGTCACGTGCTTCAGCACCGGCGCGCCGGGGTTGTACTCGAACGTGACGTCTTCGAACGCGATCTCGCCCCGGATCTCGGGAAGCGGAGCGCGATCGGCGTCTTCCTGATCCTCGGTCGCCATGCGCCGGATCTCGCGGATCCGATCGAGGCCGGCGAACGCTTCGCTCAACTGCGTGCCGATCGACGCCAGCTGGATCACCGGCATGGTGATCATCGCGGTGAACGCAAAGTACTGGAAGAAGTCGCCGATGGTCATCTCGCCGGCGCGGATCGCCGACCCGCCGATGAGCATCATCGCGATGCCGATCGCCGCGATGACCAGCGACGAAAATGCGGTGACCGACGACACGCCAGTCAGCGACTGCGCGACATTGCGGAACAGGCGATGCGCGCCTTGCGCGAAGACGAGCTCCTCACGCTTCTCCGCGGTGTAGGCCTTGACAATGCGGACGCCCCCGAGCGATTCGGCAAGCCGTCCGGTCACCTCGGCGTTGATCTGACCCCGCTCGCGGAACAGCGGCCGCAGCCGCTTGAAGGCCGTCGCCATCCCGCCGCCGAACAGGACCAGGATGACGAGCGTCACGACGGTGAGTTTCCAGTTCAGATAGATCAGAAACCCGAGCGCGATCGTAGCGGTCAGGATCGATCCGGTCAGCTGAACCAGTCCCGTGCCGACCAGGTTCCGGATGCCTTCCGCGTCGGTCATGATCCGCGAGATCAACACGCCGCTCTTGGTCGAGTCGAAATAGCGGATCGGCAGGCGCATCACGTGCGCCTCGACGTCCTTGCGCATGTCGGTGATCGCGCGCTGCGCGGCGACGCCGAGAATCTGCGAGTTGGCGAAGGAGCTGAGCGCGTCGACGATGGCCGCGGCGCCCACCGCCATCGCGAGCTTCGGCAGCAGATCCCAGTGCCCCTTGGCGACGACATCGTCCATCAGGTATTTCGTGGAAGCCGGCAGCACGAAACCCGCGAGCCGGTTGACGAGCATCAGCAGGAGACCCAGCGCCAGGCGCTTGCGGTGAGTCCAGATGAGCCCGCGCGCTTCTTCCCAGGCGCCGGCCGTGAACGCTTTCTTCTTGGGGGCTTTCGCCGGGTCGGCGACGGCTACGGTTGAGCGGGGTGTTCGTTCGGGATGGGGCACTCGTCATGATAACCGGCTCCGCGGCTTGGAGGACCTATACGGACGGGTAGGGGACGGTGATGCGAAGGGCTCACGGATCAGGGCTTAGGGCTGAGGACTTGGGCGAAGGGCTAAGGGCGAAGGGCTAAGGGCTGAGGGCTGAGGGCTGAGGGCTTGGGCGAACGACGCGATCGCGTAGCGCGAAGGCTTTAGCCGAGCGCCGCTGGACGCGACTTCGGACTGCGCAAGCTTCAGCCGAGCGCCTTTGGACGCGACTTCCGAGCGTGAAGACTCCAGCCGAGTGCCGCTGGAGGCGATTTCGGAGCGCGAAGGCTTTAGCCGGGCGTCCCCTGGACGCGATTCCGTAGCGCGAAGGCTTTAGCCGAGCGGCAGTTGTTCTAACGACTTCCGAGACAGACCCGGATGGCCGACGCGAGCCCACCTTCGTCATGGCTCCCGGTCAGGCGGTACCCGCGCGACTTGAGCGTGTCCACCGCGTTCCCCATGATGAAGGCCGTGCCGGCGTAATCGAGCATCTCGACGTCGTTCAGGTTGTCGCCGAAGGCGGCCACTTCAGCCGGCGTCAAACCGCGCCGCTCCGCCCAGGACGCCAGCGTCGTGCCCTTGGAACAGCCGGCGCCGTTGACATCCACCAGCGAGAAGTCGCGAAGCACGTACTCGGTGATCGCGACAGCGAACCGATTCGCGATCGGCATCGCCCGCAGTGACGCGACGAGCGCCCGCATCGGCTCCACGCTGCCGTTGAACATGATCTGGATCGGATCCTCTGTCAGCATGTCACGCAGTGGCGAGGGCGCCTCCGCGATGAAGGCCTTGTTCTTCTCGTAGTAGCCCCGGCGGTTGGGATGCGACCAGTCCATGCGATCGAACACGATCTGGCGCTCGTCGCGCCGATCGAAGACGACGGCGACGCTGTCCTCGAGATGGCGCGTCTCGTCGAGGATATGGCGCGCCGCATCGCGATCGAGCACGTGAGACAGCTCGGTCGTTCCGTCCTTGCGCTTCACGACCGCGCCGTTGTTCACGATCAGCGTCAGGGGAATCGGCAGCCGATCGATCACCGCCGTCGTGAAATGAAAGCTGCGGCCGGTGACCAGCGCGACCTCGACTCCCCGCGCCGACGCGTCGATCAACGCATCGCGATGAGCGTCAGGAAGCCGTCCGCGGCTGTCGAGCAGCGTGCCATCGATGTCGATGGCGAGAAGGCGGATCATAGGGGCAGGATAGGCAGGATAGGCGGGATGGGCAGGACGGGCAGGAGGGGCTGGACGGGCAGGAGGGGCTGGATAGGCAGGGCGGGAAGGGCGGGAAGGGCGGGAAGGAACTTCCCGGCGGGGTAGTAAGGCGCGCTCACGGTTGCACCCGGCAATCCGGATTGCCGGGGAATTCGCACAACTGTTCGAGTCAATTGTTGGAATGAGAGATGTAATGCACGATCGCCATGCTGAATCTTCGACATCATTCGCTGATCGCGTGGCAGCGGGCCGACGACTTGTTCATCAAACTCCACAAACTCACGATTCGATCGTTTCCTTCCTTCGAACGGTTCGAGCTGGGTTCTCAGTTGCGTAAGGCCGCCTACTCGGTACCCGCGAACATCGCTGAGGGCTACGCGCGTCGGCACCGGCGCGAGCGCCTTCACTTTCTCAACATCTCGGAGGCGTCCCTCGCCGAAGTGTCGTATTGCATCCACGTGGCCGTTCGTCTCGGCTACTTCACGGAGGCGTTGTCTAAAGACCTCGAGAAGGACCTCAACGGTGTGGGTGCGCCGTTGGTCGGACTTGTCAGATCGATCCGATCGTCGGGAGACGACTAACTTCTCGAACGAACAACAAAAACCGTCTCTGCGTTCTCCCTATCCAGCCTATCCTGCCATTCCAGCCAATCCTGCCCTTTGTCCGTCCGCCGATCCTGCCCGTCCTGCCCATCCCGCCCTTCCTGCCTGTCCCGCCCGTCCGTCCGTCCGTCACTGTCCCGGAATCGACGTGTACGCAATCACCGTGAACTTCCAGCCGGATGGTTCGCGGACGAGCGTGAACTGGTCGACGCCGTGCGAGACCACTTTACCGTCGCGAACGACCTGGAAGTCGGCCCTCACGTACGCGAGATGATCGCTGTCGATCGTCACGGTGACGTTGGTCAATGGCTCGCGGAACGTGACCGGGTTCGCATTTCCTTTCAAGGCTGCGATCCACTCGTCGCCGGTCTGCTCACTGTTGGTCCACTCCGCGGACGCGCTGCCGGTGGCCGGACGCTGGCGTGCGATCACGACGATCGCTTTGGGCGCGAGCGTCACGGCCACCTTGTCGAACTCGTGGTTGCCCAGATCGAGCAGGAAGCGTTCGACCAGCGCCTTGATGGCTTCAGCCGGCGAGGAACCCTGGCCGGTGACCGCGGAAGACGTCCGATCGACGACGACCGCGCCCCCCTTCATCACCCAGCGGACTTTGTTGATCACGACGTCGATGTCGGCGAGCGGATCGCCGTCCACCGCGACCAGGTCGGCGAAGTACCCGGGCGCGATCGCGCCGAGATCGCTGGAATGACCGAGCAGGGCGGCCGGAATCGTCGTCGCCGTGGCGAGCGCTTGCGCGGGCGTCATGCCGGCCTTGATGAACCACGCGAGCTCGCGCGTGTTCTGACCGAACATGCTGTAGACCGCGTCCGACCCCATCCCCAGCTTGACGCCCGCCTTGAACGCGCGCCGCGTCGCCTCGAGGTTCTTCTCGATGTAGGCGCGCAGCGGAGGAATGGTATCCGGGGCGAAGCCGAATTCGTCCTTCGCGTCGATGTAATAGCGGTTGTGATCGATCGTCGGCACCCACACCGTGCCGCGCTTCACCATATCGGCGATCGTCTCGTCGTCCAGCTCGATGCCGTGCTCGATCGAGTCGGCGCCAGCGCGGACGGCATCCTTTACGCCTGACGCGCCGTAGGAATGAATCGCGACCGGATGGTTCTTCGCGTGCGCCGCGTCGACGGCAGCCTTCATCTCTTCGAATGTCAGGGTCTGGGTCGTGTCGACGCTCTGATAGCTGCCGCGCGATCCGTAGACCTTGACCCAGTCCGATCCGGCGGCCACGCGTGCGGTCGCCAGCTGACCGTAATCGGGTTTGGGCGCGTCCGCGCGCGGAGCGGAGAGTCCCTGCCCGGCGACGAACATGCGCGGGCCTGCCATCTTGCCCATGTTGATCAAGTCGCGCATGGCGTAATCGACGTCGCCGGATGCGCCCAGGTCGCGTACGGTCGTGACGCCGGTCTCGAGCGTCCGGCGCGCGTTCTCCGCGGCGAGCACCGTCGTGACGCCGGCGGGCCGTCGCGGCTGAGCGAGCGGACGCGTGCCCGACGCCGGGTCCCAGAAGTACGTCATGTGCGTGTGGAGATCGATCAGCCCGGGGATCAGCGTGAAGCGGCTCAGGTCGATCACTTCTGCGCCGGCCGGCGGCGCCGCCGTGCCGATCGACGTGATCCGATCGCCGTCGATCACGATCACGGCATTCGTGATCACCTTGCCGCCGGCATCAACGACCTTTCCCGCGCGAATCGCTGTTGTCGCGGCGAACAGATTCGTCGACAGGCAGAGCATAGCGAGCAGAAGCCAGCACTGTTGTGTAACCGCGACGCGCGGAGAAATCGCAGAGAGAGATGTCTTCTCTGCGTGCTTTGCGGTCTGGGCGGTTTCTTCTTGTGTGCTCATGACGCGTATCTCGCTCTCGCTTCTTCGAACTGTTCTGCAATCTGGCGGGCCAGCGTGTCCGGCGCCGTGACGCGCGCGAAGGGACCGAAGCTCAGAATCCAGCTTTGGAGCGGGCGATCCAGACAGACGTCGAGCACCATCGTCAGGCCGCCGGATTCGGAGTCGCGCACCTGTTGCGACGGATGCCATTCGCGCGCGCGAACGTAGTCGGCCACCGCGGGCTCGAAGGCGATCTCGACGCGCTCCGGCGGTCCGGAGTGCACGCCCAGCGAATGAGGAAACGCGGCGTCGGGCAGCTCCTCGATCGGAGTGAACCGTTCCTCGAGGAGCGAGATGTTCTGGATCCGTTCGACCGCGAACGTGCGCACTTCGAGGTACTCGGGGACGTAAGCCAGCAGATACAGCCCGCCCTGCGCGTACGCGAGGCGGTACGGATGGACCACGTAGACTTTGGTGCGATCGCTTGCCTTGGAGTGATACGTGAGGCTTGCCTGCCGCAGGTGCAGCGTCGCCTCGAGCGCGCGCGCGATGAACTGATGCTGTCGCGGGTTGTCGCTCCGGCGCGTCGCGTCAGCCTTGGTCGCGATCACCCGGGGCAGCTGGTCCAGGAACTCCCGCATGTGCGGCGTCAACACCGACGACAGTTTCTCGAACGCGCTCTCGACATCGTCGCGAAACGGCGTGCCCGAGAGCGACTCGAGCAGCGTCCGGCTGAAATACAACGCGCACAGTTCCGAGACCGTCAGCCCCGCCGAGAGCCCCTTGAGCGCCTGGCCGTTCACGCGCCAGCGCGTCTTCCCATCGGCGTGATTCTTGTCGTCGTAGAGCGGAAAGCCCGATTCCTCGAGCGCCTGGAGATCGCGCCGGATGGTCCGCGTCGTGACGCTGCAGAGCGCCGCCAGCTCGTCGATCGTGACGCCCACGCCCCGCGCCCGCTCGATCTCACGCAGGATGGTCCACTGCCGAATCACCTCGGCGTTGCGCGGCATGCCGACAGAATACTGGAAATCGCTGCTGGGGTGACTACCGGGGAGGGTAACCGCGGAGACGGCAGAACTCGCCGAGAACTGCAGATCTATTCTTCTCTGCGTTCTTGGCGCGCTCCGCGGTTTCTTCTGATCGTCTGTCCGATTGCGACGGCTAGTCGAGAGAGATTCGTCTAAGGAGCTCGAAATCCGACAGCATCTTGCCGGCGCCGAGCACGACCGAGGACAGGGGATCTTCCGCGAGTTGCACGGGAAGGCCGGTTTCCTCGCGGACGCGTTTGTCGAGGTTCTGGAGCATCGCGCCGCCGCCGGTCAGGATGATGCCCCGGTCGAAGATGTCCGCCGACAGTTCCGGCGGAATCCGCTCGAGCGCGTCGTGAACCGCCTGGATGATCGCGCGCACGGGCTCGCCCAGCGCCTTGCGGATCTCCTCGTCGTTCATGGTGACGGTGACCGGCCGTCCCTCGGTGACGTGCCGCCCCTTCACTTCCATCGTGATCTTCTGCTCGAGCGGGTACGCCGAGCCGATCTCGATTTTGATTTGTTCGGCCGTCCGCTCGCCGATGAGCAGGTTGTGCGCTTTGCGCGCGTGCATCATGATCGCTTCGTCCAGCGCGTTGCCGGCCGTGCGAACCGACTTGCCATAGACGACGCCTGCCAGCGAGATGACCGCGATGTCGGTGGTGCCTCCGCCGATATCGACCACCATGTTGCCCGACGCCTCCGTGATCGGCATGCCGGCACCGATAGCGGCCGCCATCGCTTCCTCGATCAGGTGGACCTCGCTCGCCTTGGCTCGCATCGCGCTGTCCCGCACGGCGCGGCGCTCGACCTGCGTGATTTCGGTCGGCACGCCGATGACGACCCGCGGACGCAGCAGGCCGCTTCGCTTGTGGGCCTTCTTGATGAAATGCGTGAGCATCTTCTCGGCGGCTTCGAAGTCGGCGATGACGCCGTCCTTCATCGGTTTGATGGCCGTGATGTTGCCCGGCGTGCGCCCGAGCATTTCCTTCGCCTCGGTTCCCACAGCCTCGATCCGGCCGTTGATCTTGTTGATCGCCACGATCGAGGGCTCGGACACGACGATGCCGCGGCCACGGGCGAAGATGCAGGTGTTGGCCGTGCCGAGATCGATGGCAAGGTCGTGGGAGAAACGCGCGAGCACGGATGCAAACATGATGACTCGGCTTCTGGCAAGCGCTGTGCCGCCTCGAGCGCGAACGATTGTGTCGGAAGCCTCCGAAAATCTGTAATCGCCTCGATACCTCGGCTTTATGCAATTACAGAATTCGCCGGTGACCAGACGAATCCGTTGGCTCTGCCGCAACTAGCCACTTTTCTCCGGTCCGTCGCATTGAGCAGGTGAATGGGCTGGAATCTCCCGGCCCGCGATGCGCCAGGAGTCCAGACATGGTCACAGCGGTTCAGAAGACGCTCGTTCAAGACACGTTCGATTCGATTGCGCCGATTGCCGATGACGCGGCCGCGCTGTTCTACCGGCGTCTCTTCGAGCTCGATCCCTCCCTGCAGGCGATGTTCCGGGGCGATATGGCTGAGCAGCGCCGCAAGTTGATGAATATGATCGGCGCCGCCGTGCGAGGGCTCGATCGGCTGGAGCAGCTCGTGCCGGTGGTTCAGGATCTCGGACGCAAGCATGTCCGCTACGGCGTCGAGGACCGTCACTACGACACCGTCGGAGCGGCGCTGTTGTGGACGCTCGAAAAGGGACTCGGATCCGCCTTCACGCCTCAAGTGAAAGAAGCGTGGGCCGCGGTCTACCAGCTCCTCGCGTCGACGATGCAGACGGCGGCGCGGGAGGCGCTGATCACCGTTTAGAGAGACGCGATCGCTGATAGGGTTCGTTCCCCTGGACGTAGGGATCGTAAGAGTCCAGGTTCTCGGTGTTCTTGTCGGACAGGTCCTCGATGTCGAGGCTGGCCACGGCTTGTGAGTCCCAGATCCGCAGCGTGCCGTCGTCTCCCGCCGTCGCGAGACGATTGCCGCTGTGGCTGAACGCAGCATCGAACCAGCGTTGCGAACGGCCAAGCGACGCGGTGCGTCTCCACGAGTTCGTGTCCCGGATTTCGATCTGTCGGGACTCGGCCACCGCGAGGGTGCGACCATCGGGGCTGAACGCCGCGGCATTGAGCGTTCTTTTCACGGTCGGCAGTGTGACGATGGCCTTCAGCGTGGCGGCATCCCAGACGCGTACGGTTCCATCGTTGCCGGCGGTGACGAGCACCCGGCCGTCGGGGCTCTGGGCGAGCGAGGCGATCGGGCCGTCTTGAGCGTGCGCGTCGTTCAGATGCTGCCCGGTTCGTGCATCCCTCAGTTCCACGATGCCGTCGTCCCACGCGACGATCAACCGTGCATCATTCACGGTAAACCGGGCGATGGTCGCGCGAGCGCCGGCGCGCTCGAACGTGAGCTGCACGTCGCCGTCGATAGACGGCCACAGCCGCAGGACACCGGATTCATCGCACGATGCCAGCTGGTTCCCATTAGCACTCGCGGTCACCGATCGTACGCCGCCGCGATGTCCGGTGAATTCGCGAACCCGTCCGCCGTCAGCGAGTCGCCACGCACGGATCGCCCCGTCGCCGCCGCCGCTCACGACCCATTCGCGGCTCCTCAGGATTTCGAGCGCACGAACGCTTCCCGCGTGTGCGTCAATCCGCCGTTCGGATCGGCCAGTCCCGGCATTCCAGACGACGATGCCGCCGTCGTCGCCGCCGGTGACGATGTGCATGTCGTCGGGAGTAAAAGTGGCGGCGCGTGCAGCGCCGGCGTGCGCGGCGGCGGTCCAGAGGACCGGTTGATGTGCATACAAATCGCGGAGCGCCCGGCGCGCGTCATCCTTGTTTGCGCGCCGAAAATACTCCGGCCAGAGCAGCCCCTCGGCGTCCGCGAGCCTGCCGCTGCCAGCGAGCAGGCGTCCTTCCTCGAGGCGGCGGGCGCCCAACTCAGCCTCGAGCCGCGAGGCAACTGCGTTGGTGCGGCGGCGCTCGACGAGCGTGTAGCCGCTGAACGCGATCAGCGCGAGGACACCTGCCACAACGGCGAAGATCGCGCGGTTGTCGCGCCGGGTTTTACGGCCTGGGGCTGATCCCGCGCGTGTCTCTGCGCCAGCGATCGACAGCGGGCGCCCCGCGACGAAGGCGCGAAGGTCCGCGCTGAACGCCGCGGCGGTAGGGTACCTCCAGTCGCGATCGCGTGCCATCGCGCGATGAATGATCTGCTCCAGCGGTCCCCGCAGATCGGCGTCGGCCAGGCCGAGCGGCACCGGGTCGTTCTCGAGCGCGCGGCGCAGTGCTTCTGTAAACGGCACGCCGCCCAGGTCCACGGGAAGGCGTCCCGAGAGCAGCCGGTACATCAGGACGCCCAGGCTGTACACGTCGCTGCGGGCGTCGAGATCGGCTTCGCCTCGCAGCTGCTCGGGACTCATGTACGCGAGCGTGCCGATCAGCTGTCCGTGCAGCGTCTGGATCGTCGAGAGTTGCAGATCCAGACCGGCGGCTCGCGCGATCCCGAAGTCCAGAATCTTCGGCTGCCCATCGTCGGACATCAGCACGTTTGCCGGTTTCAAGTCGCGGTGGACGATCCCGCGTTCGTGTGCGTGGTGAATCGCATCACAGACTCTCGCGCCGAGCGCGACGCGCGCCATGTACGGCAGGTCGTGCGCCTGCGCGAATTCGGTGATCGGAGGGCCGGGCACGACCTCCATCACCAGATACGCTGGTGTCACGCGGTCGCCGGCGTGGAAGGCGTAGACCTGCGCGATGCCGGGATGCTGCAGCCGCCCGAGGAGCTCGGCCTCGAGCTCGAACCGCTTGGCGACCTCGCGGCGCCGCGCGCTGCGATGAAGCACCTTGATGGCCACGGTCCGCCGGGGACGATCCTGCTGGGCGGCGTACACGACGCCCATGCCGCCGGAGCCGAGCGCGTGCAGCAC
>Ga0068858_100006086_pt1 | contig 11771 bp, 8 predicted proteins | sample KBSSwiS12_FD_66589 | JGI IMG/M metagenome (GOLD analysis project Ga0068858, IMG submission 66589) | Switchgrass rhizosphere microbial communities from Kellogg Biological Station, Michigan, USA - KBS Switchgrass S1-2 | ecosystem: Host-associated > Plants > Roots > Rhizosphere > Soil ... | reverse complement strand
CCGGGCGGAACCGAGCCGCTCGTGCAGGCGAGCAATCTCGTCTACCAGGGCGCCTTTCGCGTGCCCGCCGGCCTGCACTCGGGCGGAAAAGCCAACGCCGGTTTCGAATGGGGGGGCGCCGTGATCGGCTTCAACCCGGTTCGGAATTCCCTGTTCATGCTCGGCCATGCCTGGGATCAGTTCGTCGGCGAAATCAGTATCCCGGCTGCCGTCAATGGCCCGGTGAGCTCGCTGGCGACGGCGACTCTACTGCAGCCGCTGAGTGACCCGACCGAAGGACGACTCCCCTCCATCAATCCCACAGACCCCAACGAAAAGAAAATCGGCGGACTGCTGCCGTACCAGGGAAAGCTCTACGTCAGCGGATTTTCGTACTACGACGGCGCGATGACGCAGGTCCTCTCGCATTTCGTCACTGCCCAGGACCTGAGCGTGAAGGGAGAGGTGACGGGCCCGTATCAGGTCGGGACGGTCGGTGCCGGCTTTGTCGCCGGGTACTTCGGCATCGTACCGCCGGAGTGGGAGGCGCCGTTGGGCGGGCCGGTGCTCAACGGGCAGTGCTGTCTCGCGATCGTGGGCCGCACGTCATCGGGACCGGCCAGCTTCGCGATCGATCCGGCGCAAATAGGCGTCACCAGTCCGGCGCCGGCGGCACCGCTCGAATACTATCCGATCAGCTACCCGCTCTCGCCGTGGGGCTCGACGAGCAACCTGTTCAACGGCACGACGATGATGGGCGGCGTCGTGATGCCCAACGGGACACGATCAGTACTGTTCTTCGGACGGCAGGGCGTCGGCCCGTTCTGTTACGGCGAAGGCACGCCGATTCAGAGCCTGGACGGCACGTTGACCTCGGATGGCGTGACGCGCTACTGCTACGATCCGCTGGATCAGGGCAAAGGCACGCACGGCTACCCATACATCTATCAGGTGTGGGCGTATGACGCGAACGACCTGGCCGCGGCCAGGAGCGGCCACATCCAGCCGTGGTCGGTCAGACCCTACGCGGTCTGGCAGCTGAACCTTCCGTACGGCGGCTTCGGTGCGGCCTGCGATCTCGCCGCCGCCTACGACGCGGTGTCGGGGAATATTTTCCTGTCGCAGACGAGGTCGGGTGCCGACGGCAGCGACGGCTCACTGCCGATTGTCCACGTCTTCAAGATTCAGATTCCGTAACGAGGCTGGAGATCAGCGCAGATACTTTCGATCGATGAGATCCCGCAGCTTGACGGTGACCGACTGGCCGATGACCGGCAGGTGCATGTCGAGAACCGCATCGCTGGCGGGCGGGGTCGAATCGGTGAACTCGTAGACGACGAGGCTGGTGCCGGCAAGTCTCGAGTCGGTCGTGCCAATCGGAATCCGCTTGCGCTCGATGAATGCGCTCGAATGGAGCTCTTGACGGAGCCACTCGAGCACTCTCGATCGGCTCGGCCGATCCTCGATAACGACGTAGCGGGTGCCGAAGGTGTGCAGCACACCGTAGATCTCTTCGGGGCTGGAGATGCGATCTTCAACGCTGGGCCGAAACATGCGCGACGTCGTCAGCACCTTGTCCGATCGCAGGACCACGAGCCGGCGCGCCGGATCGTGCTTCCTGATGAAGAACGTGAAGTAGCCGGTATCCACGTCGCCGCTGAAGAGGACTGTCGGCCCCGGATTGGCGTCGAGGACGAAACGCGCCGCCTCCTCGTAGCCGTCCGCCCCGACGATATTCCTCTGGACGGCCGCCGCTCGCGCCTGGAACCCGACCGCCGCCAGCAGTACGACGAATACCGCGCGGCGGATGGCGATGCTGTCGACAGCCGCGACGCACGACGCGGCGAGCACCGCGAAGGCCGGCACCCAGTAGATGGTGTACCGGCCCGGCTCGATGATCCCGGTGATGTAGAGGCCGCCGAACACGCTCGCGATCCACACGACGAACATCACCAGCCGTCGATCCAGGCGCGCGATCGCCACCACGACGCCGCACGCGGCGAGCCAGACCGTCGGCGGCGTCAACTGCTCGGCTATCGCCGACCGGACGAGCATCATCATGTCAATCCGCGCCTGGCGATGAATCTCCCCGATCATCGCCAGGTTGGTCGGCGACAGCTGCAGCGTGAGCGCCACGAGCGGCACCAGCAGGGCCGCCGCCGCGACCGCGGCGACGATCACGTCGCTCCGCAAGAGCCGCTTGACGCCAAGATTCATGACCGCGGGCACGATGAGCGCGGGCAAGATCCAGATCACCAACTGCTTCGCGTACAGGCTCAGGACGGCGGTGGCGACAAAGACGGCGAGCGGGCCGCGCCGCTGCGTCGCGCAGAACCGGTGAAAGTAGTAAACGGCCGCCATCATCAACCCGAGGGCCGGCATCTCCGACATGACCGAGCGCGTGAGGAAGATGACGATCGGGCTCGTCGCAAAAAGTGCCGCGGCGAAAAAGGCGGCAGGCACCCCGTAGAGATCGTTGACGAGCAGATAGAGATACACCACGGCGGTGAGGATCGAGACCAGCATCACCAGCCGGGCAGACATCACCGAGATGCCGAACAGCGCGAACATCGGCGCCTCGGCGGCCGGCAGCACCATCGGATGGTGGCCGAGCGACAGCTCGGGATATCGCGCGTAGTAGTGACGGGTGTAGTCGATGACGTCGTGCAGGCTGCCGAACGGCCGATCCTTCGCCAGGTCGAGGATGAACACGCCGTTCATGAGGTATTTGCCCATGTCGCCGTGGAGGCTCACGTAACCTTCGTCGGTGAGGCCGGAACCTCCCAGAGCCACCGCCAGGAGACACACGCCAAGCAGGCCCGCGCGAAATTGAAGCCGTACTGAGCCAGTCTGCGCACGCGTGTCCGGAGCGGGCCCGTCCTCGTCGCGCGCAAGAGGTAGCATCATAAAGAGATCGTAGGAGTCTATCGTACAGGGTACATTTGGGCGTTGCGGCGGAATGTCGAATCACCTCTCAGTCATCGTGCCGTTCCATCGCGGCCTGCCGTTTCTCGAACGCAGCCTGGCGGCGCTCGCGTCCCGGCCGGACGGGACGGACCTGATCGTCGCCGCCGACGGCGCGGTTGACGACTGCCACGCGATCGCGGCCCGCTACGGCGCGCGGGTCATCGAGATCGACGGTCCGCGCGGACCTGCGGTGGCTCGCAACCGGGCGGCCGCGGTGGCCGGTGGCGACGTCCTGGTGTTCGTGGACAGTGACGTCGTCGTCTCCCCGGGGATGCTCGAACGGCTGCGCCAGTTCCTCGAGGGCGATCCCGGTGCGTCGGCCGTATTCGGCGCCTACGACGACACGCCCGGCGATCCCGGATTCGTGTCGCAATACAAGAACCTGGCGCACGCCTTCATCCATCGCCAGGCCGGCGGCCAGGCACAGACGTTCTGGGCCGGTTTTGGCGCGGTCAGGCGCGTGGCGTTCGACGCGGTCGGCGGTTTCGACGAGCGCTTCGCGGCGCCGTCGGTCGAGGACATCGACCTCGGGTATCGCCTCACCATCGCCGGATATCGCGTGATGCTGGAGCCCTGGCTCACGGCCTGTCATCTCAAACGATGGACGGTCCGCGGCATGATCACGTCCGACGTTCGGGATCGCGGCATTCCCTGGACGCAGCTGATGCTGCGCTATGGCCGGATGAACTCCAACCTGAACGTGAAAAACTCGTCTCGCCTGTGCGTCGTGCTCGCCTATCTCACCCTGGCGGCGGTTGCCCTCGCCATCGTCGATATCCGCGCGTTGCTCGTCGTACCCGTCGGCATGGCGGCGCTGTTCTTCTTCGATCGCGATTACTACCTGTACTTTCTGCGAGAGCGCGGACTCTGGTTCGGCCTGCGGGTATTCCCGCTCCACTTTCTCTATCACCTGTACAACGGCATCTCGTTCGCCACGGGCAGTTTCCTGTTCCTGATGAACCGGCGGCTCGGCGTTCGGCTGACGGGTGCGCTGCCCGCGGACGCCTGGGGCGCCGTGACGGCGATCGCCTCGCACCAGTTGCGCAGCCCGGCCCGGGCGGGCGCTGAATCAGAAGGTCCATAGATGACGAGCGTGACGATTCTCGGCGCGGGCCCGGCGGGCCTCGGCGCGGCCCTCGGCCTCGCGCGCACGGGCCACACCGCCACGGTCCTCGAACAGACGGATCGCGTCGGCGGCAACGCCGGCAGCTTCGAGCTGGCCGGTATTCAGGTCGACTACGGCAGCCACCGTTTTCACCCCGCGGCCGATCCGACGGTGTTTGCGCTGGTTCGCGAGCTGCTCGGCGATGAACTGCTCGAACGGCCTCGCCATGGACGCATCAGGCTGCTCGGCCGATGGATTCACTTCCCGCTGCGGCCGCTGGATCTGCTCGTCCATGCGCATCCGCGCTTCACGGGCGGCGTCGTGCGCGACGCGATCGGCAAGACGCTCGCAGGCGCTGCCAAACCGAACGGCTCCGGCGACACGTTTGCCAGCGTCCTGCAGCGCGGGCTGGGCGAAACAATCTGCCAGGAGTTCTACTTTCCCTACGCGCGAAAGATCTGGGGGCTCGAGCCGGAGGCGATCTCTCCGGTGCAGGCGTACAAGCGCGTGTCGGCCGGCTCGATCGGCCGGCTGGTGAAACGACTGGTGCCGGGTCTGGGCGGCGCCGGTGCGAAGGGACGCAAGGGGGTCTTCTACTATCCGCGCCACGGATACGGCCAGATCTGCGATCGGCTGGGCGAGGCTGCGGAAGCAGCGGGCGCGCGGATCCTCTTGAGCACGACCGCGACGCGCATTGAGCGTACCTTCGACGGCTATCGCGTGGGGACCGGCCCGGACAGCGCGATCGAGAGCCGCTACGTCTGGTCGACGATTCCTGTGACGACGCTGACACGGCTGCTCGTGCCGGCGGCACCGCCGGAGGTGGCGCGCGCGGCGTCACAGTTGGAGCTGCGCGCGATGCTGCTCGTATATCTCGTGCTCGGCACAGATCGTTTCACCGAATTTGACGCGCATTATTTCCCGGGCGCCGACCTGCCGTTCACGCGTGTCTCCGAGCCGAAGAATTACGCCGCGCTGGCGGAGCCGGCAGGCGTCACGGTGCTGTGCGCCGAGATCCCCTGCAGCCGCGGCGACGCGATCTGGAGCAAGACGAACGAAGAGCTCGGCGCGATCGTGAAGGATGGCCTCGAGCGCTCGGGTCTTCCGGTGCGCAGCCCGGTTCTCGACGTCGTCGTCAAGCGTTTGCCCGCGGCGTATCCGATCTACCGCATCGGATACGAGGCGCGCTTCGATACGGTCGATCGCTGGGTCGAGGGGATCGACGGCGTCCTGTCGTTCGGCCGTCAAGGGCTGTACGCCCACGACAACACGCACCACGCGTTGTTCATGGCCCGCGCCGCCGTCGACTGCCTCTCGAGCGGCGAATTCGATCGCCGCGCCTGGGAGCGCTACCGGCGCATCTTCGACACCCACGTCGTCGAGGATTAGGACGGTCATCGTTCGTTCACCCATGAGGATCAGATTCATCTATCAGACTCACAAGTGGCTCGCCGTCGCCGCGCTGGTCGCGTCGCTGGCATGGTTCGTCAGCGGGACCCTGATGGCGGTGCCGGGTCGGCTGCGGACGTCGTCACCGAACATGGTCGTGGGAGCCGAGGCGGAGGCGACACTCACCAACGCGCCCGGCTTTGCGGATGCGCGCGTGTCAGTGGCGTCCGCGATCGCCGCCGTGCGGGCTCGCAGCGACGCGCCGGGGCGCATCACGTCGGTCAGAATGCGGCGCTTTCCCGGACGGCTGGCGTACCAGATCGCAGGATCCGATGGCACGCATCTGATTGACGCGACCACCGGCGTGATCTTCGCGGTTGATGCGGCGATGGCCGAACAGATCGCAAGACAGGCCGTCGGTCCAGATACGGCGCTCGGCCCGGTCACCGTTCAGCGGACGCCGACCAGCGACTATCGCGGTCCGTTTCCTGTCTATCGCGTACCGGCTGCGGATGGAAAAGGCACGGTCTTCTATGTCAGTGGGATCAGCGGCGACGCGCGGTTCAGCGATCGACGCAGCCGGATGTTCACGTCAATAGTGAACTGGCATGACTTCTTTTTCCTGACGGGACTTCTTTCCGATTCAGCGGTGCGGGCGGCACTCTTCGTTTTCGCAGTCCTGGGAACGGCGATGACACTGGCCGGTGTCTTGATTCTGGTCATGCAATTTCAGACGTGGCAGCGTCGACGATTCGATCGATCACCTTTGCGCCCGCGCAGATCATGAGCGCAACTTCTCAAGGAACTGATCCTAGAGCCGGCGTTGGCTTTCTCATTCCGTGGTCCTATGACTGGGGGGGAGGCGTCACGAATGCAGTCCTCGGCCTGGCAACACAATGCTCAGGAGATCCACGGTATCGTCCGATTGCGCTTGAATACGATTGGGGTTCGCGCTCTTACTCGGAAGACCAGTGGCGCGGGTTCACGCGCGTTCGATTGCGTTTACGTGCTCCCTGGGCAGAGAGTGGCACATTCAAAATTGCGTTGTCCTATTTGGCTTATCTGCCCGGGGATCTTTATCGACTGCGAAACCTCATCAAACGTCATCGGCTGGTCGTCATAAATAGACAATTTCCTGGCCTGGATTCCTTCAACTTTGTTCTCCTGCGGCGATTGGGATTGTATTCTGGAAAAAACATCTTTACTTTCCAGGGTAGCGACGTCCGCGACGTTTTGCGTACAAGAGGCCTCACGCGTCGCCTTTGGCGACATATGTTGCGCGGGGCGGACAGGCTGGTTTTCGTTTCGGAAGGTTTGAAAGAGGAGTTTCTCGCTTTTGATCCAGCCGTCGTCGGTCGAGCCGTGGTCGTTCACAACGGCGTGGACCCCGAATCATTCCTGCGCCACGTCGATCGCCCCCTGCCCGCGCAGGCGTTGTTCGACGGTTCCCACCGAGTCGTTATCTCAGTGGGTGGTTTCGAATACCGAAAGGGCTATGACTTATTGGTCCAGGCGTTTGAATCGGTTTTGCAGGAACGGCGAGATGTCCGACTCGCAATTGTGGGGCGCTCCGGAGCCGGACCCACACTGAATGCCATACGGCAACTCATTGCGGATCGAGGTTTGGAGGCACACGTCACATTGATAACGGACGTTCCCCACGATGAAGTCGCAGCGTTAGTTCGACGCGCTGACGTTTTTGTCCTTTCCTCACGCTGGCGAAAGGGCGAATTCGGGGAAGGACTCCCTCTAGTACTTGCGGAGGCTGGTGCACTGGCCAAACCGATAGTTTCCTCTCGATCCACAGGCTGTGACGAGATCATCGTCGATGGCGAGACGGGACGTCTCGTCGAGCTCGAAAATGTGCCCCAGCTTGCCCAGGCGATACTCGATCAGCTGAATGATCCTGAAAACGCACAAAGGATGGGCAGAAACCTTCAGAAAAGAGTAGCTGAGCGATTCACGTGGAAAGAGGCTTGGCGTAAGTATCGTAGTCTTTTCGAAGAGAGCTAGCTTAGCTGGAGTGGCCCGTAATCCAGTTCGTCTTTACAGCAACAACTGTGTGAGAACCGCCGTCAATTACCTTGAATCCATAAGTCGCCATGATCTCGTCGAAATTACTCAGCCGCCGACTCTCGCCATGAAACTCTATCGCGATCGCCCGAACCGTCGTCAACCAACTTAACTCGTCCTGGAATAGTTCCACCTCAGCGCCTTCGATATCCACTTTCAATAAGTCTACCTTTTGAAATCCGGACTGAAGCAGTATCCTGCTCATCGGCAGACCAGAAATCTTAGGTCCGCCCTGGCTCGATTCGCCGACGACTTCCGTCGTCTTGAACGCACTGTAGTGGTTCGTCTTCACGGATTCGGCGGCGCCCAAATCGGTGGCTCGCCGCCAGACCGCGGCATTCAGCGTTTGACAACGACCCGCTTCAATCAAGGGGGCCAGATTTGACGTGAGCAGCGCATAAGTACTTGGATTTGGTTCGACAGCAAATATTCTGCAAGCGGGGTAATGAGAAGCAAAGTAAAGAGAGGCCAGCCCTATGTTCGCGCCAAGATCCACGATAGCCTCGCAGCGAGGAACGAGGGACAGGACGTCTTTGTAAACCTGTTCCTTGATCACCTCGATGAAAGTCAGCATGTCGGATCCACTCTCTCGTAAGGTGATCGTCATTTTGCCCGCTCGGCGAAGTGTGAGTGACAATCCACCGTCCATAACGTCTCCTCGCTTCTGCCGGAGCTCGAAGTCGCGTAGCCGAAGAATCGAACGCATGGTCAAGTGTGGATACCATTCAGAGATGAGTGTCATGGACCACGGCAATCTGCTTTGTAGGCCTTTCATCCAATTGCCTCCCTGACAATTTTGGGGCTTGTACTCACTGCAGCAAAACCACGTATCCCGCAGTCATTGCCGTCGCCACAACGTGATCCGAAACAGATCGGGTCCCACCGGAAATGGCAGATGGCGCAGGCGTTCACACGTAAGCTTCGCGTCCCGAATCGCATCCTCGACCTCGTAGACGCTGCGCACGTGGTAGTCGCCCGAAAAACCGGCGATGGCCCGGCCCAGGCGATACAGCCAGTTTTCGGTTGGACCGGACACGATGAGCGCCCCGCCGTTTCGCAGCTTGCGCCGCATGATCTCGACAAGCACCGGCAGATCGTCCACGTGCTCCAGGACGTCGGCGGCAATCACCACGTTCAACGTGCGATCGGCGATTTGCGTATCGAGAGCATCCGGCGGTACGAGAACGACGTTCTTCGCGTCAAACCGCGCCACGGTCGATCGGGCCGGGGCCAGTTGCTCGTCGCAGAGGTAGAGCGTCTCGACGCTGCCGGCCAGGGCTGGAATCATCATCCCGATCCCGCAGCCGTAGTCGAGCGCCGCGGCTCCCGGGTGGAACTCCTCACCGCCCAGAATCTGCAGCGCCATCTTCCGGATCATTTCGAGCCGCCTGAACATCAGCCATCGAATCGCCGGATTCCAATGTGTATAGGAAGGAATCGCCGATTCAGCGTTGGCTTCGGTCGTCAGCGGCGCCGCCAGACTACGCACGACGGACGCCGGGAACCACTTCGCGAGCGTGCGGTCATCGCGCATCGAATGGGCTTTCGTGATTCGTTCTCATCGCGGCGACTCCTGAATCTCGAGAAGCATCGCCTGAAGCGCGAGCTGGAATCCCATGATGAATGGCAGAACGCTCAGCATGACCGTCCCGGTCGTCGCGACCCGGTTGGTCAAGAGGGATCTGATCCAGGTCAGCGCGCCAAACCCTGTTCCCCATGCCAGCATGAGCGCCCCGAGCACCCAGAACATCGCCACCGCTGAAAACTCGCGGAGCACGTGGCGCTGATAGACCCGGTACCAGAATCCCTTGAACAGGAACCACGGAAACGTGAACAGGACGCGCGTGATCCCCATCGACGATCGCTCGTCACCGTAGCGGGCGGGAATGGCCACGTCCTTCACCGTTGCCCGGAACACGTTCAAGTGGATCAGCATGTCGTTTTCGAAAAAGTATCGTCGCGCCATCCGGTGGAGCGGAAGCTTTCGCAGAGCCTCGATCTCGATCGCGAAGTACCCGTTCACCGGGTCGAACACATGCCAGTACCCCGATGCGAGCTTCGAGAGGAACGTCAGACCGAAGGAGCCGACGAGCCGCAAGGTCGGCATTTGGCTCAGCTGGTCTTCCCACAGGAAGCGATTGCCTTTCGTGTAGGCGTAGCCGTCCAGGACAATCGGATCCAGCAGGGCCGGCAGGAACTGCGGATCCATCTGGCCGTCACCGTCCATCTTCACGACGATGTCCACGCCTCGATCGAATGCCGTGCGAAAACCTGTCGTCATGGCTGCGCCGACACCTTGATTGACCGTGTGGTGCACGACCGTCAGCCGCGGATCCTCGAGGCCTCGCACGACTCGGGCGGTCTCGTCCGTCGCCGCGTCCTCCACGACGATGACGACGTCGACGAAGTCGGGGACAGCTTTCACGACATCGGCAATGTGCCTTGCCACATTGAACGCGGGAATGACGACGGCGATGCGCCGATCCTTGTACATCTTGGCTCAGCGTCGCATTCTGAATAACTGGTAGTTTGCGGTCTCCGTGATCACGTCGGCCTCATCGTCGAGCGCCGCCCGCCGCAGAGGATTCGCAGCGCGTTCGAGTACCGCGTACTGGATCGCATATTCGGAGACGATGGCCCGGCGGCGCTCTCGAGAGGTTTCGGCGGCGAAGAATTCCCCGACCACCTCTGCGCGTTTGATCAGACCGCCGTCTGCAGGGTTGGCATGGGCGAGCGGGATCGACATCACGGTCGACGTCCGCACGGCCGGAATGATCAGGCTGACGAGTGGATCCGCCAGAATCATCGGGCGCGCGGTCGTCACCGGGCGAAGCAGCTTCTGCAATTCGTTCACGTGCTGCAGATCCTCGTTCCGCCTGGCACTGACGCCGGCGTAATCTTTCACGCGTTCCCTCGCGGCGACAGACGTGAAGGTGATGACCAGCAGCCCGAATGCCAGCCGGGCGCGCGGCGTGCGGAGCACCGACCGCATACTGGCAGCCACGACGCCGAGCACGCCGACGACGCCCAGCGCCGCTCCGACGTGGCCGGCGCGCTGGAGGACCCACACAGGCACGGCACGCATCAACAACTGGGGAATGGGCGGCACGAACATGAAAAGATATGCGGAACCCAGGATCATTGCCAGCACGAGCTCGCCCCGCGGAATGCGCCGCCGCAGGCTCCAGAGAACGAGCAGGGCCGGCGGAGCCAGAAACATCCAGTCATAGGCTCCCGAGAACGGGTCGAGGATGGCGAGACGCACGCCGCGTAACGAGATCGTTCGCAGCATCCAGTTCCCGTAGCTGCCGTTCTGCTCGACGACGTGACTGGGCTGGAGAACGCTGATCACCAGAAATGGAAGAGGCGCGAGAAGAGCCGCCGCGGCCGCCGCGCCGGGCCACCGGCGCCTCTCATCTCCTGGTCCGGCGAGCCACCAGAGCCCGAGGCCGGCAATCAGGCACATCGCCGCCGTGAGCCAGACTGCGAGATTGACCGCGCCCATCACCATCGCCCCGACCGCGAGCAGCGCGAGATCGCGCGCATCCCGGTCGCGCAGGAAGCGCACGATGGAGGCGAGCAGCAGCGGCAGAACCACTCGGCCGGCCACGAGGGCCGGGTAGTTGGAGTGCGGCGCCGCGACGTATAACCCGAGAGCCCCGAGCATCACCATGGTTCGCACCCAGCTGCGGCGAAACAGCGCCAGGGCGAGCGATTCAAGAGCGCCGAGACTCAGGATCCAGAAAAACCAGACCGACCTGAACCAGAAATTCTGGGGCTCCGTACGCGTGAGCCACGTCCCGATCGCGAACAGAGAATGGTACGGACTCAGGTGGTACCGGGAGTCCATGACCGGCAGCGGCGAATACGGGTCCTGGAGCCGAAAGCCCACGTCGAGCTGATAGCGAACCTTCGCGACATGAACAAGGCTGTCGTTTTGAATGTCTCCGCCGAAATACCCGCACGCGGCGGCCGCGACGACAATCAGAAACACAGCGGGCCAGTACACCGCGCGGAGCGATCGCTTCACCTTGTTGAAGCAGCGAAGGCGCACCAGGTATCCCACGCTCGCCAGGACGAGCGCCAGATATGTCACGCCGACCTGGCCCATGCTCAAATTCGCCAGGTCGGCGACGATGACGACCGGCGTCAGCAGCGCGAGCGTCAGGACGAATGACCAGGCCAGCGTCGCCAGAAAACCGCTACGGAAGCCGTCGCGAAACATCCGCTGAAACAGCGTGAAGCCCGGGACGAGCGC
>Ga0068858_100006084_pt1 | contig 11772 bp, 13 predicted proteins | sample KBSSwiS12_FD_66589 | JGI IMG/M metagenome (GOLD analysis project Ga0068858, IMG submission 66589) | Switchgrass rhizosphere microbial communities from Kellogg Biological Station, Michigan, USA - KBS Switchgrass S1-2 | ecosystem: Host-associated > Plants > Roots > Rhizosphere > Soil ... | reverse complement strand
GAGCGGCGGGACCGAGGCGCAGGCCACGTGGCTCCGGAAGAAAGTGACGGAGCTGCCGAAGGGGACGAATACGCTCATCGTCACGCACATGCCGAATATGTCGCGGGCGTTTCCGGAATCGACAGCGAATTTGGCGGACGGCGAAGCGCTCGTGTTTGGTCCAGCCGGAGTGATTGCGAGAGTCAAAATCGAAACGTGGCAGGAGATGCTCAAATGAGATTATTCGCAGGAATCCTGATTCTGACATCGATGGCACTGGCCCAGAAGCCGTTGACTCTGGCGAGCCAGGGTAGCTTCTTCGTGGGCGGCGAGACCAAGACTTTGCCTCCCGCCGGGGGCCGTGGGGGCTTTGGCGCCGGCGATATCACCATCAACCAGATGTATGTGCAGTATCAGATCCCGGTGAACGGCGCGCAGCACGTCCCCGTAGTGATGGTCCATGGATGCTGCCTGAGCAGCAAGACCTGGGAGACCACTCCGGACGGTCGCATGGGATGGAGCGAGTACTTCGTGCGCAAAGACCGCCCCGTCTACTTGGCTGATCAATCCTCGCGGGCGCGCTCAGGGTTCGATCCCAGCACGCTCACCGCGGTAAAGGCGGGAACCATGCCGCCTAGCCAATTGCCCAACGTGCTGGCGGCCTCGCACCAGACTGCCTGGACCGTGTTCCGCTTCGGCCCCAAGTTCGGCGAGGCGTTCCCGGACGGCCAGTTCCCCATCGAAGCGGTGGACGAACTCTACAAGCAGATGATCCCGGACCTGAACTCGACGCTGCCGAATCCGAACCCTACGTTGAAGAACATGGCGGCGCTCGCGGTAAAGCTCAAAGGGGCCGTGCTCATGGGGCATTCCGAGTCGGGATTCTTCCCGGAACAGGCGGCGCTGACCGATCCCAGCGGTGTGAAGGGTCTCATCTCCATCGAGATGGGGTGTCCAGAGTTGAAGCCCGAGGAGATTGCGATCATCGCGAAAATCCCGACGCTGGTGATGTTCGGCGATCACCTGAACGATGTACAGGGTGGACCCGCGAACTGGGCCAGTTCCTTGGAAAGCTGCAATAAATTCGTGCAGCAGGTAAAGGACAAGGGCGGCGACGCGGAGATGATGTATCTGCCCAAGATGGGGATCAAGGGCAATAGCCACATGCTGATGCAGGATCGGAATAGCGATAAGCTCGCGGACCTGATTCTCGCCTGGATCGACGGGCACGTGGAAAAGAAAAAGAGCCGTTGACACGCGTTCTACACTGAGGACATGCCTGACTGTTCTCATCTCGATCAGATCAAAAACGTCAAGCCTCACACGCACGGATGCGAGGAATGCCTGAAAATAGGCGATACCTGGGTTCACCTGCGGCTCTGCCTAATCTGCGGCAAAGTCGGCTGCTGCGATTCGTCCAAGAACAAACACGCGACCAAGCACTTTCACGCCACCAAGCACCCCATCGTGAAGTCGCTCGAACCGGGCGAGGATTGGGCCTGGTGCTATGTAGACGAGGTCATGCTTGAATCCGTCTGATTGGCCGGCTCTGCCATTTGCCGAGTGGGAGAAGACCTGCGACACGCTGCACATGTGGACGCAGATCGTCGGCAAGACGCGGATGGCTCTGGCGCCGCTTGAGAACCACTGGTGGAACGTGCCTCTGTACGTGACCCCGCGCGGGCTCAGCACTTCGGCCATTCCCTGGAAGACCGGCTCGTTCTCCATGGAATTCGATCTGGTGGCGCACCAGTTACTGTTCCATAACAGCGCAGGCGTCCAGCACTGCATGCGGCTGTTCCCGCGATCGGTGGCCGATTTCTACGCGGAGTATATGGCGGCTCTGAAGTCGCTCGGAATCGAGGTCAAGATCTACAAGGTTCCCTGTGAATTCGACGATGTCACGCCGTTCGACCAGGACACGCATCACGCCTCGTACGACACCGAGTACGTCGAACGATTTCGCCGCATTCTGGTCAACTCCGATCGCGTTTTGAGACAGTTCCGGTCGCGGTTTCTGGGCAAATCCAGTCCCGTGCATTTCTTCTGGGGATCTTTCGACCTGGCGGTGACGCGATTCTCAGGCCGCCGCGCCCCCGAACGCGAAGGCATCGACGCGATGACCCGCGAAGCCTATTCGCACGAGGTAACCAGTTGCGGATTCTGGCCGGGCAACCGGGTTTTCCCGAATGCAGCATTTTACGCGTACAGTGCGCCCGTTCCGCCGGGCTTGGAGAAGGAGCCCATTCGTCCCGCCGCCGCTGGCTGGAATGCGCAACTGGGCGAGTTCATCTTCCAGTACGAAGACGCACGCAAAGAAGCTTCTCCGGATCAGGCCATTCTCGATTTTTGCCAGAGCGCATACGAGGGTGGCGCGAAGCTCGCGCAATGGGATCGTGCAAGCCTCGAGCGCCCGGTCACACCAGGCCTGTAGGCGAGATCGACTTTTCTTAGCTACGGTTTACGTCGGAAGGCCGGGACGAAGCGCTTGCACGTCCGCTGTACAATCGGTCCGCGATGACTGATCACCCCTTCCCTTCGTCCAGACCCGCGGCGGCCGCTACGCTTACCGATCCACAATGGCGCAACGCGCCGACCGAGCGCGATCCTGGATATTTCCGCGTGTGGCAGCAAGTTTCGCTGGCCTTGCAGCGCTCTCTGCGAGACGGCGTCGCCGAAGCGTATTTCGAGGATCTGGCGCATTTCGAGAATCGTCAGGCTGCGTATCCGGTGATCGTGTACCAAGCCAGCCGCTTGTGCCATGGCCATCCACGCACCGAGTTCACGTACGACCTGCGCGATTACCCGGAATGCCGCACCACTTTGATCTCATCGTGGAAGCTCACCGGCCGCGCGATCCAGGCCGTGCTAAGGCGTATCGAACTGCGGCTCACCGAGGCAGGCATGATCGAGCTCGCGCATCGCTATGCGCCGGTATGGCACCAGGACGTTTTGGTCGCGGTGAAGAAGAAACCGAAGGCGTATGTGGATCTGCTGATGGCGGAATCGGCGGTGATCAACGCGGCCATCGACTTGGGGACGGAGCGGAGTTTAGAAGCAGCCAATCGCTTCGGCAAGACCGTCCATCTAAATCTGCGGAAGGTCCACGGGATGGATTTGCAGGGGCTGGGAGTGGAGACTCTAGAGCAAGCGACCCGCGTGCTGGCCCAGAGCCACTCGAGCAGCGGCGACAACGTCGCCGACGCTGGGATTCTCGAGGACGGTGACGTGCGGTCCGCGGGGAGCCCAGATGCGTGGATCGCTAGCCAGGAAGATAGCGACCACAGGCGTGCCGACGGCGGCTGCGAGATGCGCGATGCCCGAGTCGTTACCGATGTAGACGCAAGCCGTCGAGATCCAGCAGGCCAGGTCGTATAAATCGTCCATCTTGATCGCACCTTCCAGGTGCTCTTCGGGTCCCGCACACCAGGAAACGGGGATGCCCAACCCCGCGGCCACTTCGCGGAAGTTTTCGAGCGGCCAGCGTTTATCGCGTCTGCTGGCAAAGGGATGGATCACAGCAAAGTTCTGGTTGGGCGCCGATGGAACGGTGATGTGGGGGATTCCGTCCGCCGGCGGCGGAAGCGCCGGGAAAAACGTGAACGGCAGATGGCGTACAGCATTTCGAAACTCAGGACGATTCGATCCGTACCAGGAATAAATGGAGTCGAACGAATCGAGTTCCGGCACGCGAGCCCCTTTCACGACGCCCACCAAATCCAAGCCCGTATCGGCAATCGCCCGCGTGCGGTCGGCAAAGCGAATCAGTGGAAGCATCGGGCGTGGCGCCCATACTTCGGTGTACTCGGCGCGGGCCGCTTCCAGGGCAGGAAGAGAGAGAATAACGTCGCCGATGGCCCCGGGGCGGATCAGAAGACGTTTTTTATCGGCTGACACTGACCGGCAGCGTTACGTCGATGGTTTTGGGTGGAAGGCACATGCGATCGTTGCAGGCCTGGTAGCGAAGTTTCCCCACAACGTTGACCAGTCCAGGCGGAACCGACGCCGGAACTTTAAATCGCGTCAACAGTTCGAAGCGCCCCGAGAACACCGGCAGGGAACCCTCGAAGAAGTCCACCTTGCGGAAGTCCGGCTTGGGGTAGACGATTTCGGCGGCTGTGATCGGGCCGGAATCCCAGGTGAGCCGCAAGGGGATCAGATAAGGATCCGGCGGCTTGTTGCTGTTCACGTGGTAGCCCTCGCGAAGCTGCAGGGGCAATTTAAATTCGACGGTGGTGCCGGCCTTGGCCGCCATCGGCTCTGGCTTGGCCATCAACAGAACGCTACTCTGCGCGATGGCGTTACTTTGAATGAAGCAAAGCGAACTCGCTGCCAGGATCGCGCACAGCGCCGGTTTTCGGAGCATCTTTGGGGGCCTCTAACAGTTTCTCGATTTCCTTCTGATAGGTGCTCTTGGCGACCAGGCCGACGTGCATCGAAGCGATGCGGCCTTCGCGATCGATGACAATCGTGGTGGGCAGGGAGTCGACGTTACCGAAGAGTTGCGATACCTGATCGTTTCCCAGTACCACACGATAGTTCATCTTTTTCTGTTCGACATACGGCTTCACCGCATCCCAGCCGTCTTCATCCATCGAAACGCCGACAACGGCGAAATCGCGATCCTTGTAGGCTTTCTGGAAATCCATGAACCAGGGAATTTCGACCTTGCAGGGTCCGCACCAGGTGGCCCAGAAATTGAGCAGCACCACCTTGCCCTTGTAATCGGAAAGCTTCACGGTGGCGCCGGTCGCGTCTTTCAGGGCGAAATCCGGCGTCGGTTTGCGCTCGTTCGCGGACTTCAAGTGGAAATTATCGGGAATCGGAGATTCGCAGGAAGCCAGAATCGCCACAGCCGCGGCGAAGAGAGCCCAGCGGCGGATCGAACGCACCGGCAATTTTCGGGCCTGCATGATCCTATTATACCGGGACCGGCCTGCCCGTCAGGAAATGTTCGGCAAACCAGCGGCGACGCGCCCGCCGAGCCGGAACAGCCAGCGTGTATTCGTCATGCTGGGGCACTCTGGCGTAAAGCCATGCGGAAGTATCGCAAAAGCTTTCGCAGACGTAGCGCCGCCACCCCGGAGTGCGCCTGCGAAGGTCAGAACGCCCAATCTTGACCTTGCGCCATTCCGCGCTCCAGCCGAGCTCGCCCCGGGCGCGAGCCGCAAGTTCGGCGGCCAGGACCCCTTCCCAGCTCCGGCGAGTTTGATTCGAAAGGCGGACCCAGGCGAAATGAAATATCTCATGGACCAGGATCCGTTCGAACTCGCCCGGCTGGGCCAGGAGTCCGGCATCCAGAAGAATAACCCGTCGCGGAATGTGCGTGGCCGCCAGATGGGGTCCCAAAGTACGGCGGAGTTCCACTCGAATGGGACGGCCGGATAGAGGCGGCAACACTCTTAGTTAGACGCCTACGGTTTCGTCGGCGCGGCTTTTGGCGGCACTACCCCAGGGAACCCGATCGGCGCCGCGGGAGTGGGAGCCTTGAAGAAATCCTGATCCTTGATGACCGCCTGGTAGGTGGCGTTCATTTCTTTCATCCATAGATTCATGTGCTCGTTGCGCAGCGCCAGAACGATGTTTTCGCGCAGCTCCTCCATCGGCTGCGACCCTTTTTCCTCCACGCGGACGATGTAAAACGCAGTCGGCTGGTGGATCGGATCGCTAATTTCGCCGGGCTTCAAAGCGAATACCGCGGTCTTGAGCTCGGCGGGATAATCGCTGACGGCTTTGATAAAGCCGAAATCTCCGCCCGCGGCCTTGGAAGCTGCGTCTTCCGAGTATTGTTCCGCCAGCTTGGCGAAATCCGCGCCTGCGCGAAGCTGTTTCACGATATCGGTGGCCAGCGTGCGGGCTTCCGCCTCCGGCCGTTTGGATTGCCCAGCCTGTAGAGCTAGTTTCGCGGCGGCTTCCAATGCGGCCGGGTCGGTGCCTTTCGGAACCACTTGACCGGCGAAGGGAATATAGATCACCTTGATCTTGGCCTGCTCGTATTGCGAGCTGTGCTGCTTATAGTAAGCATCGATCATCTCCACGGGGACAGGGAACGTGTTGTTCTCATCGTTCACTCTGGCGTTACGGAGAAGTTGCAGCTTGAGGCCCTCGTACTGTTCCTTGTAAGGACTCTTATCGAGCAGGTTCCGCTTCTCTCCTTCCTCGGCCAGATGCACAAAGAGAAAATACTGGCTGAGAATGAACTGCGGATTTTGCTGATACGCCTGCAAGTCTTGAGGACTGAACATGGCAGTCATCTTCTGAACGTCGGCGGCAGTGATATCCTTGCCCGCAACGGTGGCGACCACTTTTTGCGGATCGGCCGCGGGGGCCTGGGCCCATATCGAAATCGAAATGAGTACGAAAAGCAGGGTTTGTTTCAAATGCATGGTCTCTCCCAAATTACCACGATGATGAATTTAGACGGGCGTGGAGGGGGATGGTTTGGCGTATAGTAGCGGGAATGAAGCGGAGGCTGGGCCTGGTCTGTGCGCCGATGCTAATGGCAAGCGCCTGCCGGAATATGCCGGGGCCATTCGCACCACCGGTGCAACGCCAGCAGCTCGAGGATTTCCGCCCCTACCGCATGTCGGCGATTATCGATATGGCGGATGAAGACGCCAAAACGCACTTCGTCCAGGACCTCACTTCGAACGCCACCGCCACGTGGCGATGGACCGGACAGCGGCCCACTTTGCGGGTGCGGATGCGCTCTGCTGAAAACCTTCGCTACACCATCGATTTCGTGGTCGCGGGAGCGATGTTAGCTAAAACCGGTCCATTGACCGTATCGTTCCTGCTGAATGATCAGGTGCTGGATCGAGTTCGCTACGATCACGACGGCGTGCAACACTTCGAGAAGGCCGTTCCCGCCGGCTGGGTGACGGTCGGAGAAGACGTCACCGTAGGCGCGAGTGTCGACAAGCCGTGGATTCCTCCCGAGGGCGGCCCGCAATTGGGAATCATACTTCTGCGAATAGGGCTCACACAATAATGCGGCAGGCCGCGGCAGCATTATTCGGTGCGGGATTCACGGTGGCGGCCTGCTACGCGGCCGGTTCGCTTTTGATCGATCAACTGCGCGCGACGCTTCGACAAGATGAGCGAATTCCTCTTGCCTTCGTTCTGGGAGCTGCCTGTCTGCACCTGGCGATCTTCGCCATTCTGGGTCTGCACATCGCCTATTGGCCGGTGCTGGCAGCGGTGTTGGCCCTGACGATCATCGCGGCCATCGTGACCGGCGCGTGGCGCGGCGCTCATACCGCGAGCGGCAAGCCGGTTGCGCCGTTAAGCAGGAATCTCCGGATGGTATTTGGCTGGTGCGCGGGAATCTTCGCGGTGGTGTATCTGGTGAACGCGTGGGCTCCCGAGGTTAGCCCGGATGGAGCCAGCTACCATCTCGGCCTGGTCGCGCGCGCCCTCCGGGTCCACGGGTCGGAGCCCCTTACGAACGATATGTACGCGATGCTGAGCCAGGGCGTGGAGATGCTGTTTGTCCCGGCCTTCGCGATCGGGCGGCATTCCGCCGCGGCATTGGTGCACTTTGCGTTTTCAGTCGCTCTGGCGCTGGCGATGCTGGCGTACGGACGCCGGATCGGGAAGCCCTGGGCGGGAGCCGCGGGCGCGCTGCTCACCTTCGCGAGCCCGGTGGTGGGAGCCGACGCTTCCGCCGCTTATGTAGACGTGGCCACCGCTGCCATCGTGTTCGGAGTGTTCTACTGGACCGAAGTTTGGGATGACAGCGAACAACGCCGCCTGAGTCTGCTGATTCCCGTCGGGCTGCTGGCGGGATACGCGTATGCCGCCAAGTACACGGCCTTTCCGATTGCGATTTATGCACTGGGTTTCGTGGCGTGGCGCTGCCGGCGCCTGCGGCCTATCACCCGGAGCCTGCGGCCAGTGCTGCTGGTAGCGGGCTGCGCGCTGATCATGGCGGGTCCGTGGATTGCACGCAATTGGATCTGGTACCAGAACCCGGTAGCGCCCTTCGCGAACTCCATCTTCCGGAATCCCTACATTCATGTGATGTTCGAGCGGGATTATTCAGAATCGCTGCGGAATTACGGCATGCCGAGCCTTTGGCCGCTGGCGCTGGAGGCGACCATCCGGGGCGCTTATATCCAAGGAATCATCGGACCGGCGTTTCTACTTCTGCCGGTGGCGCTGGCCGCGCTGCGATTTCGAGCCGGCAGGCGGCTGCTGCTGGTGGGAGCCCTGATGGTCTCCACCTACTTCGCCAACATCGGAGCGCGCTTCTTAATTCCCAGCCTACCGTTTTTCTCTTTGGCGATAGGACTCGCCTTTGGCGAAGCGGCTACGCTTCTGGCGGCGCTGATGCTGATCCACGCAGCGGCATCCTGGCCTCCGGTCCTGAACCGGTACGTGAATCCGAACTGCTGGAGGCTGGTGCGCTTTCCCTACCAGGCGGCTCTGCGCCTCACTCCGCCCGACGATTTCCTGCGTAAGAATTCCCAGGGATACGCCGCCGCCCAGATGATCGATGCCAAAGTTTCGGGCGACGAACCGGTTTTCAGTATGGATGGGATTCCGGATTCCTACACCCGGCACCAGATCCTGCTGTACTATGAGTCCGCCAGCAACGAAACTCTGGCCGACACGATCAACATGGGTTGGAACCCGGCGGCGCAGCCGATTCTGTCGAGGGTCTTTTCCTTTCCGGAACGCAAAGCCCGGCGCATGCGCGTCGTACAGACTGCCCAGGGCTTCTATCCGCATCAGTGGAATGTGTACGAGCTGCGCTTTTTTTATCGCGGCACGGAGCTCGCACGAAAGCTGGATTGGCGGCTGCAGGCCTGGCCCAATCCCTGGGAAGTGCAACTGGCTTTTGATAATTCTCTGGCAACTCGCTGGCGATCCGGAGAAACCGCCGCCCCGGGCATGTACCTGGATGTCGATTTCGGACGCGAAGAGCCGGTGGATGAAGTGCGTCTGGTAGTGTCAGGCGATTCCGAGCTGACCCGCTTGCAGTTGGAATCGGCGAGCTTTACGGAAACCTGGGAAAAGATCGCCGACAATCCGACTGTGATCCCGCATGACGTACCTCCGGGGATCCGCCGGATGGCCACGTATGAACTGCACGCGCGCGGGATCCACTATCTGATGGTCGGAGACAAGAGTAACGGCTCGGACGATTTCGCCGAGGATCCAGAGGCATGGGGGCTAAAGCTGATCGGCCACACCGCAGGTGAGCGCCTGTATCAGACCATCTGGTGATGCGGCTATATTTAGGCATAGACGGGGGCCAATCCAGCACCACGGCCCTAATCGGAGAGAAGACCGGCGACGAAACCGGCCGCGTGCTGGGAGTAGGACGATCCGGGCCGTGCAACCACGCGGCGGCGAGCGAGGGCCGGCGGAAATTCATCGCGGCGATAACGGAGAGCGTCCACCAGGCTGCGGCGTCGGCGGGTTTAACCCAGCCGCCTATATTCGAAGCGGCATGCCTGGGCTTAAGCGGCGGTCCGGACGATAAAGAGGCGCTGGCCAAAGAAACGATCCGCTCGGAACGCCATCTAATTACGCATGACGCGCATATCGCGCTGGCTGGTGCCACCGGCGGCGAACCGGGGATCATCGTGATCGCCGGAACCGGGTCCATGGTCTATGGAAGGAATGCCGCGGGCGTGACGGCTCGAGCCGGAGGCTGGGGTTACATCTTCGGCGACGAGGGCAGCGCTTTCGACCTGGTCCGTCAAGCATTGCGCGCGGTCCTCAGAAACGAAGAGGGTTGGGGCCCACCGACAGCGCTGCGCGAGGCTCTGCATAATGCCACTGGCGCACGTGATGCCAATCATCTCCTGCATCTTTGCTACACCGATGAATATCCTCGCGATCGGGTGGCAGGTTGGGCGAAGCTGGTCGACGAGGCGGCTCGCGCGGGCGACGGCGTGGCGGCGGACATCCTTGGATCCGCAGCGCAGGCGCTGGCGACCATGACCGCGGCGGTGCGCCGCCAGCTCTTTGAACCATCTGATAAAGGGTCCGGCCCAGTGAATATTTGTTACAGCGGCGGAGTATTTAGCAGCGAACCGTTGCTCGAAAGATTTCGAATGCTGGTGGAACTGGAGGAAGGAAATCGGGTAACCGCGCCCAAGCATAGCGCTGCGGAGGGCGCTCTACTCGAGGCGTATCGCATGAGCGAAACTAACGAAACTAAGGTGAATCTCCGATGACTTTAGGGCAACGGGGCAGACTCGTAGCCCTAGAGGGGGCTTGACACCATTACGTCCTTGACTAGAATAGAGTTAATTTAGCTTGCTATGCCAGGCTGTGAGCATAAGCGCACGGAATTCCTGATGCGCCGGGATGGGGTCGACTACGTGCACTGCGTGGACTGCGGTCAGGTTTTCGAATCCGACGATCTCGAACAGGTTTCTCTATACGACGAAGCCGAGGAAGAGCCGCGCCAGAAAAAGGCGTCGTAATCCTGATTGCGCTTGGAGCGCATAGTGCGCTCATGAGATCCTCAAAGTAATTCTTCGATGGGTGAAGGTGTGCGACCACAACCGCTGCGGATTGTCTCGATGGGAGGCGGTACCGGGCTAGCAACATTATTGCGGGGTTTGAAACGCTACATTCAGGCGGCCGCGGGCGCTCTGGAGATCACCGCCGTGGTCACCGTCACCGACGACGGGGGCAGCTCCGGGCGGCTGCGGCGCGATTTCGATGTTCTGCCGCCGGGCGATATCCGCAATTGCATGGTGGCGCTATGCCGCGACGAAGCCCTCCTCTCGCAGCTGTTCAACTACCGTTTCACCGGGGGCCGTGGTCTCAAGGGACACAGCTTCGGAAATCTGTTCCTCATGGCTATGACCCACCTGACCGGCGATTTCGCGCAGGCCGTGAAACTGTCCTCGGAAGTGCTGGCCGTCCGGGGACGGATCTACCCATCTACGGCGGCGAACGTGAGGCTGAAAGCGACGCTCGCGGGGGGACAGAAAGTAAGTGGTGAGACCCGCATCAGCCGCAGCATCCGGCCGATTCAGCGAGTGGAGCTGAGCCCGCGCCGGGCGCGTCCGCTGAAAGAGACGCTGGACGCCATCGCCGAAGCGGATTTAATCACGCTCGGTCCTGGATCGCTGTATACCAGCGTCATCCCGCACCTTCTGGTGGAGGGGATTCCGCAGGCCATCGCCGCCTCGCCCGCCGTAAAGGTGTATTTCGCGAATCTCATGACGCAGCCCGGCGAAACCACCGGCATGGAAGGCGCCTCTGATCATTTGGCCGCACTCTTGCGCCACGCGGGACGGCGGGGCTCAAACCTGATCGACGTATGTGTGGTCAACACCGGTCCGATCCTGCGAAGAGCACTGGAGCAATATCGCGCGCGCGAAGCTCGCCCCGTGGAGAACGACGTGAAAAAGATCGAGGCCATCGGAGTCAAGGTGGTAGCGGCCGATCTGGTGCGGCTCGCGGGCCGACGGATACAAGAGAAGATCCGGCATGACCCTGGGGCGATTAGTGCCATCGCCATTGAATTGGCGCAGCAGGGTCGCCGGGCGAAGGAGCGGCTGGCTTCATGAGTCTGATGAATACGACGGTGGTGATCTTGGCGGCGGGTCTGGGAACCCGCATGCGCTCGAAGCGCGCCAAAGTGCTGCATCGCGCGGGAGGCTTGACGCTGGTGGAACACGTCGTGGCGGCGGCCTCCGCGGTCGCGCCGGCGGATCGCACCATCGCAGTAACCGGTCACCAGGCTGAAGAGGTGGAAGCGGTTCTCGCCACACAGGGTATCGCGTTCGTACGGCAGGTCGGACAGAAAGGGACCGGGCACGC
>Ga0068858_100006079_pt1 | contig 11776 bp, 8 predicted proteins | sample KBSSwiS12_FD_66589 | JGI IMG/M metagenome (GOLD analysis project Ga0068858, IMG submission 66589) | Switchgrass rhizosphere microbial communities from Kellogg Biological Station, Michigan, USA - KBS Switchgrass S1-2 | ecosystem: Host-associated > Plants > Roots > Rhizosphere > Soil ... | reverse complement strand
CGTCGCGCGCCGGCAGGCCCGGGCTCGGGGGCTGGAAATCGTCGGCTTCTATCACTCGCACCCCCGGTCGCCGGCGGAACCTTCCGATCGGGATCGCGCCGAGTTCTCCTACGCGGACCACCTCTACCTGATCGTCAGCGTGCGCACGGAGCCGCCCGAGGTCGGCCTCTTTCGATTCGACGCAGGGAACTTTCGGCGCCTGCGGTTCGTCACAGTCGCCTGAATGCTCAGGTCCGCCATGGGTGTCGCCGCGTGGTTGTCAGTGTTGACACCCGCCGCGCTCCTCGCTCAGGACCTCCAGCCCGCGAAACCGGTCAGCGCCATCCACATCGCCGGCGCACGGGAAATCGCTCCACAAAACATCCTCGAAAGCCTTCGCGTCAAGGTCGGCGATCCACTCCCCGACACCCCGCAGCACATCGGCGACTCGATAGTGCGTCAGTACAAGGCGGAGGGCTACACGTTCGCGCACGTGAAGGCGGTCTTCGACGAATCGTCGGGCGTGCTCGACGTCGACATCGACGAGGGCGTCATCGATCGCGTCGTCTTCCACGGCGTGGACGAAAAGCTGGCCGCGACCTTTGCCGACGAGTTCGCGCTTCGGGCCGGCGATGTGTTCAACAGCCGGCGCGCGCGTCAGGCGCTCGAGGTGCTGTTGAGGCCGACGCGGGGCTCGGTCAGGCCGGGACGAACCGGCGCCGACACCGTCAGCGACAGTGGCGACCTATCGAAACGACACGGGGCTTTCGATCTCGTCGATCGAAACGGTGAGCGGACGTTGCTCGTCGAGCTGCGCGAGCCTGCCGGCCGTTTCCGGATGCTTCCCGATCTCGGCGAGCGGGAGGATTGGTTCTCGTCCGTGGACGGCTTCGTGCCGTCGATGGGCATGGGCATCGCGGTCTTCGATCACGATCGGTTCAATCACACGTTCATCGCCGGCCATCTGTCGTACAAGATCGCCTCGGAGAACGTCGGGTACGCGCTTGGTTTCGAACGACCGTTGTTCGGCACGACGAAGCTAATCGTCGGCGGTGAGTTGCACGATCTGACGGCCAGCGACGACCAATGGCAGCTGTCATCGCTGGAGGCCAGCCTGGCGGCGTCGGCGGCGCGGCGGAGCTTCCGCGACTACTACGGCCGCCGTGGTGTGCAAATCAATGCGGCGTTGCGCGTGCACCCGCAGATCGAGGCGCTCTTCGCCTGGCGCAGCGAGCGCCAGCAGCCGCTGCACACGACCAGCGATTTCAGCCTCTGGAACGGCGACGAGGCGTTCCGGCCAAACACACTGGCGCAGGACGGTCATTTGAACGCGCTGCTGGTTGGCGCGTCCTTCGACAGCCGCGGGTTCGATCAGGAGTCGCTCGAAGCCTCGTACCGGCGGCACCAGCTCGATACGCTTTTCGGCGAGCGGCTGAACGAGTTCGACGGCAAGCGCGACGCCGCGCCCGTGTGGCGGGTCGACTGGAGTTCGGAATTCTCGGAACCCGGCGCGTTCGGCAGCGATTTCGACTTCCAGCGTCACATCGTGTCTGGCCGGGCGCGCCTCTTCCTTTCTCCGCACCAGGTGTTCGGCATCCGGGCCATCGGCGGCTGGTCGGAGGGTGTGCTGCCGCCGCAGCGGCAGTTCGGCGTCGGCGGCGTCGGCTCGGTCCACGGCTACGACTTCAAGGAACAGGTCGGCGACACGCTTTCGCTGGTCAACCTGGAGTACGAGCTCGGGTGGTACCGCGGGCTGAAAGCGATCGGTTTCTTCGACATCGGTCGCGCGACCGCCCGGCCCGTTCCAGGTCTGCTGCAGCCCGCGCCGGAGACACCGTGGCTCAAGGGAGTGGGCTTTGGCGTCGGGGTCGGCGATTTTCGCGTCGATTTCGGCTACAAGGTGGCGGAGATTCCCAGCTCCCTGAGTGTGATCGCACGATTCGGACGGACATTCTGATCGCCCGCATGAAGCTGGCTGCGTTCTTCTGCTGTGTCCTGGCGGCGGCGCCGGCGTTTGGGCTCGATGTCCAGATCAAGGACGTGCGCGGACCGGCCGCCGTCGTCACGACGACGATTGAGCTCGCCGATCTGATCCCCGATCGCTTTTCGAAAACGCTCGAAGACGGCGGTGTGCTGCACCTGCGGTTGCAGGCAGAACTGTGGGAGAGCCGGCCCGTATGGGACCGTCTTGTCTATCCAGCGCTCGTGCGCGTCTTCCGCTTCAAACGAACGGCCGGCGGTGGACTGTCCGTGACGAACCCGGACGGAACAGCGACGGCGTATCCGGCCGCGCCGAAAGTGCTGCCGGTCGCGCTCGATCTCGGTGAGGCGAAACGCGTGGCCGCGGCGCAACGGTACTACGTGCATATCATCGCCACCCTCGGCACGCTCGCTGAGCGGGAAGTGGACGAAGTCGGCGACGCGGTGTTCGGACGATCGTCGGAAGCCAATGGTCTCGGCTCGCTCGGCCGCCTGATGTTTCGAACCGTGCTGCAGGTCAATGACTACCTGCAGAGCGTGTCGGCGGAAGCGAAGAGCCGCCGCACGGCCGGCGCCGATATCCTCAAACGGTGACGACTGATCACGCAGGGCTGAAGCCCTGCGCCACGGCTGAAGCCGCGCGCCACAAGCGTCTTCGGCGGATCTGTTGTGTCGTCCCGGTGAGGCTCTGAAGCAAGATGTGGCGCAGGGCTTCAGCTCTGCGAGGACGCGCGCCTTAGTCTTCCCGCAACGCAACCAGCGGATCGACGCGGCTCGCGCGCAGCGCGGGCACCAGGCTGGCCAGGCCGGCGATGATCACGAGGAGCGTCGCAACTGCCGCGAACGTCAGCGCGTCCGTCGGGCTCGTGCCGAACAGCAAAGACCTCAGGAGCCGCGTGCCTGCGAGCGCGAGAACGATTCCGGCGGCCACGCCCCAGGCCGCCAGCTTCAAACCTTCGCCCATCACATCGCTGATGACGTCGCGCCGCTGAGCGCCCAGCGCCATGCGCACGCCGATTTCACGGCGCCGCTGCGCGACGATGAAGGCCAGGACTCCATACAGGCCGATGGCGGCGAGAGAAACGGCCACGGCGCCGAAACCCGTGAGCAGCGTGACGCTGAAGCGCCGGCGAGTCAGCGACTTCGACAGCTGCTCGTCCATCGTCAAAATCGCGCCGATCGGCTGATCCTTGTCGACCTGCCAGATCGCGTTGCGAATATCCGCTTGCATGCCCGCACCCGGAGCGTCGGTGCCGGGAATCCGGAGCGCGAACACCATCGACGGCCACGGATCCTGTCGATAGGGGACGTAGACCGTCGGCTGCGGCGCCTTGTCGAGCGCCGCGGCGCGGACGTCGCCGACGACGCCGACAATCGTGATCTCCGGCTCGTTGATCGAGAACCGCTCGCCAATCGGATCGCGCGACGGCCAGAAGCGCTGTGCCGCCGACGCGCTGATGATCGCCACCAGCGGCCGGCTCTCGCGATCCGCTTCGTCGAAGAGCCGTCCACGCAGCAGCGGAATCCGCATCGCGCGGAAGTAGTCCGGCGACGCCGTGCGATAGTGCGCGCTCGCCTGAACACCTGGCGGAAGACTGCGAATGGTGAGCCCGCGCGTGCTGTTCCCCGGCAGCAGCGGGAGACGGCTGGTCGCGCCGGCGACTTCGACTCCGGGAATTCCGCGCAGGCCGTCGAGCGCGCGCTGCCAGAATTCGGCCTTTTGCTCCGGCGCCGGGTATCTCGCCGACGGCAGGCTCACGCCGAACGTCAGCACGTGATCGGGAGTGAATCCCGCGGACACCTGTTGCACCTTCTCGAAACTGCGGATCGTCAAGCCGGCGCCGACCAGCAGCACGAGCGAGATCGCGATTTCGGCCACAACCAGCGCGCCGCGGAGTCGTCGCTGGCCGGCGCTGCTGCCGCCGCGTGCTCCCTGCTTCAGGTCACCATGGACGTCGAGGCGGGCCAGCTGCTGCGCCGGGGCAAGGCCGAAGAGCAGGCCGGCGAGCGTGGACACCGCGAGTCCGAACGCCAGCACGCTTCGATCGATCGTCACCGCACCGGCGACACCCAGGTCGGCGGGGCTCAGGGCGACGAGCGGGTCGATGAGCCACGTGGCGAGAAGGACGCCCGCGGCGCCGCCGAGCGCGGCGAGGACGACGCTCTCGGTGAGCAGTTGCGCAAGAATCCGCCCCCGACTGGCTCCGAGGGCGATGCGGACCGCCATCTCCTGATGACGTGAGGTCGCGCGCGCGAGCAACAGCCCCGACACATTCGCCGTCGCAATCAGCAGAAGGAGTCCGACGGCCGCGAACAGCAGCAGCACGGTCTGCCTGACGTCGGATACCAGCTCGGTCCGCAACGGCGTGACTTGCGCGCCGAGAAATCGGTTCGTGTCCGGGAAGTCGCGCTCGAGCGACGCGGCCACCGTATCCATATCGGCCTGTGCGCTCTCGAGCGTCTGCGACGGTTTCAGCCGCGCGACGACCGAGAAATAGCCGTGGTCGCGATCCGCCGATGGATCGACTCGCGCGCGCAATGGATCGTCCGGCACGCGCCAATGCGCTGGCACCCAGGCGCGCGCTTTGTCCGGATAGTCGATGCCCGGCGGCATGACGCCCACGATCGTGTGCGGCTCGTCGTTGATGCGCAGCGTCTGACCGATCGCATCAACCTGCGCGCCGAAGCGCTGACGCCAGAGGCCGTCGGTCAGCACGACCACGCGCCGGGCGCCGGGGCCTTCGTCGCCGTCGGCGAACGTGCGGCCCAGCGCCGGTTTCACGTCGAGCACGTCGAAGAAGTTCGCGTTGACGATCGCGCCGGCGACGCTCTCGGGGCGATCGCCCCCGGTCAACGCGAGCGCGCTTTGACGGAAGCCGGCGAGCGCGGTGAGGCTGCGCTGTCTGACGCGCCAGTCGAGAAAATTCGCCGGCGTCGCGTCGCCGTTGCTCTGCCGCGTCCGGCGGTCGGAGTCGTTGACGAGCACGAGCTGATCGGGATGACCGAAGGGCAGCGGCCGCAACAGCACGGCGTTGACGATGCTGAAGATCGCGGCGTTCGCGCCGACGCCGACGCCAATCGTGAGAATCGTGAGGAGCAGAAATCCTGGCGACCGCCTGAACGTGCGTCCGGCGTACCGAAGATCCTGCATCAGCCGCTCGATCATTGGGCCCTCAGCGCCTCGACTGGCGGAATCCGCGACGCTCGCCTCGCCGGGAAGTAGCTGGCCGCGATCGCCACGGCCCCGAGGACGGCGACCACTGCGGCGAACGTGATCGAATCGGTTCCCGCGGTCTCGTACAGCAGGCTCGCGAGGGTACGGCCGAGCGCAAGCGACAGCGCGACGCCGATCGCCAGACCGACCAGCGCCAGCCGCGCGGCACTCCCGACTACCATCGCCAGGATGTCGCGCGCTTCGGCGCCGAGCGCGAGACGGATCCCGATTTCCGACGTGCGCTGGCTGACGGTGTAGGACATCACGCCGTAGATGCCGATGCCCGCCAATGCCAACGCCAGCCCCGCGAACGTGGCGAGCAGCGTCGAGCTGAACTTCGCCTGCGACAAGCTGCGCGCCACCCATTGATCCATCGTCCGCACGTCGGCAACCGGTTGATCCCGATCGACCTCGTGGACCACCCGCTCGACGAGCGGCGCGAGACTAGTCGGGTCTGCAGCGGTCCGCACCGTTAACGTCATGGCGCTGTAGGCGAGCTGCGGGTGCGGCCAATAGGTCATCGGGCCGATCTCGGCGGCGATGTCGCTGAACTTCGCGTCGCCGACGACGCCGATAATCTCCGTCGGCACGTTCGGCAGGTTCATCGCGATGACGAGGCTCTTGCCCAGCGGGTTCTCATTCGGGAAGAAGCGCCGCGCCAGTGTGTCGTTGACGATGACGACGTTGGATTTCTCCGTCATCTCGCGTTCGGTGAACAGCCGGCCGCGGAGCAGCGGGATCTTCATGGAGGAGAAGTAACCGTTGTCGCACACGCTGACCGAAGTCCCCAGGCCCTGGCCCGGGAGCGCCGGCGGCTGTCCGACGATCGCGACGTCGGTGGCCGCGCCCGGGCCGGCGAGCGGGAGAAAGCTGACCGCGCCGGCGCTCTCCACGCCGGGAAGCGCGCGCAGCTTTGCGGTCAGGCCTGCGAAAAACGCAATCCGCTTGGCATCGTCCGAGTACCGGCGGGTCGGCACCGTGACGCGGGCGGTCAGCACGTGGTGAGCGTTGTAGCCGGGATTGACTGCGCGCAGGGCGCCGAAGCTGCGGATCATGAGTCCGGCGCCGACGAGAAGAACGACGGCGAGCGCGATCTCGCCGACGACGAACAGCTGTCGGATGCGTCTGTGACGGATGCTCGCGCCGATCTGCCGTCCACCGTCCTTGAGCGCTTCCTGCACGTTGCCGCGAGAGCCCTCGAACGCCGGCGCGAGACCGCACACAAGCGCGGTCGTGAGTGAGACGGCCGCGGTGAAGGCAAGGACGGGGTAACTCAGATGCACCGGTCCGAGATCGGCCAGGCTCGTCGGGCTGATGGCGAGGAGAAGGCTCAGGCCCCACTGCGCTACCAGCAGGCCGAGGCCGCCGCCGAGCAGGCACAGGACGACGCTCTCGGTGAGCAGCTGCCGGACAACGCGTGCACGAGCGGCGCCGAGCGCCTTGCGGATAGCGATCTCACGCTGTCGTGTTGCGCCGCGGGCGAGGAGCAGATTCGCGACGTTGGCGCAGGCGATCAGGAGGACGAAGCCGACGGCACCGGTGAGGACGAGCAACGCGGGCCGGAGCTCGCCCGTCATCTCGCGCTGAAGCGGCACCAGCGTCGCGCCCCATCCGGCGTCGAACTGCGGAAACTCGGTGCGCAGACCCGACATGATCGTATCCATCTGCGCCTGCGCCGCGGAGAGCGGGACGTCCGGCTTCAGCCGCGCGACCGCGCTCATGTAGCGTCCGCGCGGCGTGCGGCTCGCCTCGCTGAACGCGAACGGCATCCACATTTCCGGCGGCTTGCCGGTGAGCGACCAGCGCTTGAGGAAGAAGCGCGTGTCTGACGGCAGCACGCCGATGACCGTCACCGGACGGTCGTTGATCTGTAGCGTGCGGCCGACGACCGCGGGATCGCCGGCGAAGCGGCGCTGCCAAAGGCCGTAGCTGAGGATGGCGACTTGGTCGTGGCCTTCCGGCCCTTCGTCGCTGGCGAAGGTGCGGCCGAGCAGCGGCGTGACGCCGAGGGTGGGGAAGAAAGCCGGCGTCACGTCCAGCGCGACGATCTCTTCGGGAGCGCTCGAGCCCGTCAGGTTCACGCGATAGTCGTAAAACGGCGCGATGCCCTCGAAGGCCGTCGCACGTTCCAGCCAGCGCACGACGTTGGACGGTGCCAGCGTGTTTGGACGATTCGGGCGTTTCTCGTTCAACTCCCACATGGCGACCAGGCGCTGGGGATCGCGGAAGGGGAGCGGCTCGAGCAGCACAGCATTGACGATGGTGAAGATGGCCGTGTTGGCGCCGATGCCGAGGGCGAGTGCCAAGACCGCGATCGCCGTGAATCCCGGCGTGCGCAGGCACAGTCGAAGCGCGTAGCGGATGTCGTGGAGTGCGTCGTCCATGCCGGATTAGAGCAGCGTACCAGGCATCTTGGTTGTCGCCGGCGCGAGCGGAATCGCCGTCCACTTGTAGTGGAAGTGCAGGCTGCCGAACTTGACGCGGACGTCGAGGCCGATGGCGTGCGCGCGCGCCTCGGCAATGGATTCCGGGTCGAGGCTCAGAAAGGCCGGTCGAACGTCGATCGTGAATGGACCGTTGGCCGGAGCGGTCAGCCCAACCGACAAGAGCGCGACGATCACGATCATCGTTCCCAGGACCGTCCGAACCAGCCGTGTGCGAAAGGACACGTCGGTCGGAAGGCGAGCGTCATGCCAGATCGGGACAGTTCAACGGATGCAATTTGCCAGCAAAACCGCACGGTCCGCCGGAGACGCGCGCTGGTGTGTCCGGTTGTGGGATTGGGCCGTCCCGCGTTCGCGCTACATCCCGTCGCGCAGGCCCGGCCGCACCTGGATGTTGATCGTCGCGGTGCCGACCGCCTTGTCGTGACGTTTCAGATGGAACATCACGCGGTACGCGCCGGCTCTGAACACGTGCTCGACCGTGAAGCGCCGCTTGATCTCGGACTTGCCGGGCTCGTACGGCGCGCAGTCACTCGAAGACTCCGACTTGGTGCCGTCGCCCCACTCCCATTCCACGGCACCGCAGTAAAACTCTTCGAAGTCGTTGGCGCCGCCAGTCAGCTCAGCCGTGAAGACGACTCGAGCCGGAGCCATGGCGATGACAGGTGTGGCGCGCAGGCTCACCTTCGGCCGCGGATCCGCGGAGTCCTTCTGGTCTTTGTCCTTGTCTTTTTTCTGTGCGGAGATGCCGGTTGCGAGTGCTGCCGCGACGAGTAACGAAGCAATGCCGGCCCACGCCTGTTGCCGCACGTACCCCATGATGTTGAACCTCGGCCCGACAGGAACTGCACGCAAATTGTACCGTGGCTGGGCTGACCCGGCAAGCGTCATCAGCGATAATGACCGGATGTCTATTGTTCCGTCATCGGCCCTTATGACCTGTAGTGGCGGCCCGTTGTCTGCCATCGACGCCGATCTGTTGATCGTCCCGTGGTTCCAGGGCGAGTTGGCGAGTGCGATTCCCGATCTCGATGCGGCGACCGGCGGCGAACTCGAACGTGCCCTCGTCTCCAAGGAGTTTTCCGCCAGACCGTTCGAGTTGTTCTTTGTCACCTTGTCTGGCTGGCGCACCGGGCGCATGGCCCTCATCGGCGGCGGAAGCGCGGACCGTGGGCCCGAGTTGATCCGCAAGCTCGCGACCGCCGGCGGCCTGGCGGCCCGGCAGCATCGCGTGTCGCGCGCGGCATTCGCCGTCCGCGGAACCGGGATCGCGGCGGACCTTGCGCAGGCGGTTGCCGAGGGTCTGACGCTGGCCGAGTTCTACAGCGGAAGCTACAAGACCGACGATCCTCCTCCTGCTCCGGTTCCGGAGTGGACCGTCGTCGCGCTCGACGATGTCGACGGCGAGCGGGCGAAGGCGGAACTTGCGGTGATGCGTGGCCGGATTCTCGGCGAGTGCAGCAACCTCGCGCGCGGGCTCGCGAACGAACCGGGCAATGTTCTGCCGCCGCGTGAGTTTGCCCGCCGCGCCACCGCGCTGGCCAGCGAGGTCGGCGTGAAGACGGAGATTCTCGACGAGGCGCAGCTCGAGAAACTGGGGATGGGGCTTCTGCTCGGCGTCGGCCGCGGCAGCGCGGAACCGCCGCGCATGATGGTGTTCCACTACGATCCCCCTGGCGCACCGAAGACGCCGGTGCTCGGCCTGGTCGGGAAAGGGATCACGTTCGACACCGGCGGCATCTCGATCAAACCCGCCGACAAGATGGAGCAGATGAAGGACGACATGGCCGGAGGCGCGGCGGTTGCGTGCGCCATGCGCGCGATCGCTCTGCTGAAGGCGCCGATGCGGGTCATCGGCGTCGTGCCGTCGGCTGAAAACATGCCGGGCGGCAAGGCCATCCGTCCGGGCGACGTGCTGACCAGCGCGTCCGGCAAAACCGTCGAAGTGATCAACACGGACGCGGAGGGCCGGCTGATACTCGGCGACGGCCTGTGGTACGCGCGGCAGCTCGGCGCGACACATCTGGTCGACGTCGCCACGCTCACCGGCGCCGTCGTCGTCGCGCTGGGAAAGGTGACGAGCGGAATCTTCGGCACACCCGATCCGTGGGTGGAGCGCGTGCGCGCGGTGGCGAACCGCGCCGGCGATCGGGCGTGGCCGCTGCCCGTCTTCGACGAGTACAAGGATCAGATCAAGAGCGAGATCGCCGACATGATGAACACCGGCGGGCGGGCCGCCGGCTCGATTACGGCGGCGATGTTCCTGAAGGAGTTCACGGGCGGGCTGCCGTGGGCGCACCTGGATATCGCCGGCACCGCGTGGGCCGACGAAGCGAAGCCGTACCTGCCGAAGGGACCGAGCGGTGTTGCGGTGAGGACGCTCGCCAACCTGGCGTTCGAGCGGATCGATGACATCGTCTGAACCTTTGCGCCGGATGTGTGGATCGCGAGCGTCGAAGCTTGCGGCGATCCGCGTGACGCTGGTCAGCGCGTTTTCGATGTTCGCGCCGGCCCTCACTGCGCTTGCCCAGAGCGATAAGCCGATCATCGTGTCGATCCCGCCGGACAAGCCGAAGAGCGAGTTGTCCGGGCTCGCCGATGTCCTGATCGGATCGCTGGGGCTGACGGGAGTCATCGTGATCGCGGCGGTGCTGATGGGCGCGATCATGGCCGCACTGATGTTCTGGGTGCGCTCGAGGTCGGATTAGACGCTTTCTTCCGTTCGCAGCGCTGAAGCGCTGCGCCACACCGGAGACGTGATGTCGTGCAGGCCTTTAGGCCTGCCGGCACGGGCTTATTGCATCGCGTCGGTCGAGACGTTTTTCAGCGACGTCTGATACTTTCGGATCGCGTTGAACAGCGACTCGGCGATCTTCTGCCGGTACGCATTCCCCTTCAGCAGCCTGGCTTCCTGCGCGTTGGTCACGAACCCGGTCTCCGCGAGCACGCTGGGCATGTTCGCGCCGATCAGCACGACAAACGGCGCCTGCTTGACGCCGAGGTCCTTCACCAGCTTGTTGACCGTTCGCTGCCGCTCGACCATTGCCCGTTGCACGTGCAGCGCGAAGTCGCGCGATTCGTCGAGCTTGTTGTTGAGCGCGATCGCCTTCACGAAATCCGGCAGCCCGCCCATCGCTTGCGTTGACGCCGCGTTCTCGCGCGCGGCGACCGCCGCCGCGCTCTGGTTGTTCGCGAAGTTCAGGAAGTAGGTCTCGATCCCGTGCACCTGGCCGTTGGTGCTGGCGTTGGCGTGAATCGAAAGAAACAGGTCCGCGCCTTCACGATTGGCAATAGCCGTCCGCTCGGGAAGCGGGATGAACTCGTCGGACCTCCGGGTGAGGATCACCTCGACGCCGCTGACCTTCGACAGTAGTTTCTCGAGGCGCAGCGCGACGTCGAGCACGAGTTCCGCCTCGGTCACGCCCTTGCCTTGCGCTCCCGGGTCGTGTCCGCCGTGACCCGGATCGATGACGATGCGCGAAACGCCGAGCCCCAGCTGCCGGGCGATCGAAAGGCCGCCGTTCGCGTTGTGTGCCGGTGGTGCGTTGGGCGGCGGTTCCGCAGCCTTTTCCGCCGGGGGCGTCGCCGCCTTCTCGATCGGCGTTGCGACGAGTGGCGCTGCGATCGTTTCGGAGGGAGCGGCAGCAACCGCTTCGGCGCTCTCACGCGCGGCCGCGATGAGCCTCGTCGCCCTCGGGTTGAAGCCGGGCATCTTGTGCAGCCACGGATTCGTCATCGTTCGCGTGCGAAGCGGCGCGAGCGGTTTCGCGACGGCTGCTGCGGCAGCATCGTTGCTTTGTCGCGCCTGCGGCGCGGCGGCAGGCGGTACCCGCGCCAGCACTTTGTCGGTCATCGCAGCCGCCGTGACGGCAGCCGGCACGCGTACGCAGTCGATTACGAGGCGATAGGGCGTATAGAGCGGGTACACGCTGTAACTCGTGACGCCGGCCGCGTCCAGCACGACGCGCGTCGTGTTGTTGGGATGACGGCCAACCCGCACCTGACGGACGATGTCGCCGTCGCTTTCGAAACGGATCGTCTGATCCACCAGCTGCGGAAGCGCGCGGGTGCCCGGTAGATCGACGAAGACGCGTTCCGGATCCTGGATGTGCTCCTCGTGGAACGAGACTTCGCCGTCGAGGTCGATCATGATCCGCAC
>Ga0068858_100006078_pt1 | contig 11776 bp, 9 predicted proteins | sample KBSSwiS12_FD_66589 | JGI IMG/M metagenome (GOLD analysis project Ga0068858, IMG submission 66589) | Switchgrass rhizosphere microbial communities from Kellogg Biological Station, Michigan, USA - KBS Switchgrass S1-2 | ecosystem: Host-associated > Plants > Roots > Rhizosphere > Soil ... | reverse complement strand
GCGTTCATCACGGCGACGCGGTCCGAGAGAACGAGCGCCTCCGACTGGTCGTGCGTGATGTAAACAAACGTCGTGCCGAAGTCGGCTTGCAACTGTTTTAACTCGATCTTCATGTGCTCGCGCAGCTTCAGATCGAGGGCGCCCAGCGGCTCGTCGAGCAGGAGCAGCGTAGGCTCGAGGACGAGGCTCCGCGCGATCGCGACCCGCTGCTTCTGTCCGCCCGACAGCTGGTCGACGCGCTTATGCTGCGCGCCGGGCAGACCGACGCGTTCGAGCATGGCGCCAACGCGGCTGGCGATCTCCGCACTCGCCACGCCCCGGCGCGCGAGGCCATAGCCGACGTTCTCGCCAACGGACATCAACGGGAATAGAGCCAGGTGCTGGAACACCATGTTCACCGGTCGCCGGTTCGGCGCGACGCCGCGCATCGAGCGGCCGCCGATCCGGACATCGCCCTCGTCAGGTGCGAGAAAACCCGCGACGATGCGCAACAGCGTCGTCTTGCCGCAGCCGGATGGACCGAGAATCGAGAAGAAGCTGCCGTGCGCGACGGCGAGTGACAATGCGTCGACGGCCGTGTGCGGACCGTAGCGCTTGGTGACGCGGTCGACTTCGAGGTCCTGTTCCATGGCGCTTGAGGCAAGGCGCACTCACCACGAAAAAACGGCGACGCGCTCGCGCACGCCGCCGTTCCGTCGCGGCGGGGGTTGGAGTCAGCTCGCGGCCTTCACCCGGTCGAGTACTTTACCTTCGATATCCTCGATGCCCGGCGGGACCGCCGGATACCATTTGACGTTCTTCAGGGCCGCTTCCGGGAAGCTCTTGGCGAATTGCGCCTTGAGCTTCGCGTCCATCAGCTGATCGGCTCCCTTGGAGGCGGTGAAATTGCCCGCCGAAGCCGCGACTCTCGCGGCGATCTCGGGCCGCATGTTGAAGTTGATCCAGGCATATGCCGCGGCGTCGTTGCGGCCCTTCGCCGGCAGCGCGAAGGTGTCGATCCAGCCCAGGGCACCCGACTTCGGCGCGATGTATTGAATCTCCGCGTTCTCGCCGTTCAGTTTCCATCCACCGGTGTCCCACATCATCGCCCCGACGATCTCGCCCGTGCGCGCGCCGTTGAGCAGTTGATCCTTGTTGTCCCAGAAGAATTTGATATTGCCCTTGCACGCGGTAAGCGTCTTGCCGACCTCGTCCATCAACGCCGCGTAGGCCTTCGGGTCGTTGTACAGAGCGAAGGGATCCTTGCCGCTCGCGAACGCGAAAGCGAGCAGCGTCGGCCGCTTCAGACGCACGCTCGTCTTGCCCTTGAACTCGGGCTTGCAGAGATCAGGATAGTCCGACATCTGCGCAAGCTTGGTGTTGACGACCAGACCGTCGGTACCCCAGATATGCGGCAGCCCGTACACCCGGCCGTTGAGCGTCGTGTTCTTCTTGGTCGCGTCGAGCATTGCCGGGACAAAGAGCTCCGTCTTGATCTTGCTCATGTCGAACGGCTTGTAGATACCGAATTCCTGCTGTGGACCGACGATGCGATCCTGCGACGGTTGGGCCAGGTCGAAGCCGGCACCTCCTGTCGCGCGCAGCTTGGAGATCATCTCTTCGTTGTTCGAGAGAGTGATTTCGACCTCGATTCCGGTTTCTTTCTTGAACTGCGCGACTACGTCGGCCGGCACGTAATCTGCCCAGGTGATGAGGCGCAGCTTGTTATCCTGCGCGAACGCCGACGACGTGAAGCCGGCGAGCCCTAAAGCGGCCAGGCCGGCAATGAGGACGGTACGAAGCGGATTCATGGGAACCTCCAGGATCCTGAAGTTTTCCCACTCCGGCGGCGCGGGGTGGGAAGGTACAAGCTTACCGCAAGATCGCGATGGCGGCTTGCAGTCATCCAGGCGTCAGTCGACGCTATCGGTAGTGCGCAGCCGTTTGCATTGGGCATGCGATGACCACCGGTGCTGGCTGCACTGCATTTTCATGCAGCGGTACAGCGAGAACTGCGTGCGCGCACCGCAGGCCTCGCGTGGGCTGGCCGGTGCGCGCGCGGCATGTTGCTGCGCACTACGCGTTGGGGGTGGCATCAGGGTGGCGGGTGGCTGCGCGATTGCAGCCGGTTCGGCCGACGCAGCGGTAGCTGCGGCCGGTCGCGTCGTGCGGTCGGGATTGGCGCGAGATGCAGGCGCAGGGGCGCCCGTCGCTGAATCCACGGCGGTGCGCTCCGTCGGCATCGGCTTTGTGCTCCCGGCGTCCGCAGCGATCGGGGCGCTGGCGGGAGACGCAGGGGCCGAGGCGCTCGCCGGCGAGTCCGCAGCGCTGGGCTCCGTCGGCATCGGCTTCGCGCTTGCGGCGTCCGCGGCTATTGGCGGTGGCGCCGGCGCTGAAGGGCCAACAGCGGAAGCGGACACGGCGGCGCTGTCCTCGACACCAGTGTCTGCAGCGGGCGCAGACACAGTTGCGCTGTCTCCAACGCCAGTGCCACCGCTGATGCCGAGGGCATCGAGGACGCGCCCAAATCCGCCTTCCTGGCCAAACTCAAACACGCCGATGACGAGCAGCGCCAGCAGCACGAACACCGCGCCGGTCCACGTAGCGACGCGTCGGGGGGTGTGCACCTGGCGTGCGAAGGCTGTCCGCTCCGACGGATCGCCATCGATGCGAGCGAGGCCGGAAGTTGCGAGCGGATCGGGATCGGGCACGACGGACATCGCGACATCGAAATCTTGGGTCACGCGGTCCGCCGGCGGCGGTTGCGGCGCAGGTGCCGGCGTCGGTGGTATGGCGTCGTCAAGTGCGGCCTGGGGCGCAGGCGCCGGTGACGATGGTAGGGCGTCGTTAAGTGCGGGCTGCGAGGGAGGCGCAGACGAAGCTGGCACGGGATCGTTCAGCGCAGGAACAGCGGTCGATGCCGCGCGCACCTGGCCAGCTGCCGCAGGTGCAGCACCCAACCGCGCGCGCATCTGCGCAACACTTTGCGGCCGCTCTGCGGGATAGATCGACAACGCATTGTCGAGCGTGTCGAGCAGGGCTGCGCTGTAGTGCAGCTGCGGCCAGGTCAGGCGCAGCCGTGCCACCGTGTCTGCGAGTTTTTCGCGCCGAGGCGAGTCGGTCCCGCCGAAGACTGGCCGCGGCAACTCCCCGCTGATCCAGTAGCGCGCGACACCGGCCAACGCGTAGAGATCGACCGAGGGACGAAGCGGAATGTCGGCCGACTCGACCATCTGCTCGATCGGCGCGAAGGAGGGTTCGGCGCTGGTCATCAGCACGTCGATCCGGTCGCCGGCGATCGCCCGGCCCGCTGCGCCGGGGCCCAGCAGTAGCGGACGATTGTCGTCCAGCAGCAAAATATTGGACGGCGTGACCCTGCCGTGACCTCCTCCCGTCTGGTGAAACACCCCCAGTGCGCCTAAGAGCGGGTCGAGCAACGCGCGAACTGCCTCCTCGTCGGGAGGTTCGTTCATGCCCAGGCGCACTTCGAGCAGGCGCCTGACCGGGTAGCGCGGCATGACGCGGTAGGCTGTTCCGTTGGCTTCCCATAGACGCACGACCCGCACCAGCGAAGGATGGTTGCATCGGGCCAGCCTGCGGGTTTCATTGATGAAGGCCTTCAGCCCTTTCGTGAAGGCATCGGCCTGGGCGGAAGTACGCGGCGTGACCTGCGCGTCATGATTACGCTCCGCAAGCCTCGCCGGCATGTACTCCGCGATCGTCACCGGGACCGCGCGACCGCGGTCCGTGGCCGCGTAGACGACCGCGGTGCTGCCCTCGCCGATGATTTCCCCAAGCTCGAACTCGTCCAGCCAGGCACCCGCGGGCAAGGCGCGGGCAACGGACGCGAGGGGGCTGCCAGGCAGCTCCTCATTCAATGTAGCGGGTGTCGGCTCTGGAAGCTTCATGCGAATCGACTCGGCACAAGACTTTGATTCAGCCTGGTCCAGCTTGGTTCGGCAAGTCTTACAAGTTTCCTGGCCTGCCGGTCCGCGTTTTCCACTGAAAGCTGCATACGCGAATGTTCATACCGTGACATTCCCGCCAGGAGAGATTCGTGGCCAAATCACTCACGGCAATGGGACGAAATGAGCTCGTTGCTGGTCGATCGGCGGCTCGCTCTGGCGGACGGTTTTTTTTGCGACCCGCGCGCGCTTCAGTGCTTCCAGAACTCGCGTGAGGCGATGCGCGCACCCTCGGCCATCGCGGCCATCTTCGCCCATACGACGTCGGGATCGACCGCGGCCTGTCCGACCCATGTGCCGAAGCCGCAGTCGCTTCCGGCAATCACATTTTCTCTGCCGACAAGGTTCGCGTAACGGACGATGCGTTGCGCGACGAGCTCGGGATGCTCGATGAAGTTCGATTTCGATTCGATGACGCCAGGAATGAGCAGCTTGCCGTCGGGCAACTTGAAAGTCTCGAACAGCTTCCATTCGTGAGCGTGGCGGGGGTTGGCGGCCTCGATCGCGATGGCGCTCGGCCGTGCGCGGAACACGATGTCGACCACGTCGGCCAGGGGGACGTCGCAGTGATGCGGCCCTTCGTAATTGCCCCAGCACAGATGCATGCGCAACTGCTCGGGAGGAATATTCGCGACCGCATGATCGAGGGCTTCGACGTGCAGTTGTGCCTTCTTGCGCCACTCCGGAAGGCTGAGGTCGGCATGCTGGATGTGCCGTCCCATGCCGAGATCGGGGCAATCGATCTGCAGGATGATGCCGGCCTTGGCAATCGTCTCGTACTCCTGCCTCATGGCTTCCGCGATCGCGAACAGATAGGCTTCCTCGGTAGGGTAGTGCTCGTTGCGAAAAAACAGCGACACCACGCCGGGCGACGCCGCAGTCATGAACGCTTCTTTCGCTTCAACGTTGGCGAACGCGGCCTTGAGATGGTCGACATCGGCCTGCGCCGCCTGCGGGTTACGCACGCCGATCGCCGCATTGCACGCGGGCGTCTTCCGCCGCGACCGTCCCGGATCGCCGAAGACGCGCTTGGCGAGATTGGGAAAATCTGCGAGATCCTGATACACGAACGTGTTGCCGGTGCCGCCGAATCCGCTCAGGCGATCGGTGATGTAGGTCGCGTAGCTCGGCTTACTCATTTCCCCGTCGTTGATCACGTCGACCCCTGCCGCCGACTGCTTTTGTACGACTTCGGTCACGGCGGCAGCGACTCGCCGCTCGAGCGCGACAGCGTCGACCGGCACGCCTTCCTGCTTGGCGTACATCGTCCGGATGAGATCTTCGGGCCGCGGCAAACTGCCCGTGTGGGTCGTCAGAAACCTGTCGGTGCTGCGCTTCATGACTTGAGCGAGAGAGCGTCTTTCACAGGGGGCGGAAGAACCGGTCCGTTCTGGGAATGTAATAGTCGTCATAGTCGAGCGAGAGCACGACCGTCTTTGCGTTCCCTACGATCTCGTCACGCGGAATGAACCCGTAGAACCTGGAATCGGCACTATTGTCCCGATTGTCGCCCAGCATCAGATAACGGTCTTCCGGGACCGTGACTGGGCCGAACGTACTCACACGGCTCACGCCACTGCCCGCCAACTCGATCCGGTGCGACATGTTGAGATACGACTCGATCTCGAATGTCGCATCCGCCTCGTACTCGACGCCGGAGTAGCGGGCAGCGATGCCGTTGATTGTCAGGCGGTTGTCTCTCATCTCCACGGTGTCGCCCGGCAGCCCGATCACGCGCTTTACGAGCCGGGTGTTGGCTGCCCTCGAATCGAAGACGACGATATCACCGCGCGCGGGATCCGCGAACTTGTAGAGCGAGATGTGAGTAAGGGGAACCTTGAAGTCGTAGGCGAGCTTGTTCACGAGTATCCGGTCGCCTTCGATAATGGTCGGTTTCATCGAACCCGTCGGAACCACGTTCCAGTCGGCCAGCGCGCTGCGGAAAATCACCATCAGGACGACGAAGACCGCAAAACCTCTATATTCGCGCCAAGCCTTGAGCAAACCGCTCTTCATATTCAATTATCCTTTTCTGCCTCGATGAAAGCTAACTGAAAAGTGTGAAAAACTAGCTGACGCAATATAAGACGTCAATTCGCGGCCTGGGTTCTGGCGCACGCTCAAACGCCCATGAAAAATCACGGCCGAGGCGGCCGCCGGGGCACCGTGGGCGCCGGCCCCGGAAATTTGCTATCGTCGTGTCGGGCAACCAGTTCGGCCCCATCCGGAGGGTGATCATGGAAACGGTCGCGAGCAGCCAACCGACGATGCCACGGCGTCCCAATGCGCTGGGCGTGCATTCGCTCAATTGTTTCGTGTTCACGGTTCCGGACCTGGCGCCCGCCGAGGCGTTTTACCGGTCATTCGGACTCGACGTGCGGCGCGACGGCAATCGGCTCGACCTCTATACGCACGGGCACGCGCACCGGTGGGGCACCGTATATGCGAACGGGGCGCCGAAGCGACTCCAGTACGTGAGCTTTGCCGCCTATGAGGACGATTTCGACGCGCTGACGCAGCGCCTGCGCGGCGCCGGCGCGGCGGACCCGCATCCGCTCTCGGACGGGCAGGGCGTATGGACGCGCGATGCCGACGGCACGCCGATCCAGGTCGTCGTCGGACCCAAGGTGTCGCCGACCGCCAAAGCCCAGGCCACGCAGGTCCCGGCGCCGGAGCCCGGCAGGGGTGCTGCGCCGGGCCGCAGCGCGGCCGCGCCGGTGCAGCCGCGCCGCTTGTCCCACGTCCTGCTGTTCTCGCCCGACGTGTCCCGGCAGGTGGGGTTCTATGAGCGCGTCCTCGGCTTGCGGTTGTCCGACCGCTCCGGCGAGATCATCGCGTTCATGCACGGTCCGCACGCGAGCGATCATCACATGCTCGCGTTCGCGAAGTCGGAAGCGCCCGGTCTGCACCATTCGAGCTGGGACGTCGGCCGCTTCGACGACGTGGGCCTCGGCGCCGAACTCATGAAGGCGAAGGGCTACGGCCACGGGTGGGGCGTGGGGCGGCACGTGGTGGGCTCGAACTACTTCTATTACGTCCAGGACCCGTGGGGAAGCTGGGCCGAGTATTCGTACGACATCGACTTTGTCCCCGCCGACGTTGAATGGCGGGCAGGCGATCATCCGCCGGAGGATTCATTTTACGTCTGGGGTCCGGCCGTCCCCGACGATTTTGTCGTCAATCGCGAGCAACCGCGAACCGCCTGAAGGGCGGCGCGCGATTACAAACGGCAGGCCGAAGCGCGGCGATCTACGCTGCCGCGGCGATGCCGGGGCAAATTCACGGAGGAGAACCTCGATGAGGACCGGACATCGCTTCACCCGCGGGCTCGGCGTTGCGCTGTGCTCCTTTGCGCTGCTGGCGACCGGCGCGCACGCGCAGGGTACTCAGGCGCCTATCAGGATCGGCAGCACGCTTGCGCTGACCGGGCCGCTCGCCGCGACGGCCCTCGTTCACAAGGTCGTCGGCGAGATCTACGTCGAGCAGTTGAACAAGCGCGGCGGCCTGCTCGGCAGGCCCGTCGAGTGGATCGTCAGGGATGACCAGTCAAAGCCGGAGCTCGCGCGCACGCTCTACGAGCAGCTGCTCACCGTCGACAAGGTGGACCTGCTGATGGGGCCGTACGCCACCGGCGCGATCCTGTCGGCGATGAGCGTCGCGCAGCGCTACGACAAGGTACTCATCCACCACACGTTCGGCATCCCGTCGCTGGCCAAGTACGACAAGCAGTTCCCGGCCTGGTCGCTCGGGCCCGATCCGGCGAACACGGTCCCGACCACGGTGTTCACCGCGCTGGCCGCGTCGCCCAAGCCCCCGAAGACGATCGCCGTAGTGACGAGCAAGTTCCCGTCGGTTCACTTCATGTCGCTCGGCGCGCGCGAGGTCGCGAAAAAGCGGGGACTCAACGAAGTGCTGTTCCTCGAATGGGACTTCGGCAATCTGGACTACGGTCCGATCGCCGCGCGCATCAAGGACGCCAAGCCCGACTTCCTCTGGGTCGGCGCGCTTGGACTCGAGGGCAACCAGCTGCTCGAGGCGATGAACAAGATCGACTACGCCCCGGCCGAGCATTTCTACATGTACCCGGCCCCGGGCCCGATGTCCAAGTCGCCGCTCGCGAAGAACGCGTTGTCGATGACGATGTTCGAAGAGCATCCGCCTTTTACCAATGCGGCGGGCGCGAAGGAGTTCATCGACCTTTATCACGAGCGCGCGGCGAAGGCCGGCATCCCCGACACCAGCGTCGAGGTGCAGGCCGCGGCCTCGTACACGGCGTGGCAGATCCTCGAGGCGGCGGTGCGCGGCACCAACAGTATCGACGACGCCAAGATGGCGGCATGGCTCAAGGCCAACCGCGTCGAGACGATCCAGGGCAAGCTGCGCTTCGACGGTCCGAGCAACTATGGCGACGATCTGATGCGGGTCAAGCAGGTGCAGAACGGGCGCTGGGTCACCGTCTACCCGAAGGAGTACGCGGCTCCAGGCGCGACGCTACTCGTGCAATGACGTTCCCGAGCGGGACGCTGCTCGCGCAGTCGGCGCTCTCCGGCGTCTTCATCGGCAGCATGTACGGGCTGCTGGGGATGGGGCTCGGCCTGGCGTGGGGGCTGCTGCACATCATCAACCTCGCGCACTTCGGGTTCGCGTTCCTTGCGGCTTACCTTTGCTATCAGCTCGCGAGCGTCGGTGGCATCGATCCGCTTCTGACGCTCGCTCTGATCATCCCCCTGTTCTTCGCGCTGGGGATGGCCGTGCAATGGCTGCTGTCGCGCTTTTCGGTGTCGCCGCTCAATTCGCTGCTAGCGACGTTCGGCCTGACCGCAATCATCGAAGCCGGCATCCAGTACTTCTGGACCGCTGATTTCCGCAAGCTCGAGTCTGTCTATTCCGGGCAGAAGCTGCGCGTGGGCGGGCTGTTCGTACCGGTGCCGGAACTGCTGACGCTGGTGCTGGCGCTGGTCCTGGGGTTCTCCATCTGGGCGGCGATGCGCTACACGAACCTCGGCCGCGCGCTGCGCGCGCTGGCCGAGGACGCGCCGATGGCGGCTGCCTTCGGCGTCAACCGGCGCGCGCATGCGCTGTTGTTGGCGGGCGTGTGCGGTGCGCTCGCCGGCATCGCCGGCGTGTGCCTCGCGCTGTCGTTCACGCTGACGCCGTCTCAGATCTACGCGTGGGTGGGCGTCGTATTCGCCGCCGTGATGCTGGGAGGGCTGGGTTCGCCGCTGGGACCGGTCGCCGCCGGCATGGTCGTCGGCGTCAGCGAGGCGGTGACGATGGCGTTCGCTTCGCCGTCGTGGGCTCCGATCGTGTCGTTCTCGCTGCTGATCGCGCTGCTGTTGCTGCGCCCGGGCCGCACCTGAAACTGGACAGGACGCTCGCCGGGATCGCCGCCGCGGGCCTGCTGCTCGCGGTCGTGCCGTTTTTGCACCTGCCGGCGTTCTACGAGTCGTTCCTTTACATCGTGTTCCACTGGATTGTGCTCGCCACGTCCTGGAACATCCTGAGCGGTTACTCCGGCTATTTCTCGTTCGGGCACGGCGCGTTCTTCGGCGCCGGCGTCTACACGACCGCAGTGCTGGCCGGCAAATACGACGTGCCGTTTCTGTGGACACTGCCCGCGGCGGCACTCGTCGCGGCGCTGCTCGGACTGGGACTGGGCGCGGTGGTCTTTCGCGTGCGCCACGTCCGCGGCGAGTTGTTCGCGCTGCTGACGCTCGCAGCCACGTTCGTGCTGGCGACGATCGTCCTCAACACGCCCATCGACGGCGGCCCGGGCGTTTACCTGTCCGCGGTGTCGGTGCCGAAGCTGGCGCCGACGCCGTCCGGTTCCTTCTACATGATGGCGCTGGCGCTCGCGATCGGGACCATCGCGATCGCGTACGCGATCGCGCGGGCGCGGCTCGGGCTGGGGCTCTTCGCGATCCACGACGACGAGGATGCGGCGGAGGTCATGGGCGTCCCGGCCTATCGTTACAAGCTTGTCGCGTTCGGCGTCTCGTGCGCCCTTGCGGGCGTTGCGGGTGGCATCCAGGCGTTGTTCGTGTCGTACGTCACCGCGAACGGCACGTTCAACATTACGGTGCCGCTGACGGTGGTGCTGATGAGCGTGCTCGGCGGCACTCGCTCCTGGATCGGTCCGGCGATCGGCGCCACGGCGATCACGATCCTGCTCTACGCGACGACAGCCGCCGACCAGGCGGTCGCCGGCAAGGCGGTGGTCGGCGCGGTGCTCGTCGCGGCGATCCTTCTGATGCCGGAGGGGATTCTTGGCCGGACCTTTGCGCGTCGCGGCCGGGGCGCGTCGCCCGCGTCGTCCGCCCCTCCGGTGGCGGTGCATGCGCATGCCGTCGTTGCCGCGATCGAATCGCCGCCCGCAGCAGCCGAGCGGACGGTGCTGCTGGCAGTTCGCGGCGTAGCGAAGTCGTTCAAGGGCGTGCGCGCGCTCGACGGCGTCGACCTCGACGTACGCGAAGGCGAGGTCCTCGGCGTGATCGGTCCGAACGGATCGGGCAAGTCCACGCTGATCAATGTCGTGAGCGGCCATTTCCGCGCCGATGCCGGCAGCGCGCGCTTCGGCGGCGTCGACCTGCTCGCGCTGCCCGCGCACCGGATCGCGCGCGCCGGCGTGGCACGCACCTACCAGATCCCGCGGCCGTTCGCGCACCTCACGGTCCGCGACAACGTCGCACTCGCTGCGATGTTCGGCGGCACGGCGCTCGATCCGCGTCATGCGGCGGAAGTCGCCTTGCATTGGCTGCAGTTCACCGGACTGGCGGCGCGCGCGGACGCGTATCCGGGCGATCTCAACCTGCATCAGGCCAAGTTCCTCGAGCTGGCGCGCGGGCTCGCCGCGCGTCCGCGACTCCTCATGCTCGACGAGGTGTTGTCGGGCCTCACGCCAGCGGAGATCGATGGCGCGATCGACCTCATCCTTCGCATACGCGCGCAGGGCACGACGATCGTGCTGGTCGAGCACGTGATGCGGGTGGTGACGGCGCTTGCCGAACGCATCGTGGTCCTGGACCAGGGCCGCGTGCTGGCGGAGGGGCGCACGGCCGACGTGATGGCGCGGCCGGACGTCGCTGTGGCCTACCTGGGCGTTCCTCATGCTTGAGGTTCGCGACCTCGAAGTCGACTACGGCGCGGCGCCGGCGGTGTGGGGCGTATCGCTCGACCTCGCCGCCGGGGAGCTCGTCTGCGTCGTCGGGCCGAACGGTGCCGGCAAGTCGACGCTGATCAACGCCCTGGCTGGCCTGCATCGCATCAGCGCCGGGCGGATCACGATGGACGGCCGCGACCTGACGGCGCTGCCAGCACATCGCTACTGCAGCGCCGGCATCGCGATCGTGCCCGAAGGGCGCCGGCTGTTCACGCGGATGAGCGTGCGCGAGAACCTCGAGATCGGCAGCTACGCCGCCGCGGCACGAAAGCAGCGCACGCGCACGCTCGAGCGCGTGTGCACGCTGTTTCCGGCCGTGCGCGACAAGCTCGACTCGCCTGCCGGCGCGCTCTCGGGCGGCCAGCAGCAGATGGTGGCGATCGGTCGCGCGCTGATGGCACAGCCGCGGTTGCTCCTCCTCGACGAGCCCTCGCTCGGTCTGTCGCCGCTCATCACGCAGGTGCTATTCGGCGCGCTTCGCGACGTTCACGCGAGCGGAACGTCGGTGCTGCTCGTCGAGCAGAACGTCGCGGATGCGCTCGCGATCGCCGATCGGGCGTATCTGCTCGAGGAAGGCCGGATCGTCGCCGACGGCACGCCCGAGACAGTGTTCGACGCCCCTGCGCTGCGGCGCGCGTATCTAGGCGCGGCGGATGGTCGATGAGCCCGGTCA
>Ga0068858_100006076_pt1 | contig 11777 bp, 7 predicted proteins | sample KBSSwiS12_FD_66589 | JGI IMG/M metagenome (GOLD analysis project Ga0068858, IMG submission 66589) | Switchgrass rhizosphere microbial communities from Kellogg Biological Station, Michigan, USA - KBS Switchgrass S1-2 | ecosystem: Host-associated > Plants > Roots > Rhizosphere > Soil ... | reverse complement strand
GGCGAGCCCATCGGCTACTCGATCGAGCTCTGCCGCTGCCTGGTGGATGCGATGTCGGAGGCGGTGGGCCGAGATCTCGCGATCCGGTGGCTCCCGGTCACGTCGGACACGCGGCTCGACGCGATCACCTCGGGCCGCGCCGATCTCGAGTGCGGCTCGACCACCAACAACCTCAAGCGTGCGAAGCTCGTCGCGTTCTCGCCGGTGATCTTCGTGTCGGGCACGAAGCTCCTCGTGAAGAGCGGCTCGCCCATCAAGTCCTTCCGCGACCTGGCGGGCAGGACGGTGGTGGTCACCGCGGGCACGACGAACGAGGAGACGATGCGCGAGATCTCGAAGAAGTTCGGCATCGACTACAAGGTCCAGGTCGCGCGCGACCATGCGGAGTCGTTCGCCGAGGTCGCGCAGGGACGCGCCGACGCGTTCGCGACCGACGACGTCCTGCTCTACGGCCTCATCGCGCAGAACGCCGCGCGAGGAAAGTACGTCGTCGTGGGCGATTTCCTCTCGTACGATCCCTACGGCATCGTGTACCGGCGCAGCGACCCGCAGATGCAGAAGGTGGTGAACGACGCCTTCCGCGCGCTCGCCGACGACGGCGAGATCGACCGCCAGTACCAGCGCTGGTTCATGAAGAAGCTGCCCACCAGCACCGTCAGCATCGACTTGCCGATGAGCCCGCAACTGGAGAGCATCGTTCGCGCGATGGCGGTCTCGCCCGACTAGCGCCGATGATCAAGCTCTGGGAGCGCCTGCGAGCCTCCCCGCCGTTGAAGGGACTCTTCCTCCTGCTCGTGGTCGCGGCGATCGCGGCGCTGCTGGCCCTCCTTCCCCGCCCGAACGAATCCTTCCTCGCCGACGGCGAGCGCCTCGCGTTCGACCAGCAGATGAGGCTGCTGCGTTCGCTGCATCCGCGCCCGCTGCCCAACGACGTGGTGCTGATCGGCATCGACGAGGAGACCGAGGCGCGGTTCACCGACCCTGTCGCGTTGTGGCACAAGCATTTCGCCGCGGTGCTGCACGCGCTCGCGAAGGCCAGGCCCCGGGCCGTCGGCGTCGATATCGTGCTGCCCGAGCGCACCTTCGACGGCATCGTCCCCGGTCTCGACCTCGCGATGATGCGCGGCCTGCTGGACCTCAAGCGCTCGACCGTGCTCGTCTACGTACAAACCGTCGACGCCAGCGGCCGGCTGGTGCCGGTCCAGGCGAACTATCGCAACATCATCGGCGAGGAGAACCTCGGGATCGACCAGCAGCTGCGCGACCCGGACGGGGTGTCCCGCGAGTTCGGCGAGATGCATGCCGAGGGAACGGCCGGTGAACAAGGCGAGGTGATTCCGACGCTGGTGAGCCAGATGATCATCGGCATGGGGCGGGACACCTCGGCTGGATTCGTCGATTACAGCCTGGGCGCGCCCCTGCAGTACGTCCCCATGCACGTCGTGAAGGACATGGGCGAGGAGGAGCTGAAGCGGCGCTTCGCCGGCCGCGTCGTGCTGATCGGCACGCTCATGGGCCAGACGGACCGCTGGCGCTTGCCGGTGAAGCTCCTCGCCGTCGACCCGGGTCGCGCCAAGGCGGAGAAAGAGGATCCCACCAGCCGCCTCGCCTACAACCAGCCGGGCGTGCTGGTGCACCTCCAGGTGCTGCGCAGCTTGCTCGGCCCCGGGTTGCTGCATGCGCCCCCCGATTGGGCGCGCGCCCTGCTTTGCCTGGCCGCCGCGTTGGTGGTGTTCGTTCGCGCGCGCCTCGCGGCTATCGTGCTGAGTGCGGTGGTTGCGCCCGCGCTCGTCATCGGCGTGAGCCTGGTCGCGATCGTCGAATGGCAGATCCTGTTTCCCATCGCCTCGCTGCTCATGTGCTTCTGGCTGGGCCTCGTGGTGCGCGGCGTCTTCGACGGCATCGAGGCCGCGGTCGACAAGCTCAAGCTGCAAAGCCACTTCGCCGGGCAGGTGAGCCCCGCGGTGATGAAGGAGATGCTCGGAGGCAACCTCAGCCCCGGCGTGAGCGGGCAGCTTGCGGAAGTCTGCGTGCTCTTCAGCGATGTGCGGGATTTCACAACCCTTTCCGAGAATATGCCTCCGGCGGTGGTGACGACTGTTCTGCAGCGCTACTTCGACCGCATGGTGCAAGCTGTCCACCGATACGAGGGCACCGTGGACAAGTTCATCGGCGACGGCCTGATGGTCCTGTTCGGCGCACCGCGCAAGTCGGTCGATCCCTGCGGCGACGCGGTGCAATGCGCGCTCGCGATGATGACCGAGCTGGACGAGCTCAACGCCGACTTCGCCCGCGAGGGGCTGCCGACATTGACCATTGGAATCGGAATAAACTACGGCACGGTTACCGTAGGCAACATCGGGTCGTCGGAGCGGCACAACTACTCGGCGATCGGCGACGCGGTGAACGTTGGGGCAAGGGTGGAAGGGCTCACCAAGGACCTCGGGCGCAAGATCATCATCACCCAGGCCGTGGTGGACCGGATCGGGGATAGGTTCCACTTCGATCCGCTGGGCAGCCACAAGGTGAAGGGCCACAGCCCGGTCGACGTCTGGGGCATTCGCACGGCGCGCGTCGCGTCGGCGGCGGTAGAAGCGGAGGCAGTCCAATGACAACGATCTCGCGCATCCTCCTCGCACTCCTGTTCGTCTCGCTGCCGTCGCTCGGCGAAGGCATCGCGTTCATCACCAACATGAAAGGCGAGGTCGCGGTGGACGGCAATCCGCGGCCGGTGCTCCTCGCCGAGCTGCAGAAGGGACAGAGGGTCACGGTCGGCCGCGACTCCCAGGCTTCGGTGATGTTCATCGCGTCGGGCAAGGAATACGTCCTCAAGGGTGCCAACGAATTCCTCGTGAAGGACACGGAGATGTCGAGCACGTCCGGCATGCCGCCCACCACGCGCGAGACGCAATGGCGCGCGAACAACAAGGTGCTGGCGCAGGTGGCGCAGACCTCGGCGGCGAGCGTGCGCATGCGTTCGATCGCGCAGCCCAAGGCGGACACGGCGCCGAAGCTCCTCTTCCCGACCGAGGGCAACGTGGCGACGCTGCAGCCGGCCTTCCGCTGGCGCGCCGATCCCGCGATGCGGGGCGATTTCACCCTCTACATCATCGGGCAGGAGAAGCCGGTTCACGTCGGCAAGGCGGCGGGCGGCACCTACAAGGTGCCGGCGAAGCTCAAGCCCGACACCGAATATTCGTGGACCGTCACGTCGGGCAGCGACGAGGTCGGAAGCGGCCGCTTCCATACGCTGTCGTCCGAAGGGCTCGCCCATGTCGAGAAGCACCGCCCGTCCGACAAGGCGGATTTCTCCGACCGCGTGATGTTCACGCTGATGCTGCAGGAGATGGGTGCCACCCAGGAAGCGCACGAATCGTGGGCACGCCTCGCGCAGGAGCGCGGCGACCTCCCCGAGCTGGCCGCGTTCGGCAAGTAGCATGCGCCTGGCCGTTGCAGCCCTCGCATTCGCCGCCGGCTTCGCGCAGGCGGCCCCGGTCGCCTTCGTCGCCGACATCCACGGCAGCGCGACCATCGAGGGCAACGGCAAGCTCAACTTCCTCGCCGAGATCGAGGCGGGCACGCGACTGCTGCTCGGCAGCGGCGCCACGGCGGCGATCACCTACGCGGCCACCGGATCCGAGTTCACGATCGCCGGGCCCGGCGAGTTCCTGGTTTCACCGAAGGAGGTCACGGCCGAGAAGGGCAGCGCGCCGAAGAAGCGCAGCGTGGGCACGCTCTCCGACCCCGCGGTGGTCTCCAAGGTGTCGCGCAACGCCGCGGCGAGCCTGCGAATGCGCTCGATCGCACCGGCGCCACCGGCCAGCCCGGAAATGCGGCTGGAGTCGCTTCCCCCCGATGCGAGGGCCCGTGCGGAGAAGTCGCGGGCCGCCGCGCACACGTTTCCGGAGCGCGTGGTGCACGCGATGCTGCTCGAGCAGCTGGGGGCCTCCTACGACGCCCGCAAGGCGTGGGGCGAGCTCTCCCGGGAGCGCCCGGACCTCCCCGAGCTGGCCGCGCTCGCTCGCTAGTGCGCCGATCGTCTCGCTGAGCGATAATTTTCGCTCGGCAGGCCCATGACGACAGGTTTCACCATCCGCAACCGCCTCTTCGCGGCATTCGCCGCGATCGCGCTCGCCTGCACATTCGGCGCGCGCCCGGCGTCGGCCGCGGACCGCGTGGCGCTGCTCATCGGCAACAACAACTACGCCAGCACGCCGCTGCGCAACGCCGTCAACGACGCCAAGGACCTGGCAGACGCCCTGAAGGAGCTGGGTTTCAAGGTGATCGTGCGCGAAAACGCCTCGCGCAAGGACATGATCGACGGCATCCGCGAGTTCGGCCAGTCGCTCGACGGCGCCAGCACCGCGCTCTTCTTCTACGCTGGCCACGCGATGCAGTTCAAGGATCGCAACTACCTCATCCCCATCGATGCCGCCATGGGATCGGAGGAGGACGTCACGTTCTTCTCGGTCGAGATCGGCCAGGTCTTCGACCGCATGGACCGCGCGCGCACGCGCTTCAACTTCATCGTCCTCGACGCCTGCCGCGACAACCCGTTCGCGGCGAGCTTCAAGACCACGAGCCAGGGCCTGGCGCAGATGAGCTCGCCTTCGGGCACGTTGATCGCGTACGCCACGTCGCCGGGCTCGGTCGCCGCGGACGGCTACGGGCGCAACGGCATCTACACCAAGCACATCCTCCAGAACATCCGCGTGCCCGACCTGCCGGTCGAGATCATGTTCAAGCGCGTGCGCGAGGGCGTCGAGCGCGAGACGCGCAAGCTGCAGACCCCGTGGGACTCGTCCTCGCTCAAGGGCGACTTTGCGTTCAACGTCACCTCCACGCCGCGCACCGCCACCGCCTCCGCACCCGCCGCGAGCGCGGGGCCGAGCGCGGACATCACGCTGCAGATCGAGCGCGAGTTCTGGATCAGCGTGCGCGAGTCGAACCGCGCCGACGACATCCAGGCCTATCTCGACAAATATCCGCAGGGCAACTTCGCGGCGCTGGCGCGCAACCGGCTCGACGCACTCGTGCGCGGATCCGCGCCCCGTGTCGCCGCAACCGAGCCTGCTCGTGCGGCCACGGAACCCGCGCGCCCCGCCGCCGAAGCCGCGTCGCGACCGGCGGAGCCGCCCGCGCAGAAGCCCGTCGTGATCGCCGCGGCACCGCCCACGGCGCCGCCGCCTTCCCCCGCCGCCGTCACCGCGCCCGCGGCATCGCCGGCGCCCGCCCTGGCGCCGCCGCCCACAGCCGCGAAGCCCGTCGAGCAACTGCCGGGCCGCGAAATCGCGCCCGGCGTGCGCGAGGTGACGTTCCCCGACGGCGCGATCTACCGCGGCGCCATGCGCGGCACGAGCCTGCACGGAAAGGGCGAGTACGTCTCGAAGGCGTTCAAGTACGAGGGCGAGTTCAACGACGGACTCAAGCAGGGGCAGGGCGTCTACGTCTGGGACAACGGCGACCGCTACGACGGGCGCTTCGCGAGCGACCGGCCCGACGGCCTCGGCAAGTACCACTTCGCCAACGGCGATTCGTACGAGGGCGAGGTGAAGGCCGGCGTGATCACCGGACGCGGCACCTACACCGGCAAGAACGGCGACGTCTTCGAGGGCAGCTTCGCCAACGGCAAGCCGCACGGCGTCGGCGTCTACCGCTTCGCGAGCGGCGACCGCTACGAGGGCGAGATGGACCAGGGACGCCTGCAGGGCAAGGGGCGCTACCTCGCCAAGAGCGGCGACCGCATCGAGGCGCCCTTCGTCGACGGCAAGGCGCAGGGCATCGGGGTCTACACGTTTTCCAACGGCGACCGCTATGAGGGCGAGATCATCGGCGGCGCCCTGTCCGGCCAGGGCGTATACCTCTACAAGTCCGGCCTCAAGTACGAGGGCGAGATCCGCAATGGCCTTCCCCAGGGCAAGGGCGTCTTCTGGTTCCAGGACGGCTCGCGCTTCGAGGGCGTGTTCGAGGGCGGCCTCGCCCGGGCCAAGGGCGAGATCGTGCGCCCGGACGGCGCCCGCAGCCCCGCCGAGATCGTCGACGGCAACGCCAAGATCCTCAATTGACGGGGCTTTCCGGTATAATTGCGGGTCCGAATTGGAGGTTTGAGATGGCCGAACGCAAACGCACCCGCCGCAACACGCTAGAGCGCCGCTGCCTGTCCAAGGTTTACAAGCGCCTCTTCCACGGCGCCCCGAAAGGCATCTTCAAGATGCTCGAGGCGATCAAGAAGAATTGAGCCCCGGGTAGGGCAGAAAGCAAAAAAGCCGCGCAAGCGGCTTTTTTGTTGGGCGTAGGCGTTGCGCCGGCGGATCAGGCCAGCGCGCGATCCACGACCTCCGCCACGTTGCCGGAGAGGCCCTTCGCTTCGCGAATCGTCTCGAGCGCGGCGCGCGCGTGTGCTTGGCGCTCCGTGTCGTACTTCTTCCAGCGATCGAAGGCGCGCGCGAGCCTCGAGGCCACCTGCGGGTTCAGCTTGTCGAGCTCGATCACCTGCTCGGCCACCCAGCGGTAGCCGCTGCCGTCGGCGGCGTGGAAGTGGCCGGGGTTCTCCATTGCGAACGCATGCAGGAGCGCGCGCGCGCGGTTCGGGTTCTTCAGGTCGAAGGACGGGTGCGACAGGAGCGCCTTCACGCGGTCGAGCGTGCCCGGCATCCAGGACGTGGCCTGGACGCGGAACCACTTGTCGATCACCAGGGCTTCGTCCTTCCACTTCTCGTAGAACATCGACAGCGCGCGCTCGCGTTCGGCGCCGCCGCTGTTGGCGAGGCACGTGAGCGCGGCCATGGCGTCGGTCATGTTCTCGGCGCGGCGATACTCCAGGAACGCGAGGGCGCGCGAGGTGGCGTCGTCGATCGTGCTCACGTACGCGAGCGCGGCGTTGCGTAGCGCGCGGCGACCCGCGGCGGCGGCGTCCGGCGAGTACGGGCCGGGCACGGAGAAGTGGCGGAAGGCGCCCTCGAAGCGGGTGCGGTACCGGGTCGCGATCTCGCGCATGAACTGCAGCCGCGCGGTGCGGATGGCATCGGGATCGGCGACATCCATGCATTCGGCGAGGTAGCCCTCGGCCGGGAGCTGCAGGCACTCCGCGGCGAACGCGGGGTCGCGCGAGCCGTCGGTGAGCAGCCGCCCGATCGCCTCGGTGAGCTCCGCCGGGATCTCCATCGCGAGGCCCTTGCGGATGCGCTCGACGCCGGCGAGCAGCACGCGCGTCATCAGCGCCTGCCCGGCTTCCCATCGGTTGAACGGGTCCGAGTCGTACGCCATGAGGTGCGTGAGCTCGGATTCGCTGTAGTCGTAGCGCACGTGCACCGGCGCCGAGAAGACGCGCAGCAGCGACGGCACCGGTTGCTCGGAGACGTTGGTGAAGACGAAGGACTGCTCGGCCGCCGTGAGCGCAAGGACCGCGTTGGTGTTGCCGGTGCGCCCGGCGCCGAACACCGATTGCGCGTCGATCGTGAGCGGCATGTCGTGGCCGTCGAGGTCCACGAGCCCGACCGCAAGCGGGATCACGAAGGGCTCCTTCCGCTCCTGTCCCGCAGTGGGCGGGCACGACTGCTTCGCGTGCAGGGTGTAGGTCTTCTTGCGCGCGTCGTACTCGCCCCGGCACTCGACCACCGGCGTGCCCGCCTGCGAATACCAGCGCGCGAACTGGTCGAGGTTCACGCCGTTCGAATCCGCCATCGCGGCGCGGAAGTCGTCGCACGTCACCGCCTGCCCGTCGTGGCGCTGGAAGTAGAGGTCCATGCCCTTGCGGAAGCCGTCGCGGCCCAGGATCGTCGCGTACATGCGCACGACCTCGGCGCCCTTTTCGTAGACGGTGGCGGTGTAGAAGTTGTTGATCTCGGCGTAGGAGTCGGGACGCACCGGGTGCGCCATGGGCCCCGCGTCCTCGGGGAACTGGCGCTCGCGCAGCATCCGCACTTCCTGGATGCGGCCCACGGGGCGCGAGTATTCGTCGGCGCCGTACTCCTGGTCGCGGTAGACCGTGAGGCCTTCCTTGAGCGAGAGCTGGAACCAGTCGCGGCAGGTCACGCGGTTGCCGGTCCAGTTGTGGAAGTACTCGTGCGCGATCACGCGGTCGACGCCGTAGTAGTCGTAATCGGTCGCGGTGTCGGCGCGCGCGAGGATGTACTTCGTGTTGAAGATGTTGAGGCCCTTGTTCTCCATCGCGCCGGCGTTGAAGTCCGAGACCGCGACGATCATGAAGCGGTCGAGGTCGAGCTCGAGTCCGAAGACCTCCTCGTCCCAGCGCATCGACTTCTTGAGGGCCTGCATCGAGAAGCCCGCCTGGTCGAGCTTGCCCGGCTCCACGTAGATCTGCAGCAGCGCCTTCTTGCCCGAGCGGGTGGTGAAGTGGTCCTCGATCACGTCGAGCTGGGCGGCGACCATGGCGAAGAGGTACGAGGGCTTCGGGAACGGATCCTCCCAGCGCGCCCAATGCACGCCCGCGCCGCGCTTGAGGTCGGCCGCCACCTTCTCGACGAACCAGCCCGCCGGCTCGCCATCGCCCTGCGCGACCAGGTTGCCGTTGGCGAGCAGCCGCGGGAAGCGGCCCTTGTCGGCGCACAGCGTGACGGAGTACTTCGCCATCACGTCGGGGCGGTCGATGAAGTAGGTGATGTGGCGGAAGCCCTCGGCCTCGCACTGCGTGACCAGGCCGGCCTTGGTGGCGTAGAGCCCCTCGAGCTTCGTGTTCTTCCACGGGTCGAAGCGCACCACGGTCTCGAGCGTGAACGACTCGGGCACCTGCGCGATCGTGAGGTGCGATTCGTCGGCGCGATACTCCGATGCCGCGAGCGCCCGGCCGTCGATCGCGACCGACGCGAGCTCCAGGTCCTTGCCGTCGAGCACCAGCGGCCCCGCGCCCGTGCCGCGCGCCGGGTTGCGCGCGAGCTTGAGCGTCGCGTGGACCGTCGCGAGCGAGTCGCGGATGTCGACGTCGAGGTCGACGGTGGAGATCAGGAACGCCGGCGGCGTGTAGTCCTTCAGGTGGATCGTCTGGGGCGTCGCGTCGCGCATGTCGATGAGGTCTTGTTAGGCGGCCTTCTTGCGGAAGAGCGCGGGGATGGCCTGGGCCGGGCGCTTGCCGCGCGCCTGGGTCGCGTCGCGCTGCTCGGATTCGGCGGGGGCGGCGCTCGGCGAAGGCTCGTAGGGCTTGCTGAAATCCATCCCGCCGGAGTTGCCCGAGCTGCGCGGCGGCGGCGAGGTCGCGAAGCGCGGCTCGCGCTCCTCGCGGCGCTCGCGGCGCGAGCGGCGCCCGCCACCCTCGCCGCGCGGCTCCTGCGCGGCCTTCGGCGCCTGCGGCTTCTTCTCGCCGCGGTGGCGCGGCTCGCCCTGCGGCTTCTCGCGCGCGGGTTCGGCACGCGATTCGGCGCGCGGCGCGCCCGAATCGAAGCCCTCGAACCTGCGGACCTCGATCTTCTTGTTGATCAGCCGCTCGATGGCGCCCAGCAGCGGGCGGTCCTCGCCGCAGACGAGCGACAACGCCTCGCCGGTGGCGCCCGCGCGGCCGGTGCGGCCGATGCGGTGGACGTAATCCTCCGGGACGTGCGGCAGGTCGTAGTTCACGACGTGCGGGAGGTCCTCGATGTCGAGGCCGCGCGCGGCGATGTCGGTCGCCACCAGCACCTTGACCTTGCCCACCTTGAAGTCCTCGAGGGCGCGGATGCGCGCGTTCTGGCTCTTGTTGCCGTGGATGGCGTCGGCGTTGATCTTGTCCTTCTGCAGCTGCGAGGCGAGGCGGTTGGCGCCGTGCTTGGTCTTGGTGAACACCAGCACCTGCTCCCAGTCGTTCTTGCGCACCAGCTGCGCGAGCAGCTCGCGCTTGCGGTTCGCCTCGACGTGGTAGACGTACTGCGTGACCGCCTCCGCCGGCGTGTTGCGGCGCGCGACCTCCACCGTGGCGGGGTCCTTGAGGAACTGCGCCGAGAGCTTGCGGATCTCGTCGGAGAACGTCGCCGAGAAGAGCAGCGTCTGCCGCGTCGGCGGGATGAGCGCGATGATGCGCTTGATGTCGGGGATGAACCCCATGTCGAGCATGCGGTCGGCCTCGTCGAGGACCAGGATCTGCACCTTGCCGAGGTTCACGGCCTTCTGGCCGATCAGGTCGAGCAGGCGCCCCGGCGTGGCGACCAGGATCTCGACGCCGCGCTTCATCTCCTCGATCTGCGGGTTGATGTTCACGCCGCCGTAGACGCAGAACGAGCGCAGCGGCACGTGCTTGCCGTAGGCCTTGACGCTCTCGTGCACCTGGATCGCGAGCTCGCGCGTGGGCGTGAGGATGAGGCAGCGCACCGGGTGCAGCGCCGGCGAGAAGCTCTTGGTCGCCAGCGGCGCCAGGCGCTGCAGCAGGGGCAGCGTGAAGCCGGCGGTCTTGCCGGTGCCGGTCTGGGCGGCTCCCAGCAGGTCGCGTCCCGAGAGGACGAGGGGGATGGCTTGGGCCTGGATGGGGGTGGTCTCGGTATAGCCTTGCTCCGCGACGGCGCGAAGCAGCTCGGGGATGAGCCCGAGGCTTTCGAAGGACGTGCTGATGACAGTCTCCTGATAAATCGGCCCGCGAAGGACTTCCTTCGACACCGGTTCAGGCAGACGAATGATTGCTGCTGGGGAATTCGGGCGGGATTTCGTCCCGGCGACTCACGTCGCGGACCGCGAATCGGCGGAGGCGTTAACCGGATGAGACGCCTCGATCGCCTGAATCCCCATTATACCCCGAGAAGCCCCTGATTCCCATTGATTTTTAGGGGCTTTCTGAGCCGTGCTGCGGAAGCGTATATTGGCTCGGCTGCCCGCCAGAGGCAGGTCCCGAATCAATCCGAGGAGACCCCCATGAAGCGTACGTCGTTGCTGGCGCTCGCCGCCGCGCTCTTCGCGGCCCCAGCCATCGCGCAGGAACCCATCAAGATCGGCATCAGCATCGCCCAGTCGCCGCCCGGATCGGTGGTCCAGGGGGTCCAGGTGAAGGACGGCGTCGAGATCATGCGCGACATGATCAACGCCAAGGGCGGCGTGCTCGGCCGCAAGATCCAGCTGGTGTACGAGGACAACCAGGGCGTGCCCGAGAAGGGGCGCGCGGCCGCCGAGAAGCTCATCGCGAGCGACAAGGTCGTCGCCATCACCGGCGGCCACCAGAGCTCGGTGTGCCTCGCGGAGATCGAGGTCGCTCACCGCTACAACGTTCCCTACGTGAACACCAACTGCTGGTCCGACGACATCCGCAAGAAGGGCTACGAGGAGGTCTTCAACCCGTCGAACTACAACTCGCGCGTCGCGCAGGCGATGGCGGAGACCATCGCCGCGATGGGCGTGAAGAGCGTGGTGGCGTTCTGCGAGAACACCGACTACGGCATCGGCCAGGCGAAGGCGCTCGGCGACCAGCTGAAGACCAAGGCGCCGAGCGTGCAGTACAAGTACGAGACGCTCGACCGCGCGGCCAAGGACTTCACGCCCGCGGTGCTGGCGCTGCGGGCGAACCCGCCCGAGATGATCGCCACGATGATGCTGCCGCCCGCGGCGTACATCCTCATGAACCAGCTCTACGAGCAGGGCGTGGCACCGAGCGCGAAGACCTGGTTCTACGACGGCGCCGGCATCGCCGACTACCCGGACTTCTGGCAGAACGTGAAGGATGCCGGCAAGTACATGCTGAACTTCGGCCTCTACCACCCGCAGATGAACATCCCGCCGATCGGCAAGGAGATGGCGGCCGAGTACACCAAGCGCACGAAGAACGAGCCCAACCGGCTGGTCTTCCAGGCCGCGGACTCGCTGCTGCT
>Ga0068858_100006068_pt1 | contig 11784 bp, 10 predicted proteins | sample KBSSwiS12_FD_66589 | JGI IMG/M metagenome (GOLD analysis project Ga0068858, IMG submission 66589) | Switchgrass rhizosphere microbial communities from Kellogg Biological Station, Michigan, USA - KBS Switchgrass S1-2 | ecosystem: Host-associated > Plants > Roots > Rhizosphere > Soil ... | reverse complement strand
CTCGGGTTCCCGAAGAACACAGCTTTCGGACCCACGACGGCGTCCGGCTGTTCTATCGCCGCTGGCCGGGGACCGGAGACCGCGTCGTCCTACTGCTTCACCGAGGACACGAGCACTCGGGGCGCTTGGCGCATGTGGTGGATGAATTGGATCTTCCCGAAGTCTCGTTCTTCGCGTGGGATGCGCGCGCTCACGGCCGTTCCGAAGGCGAGCAGGGCGCGACGACCACAATGGCGACATTCGCGCAGGACCTCGACGAATTCGTTCGCCACATTCGGGCTGAGTTCGGGATCGCCGAGGAGAACATTTCCGTGGTTGCCCAGAGCGTCGGCGCCGTGATCGCGGCCGCCTGGGTTCACGATTACGCGCCTTCGATTTCCTGTTTGGTGCTGGCGGCTCCGGCATTCAAGGTGAAACTGTACATCCCGTTCGCGCGGGTGGGTCTCGGCATCTGGCACAAACTGGCGGGGGATTTTTTCGTGAAGTCCTACGTGAAGGGCCGCGCTCTCACCCACGATGCGGAGCGGGCGGCGTCCTATCACGCCGACCCATTGATCAAGCTGCAGATTTCCGCGCGTGTGCTGCTCGATCTCTACAGCATCTCCGAGCGGCTGGTGTCGGATGCGGGCGCGATTCGTGTGCCCACTCAGGTGCTGTTGTCCGGTTCCGATTGGGTGATCCACAACCAACCGCCGCGCCGTTTCTTCGATCGGCTGAGCGCAAACGAGAAAGAGATCCACACTTTTGACGGCTTCTTCCACGACACGCTCGGCGAGAAGGATCGGCATCTTCCGATCGCCAAAATGCGGGAGTTTTTGGATGGGCAGTTCACCGCGCGCGCGAGCTTGGCCAGCGCGGATCGCGCCGGGTTCACCAAGAGCGAGTACGACCAATTGAAGCAGCCGGTATCTGTTTGGTCTCCCAAAGGGATGTCGTTCGCGCTGACTAGACTTTTTATGCGGACCATCGGGCGGCTTTCGGACGGAATCCGAATTGGCGGCGATACCGGTTTCGATTCCGGCAGTTCGCTCGACTGCGTGTACCGCAATCGTGCGTCCGGCATCACGCCGCTAGGGACGCTGATTGACTACTTTTATCTCAATTCGCCGGGCTGGCGCGGAATCCGGGTGCGGAAGCAGTTGATCGAGGAACTGATTGGGCGCGCGGCTACGAGTGTGCGCGAAGCTGGACGCCCGGTGCGCATCGTCGATGTCGCCGCGGGACACGGACGCTACGTACTGGAGGCAATCGCCAAATTGGATGCCCCACCCGACGACGTCTTGCTGCGCGACTTCGATTCGCAGAATGTCGAGGCCGGCCGGCGGCTGATCGCCGAAAAGAAACTGCCCGCGCGGTTTGAGCAGGGCGACGCGTTCGATCGCGCTTCGCTGTCGAGCCTTCAGCCGAAGCCGACCATAAGCATCGTCTCCGGATTGTTCGAGCTTTTCCCTGAAAACGATCCGCTGCGCGAAACTCTCGGCGGGCTGGCCGATGCGATCGAGCATGGCGGATACCTGATCTACACGGGCCAACCTTGGCATCCGCAGCTCGAGTTCATCGCCCGCACGCTTTCGAGCCATCGCGGAGGCGCGGCGTGGATCATGCGCCGCAGAACTCAGGAAGAGCTGGACGAGCTGGTGCGCCGCGCGGGCTTCCTTAAAGTGGAGCAGCGCATCGATCCCGAAGGGTTGTTCACCGTCAGTTTGGCGAAGCGTATCGGATGAAGCAGCGGCCGTTGCGCCGGGCGCTCGCCTGGCTCGCTTTCCTGGTACTGTTTTTCTTCGGCACCTACAATTTCGCCAATTTCGTGGCGAGCCAGCGGGCGAAGGTCCCGGTGCTGATGTTCGCGTGGGAGCGGCACATTCCGTTTCTGGCGTGGACCATCCTGCCGTACTGGTCTACGGACCTGTTGTACGCACTGTCGCTCTTGCTGTGCCTGACGCGCCAGGAACTCGATCTGCACGGAAAACGTCTCGTTGCGATTCAGGTTTTTTCGGTTGCGTGTTTCCTCGCGTTCCCGCTGAGTTGTTCTTTTGAACGTCCCGCCATTAGTGGATGGGAAAGCGATCTGTTTAGCGCGCTGCTGACCTTCGACCGGCCGTTCAATCAAGCGCCCTCCCTTCATATCGGCCTCGCGGTGGTTTTGTGGGCTCGCTATCGCCGGCATACCTCCGGTGCGTTACGGATCGCGCTCGCCGCGTGGTTCCTGTTGATCGGCGTCTCGGCACTGACCACGTATCAGCATCATTTCATCGATGTGCCGACGGGACTGTGGGCGGGACTGCTAGTGATCGCGGCGTTGCCGGAGCGACGCATGGCTGAGCCGCAGGTCCGTTTGACGCTGCTGTATCTCGCGGGCGCCATCGTCTGCACGGCCGCGGCGTTCGTGCTGCGGGGATACGGCTGGCTGCTGCTATGGCCGGGCTTCGCGCTGTCGATGGTCGCGGCGGCGTATTGGACCGGCGATCCGGTTTGGCTCGCGAACAAGATCGTTATCTTGCCCTATTCCGTCGCCGCGTGGATCAACTCGCGTCTATGGACGCGCGGCGAGGCAGCGAAGAATCACTTGGTCGATGGCGTGTGGATCGGCCGCGCGCCTTCTAAGAGCGATCGCGACGGGATGAACTCGGTAGTCGCTCTCTGTGCGGAATTGCCGATCCGGAGCGATGTCCCGATGCTGGATCTGATTCCGCCCACTCATGAACAACTGGATGCGGCCGTTCTGGCGATCGATCAACTCGCTGGCCGAAGACCTACGCTGATCTGTTGCGCGCTCGGATACTCGCGAAGCGCCATCGCGTCGGCAGCCTGGTTGATCGCCGCTGGGCACGCAGTCACTGCCGAGGACGCGTTCGCGCAAGTGGCGCGCGCCCGGCCTCAAGTGGTGATCGGGCGGGAACACAAGTTGCGTCTGCAACAATGGGTCGATCGGCGCAATGGAATCGCACGATAGTCAGGCCACGGCGGCAGTGCTGCGTTCTGGCGCCAGCGCGGCACTTGCGGGACACGGAGCCGCAGTCCTCGCCTTGCTTCCCCTATCGAAGGGCGGCCCACCCGCTTGGATTGCGTTTTCGTCGCTGCTGGTGTGGAGCGCGACCGTGTACCTCGCCATCCGCGTGCGTATGGACGCGCTGTTTTTCGAGCTCTTTGCGCAGCATCCGCTCGAACAACTCGATCGTTTCCTCGAAGCGGCTGGGTTTAGGAAGAAGATCGGCCCGCGTACCATGCAAGACCGTCAGCGCGGCGCTCTGCGGCTCTGGCGCGCGCTGATACTTGCGGTCGCGATTCAAATCGCGCTGGCGTTGCTGGCTATCCTGTACTGGCTGGCATGATCGCAGGACTTATCGAAGAGATGCTGATCCGAGCGGCTCGTCTATTGGCGGGATCGCAGGCGCGATGGGAGGGCTGCGGGCCTGCTCCCGATCAGCGTATCTACGTCGCGAACCATTCGAGCCATCTCGATTTCGTGCTCCTTTCCTCCGCCCTGCCAGGTCCCCTGCGAGGAAGAACGCGTCCCGTTGCCGCCGCCGAATACTGGACCTCCGGGCCGTTACGCCGCTACTTGATCCAGGATGTGTTTCGCTGCGTGCTGTTGGGACGCCAGCGCTTCCAGTTGAATCCACTGGATCCGGTGGCGAGCGCGCTACGTCAGGGCGATTCGCTCATCTTCTTTCCGGAAGGTACCCGTGGACCGGGCGACAAACTACAGCCCCTGAAGGCCGGGATCTTCCACCTTGCGCGCTGGTTTCCTGAGGTCGATATCGTCCCGGTGTGGATCGATAATTCTTATCGAATACTTCCCAAGGGTTTTGCGATTCCGGTACCGTTGCTATCGTCGATGACTTTCGGCGTTCCGCTGCGCTGGAAGGAAGGACAGGAACAGGAAGAGTTTCTGGCCGAGGTGCGGGCAGGACTCGAAGCGCTCCGTCCGCGCTAGCCGATAATGAACGGAAATGCCCGAAATCTATTGGATTCTCGGAACCCTGTTGGCGGTGGCGTCTGTCGCTAGCCTGATCGGGTACGTTCTCCAGCGGCGGCAGCCCGGCAGCGCCGCGCTCCAAAACCTGAATGCGCGGATACGCTCGTGGTGGGTGATGATCCTGGTGGGCGGCGGAGCATTACTCGCCGGACCAACGGCTGTGATTCTATTGTTCGCGTTCCTTTCGTTCCTCGCACTGCGCGAGTTCATGACGCAAGCTCCGGGCCGCCGCGCGGATCATTCGGCTTTGTTCGCCTGCTTCTTCATCGCGCTTCCGGTGCAATATGTATTGATCGGAATCAATTGGTACGGACTCTTCTCGATCTGGATTCCGGTTTACGCGTTTCTGGCGCTCCCCGTGCTGGCCGCAGTGTTCACCGACACCGAGCGATTCCTCGATCGCACAGCTGCCGCACATTGGGGCCTGATGGTGTGCGTCTATTGCATCTCGCACATCCCGGCGCTGCTGACGCTGCGGATTCCCGGGTATGCCGGCCGCACTCCGCTGCTGATCGTATTCGTGGTGCTGATCGCACAGGTCAGCGACATCATGCAGTATGTGTGGGGAAAGTTGCTGGGCCGTCATCCGGTCGCGCCTGCGCTATCGCCCTCGAAGACGGTCGAGGGACTAGTCGGAGGCGTCCTGAGCGCTACCTTGTTGGGAACTCTGTTGTGGCGAATCACGCCCTTCACCCCTTGGCTGGCGGCGGGGATCTCATTCCTGATCGCGATTCTGGGATTTCTAGGCGGCCTGGTGATGTCGGCGATCAAGCGCGACCGAGGGATCAAAGACTGGAGCCACCTGATCGAAGGTCACGGCGGAATGCTCGACCGCCTGGACTCGCTGTGCTTCTCTGCGCCGGTTTTCTTCCATCTTACGCGTTACTTCTATAGCGAGACCTGAAAATTCGGTCGTATCGGACTTTCAGGTAACATGAGAATTCCCAATGCCTCCGGCGGCTCGAATTACCGACATGCACACGTGCCCGATGGCCACACCGGGTGTGCCTCCCGTTCCCCACGTGGGTGGGCCGATCCTCCCGCCCGGATGCCCCACCGTGCTCATTGGATTCCTGCCATCGGCGCGTGTCGGCGACATGGCCGTGTGCGTGGGCCCGCCCGATTCGATCGCAATGGGCTCCCCTACCGTGCTCATTGGCAACATGATGGCCGCACGCATCGGAGATCCGACCGTACATGGCGGCGTAATCGTCATGGGAGAACCCACCGTGATGATCGGGATCCCCGGTATGGGATCGGTGTGCTTCGTTGCAGCAGGCCAACCCGGCATGGGAGCTTCGGGAACGCCGTTATCGGAGGTGGTCCAGGCAGCCGGCGATTCGCCGATCGGGGATGCTCTTGCGAGTGTGGTCGCGGCAGGACAGGCAGCCGTGGAGGCCGCCGTCAGCGCGCTCACGTCGGCCGCCGAAGCGGCACGAGCGATCATCGCAGTGGGGCCGGGCTGTGGTCCGCTGTGCAACGCAGCCGGGGCCCCGAAAGCGCCCCGTCCGGAAGGCCAACCGGCACTGGTCAACCCCGGCGATAACCCTCCCTACGAACCGGATCGGTGGAATGCGCCACCCGTGAAACGGTCGACCAACTGTTACGCATATGCGGCTAATGACCCCGATGGACATCCCCCCGGAAAGCCCCAGCCCGGGCAGCATTCCGGCCAACGACTGACCGCTGTCGATTGCCCCACCGTGAGCGCAGCGGCTACCGCGGACGGGATGATCCCAGCACCCAGGCCGCCGGTGAATCAAGCGGGCTATTACCTGGTCGCGCTGGTTTCCGCGCCGGGGCAAGACTACCACTGGTATCGCCAGGGCAACGATGGTTTGTGGAGCCAGAAGCATGGAAACGGTTCGGCAACTAATCTGGACGAAGCGGGGAACGTGATCACCAGTCCGGAAACATGCAACCGCGACGGATCCGCTAAGGGTATGCCGAACTATACCGACTTCTGCGGCTATTTCTATGTGCCGGCCGGTGGCATCCGAACGGGTCCGCCATAGCGGAGAGAGCGGGAATCATGACTCTTGGAGAACATTGGGTGGATCACTATCTGGGCGGCATGATGTTGCTGCATCTGCTGCTGGGCAAAGAATCCTTTATTACGCCTAGAAGCACGCCGACACCGGAAACACTAATCCAGGTTCTGGATGAGGTGGCGCGGGGCAGCTATGTGCCGGAGCGCTACTTCGCGGCGGGGGTGGCCCCGAAGATCAACCTCGTCTTTCAGCAACCTGATCTGGTCCAAGGACAGCAGTATTCCCTGATTGGCCTCAACGCGGTTACCGCTCGCAACCAGTTGGTCAGCGTGACTTCGGGGGGCGTTGCCTACGAAGACCCGATGTGGGCGATCCTCGCGGCGTACGGAGTTTCGCCGTACAACCAAGGCGCGAAGGGCGCCATACCGAAGAGCGATACTTCGGCGGCGCTGTGGACCAAATTTCCGGAAATCGCGCGTTCTATTAAGGAGGGCACTTATCGGTCCGGCGACTATTTCGCGCCGGTAGATGGATTCCTGTCGGCGGATGAGAAGCCGCATTTCGAACTCGTTCCGGCGGACGCGGCGGCGATCAATGCGCTGCGTACCAGCGGGGTCCGCGTCCTGGGGAGTCCGGTACGTTATTTCGAGTTGTACACCAAGCCATGATTACTTTTCGTCGTGAACATATCGCAGCCTTCGGAGCGATGAGCCGCCAGGAGTTTGAGAATCGCGCGGTCGCGCATTTGCGCGAAGGATTCCCGGAGAAGTACGGCAAGAAGCCCGACGAAGAGGTTCGGAAGTTCGTGCAGCAGGGAATCCGATCGGCCGCGCAGTATAAGGTTACCGGTGAGAACGACGTGCTGCGCTACCTGACCAACATGGTGATTTACGGCGCGGAGTATGACACGAATCCGAACACAAATTGGGCGGGCCAGGTTTTGCGAACCCGCCGGCTTACAGGCACCGAAAAGATGGATGCGATCGACGAGTTGGCCCCGAAGGTGAGCGTAAAGTGAGTCAGAACAACATCGGCGGCAGTGTGGGATCGTGTCCGGCTTCCGAGCCCGAGCCGCAGTTCATGGACCCGGCCCCCGAGGATCCAACCCATCGCATCGAGTTTCATTTCAAACTCGAATCCGGCCAGACCATAGAGGATGCGGCGGGGTTTGAGCTGATCCATCCCAGCGGCAAGAAGGAAAAGGGCAAGCTGGCCAGTGGAGCCTTCGAGCGTAGCGGCGTTCCAGAAGGCCTCTACCAGATGAAGTTCTCCTATATCGAGAACTGCTCCTGGAGCACTAATTCCGGCATCGGCGAGCCGTCGGTTCGAATGGAAGTCTACACGGGAGGCTTTCCGGATGGGACCGCTGTGACGTTCAAGGTCTACACACGTTTCCATTCGCGAAAGGAGCAGCCCCGCGCCAAGGTCCAGGCTTCTTTGAAGCATCATTACGCCTGCGGAACGTTCCACTATCGCCAGGAAGTGGGCGAACGGGCTGGAGGAGAGTTTGTATTCATTGTGGAAGTCGGCGGTAAGGAAGCCTATTCGGATCCACTCGTGATTGAGCCGTACTCTCTTGAATTGCTGGGCGGGGTCCAACAGCAGTTGAAGCGACTCGGCTACGATCCCGGACCCGTCGACGGGATTTTCGGCCCCAAGACCGAAGCAGCGGTAAAGAAATTTCAAAGGGACTCGCAGGTCCTGGACATGGACGGGATTCCGGGATTTTTCACCAAGCGCGAGCTGTCTCAGAGCTGATCGATGGCGATCAACGTCACGGATATCAGACATCTCGAACGCTTCAAAGTCCTGGCGACCGCGCGGTGGGCTTATGTGAATGTTCTTCCGTCAAACGATCCTAACGCCAAGCCTTTTACGCCCCTCGGAACCGACTCGCGGCCGGTCATGTACATGCCGGTGAAGCGACGCAGCGGATCGGATACGTTTCCCAAACTTCGCATCGAGATACAACTGCTGGAAGAGTTCAAAAAGAGCTTGAACTTCAAAGTTCCCTCTCTGGCCGGCGCGGAAGTCAAAATCGAAATCTCCAACAACTGGAGTCCGTTCGGCTTCAGTTCGCGGCTGGAATTCCCCAGCGGGAAGCTCACCGCCGATCTCGGATGCGATGTCGAGGTGGATGCGGATACGGTCAAGAAGTTCCTGGATCCGTCGGGACCTATGCGGGCGCGGCTCAACGAAAACCTGTTGTCATTCGTGATCGAGATTCCGGCGATCCAAATTGACGGCAAAGCCATGCAGGGACTGGCCCAAAACTACGTTTTCTTGTACCGGAAGAAGTCCATCGTATTTCTTCCCGGCGTCTTCGGCAGCCAGTTCGAAGTCAGCAACGGGGCTGGGAAAGTCGACGCTTTCCCGAACCTTATCGGCACCGGCATGATGGGGGTCGGCATTCTGGAGTGCGACCAGAATGGCGAGCCGCTGCTGGAAGCGTTCGGTGGAAAACCTAAGCTGCTGCGCATGTTCGGGAGTGTCTACGATACTTTTACAAAACTGCACGACGCGCGCGTGCGGCGCATGCCCAGCGTTCCTTCGGATTTCCTGCCCTACGATTTGCGTCTGTTCGCTTACGACTGGCGCGGGGACCTCACACAGCAAGTGAAGAAGATGATGACGCGGCTGGAGGAGTTGCGCAAGAGCCTGCAAGAGCAGCCCGATACCGACGATCAGGTAGCCGTGGCAGGCCATTCCACCGGCGGGGTGCTCATCCGGCGGATGCTCGGCGAATCCGGCGCTGCCGCGATGATCAGCCACGCGTTCTTTCTGAATGTTCCATTTCGCGGCGCGCCTAAAGCATTGAGCGTTTTTCTCACCGGATGCGATCCGCCGGGCGGGAAGGCCATGCTGAACCCAATCGTCGGCGCGAACACACTGCGAAACATCGCCTGTTGCGCTCCCATCGTTTACCACCTGGCACCGTCGTCTAAATATCCGAACCCCGTCTCGGATGTGCAGGGCTCCCCTCCCCCGGGCGGGCGCGAGGGGGAAAAGAAGGGTCTGATCCAGGCCGCTCTGGATCGCGGAATGTACTTCATGCGTTACGCTCCGGTGTCGGCTCCGGCAAGTACGGCGGATCGGGTCACGTTGGCGGCGGGAGCGGACAAGTGGGGCTCGTTTATCGACGACGCCTCCATTCACGAGAGCGGGCGCGCCGCCTATCAGCGTATGGGCCCCGGTCCCGCCTCGCGAAAATTCTCCGATTGGCAGAGCAATGAGGTCACGGATCGCGGACTGAGCGGTCAGCGCGCGCAGCGGTCGGCGGTTGGATGGAATGACGCGCTAGCGAGAAAAGCTGAGCAATTCCACATCGAAAGCGAAGCTGCCGCCGCTTCCGGAGCGTGGGCCGACAAGGCGTTCATCTTCTACTCCAAAGGGCATCCGACCACGACGTCGGTTTTTATCCAGGCGGAAGGAGAGACGGATTGTGGTGACAACATTGTGGCCCTGATCAAGCCTTCCAATACAACCAGCGACCTCTACGACGGCATCGCTCATCCGCCGGAGCCTTCCGACCGATCCGAGGAACGCCATTTCGAGCAGTGGATTTTCGAGGGCCCCAGCCACGTGGCAAAGCGTTTCTGGAAACTCGGGGCTAAGCGCGAGGACGGCGACGGTACGGTTCCGCTACGCAGTCTGCTGGGTTTCGGCGGTCCGGCGAAGATCTTCAATCCGCTGCCCGGCTCGCCCGAGCATGTTCCCGCTCCGAATAGCGATTGGTTGTGGGATCGGGTGCTCGAAGTGCTGCAAGGCGTAAACGTTCAGCAGCATCTCTCGAGCGGCGATCCGCGCGAGGGAAAAGAATAGCGCTGCTCAGCCGGGTTGCTTTAGCTGAACTTTCTCTTCGGCGACGCCGTTGGCGCCGGGGGAAAATCGTATCGCCGTCTTGGGATCTTCTCCCTCGACGATGAAGTGCGTTATTGGTCCGAACAACTCGCGGAGTTCGGCGCCGTTCGACACGCGCATAAAGGCGCGAAGCACACGCGGGTCATAGTAGCGGAAGTAGAGTTGATGTCCCGACGGAGTCTGAGTTAGCAACTGAGCGCGCAAGTGCTGCCGGGTCTTCTCGAAGCCGGCCGCGCTTTGGAGAAACACACCCCAAGCCTTGCCCCAGCCATCCGACATCAGGGTCTTGAGCAGTTGGGAATCCGGGGAAAGCGGCACCAGATAGGGCGCAACGCTGGCGAGATCCCGCGCTTCGGTTCCCACATAAAGCGATGCATAAGTTCCGCCGCTACTTTCGAGCAGCTTGGGGATGCTCTTCTCTTTCGCCGCATCCAGTAGCGCGTAAGTGGTGGATCCTTCTCGGAACAAGAACGCCGATACCGATACTTCGGCTAGTAGCATGCGACTTCCAGGATACCTGGACCAGCAGGATTTATGAAGTGTAGGCACGAACCGACGTGTTTTCTATAACCTAAAACATTCTGAGTCGACCGCCAGCGTCTTTTCATCACTTCTCCGGAAATTCAGACATCGGCTGCTCAGGATTCGGCGGCCCGGCCGAAGGAGGCCGACTTGAAGACGTCCCTGGCTGGCCCCCGTGTTTCAAAGGACACCTCCCTCGGTGCGATTCCGGCTGCGGAAGTTTGGGACCAGTTGAACCACATCATCGCCAGTCCTGTTTTCCGCCGCTCCACGCGTCTTCAGCGCTTTCTGCGCTTGGCAGTAGAACGCACTCTTGCCGGTGAAATCGACCAGATGAAGGAGTCTATCGTTGGTCGAGAAGTGTTCGATCGGGGAAGTAACTTCGACCCCAGTGTAGACTCCATCGTTCGGGTGGAGGCTCAACGGCTACGAAGAAAGCTTGGAGAATACTACCAAACTCACGGACGCGCGGATCCAATCCTGATTACCTTCCAGCCGGGTAGCTACGTACCGGCGTTTACACGAGTAGCTCATCCCGAGCCGGCCCGGGTAGCCGCAGGTGCGGAGCGCCTCGCGACTTTGGCCCGGCCGAATCCTCGCACGGTGGCGGTGCTTCCCTTTTCCAACCTCAGTCCCGAACCGGAGCAGGAGTATTTCTGCGATGGGATCACTGAGGACATCATCAACGCGATCTCCGCCATTCCAAAGTTACAAGTGATCGGCCGGACGAGCCTGTTCTCTATAAACCGGATGGAAGACCCGCACGAACTCGGCAAACGCTTGGGGGCGGGCACCGTTATCGAGGGGACGGTACGCAAAGCAGGGGAAACGCTCCGAGTTTCGGCCCGGATTATCGACTCCGGCACCCGGCGAGTGCGGTGGTCGCGAGTGTTCGACTGTAAGACGAGCGACGTATTCTCGATCGAAAACGAGATCGCTCGCTCCATAGCCCGCGCTCTACGCGCCGGCTGGCAACCGGAATGGATACATAAGGCTCCGAGCACGGAAGCGTATGTCCTCTACCTGAAAGGCAGGCAGGCCTGGAACCATATGAGCCGGCAGGGCTATCAATCCGCCATCGAGCAGTTCGGCCAGGCAATTTCTCTTTATCCCGATTTTGCAGCCCCGTATGCCGGGCTCGCGGATGTCTACACATGGCTCGCGCTGTGGGGGATGATGCGTCCTAGGGAGGCATTGCCCAGCGCCAAGCACGCGGCTTTGGAAGCCTTACGGTTGGATCCGGCATCGGCGCAGGCGCATTCGTCGCTGGCAGCGACAAAGTTCTTGTTCGATTGGGACTGGCAGGAGAGCCTGGTGCTCGCGAAAAGAGCGCTTGAACTGCAGCCCTGCTACTTGGATGGCCATCACATATATGGAACCTGCTTATTCTTCTTGGGACATTTCGAGGAGGCCCGATCCTACCTCGAACCG
>Ga0068858_100006063_pt1 | contig 11786 bp, 13 predicted proteins | sample KBSSwiS12_FD_66589 | JGI IMG/M metagenome (GOLD analysis project Ga0068858, IMG submission 66589) | Switchgrass rhizosphere microbial communities from Kellogg Biological Station, Michigan, USA - KBS Switchgrass S1-2 | ecosystem: Host-associated > Plants > Roots > Rhizosphere > Soil ... | reverse complement strand
CGCGACCATGGGTGATCTTCAGGACTTCTTTTTCCCAGTCGGGCGTGGTGCGGTAATTGATGATGTGATTTGCGCCCATGGCGCGGGCACGGTCGAGCTTGGCGTCGTTGCTGGAAATAATGATGATGTTCGCTCCCGCGATTTTACCGAATTGAAGGCCGAAGAGAGAGACGCCGCCGGTGCCCTGCAGGAGAAGAGTCTGTCCGCGCTGCAAGTTGCCGGAGACGAAGAGGCCGTTCCATGCGGTGACGGCGGCGCAGGGCAGCGCGGCGGTTTGCTCGAAGCTGAGGTGATCGGGAATCGGAAGAAGAGCATTGGCGCGGACGGTGACGAACTCGCGGAGCATGCCGTCAACATCACCCCCGAGGGCGCTGCTCGCTCCGGCAGCCGTGAGCTCGTCATCGAGCCAAGCAGGGAAGAAGGGAACGACGACACGGTCGCCGGGTTTCCAACCGGTGACCTCCGTGCCGACGGAAACGATCTCGCCCGCGCCGTCGGAGAGTGGGACGCGGGGGAGTTTCATGCGCGGGTTGTACTTGCCCTGGACAACGAGGAGATCTCGGAAATTGAGCGAGGCTGCACGGAGGCGTATGAGAACTTCGTCAGGCTGCGGCTCCGGCGTCGGGCGATCGGCGGGCTTGAGATTATTGAGGCCGAAGGCGTCGCGGATTTCGAAGAGTTTCATGGGAAACATTACGCACTTTTTGCGTTCAGCCAACAGGAGGAACGTGCTTTGGTGGTTTTGCTTTCGTGGCGGGCTTAGGATGAAAGCATTCACCCCGTTTCATCATCTCAAGAATCATCTTCATGCGTTGCTCGCGGGTTACCTCGATTTTCGCGGTTTCCAGGCGATAAACAATCGAATAAACATTGGTTTTGTTCAAAGTTTCAAAAAAAGCTTTCGCCTTCTTGTTCTTGGCCAGGCGCTCCAGAAAGTCCGCAGGGGGACGAGCTTCGCGCTGGGATGTGTAGGCAGTGTCCCATCTTCCATCGGCTTGGGCCGCCTCAATGACTTTTAGGCCGTGGGGAGTCATGGCCCCTGTCTTGATCAAACGCTCGACGTGCTGCGTGTTTCTCCTGGACCAGTTGCTTTTGGGGCGCCGCGGTGTGAACTTCTGAATCCACGACTGATCATCAAAAGGTTTGGCCTGGCCATCGATCCATCCGAAGCACAGGGCCTGGTCAAGTGCCTCGGCATAGGTCACCGTTTTTACTCCGGAATTTTTCCGAAAAAATCGCAGCCAGATTCCATTGGATGTCGCGTGATTCTTTTTCAGCCAACGCCGGAAATCGAGGGATGATTTGAAGGGCAAGGGCTTCGCGTTTGCGAGGGGCATGGAGTTATTACAGCGGTTAATGACTTTTGGGGCGCGTGATTTTTACGGAGACGTGGCGGGCATCGGGGAGGATAAACTTTTTGATTTCCAGGGTGACAGTCTTGATCGCGTTATTCTTGAGCAGCTCGAAGGCGAGTTCTTCCGCCAGGGTCTCGAGCAGCTTGCGGGAGTGTTCCGTGACGAAGAGTTTTACCTGCTGCGCGACGTCGTAATAATTGACCGTGCGCGTGATGCTATCGGTCGCGGCTGCATGCGAAAAAGAATCGACGCTGATTTCGATCGAGATGAGCAATTTTTGCGCTGTAGCGCGCTCCTCATCGGGAACGCCGATGTGCGCGGAAACTTCGAGATCAACGATGCGAATGAGATCGGACATGGTCGAGGAGGGTGCGGGTGGGGCCGTTGAGATCGAGTTTTGCCGCTTCGTCGAGCGAGAGCCAGCGGTAGTGTTCGGCTTCGTCGTTGAGCGTGACGGTGGTGCCGAGCGCCTTCGCCGTATAGTTGAGGAGGAGGAAGTGGGCCTTCTTGTAGAACTCGGGTGGCTCGATGCAGTCCTGCACGATCTCGAATTTGATGTCGGTGAGCTTGAGTCCGGTTTCCTCGATGATTTCGCGGCGGAGAGCTTCCTCCGAGGGCTCGTTGGTCTTGATCTTGCCGCCGGGGATGCCCCACTTGTTGCTCCATTTGTGGGTCTGAATCATGAGCACTTCGCCCTTGTCGTTGAAGATGAGCGCGCCGACGGTGGGGATGGGAGGATGTGTGGAAATGCCGCGATGGCGGTCAAGGAAATCGCGGACTTCCTTGAGATTGCGGAAGAGAAGATCGGGGCTGACGCTCTTGAGCTTTTCCAGCGAATCGTAACCGGTGAGGACTGCGCAGCTCATCACACCGGCGTGGCGCGCGGTCTCGATATCGTGCGTCATGTCGCCGATGAAAATGGTTTCGTCGGCGTTGAGATCGTGCTCGGCGAGGAGATTCAGGATGACGTGGCGTTTGTCGAGGGCGCCGACGTAGGCGTGCTTGAAATAATGTTTCCAGCCGAGGCGACCGCCCTGGGCGTCCCAGTGGTCGTTGTGAATGGAACTGAGGAGGAAGGTGGGGATTTTGCGCTCGCGCAGGTATTCGAGGAATTCGAGCGAATGAGGCAGCGGCGCGATGCCAGTCTGCAGCAAGTGGAAGGAGGATTTATAATGCACCTCGAGCTCGGCCAGGTCCGATTCGGGCAGGTACTCTTGGTAGAATTTGGGGAAGGGGAGGTAGAACTTCTCGCGGAATTCGTCGGCGGTGAAGGCGGGCTTGCCGTAGCGCACGAAGATTTCGTTGGTGGCCTTCAGGACGGGATTAAAATCGTCAACGAGGGTGCCCGACCAATCGAGGATGACGTTTTTGATTTCGGACATGGCGCGAGAAAGGAATTTTGGACGGGATTAACGGGATTAACAAGATTAACGCGTCCGTCATCCTGAGCTTGTCGAAGGATCAGCCTCCGAAGATTTTTGAAGCCAATGTCAAACTAGCTATTTGCGAAGCTCAATGGGAGCTGATCCTTCGACAAGCTCAGGATGACGGATTTTAAATGTTGCCTTAGTGGGAGTCTGGCGGTGGTGAGGGGAAGAGTTGGGGAACTACATCATTGGGACTGCGGAGTCCGTTTACGCTGGGGTTCATGGAATAATCGGCGCAACCCGCCAGGGTGAACACGAGGATGAGGAGCAGAACTTTGTTCATGGGTTAGGATCCGGCGATTCTTTCTTGCCTGAAGTGGTCTTTCAACGAGCTCAGGATAAGGGAGATTTCGATAGAGCTGACATTACTGTCTTCACGGCAGCGATCTGAGCTTCGATGCGGTGCTCGAGGGGGAACGGCTTGGGTGTCTCGGTGGTGTAGCTGATTTTGGTGTGATTGAGGCTGAGGTAAATGGCCTCGGGCCAATCGGGGCGATCTTCAATTTTGCCGTGGATGGCGAGGAGATCTTTGCGCGAGATGACGCCGCCCTTGGCAGGGACTTCCTCAATAACGGGGCGGAGATCAATGGGGACATGCTGGCCCATGGCCCCGATGATCTTTTGACCGAGCGAGGTATCCTCGTTGAGTTCGTAGAGGTAGGCGCCGATGCCTTCGAAGTCCTCGTGGAGCATCATGGCGGCATCGAATTGCCCCAGAGTTTTCAGTGCCTCAATGTGACTGGCGATTTCCTGCGACTTGGAGTTGCGGTAATCACGATTGAGGTCGATGCCGGCGGCGTTGCCGCGCAGGTTTTGGGCGAGACCGTCCGGGTTGAGAATCGGGAATATCGTGACGTTAAAGTCGGCAAAGAAATTGCGATCACGCAGCACCTTCAATATCGCCATCGGGCCGGAAATTTCATCGCCGTGAATCCCGGCGGAGAGATAGAGACTGGGTGCGACGGGGCCGAGGAGCGCGGTACGTTGCAGCCATGGGCGGGTGACATCTCCGCATTTCGAGAGATACTTAATTGTCCAACCGTTGGTCTTGGCGACTTCCTCGAGACGGGCGACGTAGGCCTTGGGTTTGAAAGAGGAGTTCATGTAGTTGGAGAAGGTCTAGGGAAAAGCGCTTCCTGTTCGCTTCGCGAACCCGGGGAATAAATAGCCCGGGCCACCCGGATAAGACAGCCGCCGATGAGGACATCGGCGGCTACCGCGGAAGAAGTCATTGATTTCCGATGCTGTGCGCGGCGCGGTACTCTTTGAAACGATTAATGAGACCATTGGTCGAGCTGTCGTGGGTAGTAACGACGCCGGGCTTCTCGAGTTCGGGCAGGATGGCCTTGGCGAGTTGCTTGCCGAGTTCGACGCCCCATTGGTCGAAAGAGTTGATGTTCCAGACGATGCCCTGGGTGAAGATCTTGTGCTCGTAAAACGCGATGAGCGTGCCGAGCGCCTTGGGCGTGAGCTTGGGGAAGAGGATCGAATTGGTCGGGCGGTTGCCGGTGAAGACCTTGTGCGGTATGAGTTTTTCGAGCGCATCGCCGGACATGCCGTCCTTCACGAGCTCCTTGCGGACCTCATCGGCGGTCTTGCCTTTCATTAGCGCTTCGGTCTGCGCGAAGAAGTTGGAGAGGAGGATGAGGTGATGTTCGCCGAGCGGATTCTGCGTCTCGATCGGCGCGATGAAATCGGCGGGGACGAGTTGGTTGCCCTGATGGATGAGTTGATAGAACGCGTGTTGGCCGTTGGTGCCGGGCTCGCCCCAGATGACGGGACCGCTGGAAGTCTCGAGCGGCTGGCCTTCGCGCGTGACGCCTTTGCCGTCACTCTCCATGTCGCTCTGCTGGAAGTAGGCGGGGAAGCGGTGCATGTATTGGTCGTAAGGGAGGATGGCGACCGTGCGCGCGCCGAAGAAATTGTTGTACCAGATGCCGATAAGGCCGAGCGTCATGGGCAGGTTTTTCTCCGGCGGGGTGTTGAGGAAGTGCTGGTCCATCTCATGCGCGCCCTCGAGCATCTTGACGAAGTTCTCATAACCAATGCTGAGCACGATGGGCAGGCCGATCGCGCTCCAGAGCGAGTAACGGCCACCAACCCAGTCCCAGAAGCCGAACATGTTGGCGGGATCGATGCCGAATTTCTTCACGTCCTTCTCGTTGGTCGAAAGCGCGACGAAATGCTTGGCGATGTGCGCCTCGTCCTTCGCGGTCTTGAGGAACCAGTCGCGCGCGGAGTGCGCGTTGGTCAGCGTCTCCTGCGTGGTGAAGGTCTTCGATGCGACGATGAAGAGGGTGGTTTCGGGTGAGAGGTCCTTGAGGATCTCGGCGATGTGGGTGCCATCAACATTGGAGACGAAATGAGCGCGGAGATTTTTCTGTGCGTAGGGCTTGAGCGCCTCCGTGACCATGACCGGCCCGAGATCGGAGCCGCCGATGCCGATATTGACGAAGTCGGTGATCGGCTTGCCGGTGTAGCCTTTCCATTCGCCGGATCGAATGGCCTTGGAAAATTTCTCCATGTGGGCGAGGACGGCGTTGACCTCGGGCATGACGTCCTTGCCATCCACGAGGATGGGCGTGTTGGAGCGGTTACGCAGCGCGATGTGGAGGACGGCGCGGTTCTCGGTGATGTTGATCTTCTCGCCGGAGAACATTTTCTTCGCCATGCCGTGCACGTCACGTTCCACGGCGAGTGCTCGAAGCAGCCCCAACGTTTCCTCCGTGATCCGGTTCTTGGAAAAATCGAAAAGAAGTTCGTCGAACTCGAGCGAGAATTTCTTGAAGCGCTCAGGGTCCTTGGCGAAGAGATCGCGCATCTGCACGTCCTTCTGTTTTTCGTAATGGCTAAGGAGGTTCTTCCAGGCGGGCGTGGCAATAAGCGAGCTCATGGTACCAGTCGTACCGCGAATCAGAGGAGGCGCAACTTCTTTTTCCGTCACCGCCCAAACGTTATACTAAACGGTAATCCTAGAGATCGATGCCTTTGACGCGAAACGATTCGGACGAGCTGACGAGAGCTTGCGCGCGATCCACATCGCGAATAAAGAGGACATTGCCGGGGCTGGGCTCCCGAGGCGTTAACAGACGGCGAAAAGGATCGTAATGATAGGCCGCAAAGCCGTGGCTTTTGAGAAGCGCAAGAGTGTCGTGCTCGGTATGGCCATAGTGGAGACCGGCATTAAGTTCCAGCAGGATGGAGTTGAGTGTCGGATTTTGCAAAAGAGAGGTCGCACCCTTTAAAACAGGATATTCGAATCCTTCCACATCTACCTTCATCAGACTGGGGCAAGAGTCGACAAAGACTTCATCAAGGGTGACCACCTTGACCTCCAGCCCTTCTTCCTTGTCAGTATCGCTGAGAACGTGGTTGCAGCAATTCTCTCTCGTCGAGAAGTGGATGATGCCGGGTTTGTCAGCAACGCCGGTGTTGCAGGCGGTGACCAGGGCATCAAGGTTGTTAAGCTGAAGATTCTTTTGAAGGCGGGCGAATGTGTCCGGTACCGGTTCAAAACTAACCGCACGGGCGCGTCGGACAGCGGACGCGAGAATCGTGTAGGAGCCGACGTTGGCGCCGACATCGGCAAAAAGTGTTTCCGGGCGCAGCACGTGAAGGAGGTAGGACATCTCCTCGAAGTCATGCAGTCCGCAATAGATGTTGAAGGTAAAGCCCGTCTCGCCACGCCTCACATTCATTTTCGCATCGTGGATCCACGGGTAGACGATCGGCCCGGAGGCAAGACGGGAGCGAACCTGCCAGCGTGCGAAGTCGGACATTGCAGCCGCAGTGCGATTCCGGTTTAGCGGATGTGCCTGAATATGGTGGAGTAAGGTGAAGAGGGTCATGTCGGTACTAACTTCTGATCCGGCAGTAGAAAATGCCGCGATCATTGTCGATCCAGATTTCGGGATCGTTGGGGCCACCCGGGCGGCAGCTGCCTTCAACGATTCGGCTGATATTAAACCAGGGCAAGGGGCCGGTGCCTCCCCATGACTTGATTTCAGGCGGTGAAGTGAGGCGTTGTAAGTTCGTTTGGGTCGTCGCGTATTTGTTTTGTTGCGCGTTGGCGTCGACTACGGTTTTGACCCACTGCTGGCAAACCGAGGTATCGTCCTTAAACTTGAGGTAGATATCGTTTTCACCCCAGTTATGGTAGATGGCGAAATGAACGGTGGTCGCGGAATCCGGCAGGGGGAGGGGGCATCCGATCTGGCGCGCGCGCTCGACGGTCAGGGCGGTGTCCTGCCGGACTGATTCAAAAAAGACCAGATTATAGGAGAGGAGGCCCAGTATCCCGATGCCAGCCAGAATCCCGACACTCATGCATACGCCGCAAATGTGACGGCACCATTTGATTACAGGAGGACAATGCGGTTCTGTCATGCTTGCCATTTACGGTAGGTATGGTAAATAAGAAGGCAAATGCAGATCAACGCGCTGTCACTTCGACTTACGCTACTTCTTCCGGGCCGCATCGGCTTGGTGGAAGCGATCTGACGTAGTTACCTCGCTTTAACCCAAACCCCGACGGCCCCGCCAAATTGAGCGGCCTCTCGGGGTTTCTTATTTTGGCGGTTCGTCACTGACAAACATCCGATAGCCGAACAGAATAACAAGAAGTGCGATCCCGCGATGGCGGGACCGCTACAACCAGAAAAAGACATGACAACCCAGAACACGAAATACCGCCCCTTTCCGGCGGTGAAGATGGAAAACCGCGCGTGGCCCGCCCGCGTGATCGAGAAAGCGCCCACCTGGTGCAGCGTCGATCTCCGCGACGGCAATCAGGCCTTGGCCGTGCCGATGAGCGTGGAAGAGAAGCTTGAGTATTTCGATTTACTGGTGAAGATCGGTTTCAAGGAGATCGAAATTGGATTTCCTTCCGCCTCGCAGATTGAATTCGATTTCACGCGACGATTGATCGAGGAGAATCGCATTCCGAACGATGTCTGGGTGCAGGTGTTGGTGCAGTCGAAGGAGGAGTTAATCGCGCGGACGTTTGAGTCGCTGAAGGGCGCTCCCCGTGCGATCGTACATCTCTATAATTCGACCTCGGTCGCGCAACGCCGGATTGTCTTCAACCTCGACAAACAGGGGATCAAGGACATCGCCGTACGCGGGACGAAGCAGATCAAGTCGCTGGTGAAGACCGTGCCGGAAACAAAGATTCGCTTTGAGTATTCACCGGAAAGCTTTAGCGGAACGGAAGTCGATTTCGCGCTGGAAGTCTGCGAGGCGGTGGTGAACGAATGGGGTGCAACGGCCGAGGAGCCGATCATCCTGAACTTGCCGAACACGGTTGAGTTGATGATGCCGAATCAATATGCGGACATGATCGAGTGGTTCATCACTCACCAGAAACATCCCGAAAAGGCGATCATCAGTCTGCATACACATAATGATCGCGGTACGGGCGTGGCGGCGACGGAATTGGGCTTGCTGGCCGGGGCTCATCGCGTCGAAGGTACATTGTTTGGCAATGGCGAGCGCACGGGAAATCTGGATATCGTGACCGTTGCGTTGAATATGCTGACGCAGGGCGTGGATCCGAAATTGGATTTTCGTGATCTGGGCGCCGTACGTGAAGCTTACGAGACTTGGACGAAACTGGAAGTGCCGTCACGCTGGCCTTATGGCGGTGACTTGGTCTTCACCGCGTTTTCTGGCTCGCACCAGGACGCGATTAACAAGGGACTGAAGGACCGCACGGCGCATCCCGATGGCGTGTGGGAGGTTCCTTACCTGGCGATTGATCCCCACGACATCGGACGTAATTATCGGGCGATCATCCGTATTAACAGCCAGTCGGGCAAAGGCGGTGTCGCCTATGTCATGGAACAGGAATTCGGCTATGTGTTGCCGAAGGCGATGCATCGCGATTTCGGCAAAGTGGTCAATCGTGTGGCCGATGAGCGTGGAGAAGAGTTGCCGCCGGACGATATCCTGGCTTTGTTCAAGACCGAGTACCTGGACCGTGAGCAACCGCTCTCATTCCTGGGTGTGAGCAAGATGACTCCATCTGCCGATGGGGTTGAGTGCATCGTTCGAGTGAAGCAGGGCAGCGAAGTGCACCAGATCCGCGGCAAGGGCAACGGGCCGGTCGCGGCGTTTGTCCACGGCTTGAATGAGAGTAAAATCGCTGAGCCCTTCGAGGTTGTTTCCTACTCCGAACATTCGCTCGGCAAAGGGGCCGAGGCCAAGGCCGTGGCTTACTTCGAGGTGAAATCGGGAGCGGGACCGACGGTCTTCGGTGCCGCGACCGATACCAATATCGAGATCGCGTCGCTCAAGGCGGTTGTCAGTGCGTTGAACCGGGCTGGGAAAAATCCCGCGAAATAAACCGGCATGAATCGATCATGAAATTCTGGACGTTGTGGGGCATCGACGCTTTGGTGGCGGCGATCTTCGTCTTTTTTTTCATGATCGGTTTGGGCGACGGGTCGGTCTCTTCGTTCAACATTGTCCTCTGGCTGGGCATTCTTGGAGGCCTGGCCCTGATTCTGGGGGGATCGCTTGCGCTGAAAGCCAGGCGCAAGGTTGTGGCAATCGTTCTGCTGCTGGTCCTGGCGGTTCCGGCGATTCTCGCCCTTCTCTTTTTCCTCGTGGTCCTGATTTCCAATCCACGATGGAATTGAGAGCGACCCTACTTTTCGAGTGACACGTGCAGAAGGATGACCGCGCCGGTGCCAGGAGGGAAGGCGAGGCAGAGCGTTTTCTCGTCCTCGGGGATCAGGCTGTTATACGAGCATGAAAAGTTTTGAGGCGCCGTCGGATTGGCGGAAGACTCGACCGAGTTATAGAAAATGCGTTCCTTGGCGAAGTCGGAAAGCATCACCATCCAGCTGCCGACTTTGCCGTTAAAGGGCAACCAGCCGTTAAAATCGATTTTATTGGGAACGTTTTTATAATCTTCTTCTTTGGTGGAGAAGACCGTGTTGGGGGCGAGTTGATACGAGATGTTTAAATGGACCGTGGCGGTGTCCGATTTGAATTCCTGTACGATCTTGGTCCAGTTGCGGGGCTTGAGCACAATGATGAGGCCTTTGTCGCCGTAATTGGGAGCGGAGGTGTCGAGGGCGTCCGCAGGTTTGAGGTCTGCTGGGGACCGGCCATCGCCGTGCCAGTTGAGGGCACCATCGGTGAAGTCGCTGTTTTTCAGGATGTCATCCGCCTGCAGAAGCTGGACGGAACCGAACAATAGAACCACTAGGAACAAATTTTTCATGGAAGTATTATTTACAGGAGTTATCAGACGGTAGGCAGATGCCAAGGCTATTTCGTGTTTAATGAAGAGTCTGATAGGCTTGGGTCGCGAAAGTAGTAAGCAACGTAGCCGACGACCTCGCGCGGAACGGAGAAGAAATCCCGCAGGCTCCAATGGTGGGCGTGGCTGGTGTAAATGGGAGAAATACCAAACCTGGCAAAGGCGAGGCGGCATCGCGGCATGTGGAAATACTGGGAGATGATCAGGACGCTGGTGAGGTGATGTTGTTGAAGGAACGAGGCGGTATTTTTGGCTGTGGCCCAGGTATTGTAGCCTTCGTTGTCTTCGAAAATGGCATCTGATGGAATGCCTTGAGCTGCCAAATATTTTTTCATGACGCGCGGCTCATCGTAGCCTTCTTTGCCGTGGGCACCGCTGACAAGAATCCATTTAAAGTAGCCCTTGCGGTAGAGATCGACGGTGTGATCAAGCCGGGCCTTCAGTTGCGGGGACGGGGTTCCATCGAGTTCCACTTTGTTTCCCAGAACGACCGCGAGATCGGCCTGATGAGGATTATCATTCAAGCCATCCAAAATGATGGCCAGGCAGGCGAGTATCGCCAGGAATAACAGGACGGCTGCAACCTGCTTAAAGCGAATTCTTTTCAAAATGGTTTTCACTTACCGAAGATAACAATCATCGTCAGCGGAATGAGTCCAGAAGGCATAACGGTTCAGTCCAAATTCCTGCCACACGCCCGAAAGCGCAAAGAAGAGGATCATCGGTGCAAAAAAGCAACCGAGGTAGAGATGGATTTGGCGTAGTTTCTGCATTACGAAATCCTTTCCCAAGGGCAAATTGGGAACAAGATGGAATTAATGCTGCCGAGGGATGGCGGCGTCGACTTAGTGGGTATCAAGACCGACGTGAATTATGGTGATCGATCCTGTGCCGGGAGGAAAAGCGAGGCAAAGCGTTTTATCTACCCGTGGTACCAAATCATGAATATTGCCTTTATAGGTTTGCGCGTCAGGGCCGGGCTTTGGCGTGATGTTATAGTATTCCATTTCCGAAGTGGCGGACTCGATGAACAAGGCGATCCAGTTGCCTGGCTTAATGTTGAAGGGGCGATATGAAGTAAAGCCCATGAGCGCCGGCACACCCGTGTAGTCCGCAATATCTTTTGAAAAAACAAGATCGTCGGAAAATTTATAAGTGACAGTCAGTATTCCCTCGGAGTGCAATGGGCGAAAATTCTGAGTGACCCGAGTCCAATCGCGACGGCTAAGTTTCAGCAAAAGGCCTGCTTGGGCTGAAGAAGGTGTTGCGCCCAGAGAGGGGGCCGCAGCGGCGTCAACCGCGGCAGCCAGCGATTCACCATCACCTTCCCAATGGGAACGTCCGTCGGCGAAATCAGTGTTTTTAAGTTCCTCGTCAGCCCTGATGGGAAGAAGCGTCGTAAAAAAAAGAAGAGCCAGTGCGAGGTGTTTCATAAAGTGTTTGGACCTACGGCGCAACGTAAACATCTCCTCCCTGACTGACAAATTCTTTCGATTTCTCCTCGAGGCCGGCCTTGAGGGCTTCCGCTTCGGCGACGCCTTTTTCAGCGGCGTACTTGCGGACGTCCTCGGTGATTTTCATTGAGCAGAAATGGGGACCGCACATCGAGCAGAAGTGGGCCGACTTCGCGCCTTCCTGCGGAAGTGTCTCATCGTGGAACGAACGCGCTTTTTCGGGATCGAGGCCGAGGTTGAACTGGTCTTCCCAGCGGAACTCGAAGCGGGCCTTGCTGAGCGC
>Ga0068858_100006059_pt1 | contig 11787 bp, 12 predicted proteins | sample KBSSwiS12_FD_66589 | JGI IMG/M metagenome (GOLD analysis project Ga0068858, IMG submission 66589) | Switchgrass rhizosphere microbial communities from Kellogg Biological Station, Michigan, USA - KBS Switchgrass S1-2 | ecosystem: Host-associated > Plants > Roots > Rhizosphere > Soil ... | reverse complement strand
ACCGTGAACTTCGCATTCGTGAGCTGTCAGGACCTCAACGAGGGCAAGCTCAACGCCTATCGCCGGATGATCTACGAAGACGAGCGCGCTCCCGCGGCGGACCAGCTCGGCTTCCTTTTGCACCTCGGCGATTTCATCTACGAGGTGCTCGAGTATCCCGACGAGACGAAGACACGCATGGGTCGCACGATCTACGAGGTGGCGCGCCTCGAAAAGGACCACAGCCACAAGATCGGGCCCTTCCACATCCCGCTGACCGTCGACGGCTACCGGGCGATCTACAAGGGCTATCTCGCCGATCCCGACCTCCAGGACGCTCGCGCGCGCTGGCCGTTCATCTGCATCTGGGACAACCACGAATTCTCGTGGCAGGGCTGGCAGAGCATCGTCAAGGCGGGACCGTTCGAAAAGTCTGGCCCCAGCATCAAGATCGCGGCGAATCAAGCCTGGTTCGAATATCTTCCCGCGCGCGTCGCGCCCCCGAGCGGCACGCTGGAGACCTTTGGTCCTCCGGCCGTTCAAGATGATGTTCCGATCAAGGAGTTCGACAGCAATGGGCTGGGGCAGGAACCGAACAACCTGACGGCGATCAACAGCCTCAAGGCCTACCGCACGCTACGGTACGGCCGGCTCCTGGACGTGATCATCACCGACCAGCACAGCTATCGGAGCGCGGACCCATTCAGCGACCCGTCCCTGGGAAAGTTGGGCGAGGAATTCACCAGCATGTCTCCCGAGTCGATGATGCGGGTGCTCGACGGCGGGCGCGGATACAACGGCGGCAATCCCCCTGCGGACATTCAGTTCAACGAAACGAAGGTCCCCAACCCGCAGCGGAACGCACCGCCGCAGACCATTCTCGGGGCGGAGCAGAAGGCATGGTTCAAGGAGAAGCTTCGGAGTTCGACAGCGGTATGGAAGATCTGGGCCAACTCCCAGGGCACCCTCGATCATCGCGCCGACCCGCAGAACCTGCCCGCGGGTCTCACCAAGGAGACCTGGCCCGCCGACGCTGGTTATGCGTCCCTGGGCGGAGCCGACTACGGCTCGGCGTACGCCGAGCGCGCCGAGATCTACCAGCTCGTGCGCGACGCCAAGGTGACCGGCTTCGCCATCGTCTCGGGCGACCTGCACAGCTTTTGGGCCGGCTATGCGGCCGCGGACCTTCCGCCCGGCAAGTTCGAGCCGGTCGGGTTGAGCTTCGTGGGCGCGTCACTCACCAGCCCCGGCCCCATGGAGGGTACGGAGCTCACCCTTCCGAAGGATCTTCCGCTACGACCGCTGTTTCTTGCCGACAAGCAGTCGGGACCTCCGGACTGGACCTTCAACATGCTGCTGAGGCACGGCGTCCGTTCGTGCCTCGAATATGCCAAGAGCTTCGACATCAAGCGCGCGCGGTCGCTGTCCAACCCGGATCTCGCTCCGCACCTCGAGTTCTTGGACCTGGGAGGGCACGGGTACGCCAAGATCCGGCTGTCGGACGATGAGATGCGCACCGAGTTCGTCTGCATCCCGCGCCCCATCACGCGCAGCGAACGACCGGACGGTGGGCCCATCCGGTATCGGGTCTTGCACTCGGCTGCACTGTGGAAGAACGGAGAGCGCCCGCGGCTGAAGACATCCGTGCTCGAAGGGGACGTCGGACTGTCGATTTGACGGGTGCTCCGCAATGAGGAAGGGCGATTGGATCGTGAGCGCACTCGCGCTCACGATCGGACTTGGTATTGGCTTTGTCGACTCCCGGCCCACGTGGGACGACACCGGCATCACGGTTGGAGCGCTCATTCTTTCCGCTGGCTTCCTCGCGTCCTGTCGACCTCGAACCTGGTGGCTGACCGGCCTCCTGATCGGCATCCCCGTTCCGCTATTCAACTACCTGAGCACGGGCCGATTGCAGTCCGGCGTGGCACTGGCCTTCGCGCTGGTCGCCGCGGGTATCGGAGGGCTGGTGGGGAAGCGCTCTGCGACGGAACAGCGCTAGACCGGCACGAACACGGAGTGCAGCGCCCGTGAATCCTCGTTGCTTCCGCCCACAACCGCGCTATACTCAATCACTTGCGGGGCGGCATAGCCAAGTGGCTAAGGCGACGGTCTGCAAAACCGTTATCCCGGGTTCAAATCCCGGTGCCGCCTCCAACGCCCTCTGCTGCCTTCCCGCGAGACAGCCCACGCGCGTGACTACCGCCTCCCTCTATGCCATCTCGCCCCGCCTCGCAGGACCAACGCGTTGACCGCTCCATAACACCGGTGGAGCGCCCCCTTCCGCCTCCTTGAAGCCGAAAAGATCCCGCTTGGCACCGGCTCCGCTCGGGCCTATAATTCGGTTGTTGGCGAAATACCAAACAAGGGGCGAATCGTGGCCATCGACGACATCTTCCGAGCTCTGAGCGACCCGACGCGGCGTGAGATCTTGCGCCTACTCCGCTCGAGGGACATGACGGCGGGGGAGATCGCGGAGCGATTCCCGCTGGCGAAGTCGACCCTCTCGGGGCACTTCAACGTGCTGAAGCACGCGGGCCTCATCGTGTCCGAGCGGACCGGAACGACGATCGTCTACAGCCTGAACCTCGCGGCGTACGAGGAAGCGCTCGCGGGGGTGATGTCCCTCCTCAAAGTCGGTCGAAAGGAGAAGTCGCGATGAAGTGGTCCTGGAAGACGGAGCTTCCGCTGCTCCTCGTGATCGCGAGCCTTTGGGTCGCCGCGGTGCTGGCCTGGCCCACGGCGCCGGACCAGATTCCGGTCCACTGGGGCATGAACGGCGAGGTCAACAGGTACGGTGGAAAGGCCGAGGGGCTGCTCGCCATGCCTGCGATCACAACGTTCATCTACCTGGCGATGCTCTTCCTGCCGCGGCTCGATCCGGGGCGGCTCAATTACACGAAGTTCGCGGGTGCGTACACCACCATCCGCGTTTCGGTCATCGCGCTGCTCGCGGTGATCTACGCCGTCGTCCTGCTCTCGGCGCGTGGCATTCAGGTCGACATGAACCACTTCATCGGGCTCACCGTTGGAGCGATGGTCTTCATCATGGGAAACGTGATGGGAAAGCTCCGGCCGAACTGGTTCTTCGGCGTGCGGACTCCGTGGACCCTCTCGAGCAAACGGTCCTGGACACACACGCATCGCCTCGCGGGCTGGGTCTTCGTGATGGGTGGAATCGCGCTCATGGTGGCGGGGGTGGTCGGACGTCCCGTCGCCATGGTGGTCGCGTCCGTGCTGCTCGGAGCCGGGGTCCTCGTCTCGATCGTCTACTCGTACATTGTCTGGAAGTCGGATCCGGAGCGCGTGCCGCCTGCGGGCACGCTGCCGGCCAACGGGGAGCGGCTCTAGGTCGAACACCGCAGGGTCCGTGAGCCGAGGCGACCGGGGATTGCGCGTTGTGGCTAGAAGGTAATCCCACGCCACCGCATTCCCCGGAGGTCTCATGGGCCGCAACTCCATCGGTCTCTTGATCCTAGCCGTCCTCGTCGTTACGTGCGCCGCCCATCCCGCCTCCGCCGGCCCCTTCGGCAAGCTGAAGAAGAAAGCCGAGGACACCGCCAAAACCGTCGACAAGACCGTCGAGCAGACGGGGGACACATCCGAACCGAAGCCCAACAACAACGAGGGTGGAGCGGAGGCGAGCGGAGGGGGTAGCTCCGCGCCGGCCGGCGCAACCGGTGGGGGTTCAGCGGCCGTGTCCTCCGTCTCCACCAAGTTCGATTTCGTCTCCGGCGACAGCGTGATGTTCTACGACAGCTTCACGCAGGACGAGCTGGGCGAGTTCCCGGCGCGCTGGAAGCTCGTCAGTGGAACGTTCGAGGTTGCGGAGTCAGGTGGAACCAAGTGGCTACGCTGTGTGAGCACGGACGGCCAGGTGCGCATGAAGGTGCCGCCGGTGACGGCCCTGCCGGAGTACTGGACGCTCGAGTTCGACGCCGACAACCTGACCCACGCGGGCAACACGCTCACGGTGAGCGGGCTCACCGCGAAGGGAGATCCGGTGTGGGAAGCCACCCTCCCGTACTCGGGTTCACACGTGTTCGTCCGGGCGGGGGAGATCACGGCCGACACCCCCTTCGACGGCGACTTCGAGGGAAGCCACCACATCATGTTCATGGCGCGGGGCACGGCCCTGAAGGCGTACGTGGATCGTCAGCGGATGGCGAGCATTCCGGACGTCACCGAGAAGGGAACCGTGACGACCATCGAGTTCCGCCTGTGGTCGACGGAGAAGCCGATGATCGCCAACGTCCGCTTCGCGGAAGGCTGCCGGCCGGCCAAGGACATGCTCGCGGAAGGGAAGCTGGTGACCTACGGCATTCACTTCGATACCGGATCGGACGTGGTCCTTCCGGAATCAGCACCGGTCCTCAGGCAGATCGCGGCCTACCTCGAATCCAAGCCCGACACCCGGCTCACGATCACCGGCTTCACCGACAACGTGGGGACCTCGGCGTCGAACCTCGACCTCTCGAAACGCAGAGCGGCTTCCGTGGCGACCGTTCTCTCGACCCAGTTCAAGATCGCGGCGGGACGGTTCAAGACCGACGGCAAGGGGGACGGCAACCCCGTGGCGAGCAACGCGACGGCGGAGGGCCGCGCCATGAACCGGCGCGTGGTCTTCGAAAAACAAGCCAATTGAGGCAGGAACCAGGGGCCGGCGCTTCGAATGATCCAGCACGAGAAACATTCCATGTGGCCGTGCGAGTGATCCGCTAGGATTCGGGCTCCATGAGCTTGGTCCTTCGTGAGGACGATCTCCGCGGCCCCGAGATCGCCGCGCTGCTTCAAGCCCATCTCGACTTTGCCGCGCTGCACTCGCCGCGCGAGAGCGTTCACGCGCTCGATCTCGACCGCCTTCGCCATCCCGACATCACCTTCTGGACGGTCTGGCTCGATGGGGAGCTTGCTGGGTGTGGAGCGCTTCGGGAGCTATCGCCGGATCACGGCGAGATCAAATCGATGCACACGGCCGCCAAGCATCGGGGGAAGGGGGTCGGCGCGCGGATGGTCGCGCACATGCTCGACGTGGCGAGGAGCCGGGGCTACCGGCGCGTGAGCCTCGAGACGGGCACCATGGATGCATTCGCTCCGGCGCGGGCGCTCTACGGGCGCTTCGGCTTCACCGTCTGTCCCGCGTTCGCGCAGTACCGCGACGACGACCCGCACAGCCTCTGCATGACCCTCGAGCTCGAGGGCTGAAGCCTACTCGGCCGCCAGTCGCGCCACGACGACCGTGACGTTGTCCGGCGCTCCTCCGGAGAGCGTCCGGGACACGAGATCCCGGCAAGCGTCCTGGCTGGAGTGGGCGCCGGTGAGGCACCGCGCGATCTCTTCGTCCGGGAGGACGGCGTTGAGTCCGTCGGAACACAGGAGGACCGTGTCTCCCGGCTCGAGCTGCAGATGATGTGTCTCCCCGCGGATCCACCCCCCCGAGCCGCCGACCACCTGCGTGAGGCGATGCCGCTCTGGGTGCGTGGCGACGTTCTCCTGCGGGATCACCCCGGCGTCGGCGAGGCGCTGAGCCACGGTGTGATCGCGGGTCAGCTGGGTGAGGGTGCCTCGGTGCAGGCGATACACCCGCGAGTCGCCGACGTGAACGATGAAGAGATCGAGTCCCACGATGTACGCGAGGATGAACGTGGTGCCCATGCCTCGCTTGACGGGATCCTGTGATCCCTCGTCGAGAATGGCGGCGTGCATCCCGGCGAGGTAGGTCCTGGTGCGGTCGAAGAAGTCCTCGATCTCGCGCTCGCGCGTCTCGGGATCGTCGAGGTTCATCATCCAGCGGGGCTTCTTGAGCGCGAGTCGCATGAGCTCGACCAAGGCGTCGCGACTCGCGACCTCTCCGGCCGCGTGCCCCCCCATGCCATCGGCCACACCGATCGCCAACGCGCGGGCGTCGTAGATGGAGGGGAGGTCGGACTCGGGCACGCTGCTGCCGAGGCGCTCGGCGAAGCGTCCGATACGGAAGATGCTATACGCGTCCTCGTTCGTCTCGCGGCGCTTTCCGCGATCCGACAGGGCGGCGATGTCGACCTGCGGGCCAGCACTCATGACGCGGCATTATAGCCAGCGCGGGCGTCGCGCGCTAAGGTTCCGCTCGCCGAGCGCGGAGCCGGCCTGCCATCCACTCGCTCGTGCTGCGCAGCACCTCCGGAGCCGTCAGGAAGCCGGGGAGGTACACCCATCCGCCCGAAAGTCCGACCGGGTCGTAGAGGAGGGAGTGGCTCACGGCCGGAATGAGGCGCACGGTGACATCGCGGTTGCCGTTGCCGCGCATGGCCCAGGCCATTCGCTCCGCGGAGCGCACAGGCACGTGTAAATCGTTCGCGCCATGGACGATCAGTGCCGGGCAGCGTGTCCCGCGCATGTAGGGGAGGGGATCGAGGGACAGGTAGCTTTTCTCGCGAACCGTCAAGGTATCGGCAAGCAGCTTCCGGATCGCGGCCTCGCGATCGGCAGGCGCGATGGACGGATCGCGAACGACCGCGGCTTCCGTCTGGTAGCGCGCGACCTCCGGACCGCTCACCGCCGGTCCGTCGAGGGTCACGATCGCGGCGATCTTGGGGTCTTCGGAGGCGACGATCGGCGCGATGAGCCCTCCCTCGCTGTAGCCCACGAGCCCGACCCGCCGGCCATCGATGAACGTTTGCGCGCGGAGCCAGCCGACCTCGGTATGGACGTCCGCCGCCTCATCGAGCGTGGTGGAGGATGCGTGATCGCCGGTGGAGGCGGCGACGCCGCGATCGTCAACCCGGAGTACCGCGATACCTCGCCGCGTGAGCGCGTCCGCCTCGTCGCGAAGCGGCATCCACGGGGGCTGACCTCCGTTTCGGTCGCTGGGGGAGAGCCCGGTGATCAGGACGACAGCGGGGAAGGGGCCCCGTCCTTTCGGCCGGGTGAGTGTCCCCGCAAGCACGTGTCCCGCCGGCGCTCGAATGGAGACGTCGGCGGCGCGATACGCGCTGTCGGGAGGGGCGGCGTTCGGGGGCCAGAGCGGATAGCTCGCCGGCGCGAAGCTCGGGCGGCGCTCGATGACCACGCCGAATTCGGGAAGGCTCGCGGAGAGCATGCGTCCGTCCGCGGCCGTGAGGACGTCGTAGCGCTTGCCGTGGCAGGTCACGACCCAGTCGGTGGAATCGAGCCGCGCCACGGAGATCTCGTCCCTGGAGTCCCGAAAGAGCGAGGTCGCCGCGACCTTCACGTCGTCGCCGCCGAGCGTGCGGGCCCGAAGCACGGCCTCCTCGATGGAGACGGGCGACATGTCCGACCAGAAGATGGTGCCCCGCGGCGCGGCGCGCTCGATGGGCGCCCGTGGATCGGCGCCCGCCATCTGCAGGAGCGTGCTGGCGCGCACGGCGGAGCCGTCCGCGTTCCGGACGATCCTGGTGTCGATGACGGAGGATTGCGTGAGAACGCTCCTGCTGTGGAGACTGTCGGGACGGCGCTCGATCCAGTTCACTCCCACGATCGTCCCCGACTCGAGGGTGACGAGCGCGTAGCGGTCGGCCGTGGCCGGGGACGTGGCCAGGGCCGCTGCCAGGAGCATGGGCGCGATCACGACGGCCTCCGCTTGGGCGGGCGCGCCGCGCGCTGGCGCTTGCGGGCTCGATGGTCCAGGGGGGTGATCAGGATCGTGAGGGCGTAGAGCTTTCCGCCCGTGCGCCGCCGTGTCACGGCGTCGCGCAAGCCCCGGATCCGGCGATTCACGCTCTCCAGGTCCCCTTCCACCAGCCTGCCGGCTACCCGGAGCGCCCAGAGGTCTCGCCGCGGTCCCTCGGTCCGTACGGCGCCGGACGCGGCGGCCTTGCGAAAGTCGCGCACCCCGAGCCGGAACATCGAGGCCACGATCGCGGTCACGGCCGTCGAGTTGCCGCCGGGGGATACGTCGTGCCGGAGCGCGGGCTCCCGATAGGCGGACCGGTAGACCGTCTCGCTCCGGCCCGACCTCGTCCGGGACCCCACGCGCACCAGACCGGCGCGCTCGAGAGCACGGAGGTGGTAGTAGAGGCCGTCGGCGGGGCGCTGGAGGAGCCGGCCCAGCTCGGCCGCGGAGGCGGGGCCGGAGCGGGCGAGGATGTCGAGGATCTCCTGGCGCGCGGGGGAGGCGAGCGCGCGGAGTTGGGCGCTGGACGTGATGGAGCGGCGCGGTTCTGCCATGTCTCCATTGTGATCCGTGGTTCTTGAAAATCAACATCAATTTTCAATAACCGCCCCAAGGGAACCCCGGCGGAGTCACCCCCGCCGGGGCCATCCTACTCATCGTCGCCGAGCGACACGGCCTTGTCGGGGTCGCCGGTCAGAAGCAGCCGGCAGACCTGGCACAGCACGGCCGGCTCCGACGCCAGCAGGTAATGGTCCGGAACGACCGGCGCGCCACAGTCGTAGCAGGGACGAACCGGGTTGAACCGGCTCTTCCGATAGGTCCGCCGCATCTGCTTTCGGTCCTGGATTCGCTCGAGCGTCCGCGGGTCCAGCTCGGTGCTCGTCTTACGGCGGAGTCGCGTCCAGACGCGCGTCCACCTCGACGTCCATTTCTTGAATGGGCTCTCTACGGGGAACTCCTTTCGTGCCGGGACGCGCGTCCCGGCCGATCGGCGGATTCCCGCGAGCGGCTTAGAGGGCGAGCGTGGCCCGGATGGTCTGCGTGATGCCGGGTGCTGCGATCAAGGCACGCATGCGCTCCTCCGGGTTGGTCGATGGTGAACGGCGGTGACTACGAGACCGAGATGGTAGCGCCGGACCCGCCTACGGCACAACTACCGCTTCGCGGGCTGGGGCACCACCGTGGCTTGGGCGGCCACGAGCTGCCATCGTGTCTCGCGCTTCACATAGACGTGCAGATACCGCGACTCCGCCGTCACCTCTCCGGTGGCGGCCAAGGTTCGCAGGCGCCCCGTGACGGTGGCCGCGCCGTCATACGAGCGAATGGCCAGCTCATCGATGAGGAAGCGGCTGACCGGGTCATCGCGGCCGAAGACTCGAAAGAGATCCTGGCGCCCGATCCGGATGCCGTTCCCGGCCACGCCTCGGAAATCCGGGGCATAGAGGGTCGAGAGCCACGCTGTGTCCTGACGAGCGATGGCTGCGCTCCGGCCGCGCTCCAGAGCCAGGATCGCGCGCTCGCTGGGCGAGAGCGCCGTCGTGTCCGGAATCGAGATGAGCGTTCGACCCTCGGTGACTTGATCCGGGGCGTGCGGCGTCGGCTGGTCGGCGCGTGCCGACGGAGCCGAGCCCGCGAGGGCGAGCGCGGTCACGAGCGCGAGCAGCTCTGGGTTCCTGGTGGCTCGATCGAGCCATCGACCTGGATGCCTTGCCACGTCCGAAGTGTGCACCGGCGACCACCGTGGGCACAACCCTGTTGCCAGACAATGACCTCGGACGCTCCTACGTCGAGGGAAGGTCTCCCTCGCCGCCCTTTGGCTTCACGCGGGGTCTGCTATCGAATCAAGTCGCGCAGCTGAACCATCGAGCGGTCCATGTGCTTCAAGGTGATGAACCCCACGCGCGGATACTCCAGGTCGATCACCACGTAGACCGTGGTCGCGATGGCCAGGGCGAAGAGCGCCATGTGGAGCGGATAGCGCCGGCCTTTGAGCGCCAGCGTGTCTCCAGCAAGGAGCGCTCCCAGGAAGGAGAGCACGACCAGGAGGGCCAGAATGAGGAACGGCGCGTGTGTCGTCGTGGCCAGGTCGCGCGTGGTGGTGATGTCGATCATCTTGTTGAGCGCCTCTAGAAGCAGGATGGGGGTCGCCGGGTTGGGCGATGCCTGGCTCGCAGCGGCGCTGCGCTTCCAGATCTCCTCCTGCAGTCGGGCGCCACGAGCCAGCAGGACCTTGTACGCCGCGCGATCGCTGATGCGATCGAATGTGGCGATCCTCGTCTCGAGGTACTCCCGGAACAGTGGGCGAAGGAGCCTCTGCTCCTCCGGGGCGAGCAGATCGAGACGCAGGTAGGCGGTTCCGATCGCGTTGGCCTCTTCCACGATCTGCGCCCGTCGTGCGGTGAATCGCTCCTGAGCGTTGCCGAACGCGAATGCCAGTACGAGCCCGAGCAGTCCGAGCACGGCCGCGACCACCGCGGTGATCTCGTCGTTGGTCTCGCCCGTACGAGAGGCGCGTCGCTTGCGGCCGACCCGGAATCCGATCTCGAGGCAGGCCCACATTCCGGCCATCATGAGGATCGGAATGAAAATGGTCAGGATGGCGGGATTGCGATCCATGTCGTTTGGGAGTCCCGGGACCAGAGCGATGGGGCGAGCGGGCGCGAACGTACGAAAGGTTCGCGAGCGGAGTCAACGACGATCGAGGAACGGCTCAGCGTCGCGAGGCTCTCCGTGCGGGATCGTGCTGGGCGGTGGCGAAGCGGGTCTCCTCCGGAATCGGTACCCCCTCGATGAGGGCGAGCGCGTGGTCCCGGTCCTTCTGGAACGCGTCCATCTGGGACGACGCCAGCGGCACCTGACCCGGCATCTCGACGGTGAGCGGATTCTGATGGTGCCCGTCCTTCAAGAACTCGTAGTGGAGATGCGGTCCGGTCGCGAGCCCCGAGGATCCGACGCGACCGATCACGTCCCCCTGATCCACTTTGGCTCCGGGACGGATCCCAGGCGCGATCGCGCTCAGGTGTGCGTACCGCGTCCGGATGCCCTGGGCGTGGCGAACCTCGACGAGCCGTCCGTAGCCGCCAGCCCATCCCGCGCGCGTCACGATGCCCGACGCGGTCACGTCGACCGGCGTGCCGGTGGGCGCTCCGTAGTCGATTCCCTCGTGCGCACGGTAGCGCTTCAAGATCGGATGGTAGCGCCGGCTCGTGAAGCGACTCGTGATGCGGTAGGGGACGGGATAGCGAAGGAACGCGCCGTGGAGCGAGTGTCCGTCCTCGTCGTAATACGCATAGCGGCCGCCGGCGCGCGGGCGCGGGATCGCGCGGAGCACGCGATCTCCGTTGGTCAGCTCGATCGCGAGGAAGTGGCGGCTCCGGATCGACCCGTCGCCGCGAATCTTCCGCTCGAGCGCGAGCCGGAATGAATCCCCCTTCCTGAGGTCGCGCGTGAAGTCCACCTTCCACGCGAACACGTCGGCCATGTCGTAGACGAGGTCTTCGAAGCCGCGCTTGCCGAGGCGGTCGACGTCGCCTCCCAGATGCGCGGCCCAGAGGCTCGTCTCGATGAGACCCGTGACCACGACGGTGTCCATCGTGAAGGGTTTGAGCTCCACGTGCGCGGTCCACGCGGAATCCACGCGGGTGAAACGAAGCGTGGAGTCCGGGGTGATATCGAGCCGGATCTTGTTCGGAACGCCGCCGCCGCGCGGATAGAACCGGACCGAGCTGCCGGGGCGGATCGAGCGCGGGCTCTTGTAGGTGCGCAGGAGCCGCGTGATCTCGCGCACCTGCGCGTCGTCGAGCCCCTTGGTGGCGAGGACCTGCGCGAGAATCGCGCCTCGGCTCAGCGTGTCGGCCGGGTCTCCCGTCGCCCAGAGCTCAGGGACGCGGCGCGGCTCGGGAGGCTGAGGCGCCCTGGGGAAGGTGACCGCGAGGCACACGCCGAACAGGGTCAGCGTGACTAGAGCGATGGCCGAGGAGGCTCGCTGGTGGGCGCCCATCGGCCATACATCGGCCGGTGAGCTCCGGTTCCTGAGCGCGGATGCCGGTCCGGCCCCGGTTCGCTACACTGCGGCCGCTAGGGGGACGTCTGGCTGCCGCTCTCGTATCCCGGTGGAATCGGGTGCGCGATCGCAGTCGAGTCTTTCGGCCAGTCCACGAATCCGCTGCTCAACGGGTCCTTGTTGTGACAGCGAG
>Ga0068858_100006058_pt1 | contig 11787 bp, 7 predicted proteins | sample KBSSwiS12_FD_66589 | JGI IMG/M metagenome (GOLD analysis project Ga0068858, IMG submission 66589) | Switchgrass rhizosphere microbial communities from Kellogg Biological Station, Michigan, USA - KBS Switchgrass S1-2 | ecosystem: Host-associated > Plants > Roots > Rhizosphere > Soil ... | reverse complement strand
GCTGCTGGCCCGTCGGGGTTGGGTCGCAGCGTCGTTGGCGGCCGCTGTGGTCTGGGACGTGCCAGTTGGGACGCCGGCTGTTGAGCCTGCCGCGCCGCCGCCGTGGGCGGTCGCCTGATTGGCGGCCGTTGGGTCGGCCTGTCCCGCCGCTGTCGCGTGGGGTTGTGTCGCTACGCTGGTCGCTATGCCAGCGGGGTACCGCGTCCATAGCAGTACGCTGTCGAAGGTGGGTTCTGCCGACGCGACACCCTCGGGAAACAGGTCGCGTCGTTCGTGCCAAGTTGTCGTAGAAGGTTTGCCGCTCACCCCGGCCATCGCCGCCGTTGCCCCCAGCGCAAAGGCTGTCTGGATGAATTCCCTGCGTGAAAGCTGATCCATGTCGGGCAAGTCACCTTGGCACTAGTGGCGTGGCGCCCGTGAGCTTGCCATGAGTGAGTTACATTCGCGCGCGCCCCATCGCCTGCTGAATTCGGCCGGTCTCAAACGAAGCGACGCGCGACCTCATTGATCGCGCGTCGCTGTGTGCGTCACTCAGGCGCTTGCGTTGGCACCGTCGCCAATCGCCGCGCGGCCTCGCCGCTTCACTCGCCGCTTCACTCGCCGCTTCACCTGAGCGCCGTGTGCGCAGTCGGCAGCGCAGCACGTAGGGTGACCGCCGATCCGCGCGCCGGGCGACCCGGCTGTCGCCCCCGTAGCCTGCGGCATGTTCAGCGCCGACAGGAGTTCGCCATCACCACGTACCCCGGGGCCGCGGCAGCCCGACGCCGAACCTGAGGGCCGTCTACTTCGCTGTCCCTCACGCCGGTTGCGTGCTTAGCGTCGGCTGTCTTATCGGCGGCCGTGCTCGTTACCGCCACGGCCCTGAGGCTCCGGCCGTCCGCCGCCACCACCCTGGCCGTGCGGCTCGCCACCACCCCGACGAACATCAGGCCGCGGCGCGCTCTGCGGATGTGGCGCAGCCTCCTGACGCGGCGCCATCTGCGGCATCTGCGGCCGCGCGGCCGGCTGACCGCCGCCGCCACCATTGAACTGGCGAGCCGACGGCTGAGGCGCGCTCGGCCGCGGAGCCGGCGCCATGTTGTGCATTTCCCGCGGCTGCGGAGCTGAATGAGGCGCACCGCCGCCGCCATTCCTCTGCGAATCGCTGTGGGCCATATTCATGTGAGGTTGCTCAGTGTGCCCGCCGCCAAAACCACTGCGGACCTCCGCGTTGCCGGCTCCAGGCGGGCGGTCATTGTGGCCACCAGCAAAGGAGTTAGGCTGACCACCGCCGCTCGGGCCACCGCCGCGCGGCTCACCACCGCCGCCAGCGCTCGGCGGACGGTCGTTCCGTCCGGCCAAATGTGCAGCGGGCTCGCCGCCGGCGGTACCACCGCCGTGAAAGTTGCCACCGCCTGCAGCGCCGCCCGGCCGGTCATTGCGCACAGCAGGGCCACCGTGCCCCTCTGCGCCTGCAGCGCCACCCGGCCGGTCATTGCGCACAGCAGGGCCACCGTGCCCCTCTACGCCTGCAGCGCCACCCGGCCGATCGTTATGGACGGCGGGCGATGCCCCATGCCCCTCAGCGCCGCCGACTCCGGGCGGCCGATCATTACGGCCCATCGCGTGCGAGGGCTCTCCACCCATGCCCCCGTGGTTCTCAGGGCCACGGCCACCACCCGTGCCACCCCGCACCTCGGCGCTGCCCGAAGCCCCAGACGGCCGATCATTGTGGCTGGCCACATGCTGCTCAGGCCCACCACGCGCAGGCCCGCCGTGCCCAGGGGCACCACGGTCCGCATGGACGTCGGGCCCGCGTCCCGGGCCACCGCGATCATTGCCAGGACGACCCTCCGGCCCGTGTCCCGTCACACCGTGCTCACCACCGCCGCGCCACTCACCAGCCCGCGCAGTCTCGACACCATGTCCGGTAAACAAGCCCGGCCGCTGAGTCGCAGCAATGCGGGGTCTGCCCTGGTTAACGGAGGCACGCAGATCGTGGTTACCGAACGCCGCATGCTCGTGATTCCGCTGCATCGAAGTGAACGCAACGTGCCGGTCGTGCTCAGCAGCCAACTCGTGAGGGCTCGGCCGTGCGTGCACGCCGCCTTCACCGCCGTTGAAGCTCACGCGAGTTACATTGTAATTGTTGATAACCGTTCTGTTGTAAACGTTGGTGACGTGTACACCACCGAGGTTGGCAACGGAGCGATTGTAGTAAAACGCGTTACCACGCCAGTAGCCGCCCTCAAAACCAACACCACCGTAACCGTACCCGTAGTTGACACCACCGTAGAAACCTACGTGAGGACCCCAGTAGCCCTCGTGCCAGAGATAGAGGCCGTTACCCCAGCCCCAATAACCGGGAGTCCAAAGATAACCAGGCTGGGGCGCCATCACCCACGTGCCAGGTACCCAGTAATAGTCATCATCACCGTAAGCCCAGTAGCCCGGTGTCCAGATGTACCCAACAGCCGGGCAAGGGGGCTGCACATACACCGGCAGAGCAGGGGGTGCGACAGTGATGGAAACACCGACGGAGACGAACGCGAAGGAAGACATCGGAAGTGCCGCCAACGCGAGCCCTGCGATGGCGGCTCTGGCCGGATTGAGGCGACGCGATTTGTTGTCCATGATGACCTCGTTGCGTTGTCTGAACGACAGCTGAATGCCGTCGAACCAAGTAGATTCCGCGAAGAAATCTACGTTACTCCTTTGCAACGTCAACTGAACGGGAGCGTTGACGGTCCCGTAAAGGCATAGCCGCCAGGCGACGCCAGGGTGCAGGCGTCACGAAACAGAGAGACGACCGGGGCCCGCGGCGCGGCCCTGTCGGCGCGAAGCGACTACTTTTCGACGAAAGCCCGCTCGATCACGTAGTCGCCGGGCTCGCCGATGTGCGGCGAGATATGGAACCCGTTGGAATCCAGCAGGTGCCGCGTGTCCGCCAGCATCCCTGGGCTTCCGCACACCATGACGCGGTCTTCCCTGGCGTCCAACATCGGAAGGTTCAGGTCCTGAGACAACTTCCCGGACTGGATGAGCGTAGTCAGTCGCCCGTAATTCGGGTGCGGCTCACGGGTGATAGTCGGGTAGTAATGCAGCTTCTCGCGCACCATCTCGCCGAGGAACTCGTGCTCGCGGAGCTCTTCGATCTTGTGCTTCACAACCGCGCTTTCACGAGCCCAGCGAACGCCGTGGACGAAAATGACACTCTCGAAGCGTTCGTAGACTTCGGGGTCCTTGATGACGCCCATGAAGGGTGCGGCACCCGTGCCGGTGCTCAACAAATAGAGGCGCTTACCCGGCTTCAGATCATGCAACACCAACGTGCCCGTGGGCTTGCGGCTGATGAGCACCGCGTCGCCCTTGCGGATGTGCTGCAGACGGGAAGTGAGGGGACCATCCGGTACCTTGATGCTCAGGAACTCGAGGTGCTCCTCGTGGTTCGCGCTGGCAATGCTGTAGGCACGCAGCAGTGGCTTGTTGTCGACCTGGAGCCCCACCATCACGAACTGCCCGTTTTCAAATCGCAGGCCGGAATCGCGAGTGGTGGTGAAGGTGAATTGGTTGTCCGTCCAATGATGAACGTTCAGGACCCGCTCCGTTCCTATCGCAGCCAAGATAAAGTCACCTGTATTGATTCCATAGGGCAGAATGTTACCGGACCGTGACCGTTCTGGGGGCGTTCTGGGACCTAGCCTAATTCTCTTTGGTTATAGGGAGCGCCTGCAAAAAGGGGTAGTGCAGCAATGAGCCAGTCCGGATCGGCCCCATTGGCGGGCAAAACGCTGTTCATAACGGGGGCGAGCCGGGGAATCGGCCTCGCAATCGCGCTGCGAGCCGCCGCCGACGGCGCCAATATCGCCATCGCAGCCAAGACGACCGAGCCGCATCCCAAGCTGCCCGGCACCATCTATACAGCCGCGTCCGAGATTGAAGCAGCCGGCGGAAAAGCACTGCCGCTGCCCGTTGATATCCGCAACGACGAGCAGGTTGCCCAAGCCGTGGCGCGTACGGTGGAAACTTTCGGCGGCATCGACATTCTGGTGAATAACGCCAGCGCCATCAGTCCCACGCTGACGCCCGATACAGACATGAAGCGCTTCGACCTCATGCACCAGATCAACACACGGGGCACATTCCTATGCTCGAAGTTGTGTTTGCCGCATCTGGCGCGCTCTTCCAACGGTCACATCCTGATGATTTCCCCGCCGCTCAACATGGAAGAGCGCTGGTTCGCGCCGCACGTTGCCTATTCCATCGCGAAATATGGAATGAGCCTGTGCGTACTGGGCCTGGCCGGTGAGTTGCGCACGCAGGGAACCGCTGTAAACGCTCTCTGGCCGCGCACAGTCATCGACACTGCCGCGCTGCGCATTGCGATGGCGAAATATGACAACAATGAGCGTCGGCGCGTCCGCAAGCCGCAGATCATGGCGGATGCCGCGTACACGATTTTCTGTTCCGACAGTCGCGCTTTTACCGGCAAATTCTGCGTCGATGAAGACATCTTGCGCAGTGCGGGAGTGACGGATCTTTCGCCGTACCGCCACGAGGGGGTGCGGGAGGAGGATCTGCTGCCTGATTTTTTCGTTTGAGCTCGATCGCCTCTTGAGCGCCACGCACCCCCGCTGCACAATCGGCGACTGGTGCATCGCGGGGATAGATGCCAGTGCCTTTGAAATCATGGAACGGCGGACAACTTTCGCCCGATGAGAGTGGTGTTTCGTGCCGGACTCTCCTGCAGTATTAGCGGCGCTGGTGCACGAGCTCAACCAGCCGCTGACGGCCATCCTGAGCAATGCCCAGGCGGCGCAGCGTTTTCTCGCCTCCGAGCCGGTTGACCTGAATGAGCTTCGGGAAATCCTCCGCGACATCATCACGGATGATAAACGCGCGGCGATCATAGCTCGCCGCATCGGCGCGATGTTGCACGAACGCCGGGACGATGGGAAAGACCCGTGAACGCCATCCCGGTAGTCATTTACATCGTCGATGATGACGCCGATGTGCGCAAGGCACTCTCGCGGCTGTTGCGATCGGCCGGCTACACCACGCGCCTGTTCGGTTCCGCCAGCGAGTTCCTGGTGAGCGGCGAAGCGCGCTTCTCAGGCGGCTGCATCATTCTCGATCTCGCCATGCCGGGACTGAATGGCCTCGAGCTGCAACAGCTTCTGACTTCATCTGATTGTCATCGTCCCATCATCTTTCTCACCGGCAATGGCGATATCTCCAAGAGCGTCCGGGCCATGAAGGCGGGCGCCGTCAACTTCCTGACCAAGCCCGTCGATGAAAGTGAGCTCCTCACGGCTGTCGAGGAGGCTCTGCAGGTTGATGTATCGGTGCGGGCGATGTGGAGCTCGCGTCACTCGGCCGAAGAGAAACTCGACACGCTCACACCCCGCGAGCGTCAGGTGTTTGAAAAAGTGGTAGCCGGGCTTCTCAACAAACAGATTGCCGCCGAGCTGGGCATCGTCGAGAAAACCATCAAGGTGCATCGCTCGCGCATGATGCGCAAGATGAATGCCAACTCCGTCGTTGATCTCGTACACCTCGCGTCCCTCGCGGGTGTTGATGTCAGGCCGCAACGGGAACACAGCAACTGCTGAGCACACGTATTGGACCTTAGGCCAATTGTGCGGACCGCTCAGGCGCGCATGATGGCCGCGGGCTCAGCGTGGCAGCGGCCCAGTGTGTAGGTCGAGACTAGCTCGTCAATCGATCCGTCGTGCGCCATGGATGCGCATAACGATGGTGATCTATGTCGGCGGTGCTCTATAGGTCACCGATGACGGGCTGGGACGGGGGCAGGGACGCCCCCGATCCCAATTCCGAGGTTCATCACCTGCTCTATCACGGCTAGTAGCCGATGCTCATCAAACGGCTTGGCGACGTGCGCGGCAAAGCCCGCTTCCAGGCACTGTGTAATATCACCTTCATAAACACTCCCGCTGATGGCAATGGCTGGAGTTGTGTTGCAGGGCCCGACACTCTGAGAGCATGAGCGAAGTCTCGGCAAGAGATCGAGGCCACTGCCGTCGGGCAAGCGCAGGTCGCAGATAAATAGATCAAATATCTCGCGCTCTGCCGCCGCCAACGCGCTCGATGCGCTGGCTGCGCGCACTACCGCGTGGCCATGAATGACCAGCAGTCGCTGGCAGGCCCTTGCGATGCCATCGTGATCTTCCACCAACAGGATACGCAGTGAAGTTTCATTATTGTCCGAGTTCGCCCCACGCAGCGGTGTTGTCATACCGAGCACATGCAAAGCGGGTGAAGTGCCGATTGCCGCATCCGAGTCACGTTCCGCCGTCGCCGTTGCCGCATCAATTATGCGGGCGCTGGCGGCGGCCAACGGCTCAAACTCGGTAACTGCCGGCACGCTCGCTGCAACCGTCGCGGCAACGGGCAAAGTGACGGTAAACAATGATCCGCGACCCTCTCCGTCGCTGTGGGCTTCGATGGTGCCAAAATGTAACTCCACGATCTTGTGTGCGATCGCCAGACCGAGGCCCAGCCCTTGTTTGCGAGGATGCGTCGTTCCTGCTTGCCAGTAACGTTCGAAAATATGGGGCACGGCATCGGGGCTGATGCCTCGTCCTGTGTCACGCACACGGAGCACGACGTGCTGGTCCTTCCTCGTGCACTCAGCTGTAATCGTGCCGCCGGGTGGGGTGAAATGAATTGAGTTTGAAAGGAGGTTCCAGAGGACCTGTTGCAGACGTTCCGGATCTGCAAATAAAGGCCCTGCATCATCTCCCAGGGTTGTTGCAACAGTGAGCCCCTTGGCATGGGCAACAGGCTTGAAGGAATCGACAACCATGGCGAGTACCGGCGCCAACGATGGTATGGGCCGCGCGTCGATCCGCAGGCGTCCGGTTACAATTCGCGACACATCCAACAGGTCATCGACCATGCGCCGCTGGGTCCGGGCATTGCGCTCGATGATGTCGATCGCGTATGCCGCATCCTGTGTCCCCAGGCGGTTGCCGCGCAGGAGCGCGGTCCAACCCAACACCGCCATGAGAGGCGTGCGCAGCTCGTGCGACAGCATGGCGAAGAATTCATCGCGCGCCTGATTTGCCTTTTCCGCCGTGTCGCGCCCGTGTCGTTCCGCCGCCCGCAGCCGCGCCTGGCTGAGCCGCGATTCGACCCGGGCGATGAGCTCTCGGGCCGAAAATGGCTTGATTACATAGTCATCGGCGCCCGCTCGCAGGCCTTCGGCAGCGGCTTCTTCACCCGCGCGCGCCGACAACAACATGACCGGCACTTGCGCCGTCGCGGCGTCGGCCCGCAACGCCCGGAGCAATCCGAAACCGTCGAGCCGGGGCATCATCACATCCGCGATGACCAGGTCGGGTGGGTCCCCTTGGATGCTGGAGAGAGCTGCCAATCCATCAGCGGCGCTGCGCGCTGTCCATCTCTGATCGAGCAGGCGGCACAGATAGCCACGCATGTCCGCGTTGTCGTCCACGACCAGAATGTTGGCATTGCGGTCATGCGCCGGATCCCCGCGCGCAGGCTCCGAATCCGGGCTCGGCTCGGGCAGCCAGCCGAGCGCTTCGTCAACAAACGCATGCAGGCCCGAGCTGGACGTCACGGTGTGGCGGGGGGCAATGATCCGATCTGGATCCAGGTGAGCGGTTCCGCGGGGAATCAGGACCGTCATGGTGGTGCCCTTGGCGAGCTCGCTGCGGGCTGAAATACGGCCCCCGTGCAGCTTGACCAGCTCCTGTACCAGGGAGAGGCCGATGCCGGTGCCTTCATGAGTCCGGGTCTGGGCGGGGCGGCCGCGAAAAAAGCGCTCAAAGACGCGAGTCAGATCTTCGGCCGCAATCCCACAGCCGCTGTCCCGTACTTGCAGCTCAATCTGATCCTCGGCCACCCGCTGGCTGACCTGTACGGCGCCTGCGAAAGTGAACTTGAGCGCGTTGGATATCAGGTTGAGTACGATCTTTTCCCACTTGTCCCGATCCACATACACGGGTTCCGGAAGCGGGGCGCAGTGGATCGCCAATGTGATGCCGGCGCGCTCGAAGGCCGAACGAAACATGCTGGCGAGATCGGTCGTGAGCGCGGCCAGATCAACAGGTTCGTACGAAGCTGCGATGCGACCAGCTTCGATGCGCGAGAACTCGAGGAGTGAGTTCACCAGCTTCTGCAGACGCCTGCCGCCGCGGCGGGCGAGCTCCAGTCCCTCCCGGTCGGAAGGGTCGAGTTTGTTTCCCAGCAACACCTCGTCCAGTGGGGCGAGGAGGAGGGTCAGAGGTGTTCGCAGCTCGTGGCTGACATTGCTGAAGAACAGTGTCTTGGCACGATCCAGCTCGGCCAGTGCCTGGGTCCGCTCCCGTTCAAACTGTTTGGCCTGTGCATTGGAAAGGGCCGTTTCCAGGTGACCCGCGATCAGCGTGTGAAAAGTCCGCGATTCCTCCAGCGGTCGCATCGGATTCGCGCCTGCGATGAGGATTCCCGTGATCTGCGAATCCCCGCGGCTGGCTATCGGCAACGCAACCGCGTGCTCCGGAATCACTTCCGCGACCCGCAAAGACCCCGTAATGAGGCCCTGGACAGCGTTGATGGAAACGGGAGCGCGCGTCATTACGACGGCTGAAAGTTTCCAAGGGTCCGGTTCGTCGCCGAGATTGACCACGGCAGGCACCGAGTCCGGAGTTGACTCGAGCCCGACGGTTCCCGCGAGTCGCGCGTGTTTGCCACCCTTGTCGAGCAGGTAGAGAAGGGCAAACGGGACATCCCGCGGATTCGCCTCCAGCGCAGTGACGGCACCCTGACAGGCTGCTTCCGGTGTCTCAGCCGTCGATCCCTGAGCAGCCAGGGCTCGCAGACACACGAGCTGCCGGTCGGCGATGACGCGCGCGGTCGTTTCGATCGCGGTACAGAAGATGCCGTTGGGTTTGTTCTGCGTGTCGCGAAGCGCGGCAAACGAGAACGTAATAAAGGTCTCTTCGAGGTAGCCGCTGCGCTCCAGGGGCATCAACAAGTCCGCCTCGAAGGTCGGCATCCCGGTGCTCAAAACGTACTCGAAGCGATGAGCGATGATGGCTGTCCAGATTTCCTTCCACGCCAGCGGCACGGGCGTGCCGAGCCCCTGCGGGTGCCGCGAGGGTCCCGCCAGCGGTATGAATGCGTCGTTGTAGAAGTAGACGTGCTGGGAACCCAACGCGAGCGCCGTGGGAAAGCTGGAATCCAGGATGATGTTGACGGCATGCCGCCAGCTCTCGGGCCAGCACTCCACGGGCCCCAGCGGTGTCGAGGCCCAGTCAAATTCCCTGAATCGATCCGCCATCTCGCCGTGAACGGCGGAGGTTCGCGATGAAGTGAGCAATGGACAACCGCCTTCGCATCCCGCGCAGTTGCACGGAAGCATAAACCCGCGGGAGCCGGGCGGCAGAGTAATCGATGCTGCACTGCGTTTATTGGCGCGGCACTGGCCGCGCGGAGCCCGGGTCCTTTTCCGCCGCCAAAAAGCGTGGTTTTTGGCGGCTGCGCCTGTGTGTCAGGCGGCGGCCTCGAGAGGCTCGCCGCGCAGAAGGTTCGTCAGGCGCTGCGTATTCAGCACCATCACCATGGGATCGCGAGGGTCCGCAACCTCGAGGGCAAACTCAACCAGCATTGAGGTGTCCTCATTGCGCAAGGTGTCGATCCTCAGAATGCGATCCCGCGCAACCTCCGGAATGTCGCCGAGCGCTTCCACCAGTAATCCAAATGGTCGCGTTTGTCCCGGCGGTCGGATGACGATCGCCATCCGGGGCATCTCAATGTTGGTGGCCCCCAGCAGTCGCGCTGTGTCGGCAACGACAATCGGCTCGCCGCCGAACATGAGATAACCGGCACACCAGGATTGCGTCTTCGGCAACGACTGGAGCGAGCGCGCATCCACCGCCTCGATGACGTGGGCTGTTGGGAGGGCGTACCAGTTTTCACCCACGGCGAAGGTTGCCAGCTCCACCAGTTCCTGTCTGGCACCTTCGTGGCGCGCGGCAGCTCGTTGAGTCAGCAGCCGGCGTGTGGCCGTCGGCTCGGGAATTCGGCCCAGCGGCATCAGCACGACGGCGTAACCGCCCAGGCCTTCGTACTCGCGGTAGCCGGTATCGCGCTTTGCACCGACAGAATGGTATTCGTCGCCAATGCGCATGACCTGCGCTTCGCCCGTGCGAACGCTCTCGCGCACCCATTCGAGCCTGGCCACGTCGATAGCCGGGTTGCTACAGGCCAGGATGCGCAGATCCCGGTCCAGGAACACGGCGGCGCAGCCGGCTTGTGGCTGGCCGCTGTCATCCTTGGGGATCGAATCCTGCAACATGGCCGACAGTTGGGGCGCGGTATCAAACACGACCGCGATGCCTCCGCTGGATCGCCCGCCGGCGCCCCGGATTGCGGCCGCGAAGATGTAGGTTGGCCGCCCGTCATAGAGCGGGCTCGGACGAAACTCGGACACGCTGTAGGCCTGTGTCCCGGAAGCGCCGAGGGCATCGGAGGCCCAGGTTTCGTCGATCACGACTCCCAACATCGCGTCATATTCGGGACGTGAGGTCGCGACGATCCGCCGTTGGCTGTCGAACAGCACGATGGCGTGATAGACGGTGTACAGAGAGTTGATGTGGCGCAGGAGCTGAGTGACCGCTTCATCGGTACAACCCTCCACGCCGGACAGCCTTCCGCTCAGTGTTCCATTCAACGCCCACCAGCGGCAGTCATTGGCGCGCTCGTAGAAGTTGCGTGCCAACAGCTCGATGGCCAGCGAGGCCAGAAAGCGGCTGTCATGCAGAACCGAGGAGACCACCGTTTCGTGCAGCTCTTCAATGGAGCGCTCGAAGACGTCCTGGGTCTTGCGGCCCATGTTGCTGATCTCCCGCAGCAGGGCCTTGGCGAAGGTGCCGTTGGAGCCGGCGCCCAGGGACAGCCTGACACTCCCGTTCCACACCGAGCGGTTGAGATCGCGCTGGACGGCATCCGCCTTGCGCGGGATCTCACGCAACGCGGCTGAAAATCGGGTGGCCGTCGCGCGCAGATCCGCCAGAACCTCGGCGGCACAGCTCGCTCCTTCAGACCCCTCATGTGCCTCGAAAGCGCGGTCCAGGGGAATCATCACCTGGCCCCGCCATGCCGGTCCCGCGTAACCCTGATACGGCTGTGCCTTGCAGGTCACCGACAGGAACTCGCGACCCGCGAACCTCAGGATGTTTCCGGTTTCATCGGCCGCCAGCTTCGCTCCGACCGGCATCTGTTGCGTGTCGCTGCTGATGATGACTTCGTTGTTGGCGTCGAGAAGGGCGAGTACCGTCCAGTCGGTCTGGTTGCGCAACCGGGAGAAAATGCCCTCGCACTCATCTTCCAGCCGGAAACACAGACACAACACACCGAGGACCCGGCCTTCATCGACCACCCGTTGGGAATAGATCAGGGCGCGGCGGGCCTCAGGTACGAGATCGGTGCGCCGGAATGTTTCAACGTAACCGTCGGTTGCCAACGTCGCGGAAACCAGGGGATCGCGGCTCGCGGCGGGGGCCGGGCCGCCATCGAGTTGGAGGAGCACCCGGCCCTCGGGTGAGAGCAGGATCACATTCTGATAAACGGAGTACTTGGAGACGTATTCTGCCAGCCGCTGCTGCATCGAGCGGTGGCTTGCGGTGCCGGCAGGGCCGGCCGATTCCTTTTCGGTATCGTTTGATCCGGCCGCGCTCGCGTAGGCTCGGATGTCATCATCGGCGGCGAGGAAGCCGATGTCGGCGGTCCGTTCGAACAGGTTGCGTACGAGGATGTCGATGGCCACCTGGGCGCGGGCTC
>Ga0068858_100006054_pt1 | contig 11790 bp, 11 predicted proteins | sample KBSSwiS12_FD_66589 | JGI IMG/M metagenome (GOLD analysis project Ga0068858, IMG submission 66589) | Switchgrass rhizosphere microbial communities from Kellogg Biological Station, Michigan, USA - KBS Switchgrass S1-2 | ecosystem: Host-associated > Plants > Roots > Rhizosphere > Soil ... | reverse complement strand
TGCTGTTGGGCGAGCGCGGGCTGGGCGGGAATGATGTCGATCTGGAGACGCGGCTGCGGCGATGGCGGACGGAGCGCGGGCCGCGGGCGGAAGGCGGGCGGAAACTGGCGAAGCGGTGGGCCTCTCTTGCCCCCCCTCCCGCTTGCGGGAGGGGGCTGGGGGGTGGGCGCCCGACCTCCGCGAACGGGCCGCCTGCGGATAGCGCGAGCCCACCCCCGGCCCCTCCCGCAAGCGGGAGGGGGGAAGAAGTCAGCGGCGCCATTGCGCTGGCTTTCCCCGATCGCATCGCCAGACGCCGCGATTCCAGTGGCGAGACCTGGGCTTCGGTCGGGGGACGGGGCTTCAAGCTCGATCCCACCTCCTCGCTCGCGCGCAACGAATGGCTGGCGGTGGCCGAGACCCAGGGCATGGCGGCAGGCGCGCGCATCCTCTCCGCCGCGCCGATCGATCTCGCCACGGTCGAGGCGCTGTTCGGCGAACGTATCGAAACCCGCCGCACCGTCAGTTTCGACTCAACGACCGGCGGCGTCCAGGCGCTCCGCGAGCGCCGCCTTGGCGCGATTCGGTTGTCGAGCGGGCCGGACGCGAATGCCGATCCGGAGGCGATCGCTGGCGCCTTGCTCGAAGGCGTCAGGACCCACGGCCTGTCGCGCCTGCCCTGGAGCGAGGCAGCCCGGGCCCTGCTCGATCGCATCGCCTTTGTGCGCGGCGCCGGCTTTCCGGTTGAGCATATCGACGAACCCGCCCTGCTCGCCCGCGCCGATGAGTGGCTGACGCCGCTGCTCGCCGGCAAGCGTCGCCTCGACGCGATCGACACCGGCGCGCTCGCCGAGGCGCTGCGCGGGGTGATTGGCTGGGATACGCTACGCATTCTCGACGCGGAGGCGCCGACCCATTTCCAGTCGCCCGCCGGCAGCAGCCACCCGATCGATTACGCAGCGGAAGGCGGCCCTCGCGTCGACCTCAGGCCCCAGGCGCTGTTCGGGCTTGCCGCGCATCCGATGATCGCGGGCGGGCGGGTGCCGCTGGTGCTGAGCCTCACCTCACCCGCCGGCCGGCCGATCCAGACCACGCGCGATCTGCCCGGCTTCTGGGCGGGAAGCTGGGCCGCGGTCGCAAAGGAAATGCGCGGCCGTTATCCCCGCCATCCCTGGCCCGACGACCCGGCCGCCGCGCTGCCGACCACCCGCACGAAAAATGCGGATGCAAGGGCGCGGCAACCGCGATAAGGGCAGCGAAGATTTCAAGGATTCGACGATGGCCACCGCACGCATCTTCCAGCGCCCCAAGAACGCGATGCAGTCCGGGCGCGCGCGCACCGATCTCTGGCAGCTCGAATTCGCGCCCGCCGAGCAGAAGCGCCCCGATCCGCTGACCGGCTGGGCAGGCTCGGGCGACACGCGCGACCAGATCAGGCTCGGCTTTCCGACGATGGAAGCGGCGATTGCCTATGCCGAGCGCGAAGGCCTTGCCTTCACCGTGATCGCGGCGCCCGAGCGCAAGCTCAAGCTGCAGAGCTATGCTGACAATTTCCGCTGATCAGGGAAGAATCGTCGGACTGAGCAGCAACAGCATCCTCACATCCACGGCGACGCCCTCGGCGCGCTTGGCAGCAACGAAATCCATAATCCCGGCAAGCGGCACGCGGTGGACGGTGATGTCCTCGCCGACCACGCCGCCGCCGTCGCTCACCCGGGTCAGCTCGGATGCCCGCACCAGGGTGAAGCCTTCCGAGACCATGCCCGGCGAGGAGTGGAAGTAGCCGATCTTCTCGACCCGGGCGGGACGGTAGCCGGTCTCTTCCTCGAGCTCGCGCGCGGCGGATGTCTCGACCGATTCATTCTCATCCTCGTCGCCGACCAGCCCGGCCGGCAGTTCGAGGCAGCGTTGCCCAAGCGGCACGCGATATTGCTCGACCAGGATGACGTCGCCATCGTCGATCGCGAGGATCACCGCCGCCTGGATGCCGCGCGTGCGTGACACATATTCCCATTTCCCCTGCGTCTTGACCGCGATGAAGCGGCCTTCCCAGGGCGTCTCGATGGGTTCGCTCACAGCTCGATCAGCCGATCGGGCAGTTCGTTGCGGTCGGCTTCGGTCTTCGGGAAATTCTCCGACAGGATCGCGCCGATGCTGGCCACCGCAGCCGCCATCCCGTGCGCCGGCCGGCCCTGCCGCACCTCATCGACAAGAGCCGCCATCGCATCGCCCCAGCGCTCGGCCGGCACCGCCTTGTGGATCGCCTCGTCCGCGACGATCTCGGCCATGCGCTCGTCGAGCGAAAGATAGAGCAGGATACCGACCCGCGCATTGGTGCGCCGTTCGGCACCGACCTTGAAATACTGGATTGCCCGCCGCCGCACCCGACGCGCGCGCGTGCCATGTGGCGTCAGCGCCATGCGCAGTGGCATCCACGCCAGCGCATAGCGGACGACGAGAAAGACGATCGTTTCGGCGATCAACACCGCGAACAGCAATAGCCGCGGATCGGACTCGCCCCAGCCCGCTGAAGACCAGTCGAACCTGGTTTCGAAAGTCCCCGGGCTGATCGCGGCCAGCGCGACCACTGCCAGCGCCGCCGCGATTGCATAATGGAGGCCGGCGTCGTGATATTGATCGGACCGCTCAGCGACGATCGTCACAATCTCGCCATCGGTACCCGTTTCGGCGCGGGTGACCGCAGCGGCAACCAGCGCACGATCTTCCGGCCCGAGATGTGTAATCCGCGCCATCACCATCCCCCCGACGCGCCGCCGCCCCCGAAGGAACCGCCGCCGCCTGAAAAGCCACCGCCGCCGCTATCGCCGCCGCCCCATGACGAGCCGCCGCCGCTGCTCCAGCTACTTCCCCAGCCACCACCCGAGCCGCCGCCGAGGCCGGAACCCCATAATATGACCGGGGCGATACCACCACGATAGCGCCGTCCGGCGTTGCCGCGCCGGAAGCGCGACAGGATGACCAGGGCGATGACGATGATCACGAAGATGAGCGCGAACGGGACGCCGCCGCCGTTCGACCGTACCGGCCTTGGTTGCGCGATCAGCTTTGCCGCCCGCGCTTCGGCGGCTTCGAGGGGAAGCTTCATCTGCTCGGCGATCGCATCGGCCCCGGCAATGATGCCGCCGGGCATGTCCTTGGCCTTGAAGTGCGGGAGGATGGTTTCGTTGATGATCTGGCTCGCAAGCGCGTCGGTCATGATCGGCTCGAGGCCATAGCCCACCTCGATGCGCACCTTCCGCTCATTGGGCGCGACGATCAGGATGATGCCGTTGTTCGCGCCCTTCTGGCCGATGTTCCACGCCCGGCCGAGCCTGTAGCCATAATCCTCGATCGGGTAACCTTGGAGATCAGGGATCGTCGCAACGACGAACTGGCGTGAAGAGGCCTTTTCGATATCGGCGGACAGCTGGGTGAGTTGCGCCTCCTGCTCGGGCGAAAGCAGATCGGCCGCATCGACCACCCGGCCGGTGAGCTGCGGGAAAGTCTGGGCCTGCGCGGCCTGAACGCCACACAGCATCAACCCAGCCAGGACCAACATGCGAAGAAATTTCACGCTGCCAACCTTTCAGGCGAGATTTCCCGGATCACGCCATCGACTCCAGCGGCGATGCCGCGCGGGAAATCGCCGGCACGAAAGGCGGGCAAGATCGCGGAGTCGATGATCACCTTTGCCTCTTCATCGCGCAGCGCCTGTTCGAGGCCATAGCCGACTTCGATCCGCACCTTGCGTTCGGCGGGCGCCACGATCAGCAGCACGCCGTCGTTGATGTCCTTGCGGCCAATCCGCCATGTCCGCCCGAGCGTGACGCCATAATCCGCAATGCTATGCCCGCCGAGGCCTGGCACCGTTACAACGACGAACTGATGGCCCGTGCGTTGCTCCAGCGCGGCCAGTTTGCCCGCAATCGCCGTTCGCGACTGAGGCGGAAGCAGGTTCGCCGCATCGACGACGCGACCGGACAGGGCGGGAAAATCATATCCCGCTGGCGTGGCCGGCCTGGCCGGGGCGGAGCTTCCGCACCCGGCCAGCACCAGTGCCGCCGCGAGGGCGAGCTGTCGGATCAGCTGGCGTTCCCGAAATTGACTGCCGGCGCGGTTTCGGCGCCAGGCGTGGTCGCCTGGAACGGGACCATCGGCTTGGCGCCGTAAAAGACCTTCGCGCCGATCGCATCGGGGAAGGTGCGGATGCGCGTGTTATACGCCTGCACCGCCTCGTTATAATCCTTGCGGGCGATCGCGATGCGGTTCTCGGTGCCTTCGAGCTGGCTCATCAAGGTCGTGTAGTTGGCCTGCGATTTGAGCTCGGGATAGGCCTCCTGCAGCCGCTGGAGCGACAGCGTCACCCCCGACTGAGCCTGCTCATAAGCGGCGACCTTGGCCGGATCGGTCAGGTCCGCGCCCGAAATTTTCACCTGCGATGCGGAGGCGCGTGCCTGAGTGACTTCGACGAGGATGCTCTTCTCCTGCGCGCCGGCCGCCTTCACTGTGGCGACCAGGTTGGGGATAAGATCGGCGCGGCGCTGATAATCATTCTGCACATCGGCCCAGCGCGCCTTGGCATTCTCCTCGGCGGTGGGGACGCTGTTCAGTCCGCAGGCGGAGAGCGCGACGGCGGATGTCAGCGCGAAGAAAACACGATAGGTCATGAACATTCTCTCCAACCCTTGCGCCGCCCTGATACGCGACTAGCGTGGCACGGCGGAAGCAAAATCGGATGGAGAGGAACGATGTTCAAGGAGTTCAGGGCGTTTATCGCGCGCGGCAATGTGCTCGATCTGGCCGTCGCGGTGATCATCGGCGCTGCGTTCGGCAAGATCATTACCTCGCTGACTGAAGACGTACTGATGCCCGTGATCGGCAGAATCTTTGGTGGCCTCGACTTTTCGAGCTACTTCGTGGTGCTGGGCAAGGTACCGGCGACGCTGGCGGGATCGACCGATTATGCAGCGCTGAAAAAAGCGGGCGTGCCGCTGCTCGGCTATGGCGCGTTCGTCACGCAGGCCGTCAATTTCGTGATCCTTGCCTTCATCATCTTCCTGATCGTGCGCGCCGCGAACAGGCTGGCGGCGAAGCCCGAAGCGGCGCCGGCCGAGCCCGAGGCCGAGCCGGCCGATATCGCGCTGCTCCGCGAGATCAGAGACGAGTTGAAGAAGCGGGGCTCCTGATCAGGCCGCCGCGAGATCCTGCGCATTGGCATCGGCGAGGCTGGTGCCGTCGAGAATCCGCGCCGTCTCGTCGCGGACCCGCATCATTGCGTGGCGGATCGCGCAGGTCGCTTCGTCCTTGCAGTCCCGGCACGGGCGATAGGCGGTGCGGCTGACACAGGGCACCAGCGCAAGCGGGCCTTCAATGACGCGGATGATCTCGCCGAGCGAGATCAGGTGCGTCGGCCGCGACAGGCAATAGCCGCCCATCTTGCCGCGATGGCTGTGCAGGAAACCGGCTTCGCGCAGATCGGCGAGGATCAGCTCGAGGAACTTGCGCGGCACATTCGCTTCGGCCGCGATCCGGTTCATCGGGATCGGCGGACCGCCTTCGGGTGCTTCTGCCAGGAACATCATCGCGCGGAGCGCATAGCGGGAACGCTGGGTCAACATAACGCTACCGATATGGGCCCATATTGTGGCGAGTGAAAGGCGGCCTTTTCATTAAGTTCAGCAATGCCTATATCGGGGGTGCCGAGGGTTCGCCCAAGGCTATGGTGATAAAGTGCGGCGTACAATAGATGCAGCGGACCCGGGGGCAGTACCCGGCGGCTCCACCACAACCGGCTCCAAGGGGCCGGTCATGACGGGGCCGAACCAGGATCGACGTGTATTGAAAAGCGCTGTTTTTGCCCGGGCTGAGTAACCCGTATAAGGCTCAAAACCACAAGTGCTAACGACAATGAAGCACTCGCGATTGCCGCGTAAACCGGACCTAACGGTCTAGTTTACTAAGGACGAAAGCGCGGTTCGGGCCGCACCGGGCAACAGAAGCGGATTCCAGCGGTACGGGGGGCACCGGGCAACAGAAGCCCCCCACTTTCGGGCCGGTCGAGGTTCCGCCCATGCCGGGCTGCAAATCGCGCGCTACTGCGCTTCGGTGCTCACGTGCCGTAAGCACGCTGCGCTCCGATGCTCGTATCGCACGATTTTCGCCTCGGCCTGGACGAAACCTCGGCCGGCCCGGCTTCACTCAAGCCTCTTCTTCACAGCTTTGAGATCCTCGACGAAGCGTTCGAATTCTTCATCGGCCGCTGCCCGATCCGGCATGCGGAGGAGGAAGCTCGGGTGGACGGTGATCCAGGCCTCGCCGCCGCCGGGCAGGATGTGCGGGCGGCCGCGTTCCTTGCCGATTGCCATCGCCTTGCCGAACAGGGACCGGGCGGCGGTCGCGCCGAGGGCGACCGTCACTTTCGGACGCACCAGCAGTGCTTCCTGCTCGATCCACCAGCGGCAGGCCATGATCTCGCCGGCATCGGGCTTCTGGTGGATGCGCCGCTTGCCGCGCTGCTCGAACTTGAAATGCTTCACAGCGTTGGTGACGTAGACTCCGGTACGATCGATCCCGGCTGCCGCGACGGCGCGGTCGAAGACCTGGCCGGCCGGGCCGACGAACGGCCGGCCGGAAATATCCTCCTGGTCGCCCGGCTGCTCGCCGACGAACATCAGGGCGGCGTCGATCGGCCCTTCGCCGAACACCGTCCGGCTGGCGCATTTATAGAGATGGCAGCGCGTGCAATGCGCAGCCTCGTCGCGCAGCGCGGCCCATGCCGGCTCGCTATTGCCGCCCAACTCCTCTCGTGCCTTTGCGATCATGCCGCTCTCCCGCGCCTGGGCGTTTGCGATCAACCCGCGCACCAACGCAGTTTCGGGCATGTTTTTCCAATATTTCCGCGGCATCTCCTTCAGCATCGCGCCGATCTTCAAGCGGGCCGGGTTGAAGATAGATGCATAATAGGCCTTCCACACGGTCTCGATCGGATCGCCCTCGGGCGCGTCGTTCCTCCGCGCGCCCGGGCCCTCCTGCAGCGTGGTACCATCCCAATGGACAGAAATGTCGGGCGTGAGGATCGACCAGCGCATGCCGGCGAAGCGATCGACGAAGAAGCCCGCATTGGCACGAACGATGTGGTGCCCGGGCTCGAACCAGGCGACGAAGCGCGGGCCGTCATCAGCCACCATCTCGCGGAAGCGGAGAAAGGCGCGCATCTTGTGGATATCCCGGCGCACCTCCTTTGCCAGTTTTTCGAGCCTTCGGATCAGCGGATCGGCCGCGTCCTCCATGAGCTTTGGCTCCCTGCGCAGGCGGGCCAGCAGCGCGTAGAGCAGGGCGAAGCGTTCGGGCTCGCGGTGCAGTATTGCCTTGCCGGCAAGATCGAGAAAGGCCCGCGGCACGACGAACCCTGCCGCCGGCGGCACCGGCCCGGCGGCGGGGGCGAACAGATCATCGGCGACCTCGCCGACCTGCCACAGTACCGCATCGGGCGGCACACCCTGCGCCACCAGGCCACGCGCGGCATGCCGCCAGCCATCGAAATCGTCGGGCCCGGAAAGCATCACCGCCTGCATCCCGCTATCCGAACAGCTCGAGCTGCTCGCGCCTGGGCGCCACCAGCGGCCGCAAATCCGCCTTGTCGGCGAGCGCCACCGGCCGCCAGTCCAGGGCGATCAGGAAGGGCCTGACCTTGGCGATCGACGCCGTCAGCCGGCCGACATCAGCGAGGTGCAGCCGGCGCCAGCGCCGTGCGGCCAGGATCGCATCGACTGCCTTCACCCCCAGCCCGGGCACGCGGAGCAGCATCTCGCGCGGCGCGCGGTTGACGTCGACCGGGAAGCGGTGGCGGAACTTCAGCGCCCAGGCGAGCTTCGGATCGATATCGAGCGGCAGCATGCCGGTGGTTTCGTCCGCTGCCGCGACCACCTCGGACGGCGTGTAATCATAGAAACGCATCAGCCAGTCCGACTGATAGAGCCGGTGTTCGCGCATCAACGGCGGGCGCTGCAGCGGCAGCACCGCACTTGCATCGGGGATCGGGCTGAAGGCTGAATAATAGACCCGCCTGAGCCCGAACTTCCCGTAGAGCGACGAGGCCTTGCGGACGATATCGCCATCGGTCGCTGCATCCGCGCCGACGATCATCTGAGTCGATTGGCCGGCCGGTGCGAAACTGGGTGCGGACTTGAAGCGCTTCTTCGCGTCGGCCGTGTCGAGGATATCGCTTTTCATGCCCAGCATCGCGCCCTCGATCCGGCTGGCCGATTTCTCGGGCGCCAGTCGCGTCAGGCCGCTGACCGTCGGCAGCTCGACATTGATCGAGATGCGATCGGCATGAAGGCCTGCCTGATGGACCAGCTCGGGATCGGCGTCCGGAATCGTTTTCAGATGGATATAGCCGCGGAAATGGTGGTCCTCGCGCAGGCTCCTCGCCACCTCGACGATCTGCTCCATGGTATAGTTGGACGAGCGGATGATGCCCGAGGAGAGGAACAGTCCTTCGATATAATTGCGGCGATAGAAGGCGAGGGTGAGCTGCACGACCTCATCGGCGGTGAAGCGCGCCCGGCGGACGTTCGAGCTCTTGCGGTTGATGCAATAATGGCAATCGAAGACGCACGCGTTGGTCAGCAGGATCTTGAGCAGGCTGATGCAGCGGCCGTCAGGGGCATAGGCATGGCAGATACCCATGCCCCCATCGGTCGAGCCCAGCCCCTTGCCGTCGCGCGACGTGCGCTTGACGCTGCCGGATGACGCGCAGCTCGCATCATATTTGGCGGCATCAGCGAGGATTTCGAGTTTTTGCCGGACATCGAGCTGAGCCATATGTTCATTATATGTTCCAGACGGTCCAACAATACCATGATTGAAATCAAGTGCATGGGGCACCGCCCTCCGGATCAGAAGCCCATCGTCGCCATGCCTCCCGGCTTGACCGCCAGCTCAGCCTCCAGCCGCGCGAGCAGAGCGTCGGCCGGCATCGGCCCGGTGACCTTCACCTGGCGGGCGACGACGGCGAAGTCGCCGGGGGTCAGTGCGTTCAGCCGCGCCAGACCGACCGGCGCCGCGCATCCGAAGAAGCACTCGAAGGCGCGCGCCGCCGCGGCTGGCGACAGCGGCTGCAGCGCGAGCTTGAAGGTGAAGCGCCGCAGCGCCGCCGGATCGAGCCGGTGCTGGTCGTTGGTCGCGGCGAACACCGGCAGCGGGTGGCGATCCAGCCAGGTCAGCAGCTCATTGACCTGGGTGACCTCCCAGCTCGTCCGGGCGGTCTGGCGATCGAACAGCAGCGAATCGGCCTCGTCGAAGAACAGCACGCTGCCGTCCGCCGCCGCATCGCGAAAGGCGGCTGCGATCTTCGCTTCGGTTTCGCCGACCCACATCGACAGCAGATCGGAGGCACGTCGGGTGACCAGCGGCCGGCCCAATCGTTCAGCGACCTCGGCGGCGAGCTGAGTCTTGCCGGTGCCGGGCAGGCCCGACAGCAGGACGGAGAAAGCGAGCGGCGCACCGACGCGCGTAAGCTGCTCAACCAGCCCGGCGACGGGCGGATCGCTTTCGAACAGCGAGAGGTCGATGCGGCCCGAGGCCTCGGCCAGCCTGACCGCCGTTCCGCGCAGCCCACCGACCAGCGACCGGGCGACCCGCTCGTCATCGCCCGTCGTGGCACCGGCAATCCGCGCCGCCCGCATTGCCGCGCGCGCCACGCTCGGCGTTTCCGGCGCCTGGCGGGCGAGGACGGCGAGATCGTCGCCGACCGCGCAGCCTTCGATCGCGGCCATCCGCGCAAGCACCCGGTCCCGTTCCACCCCGCGCGGATGATCGAGCTTCAGCACGAAGCTCATCCGGCGGAGATAGGCCGAATCGACATTGTCGATCGCGTTGCTGGTCCAGATGATCGGGACCCTATTGGTTTCGAGCATGCGATTGACGAAGATCTTCGACCCAGCCCGGTTGGCGTAGCGCCCGGTGCCGGCAACCTGATTGGCATCGCCGATAAGATCCTCGAGTTCGTCGAACAGCAGCAACGCGCGCTCGTCGCGCTGGAGCGCGCGTTGCGCCCGCAGCAGCGCGGCCACCCGCTCGCGGCGGTGCGGCTCGGTGCCGTCGGAACCGCCCTCGCCGACCGCGAACAAAGCCGCGCCGACATGCGCGGCCAGCGCACGCGCGAGCTCGGTCTTGCCGACACCGGGCGGACCGTGAAGCAGGACGTTGATGCCCGGCGCGCGCGTCGCGACGGCACCGGCGAGCAGCCGGGCGACGAACTCGACATCGCCCTGCATCGCCGGAAAATCGGCAAGCGTCAGCAGCGCCTCCTGGCGCTTGCCGGCCAGCGCCTCGATCAGCCGCTCGGGATCATGGCCGCCGCGCGCGAGCAGGGTTTCGAACCACCAGCTCACATCGAACGCAACGCCGCCGCCCGATGCCATGTCGATCTCGAACAGACCGAGCTGCACCGGCAGGCTGTTGCGCACCATCGTGCCGGCGTGCACGGCCTCGGCGCCGGCCAGCATCCCGGCGACGCGCGCCATATCCTCATGCGCCATTTCGAGCGACCAGCTCAGCCGTGCCATGCGCGGATGGAAGGAAAGCGCCAGCCCAGCCTCGAGCACGGCGCGATCCTGTGCCTCGAAATTCAGCACCGTCGCGATATTCTCGACCGCTTCGGCCAGTTCGGCCGAAAGCGGATCTTCGGCCATATCGGCGACGAGCGTGGCGAGCTTCGCCCAGCTGATCTTGCTCTCGCTCTTTTCCTTCGCACCGTCTTTTGCGCGCGTCTTCAGCGCCGGCCAGAAGACCGAGCGATGCTCCTCCGCCCATTCCACCAGCGCCCGTCCGGCGCGGCCTTCCTTCGTGAGTGTCGCGCGCAGCATGATCGCCAGCCGCCGCGACGTAACCGTCGTGCCCATATTCTCATCCACCATGAGCGGTCTAGCGGACGCGGCTATGGCGTCGGCTGTCGCGCTTCTTGAATTTTCGAGATCAAATCAGCCGGGTCCGTGGGCCCGGCCGGGGCGCGACTAGCGCTTCGGCGAGGTTCGGACCGCGGCGGGAATGAGTCCCGTTTGATGTGCCGTGGCGAACATTGTCAGCCTTCCTGCACCCCGACATTGGGGCGGTGGCGCACTAGGCGCGGGGTTTGCGCAAGTCAAGCTGCGCAAGGATGGAAGCGCCGAGCCCGACCAGCCGTCGTTAGGTGCGGATCGACGGAGGCCTAGCTTCTGTGCCCCCTCTTGCTTCCCCAACGAAGAGTATCAGGTCGGATCGTCCCCGGACGATCCTTGAACATGCGGGGCATGTTCAACCTGATACTGGGCCCAGTTGCGATGGCAGAGGTAATGAACCGCAGCGCGCATCACTAATGTTCCCCAACTGGACCCCAGCCTTCGCTGGGGAAGGGTAGTAGAAGGTAGCCCAGCTCGCACGCGGGCGAGATCCAGGACCCGCCGCTTTAATCTCCGATGCGCGTCAGCCGCGCGGGTTTCTCGAAGCCGGGATGCGCGCCGACATAGGCGCTCATCGCGCGCTCCAGCGCCGCGCGATCCTTGAAGATGCAACTCGGGCTGCCGCCCTCGCCCTCGATCGTCCCGCCCGCCGCACGTACCAGCGCCTCACTGCCCTGGCAGTCGAGGGCGGGGTCGAGAATAAGTGCGGCACCATCGCTTTCGAGCAGGCCATAAGCGACCGGGTCAGCGGTATCGCCGATTTGCGTCTGGACGATCCACAGATGGCGGTTGGGCGCCGCCAAGGGCGCCAACACCACCCGCGATGGCTTGCCGCCCTGAAAATCCTCGGGCGCCGCGACCAGCAGGG
>Ga0068858_100006050_pt1 | contig 11792 bp, 7 predicted proteins | sample KBSSwiS12_FD_66589 | JGI IMG/M metagenome (GOLD analysis project Ga0068858, IMG submission 66589) | Switchgrass rhizosphere microbial communities from Kellogg Biological Station, Michigan, USA - KBS Switchgrass S1-2 | ecosystem: Host-associated > Plants > Roots > Rhizosphere > Soil ... | reverse complement strand
GCTCTTGCGAAGCTTCGAGATGTCCGTGCCGGATTCCTCGGCGATGATCTGGAGCACCTCGTCGCCGTCGAGGACTTCCTTCTCGAGCAGCGTGCGGGCGATCCGGTGCATCGCCTTCTGGTTGTCCTCGATGATCTTCTTCGCCCGGTCGTAGGCGGTCGTGACGATGCGCTTGACCTCGGCATCGATCTGGTTGGCGGTGCCCTCCGAGTAGTCCTGCGTGCGCCCGAAGTCGCGGCCCAGGAAGATCTCCTGCTCGGGCCGGCCGAAGGTCAGCGGGCCCATCTCGCTCATGCCCCACTCGCAGACCATCTTGCGCGCCATGTCGGTCGCGCGCTCGATGTCGTTGCCGGCGCCCGTGGTCATGTGGCCCAGGAACTTCTCCTCGGCGATGCGGCCGCCCATCATCACGGTCACCATCGCCTCGAGGTACTCCTTGGTGTGCGAGTACTTGTCCTCGGTCGGCAGCTGCATGGTGACGCCCAGGGCGCGGCCGCGCGGAATGATCGTGACCTTGTGGACGGGATCCGCGTCCGGCAGCATCGCGGCCACGAGCGCGTGCCCGCCCTCGTGGTACGCCGTGTTGCGCTTCTCCTCCTCGGTCATGATCATCGACTTGCGCTCGGGACCCATCATGACCTTGTCCTTGGCGTACTCGAAGTCGATCATCTCGACTTTCTTCTTGTTGAAGCGGGCGGCGTTCAGCGCGGCCTCGTTGACCAGGTTGGCCAGGTCGGCGCCCGAGAAGCCCGGCGTTCCGCGTGCGATGACGGAGAGGTCCACGTTCTCCGCGAGCGGCGTGTTGCGGGTGTGGACCTTGAGGATCTGCTCGCGGCCGCGCAGGTCGGGGCGGTCCACGACGACGCGCCGGTCGAAGCGGCCGGGCCGCAGGAGCGCGGGGTCCAGCACGTCCGGCCGGTTGGTCGCGGCGACGAGAATCACGCCCTCGTTGGTGTCGAAGCCGTCCATCTCGACGAGCAGCGCGTTGAGGGTCTGCTCGCGCTCGTCGTGTCCGCCGCCGAGGCCCGCCCCGCGGTGGCGGCCGACCGCGTCGATCTCGTCGATGAAGATGATGCAGGGGGCATTCTTCTTGCCCTGCTCGAAGAGATCGCGGACGCGCGACGCGCCGACGCCCACGAACATCTCGACGAAGTCCGAGCCCGAGATCGTGAAGAACGGCACGTTGGCCTCGCCGGCGACCGCGCGCGCCAGGAGGGTCTTGCCCGTGCCGGGCGAGCCGATCAGCAGGACGCCCTTCGGAATCTTGCCGCCGAGCTTCTGGAACTTCTGGGGGTCCTTGAGGAACTCGATGATCTCCTGCAGCTCGACCTTGGCCTCCTCGACGCCGGCCACGTCCTTGAACGTCACCTTCTTCTGCGTCGGGGTCAAGAGCTTCGCGCGGGACTTGCCGAACGAGAGCGCCTTGTTTCCTCCCGCCTGCATCTGCCGCATGATCACGAACCAGATCGCGACCAGCAGGATGAGCGGCCCGTACATCACGAGCGCCGACACGAACGAGGAGTCCTTGGTCGGCGCGATCTCGATCTCGACGCCCTTCGCCCGGAGGTCCTTGACGAGATCCGGGTAGTTCGCGGCGTAGGTCTTGAACAAGGGCTCGCGCTTGCCCGCGCTCGGAGCGTAGGTGCCGCGGATCTCCTCTCCCCGGATCGAAACCTTCTGGACGTGGCCCTGGCTGACCTGGTCGAGGAACTGCGAGAAGCTGACTTCCTCGATGGCCGCGGCGCCGGTCTTGAACACGTTCCAGGCCAGGATGATCAAGACGAGGATGACCATCCAGAGCAGCAGGTTCTTGATCGTAGCGTTCAACGGAAGACTCCTTCCCCGGGTAAGTTCCCTTAAGGGTCCGACACCCATCCGCGGCGGGCCGGTCCCCGACCCTCAGTCTAACGGACTCGGGCCGGAAATTATTGCCCCGGGAGCACCTCGTGAATGTCCGGCAGGTGCGCGTGCAGGCCCTCGTATTCCATGCCGTATCCGGCGAAGACGCCGCCCTGATCGGCCGAGAAGAGGGAGAAGTCCACCGACACGTTGGCCTTGCGCTCACGGGGCTTGTCCACGATGGCGGCCAGCGAGAGCGACTGCGCGCCCTCCCCCCGCAGCTGATCCATCAGGTAGGTCTCGATCACGCCCGTGTGCACGACGTCCTTCAGCAGGAGAACGTGCTTCTCGCGGACGGTGAAACCGGTCGTGAAGTCGATCTGAAGGACGTCGTGAGCGCCCTCGACCCGCCGCACGTGGAGGTACTGGCACGAGAAGGCCCCGTGAAGCCGCCGCGCGAGGTCGGCCATGAAGAACGCCGAGCCCTTGAGGATCGAGACGACGACGAGGGAGCGGCCTCGGAGCTGCCGGTCGATCTCGTCCCCGACGGCGGCCACGCGCTCGGCGATCTCGGCGGAGGAATGGCGGACCTCGAGTCTCACGGCTGTCTCATCGAGCGGGGGTCCCCTCCGGGGCATCGTACACCGGCTCCGCCGCCGCGGCGTCCCGGAGGCGGATGCGGAGGCGCCCGCGGCGGAGCTCGAAGCGGATCCGCCGGCCCGCCTCGAAGCGGAAGTCCCCGCCGGCGCGCAGACGCGAGACGAGGCGCTCGCGCTCGCGTCCCGTCATCGGCGGACGGCCCGCGCGTGCGAAGGGGCCGGCGAGCCGGGAGAGCGCGAGGCGCACGAGCTCGTCCTCGCACGCGTAGAGTGCGCGGGCCTCGACCTCGACGGCGTCGTTCCCCGCCGCCCCCGAGCCGCGGCGGACCGCCGGCGCGACGCGCCGCGCGTACTCCTCCTCGAGTCGGTCGCGCTCGCGGGCCAGCGCAAAGACGCGCTCGGCGAGCGCGGCGCGCTCCTCCTCGCTCGTCTCGGCGAGACCGCGGCGAACGCGGTTGCGGGAGAGCGCGAGGTCGCCGTTGGTGGAGTCCCGCCGGTGCTCGAGACCGCGCGCGGCCAAAAACGCCAGGATCTCGCGGCGGCCGACGTCGAGGAGTGGGCGCACGACGCCGTCGGCTCGGAGCGCGCGCGGGCCCGCTAGGCGCGCCAGGCCGCCCCGGCGCTCCCGTGCGATGAGGAGCGACTCGACCGCGTCGTCTTTCTGGTGGGCCGTCGCGACGAGGGAGGCGCCGGCCTCGCGCGCCATCTCGGCCAGGGCGGCGTAGCGAACGTGGCGCGCCGCGGCCTCCGGAGAGAGGCCGAGCTCGGAGGCCGCGCGCCGCGCGTCGCGCCGGCGATGGAAGAAGGGCAGTCCGAGGCGCCGCGCATGGTCGGAGACGAAGGCGAGGTCCCGATCCGCCTCGCGGCGCCTCCAGCCGTGGTGGACGTGGCCGACCGAGAGGCGCCAGCCCGTCTCTCGGCTCGCCTCGACCGCGCCGAAGAGCAGCGCCAGCGAGTCGGCGCCGCCCGACACGGCGAGCAGGACGCAAGCGTCTCGTGGGATCCGCCCCGCCGCGGCCGCGCGCTCCAGGGCCTCGAGGACGGGATCCATCCGCCGATGGTACGACGAGATCCGGAGTTCTCCGATTGACATCGCGGCGAGCCGGGCGTATGAGAACCCGCAAACGCCTCGGAAAGGAGACTCGCATGCGCGTGCTCGTGCGCCGGTTCGTCTTCGTCGCCTCGATGTTCGTGTTCCTGTCTGCCCTCGCGGCCGCCCAGACGACGGGAGAGATCCGCGGGACCGTCGTCGATGCCCGAGGAGGAGGCCTCCCCGGCGCGACCGTCGACGTCACGTCGCCCTCGCTGCAGGGCTCGCGAACGACGGTGACGGGCGCGGGCGGCTCCTTTCAGCTCCCGGCGCTCCCGCCCGGGACGTACAAGGTGACGGTGACGCTCGCGGGGTTCGGCAAGGCCGAGCAACAGACGCAGGTCCGCCTCGACGCGACCGCGAGCGTGGCGGTGACGCTCCAGGTCGCCGCGACCGAGCAGATCGTCGTGACGGGAGAGGCTCCGGTCGTCGACGTGAGCACCACGACCGGCGGCAGCAACTACGGCTCGAGCGTCATCGACCGGCTGCCGGTCGGCCGCAACTACACGGACATCGTCAAATCGAATCCCGGCGTGTCGCAGGACCGCGCCGACCGCCAGGGCCGCGCGGCCGCGCTGACGGTGTATGGCTCGACCTCGGCGGAGAACAGCTTCATCATCGACGGCGTCGACACGACCAACGTGATCCGCGGCCTCCAGGGCAAGGTCATCAACAACGAGTTCATCCAGGAGGTCGAGGTCAAGACCGACAGCTATCGCGCGGAGTACGGCAACGCCACCGGCGGGATCATCAACGTGATCACGAAGTCGGGCGGCAACACCTTCAACGGGAGCGTCTTCGGCCGCTACAACAGCGCCGCGCTGCGCGCGAACGAGGTGTTCACGGCCAACGACTCCGACACGTTCACGGGGACGCTGACGCCCGCCGAGGAGAAGTGGGACTACGGCGCGAACCTCGGCGGCTACTTCGTCAAGGACCGCGTCTGGTTCTTCGGGGCGTACAACCGCGTGACGGACAACCAGCAAATCTCGCCGCCGCGCGGCGTCGTCGCCGGAGACGAGTTCCCGCTCGACTCGGTGTCCAACCTCTGGTCCGGCAAGGTGACCGTCAACGTCACGACCGGCGTGACGCTCGTCGGCACGGCGTTCTCGGACCCGACGGCCGTGGACGGCGCGATCCGGACCCCGAACTCGACCGACCCGGGCTCCTACCTGGGGCACCGGGACATCGGCGGCGTCGACTACGGCGCACGCGCCAACATCCTCTTCGGATCGGTCGGTCTCCTCACGCTCCAAGGCTCGCGCCACAACGACCGCTTCGAGCTGACCGGAACGGACGCGGGCAACGCGATCCAGTTCACCGACGAGACCGTCCCGCCGCCTTTCCCGGTCACGGGCGGACTGGGGCGCATCAACGGGTATCAGGACTTCAACAAGAGCCACCGCGACCAGTACACGGGCGATTTCGTGGCCTACGTTCAGAATCACGAGATCAAGGTCGGGGCGGCCTACATCCAGAGGTCGACCGAGGCGATCGATCTCTTCACCGGCGGCCAGCAGGTGTCGAAGCGCATCGACGAGGACAGCGGCACGATCTATTACGCGCACACGTTCTTCGGATCGCGCCTCGCAGGCGGTCCCGCGGTTCCCGTCCCGTTCAACGACGTGCACCTGAACAGCAACGACTACTCGGCGTTCCTGCAGGACTCGTGGAAGATCCTCCCCAACCTCACCCTCGACGCGGGCCTGCGGTTCGACCGGACGGACGTCAAGGGCTTCGACGGGAAGGTCGTCTCGCGGCTCACCAACGAATGGCAGCCGCGCGTCGGCGTGATCTGGGACTTCACGAACCAGGGCACGTCGAAGGTCTACGCGTTCTACGGCCGCTTCTACTACGCGATCCCGACCGACATCAACGTGCGCGACTTCGGCAGCGAGCTCTTCGTCACGACGTACAACTTCGACCCGCTCTCGACCGTGCACGACCCGACGGCGCCGGGCCACCCGCGCCCCGACCAGCAGGGCGGCGCCTTCAACGAGCCGATCGACGCGAACATCCGCGGGATGTATCAGGACGAAGTCACGCTGGGCGTCGAGAAGGCGCTCGACCCGACCTTCTCGGTCGAGTTGAAGGGCATGTACCGCCGCCTCGGCAACGCGATCGACGACCGCTGCGACCTCGACTACAGCGCGCCGGTCAACCTCGGCAATTCCTGCGCGAACATCAATCCCGGCGGCACGGGGCTCTGGGCGTCCGGCAACTTCCCGTGGTACGACGGCTACAGCCTTGGCGGCTTCCACGACGCCCCCGCTCCGCAGTCTCCCAAGGCGAAGCGCCTGTACCGCGCGATCGAGCTCTCGGCGCGCAAGACCGTCGGCAGCTGGCTCTGGCTCCAGGCGTCGTACGTCTACTCCTCGGTCCGAGGGAATTACGACGGGGCAGTGCACGAGAGCACCGGGCAGACGGATCCGGGCCTCAACGAGGACTTCGACTATCCGGCGACGTACCCCAACGCGTACGGGCGACTCTTCCTCGACCGCCCGCATCAGTTCCGGATCGACGCGGCCTACACCGCGCCCTTCGGCCTCACCGCGGGACTCCAGTTCTACGTCCGCAGCGGCGTTCCGCTCGACCAGCTGCGGTCCGACTGGCCCGACTACCTGGGATCGAACCTGTACATGATCCAGCGCGGCAGCGCGGGCCGCACGCCCACCGAGTACGAGGCGAACCTGAGCCTCGGCTACTCGTTCACGGAGGGGCCGGTGACCATCGTTCCGCAGGTCTTCGTCTACAACGTGCTGAACAGGCAGTCGGAGACTTACCAGAACATCCAGTACATCATCGCGGCCGAGGGCGATCCGAATCAGTTCAATCCGGACTACGGAAAGGTCGTCGCGCGGACGCCGCCCCGGCAATTCGTCTTCGGGCTGAAGGCGATGTTCTAGCGGAGCCGTCAGCCCGAGGGCGTGAGCCCGAGGGATCCCGAGCGCGATCGCCACCGCGGCCGGAACGCACGGGATCCCTCGTCGCTCCCCCTCGCTGCGCTCGGGGTGCGCTCCTCGGGATGACGGCTACCGCGCCGGCGCGCGGCTCTCGGGCCGGGTCTTACGGCCCGTAGAGCAGCAGGCCGAAGGTCTTGACGATGAAGACCGCCATCTCGCCGCGCGTGTTGTCCTGCAGCGGGCAGTAGCTGAGCGGAGTCGCCTGGCAGCCCGCCGTGATGCCCTCGGCGTAGAGCTGCTCGATCCAGTCGGAGTAGGGGAACTCGGGCGTGCCCGGGCACGGGACGTCCGCGAACGCGCCCTGGCAGGAACTCGGATTGAAGCCCGAGCCGTGCTCGCCCTTGAGGAGGAACGCCGCCATCTGCGCGCGCGTGACCGGGTCGTCCGGACAGTAATTTCCGTTGCCGCAGCCCGCCGTGATCCCGAGAGCCGAGAGCTCCTCGATCCACGCGGCGGCGAACGTGCCGGTCGAGACGTCGTTGAACACGGTCCCCGTGGCCGGCGGCGGCACGTGGCTCGAGCCGAACTTGCCCTTCAGGATGAAGACGGCCATCTGCGCCCGCGAGATCGACTCGTTCGGGTGGTAGCCGCCGTCCTGGTTGCCGACCGTGACCTGGTTGTGGAAGAGGTTCTCGACGTACGCATAGAACTGGTGGCTCACCGGCACGTCCGGGAAGCTCTCGCCGACGTGCAGCGTCCAGGTCTTCGGCGGCCCGAGGCTCAGCGTCTCGTCGAAGGTCGTGTCCCAGTGTTGCGTGGGGCGCGGTCCGGCGATCGTCATCGCATAGCAGTCGTGTGACAACGTCGCCGTGTAGCAGTCGGTGATCGCGTTCGAGGCGACGGTGCCGTAGTCGGCGCCGTTGTCGTCCACCGTGTACACGGGGCCGAGCGGTCCGACGAAGTTCGAGGCGACGCCCGTGAAGGCCTGGGTCGCGACGTCGGTGTTCTTCCACGCCGGCTCGATCAAGACGGTCTCGCCGGCCTCGAAGACGCCGTTGAGGTTGGACGGCCCGCCGGAGTCGTGCGCGTCGACCGTCATCATCACCGCGAGCGGGTTCCCCGGCGTGGGCGTCGGCGTCGCGGTCGCCGTGGGCGTCGACGTGGGCGTTCGCGTCGGCGTCTGAGTCGCCGTCGGAGTCTGGGTCGGCGTCGGGGTCGACGTCTTCGTCGGCGTGGCCGTCGGCGTCGACGTGGGGGTCGCGGTCGGCGTCGCCGTCGGCGTGCTCGTCGGCGTCTGCGTGCTCGTGGGGGTCGCCGTCGGCGTGCTCGTCGGGGTCGCCGTCGGCGTGCTCGTCGGGGTCGCCGTCGGAGTCGCGGTCGGAGTGTTCGTCGGCGTATCCGTGGGCGTGTGAGTGGGAGTCGACGTCGCCGTCGACGTCGCCGTCGCCGTCGGGGTCGCGGTCGGCGTGTTCGTCGGCGTGTCCGTCGGGGTGTTCGTCGGAGTGTGGGTCGGCGTCGCGGTCGGCGTTGGAGTGTTCGTCGGCGTATCCGTGGGCGTGTTCGTCGGAGTGTGCGTCGGCGTCGCCGTCGGGGTTGCCGTCGGAGTGTTCGTGGGAGTGTCCGTCGGAGTGTTCGTCGGCGTGTCGGTTGGCGTGTTCGTCGGAGTGTTCGTCGGAGTGTTCGTCGGCGTGTCGGTTGGCGTGTTCGTAGGAGTGTTCGACGGCGTCAGCGTGGGCGTGTTGGTCGGGGTGTTCGTCGGAGTGTTCGTCGGAGTGTTCGACGGCGTCAGCGTGGGCGTGTTCGTCGGGGTGTTCGTGGGCGTGTTCGTTGGGGTATTCGTCGGCGTCAGGGTCGGGGTCGGCGACGGCGTGAACGTGAAAGTCGGCGTAGAGGTCGCCGTGGGCGTGGCCGTCGGCGTGAAGGTCAGGGTCGGCGTCGGGGTGATGATCAGCGGGTTGTAGAACAGGATCGCCGTGTTGCCGAGGTTGGTGATGTCGGTGTAAGTGATCGTGTCGAAGTCGTTCGACGCGAGCTGCCAGCCGATGTCGGCGTGTCCGCCGTCGGGGTTGTTGCTCGGGCCGAACTGGTACACGAAGGTCCCGTTCTCGTTCAGGATGAGCTGGAGGTTGAAGAAGCTCGCGGTCGAGGCCCAGTCGGGCACCGCGACCCAGGTCACGACGAACTGGCGGTTGGGCGCGATCCCCAGGGGCGTGGCGGTGAAGTACATCGCGCAGCCGGGGAAGGGGCACGTCGTGGGCTGTCCGCCTCCGCCCGAGCCGTTGGGGCTCGCATCCTGGTCGGCCCCGTAGATCTTCATCGTGTTCTTGAGGTTGCCGCTGGGATAGGGCAGTCCATAGACGCGCGGAACGTCGCTGGTGCTGCCGGCTCCGCACTCCGTGTTGCCGGAGCCGAACTGCACGCGGCCGTTCGTCATGATGTACAGCTGCGTGTACGCGGTCCCGCCGTACTGGAAGGTGAACCCGATGTTGGTCAGCGGGCTGAGGGCGTCGTCACCGATCGTGTCGCCGAAGCCCTGGCAGAGCGAAGGGTTGCTCCACGTGACGGGCGTGTGCCCGGTGGGATCGATCCAGCTAAACGTCGTGGGGACGTGCGAGTAGGTCGCGGCGCCCGCCATCGCGGCGAACAGGAAGAGGAGAAGACCCGCAGCCACGTGTGCGGTGGAGCGGCGCACGGACATCGCTTCGCGACCGATTCGCATACCTTCCGTAATCCCGATCTCTCATACCGGCTCCACCGGGCACCAGCCCTCCGGTTGAATAGAAACGCAAGCGGATGTTACGGCCTCGCCTCCGCCCGAGCGTGTGATGGCGCACACCAGAAAGAAAAAGGGGCGAGCCTCCGCTCGCCCCCCTTCGCTCCGACTGACCGCCGGTCGTGGCGCTTCGCGACTTCGCGACTTCTCTACTTCGCTGCCGCCGCCACCATCGCGTCGGCGCGCTTCTTCATCTCCTCGGGGGAGACGTCCTCGACGTGCGTCGCCACGTACCACTCGTGCCCGAAGGGATCCACGATGCCGCCCGTCCGGTCGCCGTAGAACTGATCCGCGACCGGACGGACCAGCTTGGAGCCCGCTCCGACCGCGTTCTTCACGACGCGATCCACGTCCTCGACGTAGAGGAGGAGCGAGACCGGCGAGCCGCCGAACGTGCGCGGTCCCTTGTGTCCCATCTCGACGTTCTCGTCGGCGAGCATGATCACGGAGTCGCCGATCTTGAGCTCCGCGTGCCCGATCTTCCCGTCGGGTCCCGGCATGCGCATGATCTCGGTCGCGCCGTAGATCTTCTTGTAGAAGTCGATCGCGTCCGCGGCGCCGTTGACGATGAGGTACGGCGTCACGCGGCGGTAGCTGTCGGGAATGGGTTTGACGTTTCCAGCCATGGCATTACTCCTTTCCGGGCTCGACGATCTGAGGCGTGCCCGGATCCTCTTCTTATCAGACGGGAGCGGGACGGGAGCCGGCGAATCCGCGAGCGGAGGAGATTTAACCCGAACACAACGCGCTTCGGGTCCTTTTGTCACGCGTGCCCGAAGAAAGTGTCGCGGCGATGCACGGCGTACGATTCATTGCGTGAGGATCCTGATCATCGGAGGAACGGGGTTCGTCGGCGGCGCGCTCGCACGCCGTCTGCTCGAGGGCGGGCATGCGGTCGCGGCGTTCCACCGCGGCGAATCGTCCGGTGGCGCCGAGACGATTCGGGGCGACCGCGCGGAGCTCTCCGAAGCGCGACATCGCGAGGCGTTCCGGCGCTTCGCGCCCGACGTCGTCGTGGACACGATCGCGTACACCGAGACGGAGGCGCGCGGCCTGATCGAGGCGCTCCGCGGAATCGCCGGGCGCTACGTGGTCCTCTCGAGCCAGGACGTCTACGCGCCCTACGGCCGGCTGCTGCGCCTCGAGGGCGGCGTGGCCGCGCGCCTCGCGTCCACGGAGGACTCCCCGCTGCGCGCGAGCCGCCATCCCTACCGCGCCCGGGCGAGGCCCGGCGAGATGGCGTACGACTACGACAAGATTCTCGTCGAGGCGGCCGTCCGCGGAGCCGCCGACGCGCCGGTGACGGTCCTCCGGCTTCCGATGGTCTACGGTTCCGGCGACCCCTATCGCCGGCTGCGGCCGCTCCTCGCGAAGATGACTCCGGACTCCGCGGAGATCCGCGTCGATCGCGCCCGCGCCGGCTGGCGCTGGACGCGCGGCTTCGTCGACGACGTCGCCGACGCGATCGCGCTCGCGGCGACGGCGCCCATGGGCGACCCGCGCGCGGCGAACCGGGTCTACAACGTCGGCGAGCAGGACGCGTTGGCGGAGAGGGACTGGATCCGCGCTGTCGGAGACGCCGCGGGATGGCGGGGGGCGGTTCGCGAGGCGCCGTTCGCGGAGATCCCGGAGTCCGAGCGGGAGCCCTTCGACTTCGACTACGCCCACGATCTCGTGGCCGACACGACCCGGATTCGCCGCGAGCTCGGCTTTCGGGAGCGGGTGGGGCGGGCGGAGGGGCTGCGGCGAACGGCCGCCTCGGAGGGCGGCGCGTGAACGAGCCGTCGATGAGAACCGGCTCTCCCACGCGCGGCCCTGAGGGAGAATGCGCCATGCGCTCCCGATTCCCGCTCGCCCTTCTCCTCACCGCCGCGCTGGCCGCATCGGTCGGCTGCGGGAAGCCGCCCGAGCTGACGCGCGAGGCCGCGTCGGAGCTGATCGTCCACGCGCCGGCTTTCGACGGCCCGTGGGACCCCGGCATCCGCTTCGTCGAGTCCGAGAGGACGGCCGTCACCGCCGACACGAAGCGCCGTCTCGTGCGCGTCGAGAGCGTCCTCGTCAAGCAGGACGGCCCCATGGGGATGGCGGGCTCGACCGCGACCGTCCCGTTCGTGTGGAGATGGCAGAGCGGCCCGCTCGCCGGCGTCGACTACCGCTCGAAGGCCAAGCTGCATTGCTCCGGCGGCGTCTGGAAGGTCTACAACGAGCAGCTCCAGGAGCAGCTCTGGAAGGCCGAGCGCAACGAGGAGTAGAGAAGTCGCCGATCCGGCCTGAGAAGAGTCGGCGGCGGGGCGATGGGGACGCCGCCGCCGCCGATTGCGAGCGTTTCAGTCCGAGATCGTCTCGGGATCCCCGGTGCGGTGGTCCTCGATCTGGAAGCGCAGGAAGTCGTGGATCGCCGAGAGCGCCTTCGCGTCGGTCGTCGTCGCGACGATGCGGCCGCCTCGCTCCGTCTCCTCGAACTGCCAGTGGATCGACGCCTTCTTCTTCTGGAGGGTCGGCACACCGGGCGGAACGCGGTCGTGGATGAGCATCGGGGCGTCGAAGTCGCCGGCGGCGAACATCTTCGCGATGTGCCCGAGGTGGCC
>Ga0068858_100006048_pt1 | contig 11793 bp, 6 predicted proteins | sample KBSSwiS12_FD_66589 | JGI IMG/M metagenome (GOLD analysis project Ga0068858, IMG submission 66589) | Switchgrass rhizosphere microbial communities from Kellogg Biological Station, Michigan, USA - KBS Switchgrass S1-2 | ecosystem: Host-associated > Plants > Roots > Rhizosphere > Soil ... | reverse complement strand
CGGTTTCAAGGATCCGCCCCGTTCAGCGCAAGGAGGACGCGAAGCGTCCCGGACCTCCCAGATCGCTTCGCGATCCGGCAGGAACCCCGAGGCGGAGCCAGTCTCCCTGCCGAATCGGCGAACGGGGTCCCTGCCGGATCGACGAAGTCGATCTGGGAGGTCGTGATTTGGGAGTCAGCCAAGGGCGCTTGGCACCCGGTTCGGGCGGATCGTCTTAGGGCACGTACGACAGGGTGAACGCGAGGGTCGCGTAAACGGTCATCATCGCCGTCGACGCGGCCAGGACGAACGGCCACACCGTCCGGTTGGCGGTGACGGACGCGGCGACGAACAGGAACGGGAACGTGCCGAGGAGGTAGCGCTCGGAGGAGTCCAGGTTCGAGCCCGTCAGCACGGTCAGCATCACCAGGGCGGCCCACGCCGTGTAGCTGGCCGGCAGGCACCTGGCCATCACGACGAGCCCGACGACGGCCAGCAGCAGCCAGGGCACGTGCAGCGACGTCCCAAGGTTGCCGTGCAGGCTGCCGGACGCCGCGTGCCAGAGAACGGCGAGCGGGTTCCCGGTGGCGCCGTGCCGCGCCGCGTCGCGCTGCATGGTCAGCGGCGCGAGGCCGTCGTGATAGCGGCTCGCCGACCAGCCCACGTAGAACGCCGCGCCGACGGCCGGGGCGAGCGTCGCCGCCACCCGGCCGGCGAGCGCCCGCGGCCCGGCGCCGCGCGCCTGACGGGCCGCCTCGATGGCCATCGGGGCGACCAACAGCAGGCCCAGCGGCCGGCACAGGCCGCCGAGCAGCCCGGCGACGGCTGCGAGCCCGAACCGGCCGGTGCGGGCGGCGAGGAACGCGGACACGGAGAGCGTCATCGCGACGGCCTCGGCATAGCCCATCACCAGGACGAACGCCGGCGGCGCCAGCGCGGACAGCCAGATCACCCGGCGGACCGCGCCGTCGTCGAACCCCTCGCGGCCGGCGAGCCGGGCGAGCAGCACCGTCAGCACGAACGCGCTCGCGTTCACGATCACCAGCAGGATCGCGCCCTGGTGCCCCACGGCCGAGCCGAGCACCCGCGTGGTCATCGGCAGCAACGGGAAGAACCGCCGGCTCTCCTCGCCGGCGCCGCCGTAGCCGTGGGTGGCGATCTGCTCGTACCAGCCCGCGTCCCAGCCGAGCAGCCCGGTGTGCTTCAGCACGCCGTGGCTGTCGGCGACCGTGCCGGCCAGGAAGTGCACCAGCCCGAGGGCAGCGGCGACGACGAGCCGGCCCGCGACCCACGCCGCGGCGGCCTCCCGCAGATACCAGCGGGCCGCGGACCCGTCACCAGGCCGCGGCACCGGCAGGCCGAGACGCCGCGGCTGCCCCGCGCCGCCCGGGCCGGCGTCGGCTCCGATGGGCGCCTCGTCGGCCGGCCGGCGGGCCGCCCGGTGGGCACCCGGGGGCCCGGGCCGGCGTCGCTGCTCCTGGCCGCCCGTGGCGGGCCGCGTCGCCGCGGTGTCCGGCCAGGCCCGCCCGCGGGGTGCGGTGGCCGGTCCACCTCCCGCCAGGCGGTCCGGTTCCTGCACGGCGGCACCGGTGGGCGGCTGTGGCCCGGTCTGGGCGCCGGCCGGCGGCTGCGTCATTACGGCTGGTACCGCACGAGCTGGTAGTTCTCGTACACCTTCGCCGGATTGCCCTGCTCCATCACCGGGCCCGCGTTCGGCCGCAGCGTCTGCAGCGTCGTCTGGATCTGCAGGCACAGCGTCTCGTAGGTGCGGTAGCCGCCCGAGTCGGCGAGGAAGATCTGGTGGTTCGGGCCGGCCTCGGCGACCGCCCGCTTCGCCAGCGCCACCCCGTCGGCGGCCTTGTTGCGCTGCTCGTAGTCGACCCAGTCGACGCGGTCTGGCGGCGCCCACGTCGGGATCAGATGGGCTCGCAGCCCGGCGGGGATCACCCGTGCGAGCCCCGGCCCGAGCTGGTCGGGGCAGACCAGCAGCACGTCGCCGGGCTTCGCCTCGGCCCGCAGCACCGCGGCGGTGTACGTCGCCTGGGTGCGCTGCATGTGGACGTCGCTGTAGCCGCCGACGACGCCGGCCAGCGCGCAGACGGCGACGGTGACCTGGAAGAACCGCTCGTGCCGCACGACCGTCGCGCCGAGGCCGATGACCAGCAGGAACGGCACGAACGCCGTCGCCGTGTACCGGTCCGCCCAGGCGTTGCCGACGACCTTGCCGGCGGTCACGGCGACGAACAGGGTGCCCGTCGAGAGCAGGAACAGCGTCCGCGCCGGCTCGCCGCCCCGCAGGTCGATGAGCACGAACCGGCCGCCGAGCCCCCGGCCGGCGATCCCCAGCGCGACGAGGCAGGTGACGAACAGCAGCAGGATCCGGCCGACCGTCGACGGTCCGCCGGCCCACTGGCCGTAGGCGTGGGAGATGGCCGCGTACGTCGCCGGCTCGCCCCACGGGGTGCCGGTGTGCTTCGACTGGAAGCGGAACTCCGACAACCACGGCGAGAAGATCACGGCCCCGCCGATGATGCCGAGCAGCGCCGTCAGCGCGCCGCGCCGCCCGGCCGCGGGGAACCGCGGCCGGCCGCTGGCCGCCGCGTCGCGGGCCGCGCCGGCCAGGGCCGAGTGCCGGGCCGCGCGGGCCGCGGCGTCGGGCGGGCCGACGGCCGTCAGCAGCGCGGGATCGTCCGGCAGGCCGGTGAGGGCGAGCGCGTCGGCGACCGCGTCCTGCGTCGCCTCGTCAACGCCCGGCCCGCCGGCCAGAGCGCGGGCCGCGTTGCCCTGGTCGGCGCGGAACAGGAAGCCCGGGCGCCACCACAGCAGCACCAGCCAGCCGCTGACCGTCAGCAGCAGGTAGAGGCACCAGTAGTGGGTGAGCGCCAGGCAGCCGGCGCAGATCGAGACGTACACCGCGGACAGCAGCGACGGCTTGCGCAGCGCCCGCTCGATCGCGAGGCCGCCGAGCGCGGTGAGCAGCACGATGAGGCTGTACATCCGGGTCTCGGTCGCGAACCGCAGCGCGAACGGCGAGGTGATGTACAGCACGACGGCGACCTGCGCGGCCCTCGTCCCGACCACCCGGCGGCCCAGCAGGTACAGCGGCCAGGCCGCCGCCAGGTTCATCAGCGCGGACAGCGTGCGGACCGCGACGTTGCCGGCGCCGAAGGCGTGGATCCAGAAGTGCAGGAACAGGTAGTAGAAGGGCGGCGAGCCGTCCTGGCGCAGGCCGGTGAACATCGTCGGCCCATGGCCGGTCAGCGGCAGCCTGGCGATCGCGACGCTCTGCGCCTCGTCGAGCCACAGGTCCTGGCGGGCGGAGAACCGCACGACTACCGCGGCTGCCAGGATGACGAGCATTACGACCTGGAAGATCCGGTCCGCCCGGGCGGGGCGCTTCACCGGGGTGCCGACCGGCTCGGGGATGCGCTCCGCCGGCCGGACCGCGACGTCCGTCACGGCCTGTCCTCTCCGTCCCTGTCCATTGCTGCTGCTGGTAAGGCTGTGCATGCGCGTCTCGCCGGTACCGCTGGCACCCGCGAGGTCCCCCCTGCCGCGGGCGTCGCTGATGGGGCTGTCGTCGGGATGACGCCGCCCGTCCTGCCGAGTCACTGGTCCCGTCGGGTTCGCTGGTGGCGACGGCGGTCCGGGCCAGCCCGCGAAACCCGGCCACGCCGCCACGCACCCGCCTGGTGGCCGGCCGTCGAGCCGATGCCTCGGCACCGCCGGGCGGCGGGGCGGGCGCGGTGACGTGGCCGGTCGGTGACCGGTGTGCGGGCCCAGTCTCGCATGCTCCGCCGACGCCATCCGGCCGGCCCCTGCCCGGTCGGGGCGCGGCGGTCGGTGTTCCGTACCAGTCGTGATAGTCCCGTTGCCGCCGGTTGGCGCCCGAACGCGGCGGCCGGCCGCGCGGGCCGGGCGGCGGGCGGCGGGACGCCCGGTCGCGGGCGGTCCCGCGCGGGTCTGGCAAGGTGCCGTCATGGCCTCTGGTGTCCCTGATGCGCGCGCCGGCGGCCTCGGCGCGGCCCACGGGCGCCGCCGGGGACCGCGGGTCCCGACCGCCGCGCCGGCCGGGGCCTGGCCCGTCGCGGCGGGGGACGCCGCCTGCCAGGAGCCCGGCTCGCCCGTGGGGGCAGAGGCCGAGCCGGCGAGCGGTCCGGCGGGTGAGCTGACGGCCGGGCCGGCCGGTGCGCCGTCGGCGCCGGTGGTGGCCCGGATCGCCGGGCTGCTGGCCGGCTGGGCCGCGCTGTCGGTGGGGATCGCGGCGAAGGACGGACGCTACGGCGGCTACGCGATGGCCGCCGTCCTCGCCGGCTGGGCACTCGTCGCGGTGACCGTCGCGCTGCTCGGCGGCATCGGGGCGCCGGCTCGGGCGCTGGGCCGCCCGGTGCGGCTCGCGGCCGCGCGGCTCGGCCGGCCGACGGCCTGGCTGTCGTGGCGGGTCGCCTGGCTGGGGATCGCGCTGCTCGTCGGGCTGGGCCCGCCGCTGCGCCATCCGCACTACTACGGCTCCGGCGCGTTCGTCGGTGTCGCGAAATGGCTCCAGATCGCCGCCGGCCTGCTCGCCGCCGCCGGGGTGGTGGCCTCGCTCGCCGGCCCCGCCCGGCCGGCCACCCCCGCGCTGGCGTGGGCGGCGGCCGTACTGCGCGGCCAGTGGGCACTCACCGCGGTCCTGGTGCTCGCCGTCGGCGCGGGCGTCGCGACCGTGCTCGCCGCGCCCGATCCCCAGATCGACGTGTTCCACCTGCTGCAGGACTCCGCGTCCGGCCTCGCCGATGGCACGAACATGTACCACCAGGTGTGGACCACCGGCCAGGCCGGCGACCTGCACGGCGGCCTCACCGACGTCTACCCCTACCTGCCGGCCACGACGGTGCTGCTCGCGCCCTTCCGGCTGCTGCTCGGCGACGTCCGCTACGGCCTGCTCGCCGCGCTCGTCCTCGCCGTCCGCGCCATCCGGGCGCTCGCGCCCCGGCTCCCTGCCGCCGGGAACCCCGCCGCCGGAGACCGCGCGGCCGCACACACGGCGGCGCCGTGGCCACCGGTTCTTCCGCTGCTCATCCTGATTCTCCCGTCGTACTGCTACGCCCTGGAGCAGTCCTGGACCGAGCCGCTGCTGGTGGCCTGCCTCGCGGTCATGGTGTGGGCGACCCGCGCCGGGCGGGGAGCGCTCGCCGTCGTCGCCTTCGCGGTGGCGCTGGCGACCAAGCAACACGTCGCCCTGCTGGTCCCTGTCGCCGCCGTCTGGCCGGCGTTCGGCGCCCGCCGGGCCGCGGCCGCCTGCGGCCTGGGGTGCGCGCTCGTCGCGCCGTGGGTGCTCGACGACCCGGGCGCGTTCTTCCACGACGCGGTCCGGGCGAACCTCGACTACCCGGTCCTCGACCACTCGCTGTCGGTGCCCGGCTGGGCGGACCACTTCGGCATCCATCTGGGCTTCGGGACGACCGCGCTCGCCCTGGTCGTCGCCTACCTGCTCGCCTGGCGGGCTCGCGGCGACGCCACCGGGTTCGCCGCCGGCAGCGCGCTGGTGTCCCTGACGCTCGTCGAGCTGAACAAGCAGTCGTTCTTCAACCACTACACGCTGCCGATGGCCCTGCTCGTCCTGGCCGCGGCCACGGCGCTGACCGCCGGCGCCGGGCCGGCCGCCACCCGGCCGCCGGGGCGGGACAGCCGGGCCGTTGACGACGTCCCCGCGGCCCGGCCGCCCGCGCTCGACAAGCCCTGAGCACGGCATTGCCTCTGACAGCACGGCCCGGACAGCGGCGCGATGGCCCTGCCGCCAGGCCGGCCCGAGCGTCCGCGCGCCGCGCGCCGGGCTGCGGCGCGCGGTCACCGGCGGCTCAGCGCAGCGTGCCGAACCGTTCCAGCCCGGCACCCTCCAGCAGCGACCGCTTGTACACGACCGTGCTGGGGGTCCGGTCGACGCCAAGCTGCTCGGAGATCAGGCTGCACGACGTCTCCAGGAACCGGTAGCCGTCGGCCTTCACCAGGAAGATCGCATGGTCCGGTCCGGCGATCGCGTTCATTCTCCGGGCGAAGTCCGCGCCGTTGGCGTTCTGCATCCGGGAGGCGTAGTCGACCCAGTCGACCAGCGCCGGGCCGCTCGGGTCGGCGTAGGCGTACTCCCGCAGGTCCTTCTCCCCGAGCCGGGTGAGCGCCCGGTACACGGCCGGGCCGAGCTGGTCGGGGCAGAACGCCACGACGTCCCCCGGCCGGGCCTGCGCGGCGATCTCCGCGGCGATCTGGCTGGCCTGGGTGCGTTCCGTGCGCGCCAGCTGGAACCCGCCGAGCAGGCCGGACACCGACGCCACGACGAGGATTCCGCTGCGCCAGCGCTTCGAGGTCAGCAGCGACAGGCCGAGGGCCGCCAGCAGCAGGCAGGCCGGCAGCGAGATCCCGGTGTAACGCTCGGCGTAGGCGCTGCCGCCGAACATGTTCACGATCCAGGCGAGGGTCAGCGGTGCCAGCCACACCGTCGCCAGGTAGCGGCCGGGCATCCGTCCGGAGATCTTGACGGCCAGTTCCCGGCCGGCCGGCCGCGCGGTCAGCCCCAGCAGCGCCCCGCCGAGCAGGATCAGCCCCAGCAGCGCGCCGGTGGACTGCGGCCCGGCCCAGTCGAACACCGTGTCCAGCAGCACCTGCGCCTGCACCCGCGGCGCCCACGGGGTGCCGGTGTGCAGCATCTGGAACAGGAACGAGGGCATCCACGGCGCGAACGGAATCGCCGACGCGGCCATCGCGCCGAACGCCCGCAGCGCCTGGCGCTGGTATCTGGGCCGCCGCCGTGACTGCGCGAGCAGCGCTCCGGCGACGGTGAACACCAGCAGGAACGTCCAGTAGTGCGTGTAGACGAGCGCCGTCGTGGCCAGCGTCAGCAGCCCGAGGCGCTGCCAGGTCGGCTGTTCCAGCGACCGGATCAGCGCCAGCCCGAACGCCAGCACCAGCAGGACGACCATCGAGTACATCCGGGTCTCGCTGCCGTACCGGATCGCGTACGGGGAGCACGCGAACAGCAGCAGCGTCGCCCGGGCGGTGCGCCGCGGTGTGCCGGCGTCGCCGTTGCCGTGCCCGGTCGCGACCGCGCCCACCCGGGCGCCGGCCGCCCAGGCCAGCGGCAGCGTCGCCAGCGACAGCACACCGGACAGTGCCCGCACGGCGACGTCCCCGTCGCCGAACATCTTGATCCACACATGCAGCAGCAGGTAGTACAGCGGCGGCGAGCCGTCGTGACGCAGCGCCGCCATCAGCGCTCCGACCGGCCGGTGGGCGATGTCGACGGTCAGCGCCTCGTCGAGCCACAGGTGGCTGTTGGTCGCGAACCGCAGCACCCCGCCGAGGGCGACCGCGAGCGCGACGAGCACCAGCGGCGCCCGCCGCCAGGCGCGCGCCGCGAGCGGGCTGGCCTGGACCCGCCGGGTGAGCCGCAGCGCCGGCGGTCCCGCCCAGGCTAGGCCCCGCGGTAGGACGAAAGCCCCGGCGCCGGTGTCCTGGAGCACCGCACGGTCGGCGAGCCGGTCGGAGCCGTCGGCCGGGACGACGTCCCCGGCCAGGGCCGTGTGCTCGGCCGGAGTCGCGCCGGCGGGGACGACGTCGGGGTCGCCGGCGGCATCGGGCGCCGGGCGCCGCGCGGGGGAGGGCGGCTGGTGCGGCTCGACGGGCGGGGCCTGCCGAGGCACGGTCGCCGTCGCCGCTGGACCTGGGGGAACAGACCCCGGGGTAACAGAGAGCTGGGGAGCGGCCGGCTCACCGGTCGACGTACCCGACGGGAGCACAGCCGGGCCGGTGGAAGAGTCGGTGGTCACTTTGAGCACGCTACCGAGGGCTCGGGCACGCCACGGCGGGCGCCATCGTCGCCCGCGTCCGGTTGGCCGGGACGCGGCCCGCGCGTCGCCGCTCACCCGACCGGCTCGGTCGCGGACCGTGACCGAGCCGGCACGGCGGCCCCGGGGCCCGACTCGTCGAACTCGTCGTCCGACACGTCCGGGGTGCCACCCAGCTCTGCCCCGGCCAGCAAGGGCGCCAGGAGCGTGACCCGGCGCCGCCCGCCGGCCGAGCGGACCGCCTGGCGCAGCGCCGGGCCGTTCACGAACACCACCGACAGGTGGCCGCGGGCGCGGGTGATCGCGGTGTACACCAGCGGGCGGTTGAGCATCCGGCCGGCCTCCGGTGGGAAGACGGTGACCACCGCGGGCCATTCGCTGCCCTGCGCCCGGTGCACCGTGACGGCCCAGCCGTGGCGCAGGTCCCCGAGTGCCGTGGCCGGCACCTCCAGCGTCCCCCCGGGGAACGTGACGAGCAGACCACCGCGGTCGGCGAACGCCGTCACCACGCCGATCTCCCCGTTGGCGAACCCGACGTCGAGATGGTTCGCGGTCGCCACCACCCGGTCACCGACGTCGAAGCCGCTGACCGCGCCCGGCCCCGGGTTGAGCCGCGCCTTCAGCGCCGTGTTCAGCGCCGCCGTCCCCGCCGGCCCGGCGTGCACCGGGGTGACGACCTGCACGTCGGCGGGCACGATGCCCAGCACCCGGGGGATCGAGTCGGTGACCAGCTGCACGGCCCGGTGCGCGGCCTCCCCGGCGGACCGGGCCGCGACGACGACGACCTCCCGGTCCCCGCCGTCAGCGGGCGGCGGCAGGTCCCCGCCGCGCACAGCGGTCGCCAGCTGCGCGATCGCCCCGCCGGCGGACTGCCGGTAGAGCCGGGCGAGCTCGGTCACCGGCACCACCCCGGACTCGATCAGGTCGGTAAGCAGCTGGCCGGGGCCGATGCTGGGCAGCTGCGCCGGGTCGCCGACGACGAGCAGATGCGTGCCGTCGGCGAGCGCCTCGATCAGCGCGGCCGCCAGCTCCGCGTCGACCATCGACGCCTCGTCGACGACGACCAGGTCGGCGTCGAGCGGGTTGTGCTCGCCGCGGGCAAACCCGCCGCCCTTGCCGCGGGCGCCGAGCAGCCGGTGCAGGGTGCTCGCCGGGGCGTCGCACAGCTCCTCCAGCCTCTTCGCGGCCCGGCCGGTCGGCGCCCCCAGCGCGACGTCGGCGCCGGCCGCCCGGGCGAGCAGCACGACGGCGGCGACGGTCCGGCTCTTGCCGGTGCCCGGGCCGCCGGTGAGCACGCTGACCCCCGACTCCAGCGCGAGCCGCGCGGCCGCGAGCTGCACCTCGTCCAGCCCCGCCAGCGCCGCGTCCACGTCGCCGGCGGACGCGCCCGCAGAAGTGGTGCCGTCGGCGAGCACCGCGGGGACGCCGTCGGCGCTGTCGCCACCGAGCCCGCCCGCCCCGCCGCCCGGCGCGCGCGCTGCGTCGCCGTCAGGGTCGCCGTCCGGGCGGCCGCCCTCGCGGTCCTCGGGGTCTTCGCCGAGACCGAAGTCCAGCTCGGCGGCACGGTGCTCCTCGTCGGGCTCGGCGCCGTCCGGCGCCGGCTGCTCGGCGGCGCCGGCCCGGCGGGCGCGTGGCTGGCCGGGGCGCAGCGGCTCGGCGGTCGCCAGCAGCCGCTCGATCCCGTCGGCGATGGCCTGTTCGGCCATGGCGTAGCGCTCGAGGCCGATCCGGTCGCCGACGAGCACCACCCGGCCGTCCTCGGTGGCGGTCTCCAGCGCTTCCGCTGGGTCAGGCACCCCGTCGCGGGCCGCTGCCACGAGCACCGGTTCGACCGGCCCGGCGGTGTCCCCGGCGCGCGCCGCGGCCTGGGTGAGCAGATGGACGAGCACCCCCGGCCCGCGGCGCGGGTCGTCGCGGCCCAGGCCCATCGAGCGGGCCAGCCGGTCGGCCTGCGCCAGCTCCGCCTCCCCGCCGGCCAGCAGCGCCCACGGGTCGGCGCGCAGCTCGTCGGCGGCCGCCGCGCCGAGCTCGTCGCTGACCCCGCGCGCGAGCCGCACCGGCAGGTCGGCCGCGGCGAGCATCCCGGCGACCTCGTAGCGGCCCGCCGCCGCGCGGAACGAGTCCAGCAGCCGCCGGGCCCGCGGCCCGCTCATCCCCTCGACGGCCGACAGCCGCGCGAGGTCCACGTCGCCGGGGGAACGGATGCCCGCGGCGGGCAGCCGCTCGGCGCTCGTCCGGCCGAGCCCCGGCCACAGCCCGGCCGCACAGAACGCGGCGAACAGTGGGTCAGGGACAGGCGAGGACGGCTCCGGCATGCCCGAAGCGTAACCAGTCACCCTGTGCGTTGATCGACGGCGACCAGTTATGCGGCTGCGACCCCCGTCGCCGCGTTTCCCGCTCCCAGGTGATGTTCGTAGTTATGCCGCACACCTTGGGGTATTCGAGCGCCGAGGCGCGGCGTCAGAACGGGGGCCAGGGGATGGCGGGCCAGTCGTCGGACGGGGTGGGGAAGCGGCCGTGCTCGCGCAGCCGGTCGATGCGGGCGCTCAGGGCGGTGATCTCGCCGAGGGTCAGCAGGTCCGTGAGGCGCTCGCCGAACGGGCCCGCGACCGCGATGGCCAAGCCGTCGAGCAGCGCCCGCTCGGCGGCGTCGAACCGCTCTCCGCGCCAGTTCCACAGCACGGTACGCAGCTTGTCGTCGCCGTGGAACGTCACGCCGTGATCGATCGCGTAGACCCGGCCGGACGGCGCGGGCAGCAGGTGGCCACCCTTGCGGTCGGCGTTGTTGATGATTGCGTCGAACAGCGCGATGCGGCGCAGCCGCCGGTCGCCGCCGCGGACCAGCGCGACGAGGTCGACCGTCTCGTCGACGTCGATCCACAGCTGGGCCATGCCGATGCCGAACGGCCCGTCGCGCAGCACGGTCGGCGGGACGAGACCGCCGCCGAGCTGCTCGGACAGCTCGTAGGCGGCGAGCTCCCGGGCCGCGAGCGTGCCGTCGGGGAAGTCCCATAGCGGCCGCTCGCCGCGGACCGGCTTGTAGACGCAGCGCGCCTCGACGCCGTCGCCGCTGATCGCGCAGAACAAGGTGGCGTTGCTCGCCTCGACGAGCCGGCCCTCGACCGTGATCTCCCCGGTCCGCAGCAGGGCCAGCGCGGCCTCGGCGTCCAGCCCGCCGGCGTCACTGGGCTCCAGGCGCGCCGCGCGGGCCGCCGCGTCCCGCGCGGCCGGGACGCTCACCGCGTCGCCGCTGGCCGCCAGTTCATCGTGCGGCGCCACGGGCCGGGCGCCGCTCGCTGCTGGGTCCACCGTGCCAGTCTCCCGTCCTACCCTCCGGATCTTGGCTGCTGTGACGAGACGCACATCCCGCCCGGCTGGACGCGGGCGCGCGGCCGCGCCGACGTCGAACCCGCCCACCTCCAATACCCGGCCGGCCGGTTCCGGCCCTGGCGCCGCGGCTCCTCCTGGCCCGGTGAGGGCCGAGAGGCCGGCCGGGACGTCAGATGCCGAGCGTCAGGCCGGGCTGAAGACACCGGCGCCGCCGCCGACGACCGAGTCGCCGGAGTCGGCGCCGGTGGGGTCGGCGGAGCCGGACTCGCCCGCTGCCTCGTCCCGCTTCGGCTTCGGGAGCAGGTCCTCGACGCTGCCGCCGAGGTCGTTGACCCGCAGCACGAACGGTCGGGTCTCGGTGTAGCGGATCACGGTCAGCGAGCACGGGTCGACGTTGATCCGGTGGTACATGTCCAGGTGCATGCCCAGCGCGTCGGTGACGATCGCGCGGATCACGTCGCCGTGCGAGCACAGCAGCCAGGTGGCGTCCGGGCCGAGGCGGGTGTTCCAGTCGCGGACGGCGGCGACGCCACGGGCCTGGGTGTCGCGCAGCGCCTCGCCGCCGGCGCCGGGGAACGTGACCGCGCTGGGGTGGGCCTGGACGACCTTCCACAGCGGGTCCTTCGCCAGCGTCGCCAGTTCCTGGCCGGTCCAGTCGCCGTAG
>Ga0068858_100006041_pt1 | contig 11805 bp, 9 predicted proteins | sample KBSSwiS12_FD_66589 | JGI IMG/M metagenome (GOLD analysis project Ga0068858, IMG submission 66589) | Switchgrass rhizosphere microbial communities from Kellogg Biological Station, Michigan, USA - KBS Switchgrass S1-2 | ecosystem: Host-associated > Plants > Roots > Rhizosphere > Soil ... | reverse complement strand
ACGGACCGGGAGGAAACCTTCTGGCGTCCGGGGAAGAGGAGCTCGAGCGGGTCCTCCGTCATGTGATCGGCGAGGCCCTCGCGGGCCGTGCGGTCGTTCCCGCCGCGACATGCCTGGGGGTAGCGGGCGTCGATCGGCGAGCCGAAATCCAAACGGTGCGCGATGTGGTCGAGCGCCTCGGCTACCGGTCGCAGGTCGTCGTCGTCAACGACGCGGTCATCGCGCTCGTCGCCGGCGCCGGCGATACGCCCGGGATCGTGGTGATCGCGGGAACCGGATCCATCGTCTACGGCCGGAACGCCCAAAACGTCGCCGCGCGCGCTGGCGGATGGGGCCACATCATCGGCGACGAAGGCAGCGGGTACTGGATCGGACGGGAAGCGCTGTCGGCGGTCGTGCGAGCGTCCGATGGACGAGGCCCGGCCACACGGCTCACCGAAGCGGTGATCGCCCATTTCGGACTCGAACGCCTGTCCGGGCTGCCGCGGATTGTGTACGACCTCGAACTTCCAAGAATGAGCGTGGCGGCGCTCGGACCGGTCGTCCAGCAGGCACGAGACGCTGGCGACGTAGTGGCCGCGCGGATTCTGGAGCGCGCCGCCGACGAGTTGGCGTTGGCTGCGAGCTCGGTCGCGACAACTCTCCGCATGCGTGACGATGCGTTTCGATTCGTGCTCGCCGGAGGCGTTTTCGGCGTCGTGCCATGCCTCGCCGACGAGCTGACCGATCGGTTGAGACGCCTCGCGCCGCGAAGCGACGTCCGCGTGCTTGATTGCGAGCCGGCGGTTGGCGCCGTGCGCCTGGCCATTGCAGCCGCGCGGGGAGAACTCAGCTTGCCGCACTACGAACACGAGCAAAGGTGAACCCTGAAGTCTCGAGGTTCCAGAGATGGGATGGGCCAGCAAGCGGAATGGTGAGCTGCTCGCCTTGGCTGCTGCCGAGTTCGACGTGTTTCTCACGGTGGATCTGGCGGTCGTTGGGGACGCCACCACAGGCAATCCTCAGGAGTCTTATCCGGAAGCTGAAGCCACCGATTTCAAAGTCGCTTCTCGACGCCTTCCAGCCGGCACGATCGCGATGGCGACGCCCGCGAGGATCGTCACGATGCCCGCGACGGCCATCGGTGCCACGGTCTCGTCGAGAAATGCGCGGCCCAACGCCAGCGCTACGATCGGGATGATGAGCGTAGTCAGGCTGACGATCGTCGCATCCATTTTCTTGATCAGGTAGTAGTAGGCGGAGAACGCGACAACCGAACCGACGACAGACAGATAGAACAGCGCCAGGACGTTGCTTCGGCTCCAGGCGACGTCCGACCAGCGCTCCATCGCGGCACTCATGGCGAGCAGGCACACCGTGCCGAGGCCCATGCCGAGGAAGTTCAGCACGAACGGGTCGCCGTGGCGGCCGTGTTTCTTCATCGTCACGAGGTTGAGCGCGGCGCACAGGCTCCCCCCGAGCGCCGCCAGCATCCCGAGCGACTGCTGGATTCCCAGGCGCTCGTGCGGCCAGAAGAGCAACGCGGTTCCCAGGACGCCCACCAGGATGCCGACAACCTTCCGGCCGTTCAGCGTCTCGCTGCGCGTCCAGTACGCGCTCAAGAGCGACGTCATCAGCGGCATCGTGGAAAACAGAATCGCCGTGAGCCCGCTCGAGATGCGCATCTCGGCCCAATAAACGGCCGCGTAATCGAGCCAGAATACGAGCAGGCCGAGGGAGAGCACGCAGACCTTGTCGTCGCGGGTCAGTTGGAGTTGCTTGCGCCGGGCGGCGAGCACCAGGCCGACGAGGAGCGTGGAGAGCAGGAACCGCAGGCCCGCTCCGAGGAACGGCGGCACCCCGACCAGGCCGACCTTGATGCCGAGCCAAGTCGACCCCCAGATGAGGCACAGCAGGGCGTAGAGGGCGACAGCCATCCGGCGATGATATCAAGCCGAGCGCGAGGGAGCGGGTGCCGTCAAGGTCTACTACAGACGCCGTGAAAAGCGATCACGTGGGAAGATTCGACGTGCTCCGCCTGTTCGCTGTGGAAGTCCGTTGAGATGAGCGCCGCATCGCCTGATCCGGATCGTGAGCGGCCAGTCGCGGCCGCCGGAGGCCTTCATCGAGGGCTCGCAGCTGACGAGGCCGCTCGTCTCCTCGTCGAGCACGGCCCGAATGAAATCGAACGCGAGCGACATGTCTCCGCGTGGCTCATCCTGGCGCGGCAGTTCAACAGCCCGGTCATCTGGCTGCTCGTCGGCGCGTGCGCCGTCTCGTCGGCGCTTGGCGAAGTGGCCGATGCCCTCGCCATCGCGGCCATCGTCGCGCTGAACGGTCTGGTCGGTTTCTTCCAGGAGCACCGCGCGGAGCGGGCCATCGTGGCGCTGCGATCGATGACGGCTCCGCGGGCCCGCGTGCTGCGCGACGGACGATCGGTCGTCGTCTCAGCGGCCGGGATCGTTCCAGGCGACGCGCTGCTCCTCGAAGCCGGCGACATCGTCGCGGCGGACGCCTGCCTCCTGGAGGCCCACGTCCTCTCGACCAACGAAGCCGCGCTGACGGGTGAGAGCGTCCCCGCTGAAAAGTCGATCGACCCGTCACCTCCCGGCGCTCCGCTGGCCGAACGGCGCGACTCGGTGTTCATGGGAACCTCGGTCGCGACCGGCACGGCGGTCGCCGAAGTCGTCGCAACAGGAATGAAAACCGAGCTGGGCAAGATCGCGCACCTTCTCGCGACGGCCCAGGAAACCGTGACGCCCCTTCAGCACCGCCTCGCAGGCGTGAGCCGTGTGCTTCTGTACATCTGCCTGGCGATCGTCGCACTGGTCGCGACGGCCGGCTTACTCCGGGGCTGGTCCGCACTCGACGTGCTGTTGTCGTCGGTTTCGCTCGCCGTCGCCGCCGTGCCCGAAGGCCTGCCGGCGATTGTCACGATCGCGCTCGCAGTCGGCGTCCAACGCATGGCATCCCGGCACGTCCTCATCCGCCGGTTGCCGGCAGTCGAGACCCTGGGCTGTGCGTCGGTTATTTGCACCGACAAGACCGGGACGCTGACCACTGGCGTCATGGCAGTGCGAGAGCTGTGGGGACGCGACCACGAGCGGCTGCTGTTCGCGGCGGCGGCGTGCTGCGACGCCGAACTGAACGATGACGAACGCTCCGGCGTGGGCGACCCGACGGAACTGGCGATCCTGACGGCGGCTGCCGAGCGAGGCATCAGGCGTCGCGACATCGAGCGGGCGCACCCACGTGTGGCCGTCGTGCCATTTGCCGCTGACCGCAAGCGCATGTCGATTGCGCGCGCCGACGGCTCCCTCTACGTGAAGGGCGCGGTCGAGGTCGTCCTGCCGCTGTGTGTGGACGGCGTGCAGGGCGCCGCAGAAACGAATGTGCAACTGGCCGCACGCGGTCTGCGCGTCCTGGCGGTCGCCGTCGGTCGGGGCCTCGAGGAGCACGACCTCGACCTGCTGGGCCTCGTGGGCATCGCCGACCCGCCCAGATCGGAAGCGATCGAGGCCGTCGCCGCCGCACGTTCAGCTGGCATCACGACCGTGATGATCACGGGGGATCATCCACTCACCGCCCGCGTCATCGCGCGCGAGCTCGGCATCCTCAGGGCCGACGACATTCCGGGCGATATCGTGCATGCGCGGGCGACACCCGAGGACAAGATTTCGATTGTCCGGAGGTGGAAGGAGCGCGGCGCGGTCGTGGCCATGACGGGCGATGGCGTCAACGACGCGCCGGCGCTCCGCGAGGCGCACATCGGGATCGCCATGGGTCGCACCGGCACTGAGGTCACGCGGGAAGCCTCGGACATGATCCTCACCGACGACAACTTCGCGAGCATCATCGCGGCCGTGAAGGAGGGCCGCGGGATCTTCGACAACATTCGCAAGACGCTCGTCTACCTGCTCGCCGGAAACACCGGCGAGCTCGCCGTGATGCTCGTGGCGGCGCTCGCCGGGCTCCCACTTCCCCTGCTGCCGTTGCATCTGCTGTGGATCAACATCGTCACCGATGGGCTGCCGGCACTGGCGCTCGTCATGGATCCCGCCGACGAAGACGTCCTCAAGAGGCCGCCGCGAGATCCCGACGAACCGATGCTGGGGCGTTCGCAGTGGAATCACATCGTCGTGACGGGCCTCCTTCAAGCGGCCGCGACCCTCGCCGTGTTCGCCTGGGTGCTGAACTCCAGAAGCCTCACCGAGGCGCGCAATCTCGCCTTCACCGTGCTGGTGTTCGGCGAGCTCTTTCGCGCATTCGCCGCGCGCAGTACCACGCTCACCTTCTGGGAAGTGGGCGCCTTCACCAACCTGCGGCTCGTCGGCGTAGTCGTGATCTCGGTCCTGGTGCAGCTCGGGCTTCATCACATCCCGGCGACCCAGGTCTTCTTCGAGATCGACAGGCTGTCGTGGACGGATGGCGCGCTGACAGTCCTCGTGGGCCTCTGTCCCGTCACCGTTATCGAGGTTCAGAAGCTCGTGAGAAGAACGAGGCCGATTCGGACGGTATCCAATTTGCTTCGTCGTGGACCATCATCTTCGACGCATCAGACATGAAATCTACGTTGCCGTGTATTCTGACCATCAACGGCGGCTCGTCGAGCATTCGGTTCGCGGTATACGAGGCGGCCGAAACGCCGCGACGGCGGCTCGACGGGAAGATCGATCGCATCGGTTCGAGCGGCACGAGCCTGATCGTCAACGATCCGGGTGCACGACGGCCTCTCTCCCACCGCCTTGCCGCCGCCGACCATCGCACAGCGGTGGGTATTCTTCTGGACTGGATCGAGGCTGAGCCGGTTTTCGCGTCGGTTGAAGCCGTGGGACACCGCGTGGTGCACGGCATGAAGCATTCCGCACCGGCGCGGGTTACGCCGAAGCTGCTCGCCCAACTGCACCGCATCACGCCGTATGCCCCCGAGCACCTGCCGCGCGAGATCCGGCTGATCGAGGCGTTCCAGCGGCGGCATCCCAAATTGCTCCAGGTGGCGTGCTTTGACACGGCGTTTCACCGCACCATGCCGCGGGTCGCCAGATTACTGCCGATCCCGCGGCGTTACGGGATTAGAGGCGTCGAGCGCTACGGCTTCCACGGCCTCTCCTACGCGTATCTGATGGAGGAGCTCGGCCGCCTCGATCCCGACGCCGCGAAGGGCCGCGTCATCCTCGCGCATCTCGGCAACGGCGCCAGCCTGGCCGCCGTGCGCCGCGGCAAGAGCATCGATACCAGCATGGGCTTCACGCCGACGGCCGGCCTGGTGATGAGCACCCGCACGGGAGATCTGGATCCCGGCCTGGTGTACTACCTGGCGCGCACCGAACAGATGACCGCGATGCGATTTCAGCAGATGGTCAATCACGAATCGGGATTGTTAGGCGTCTCCGGGACCAGCTCCGACCTGCGGGACTTGCTTGCGAAGGAAGCCGGTGACGTGCGGGCGGCGGAATCCGTGGCGCTGTTCTGTTATCAGGTGAAAAAGTGGATCGGTTCCTTCGCCGCCGCGCTCGGAGGCGTAAACACGCTCGTCTTCGCAGGAGGCATCGGCGAAAACGCTCCGCTCATCCGCGAGCGGATCTGCGATGGACTCGGCTTTCTCGGCATCGAACTAGACAAGAAACGCAACGCGAAAAATGCTCCGCTGATTTCGCCGGTTCGCGGCGGCGTCAAGGTTCGGGTCATCCCCACCGACGAGGAGCTCATGATCGCGAGGTCCGTCACGCGCGTCCTCAATCTGGGCTCCCAACGGAACACGTAACCATGACAACCAGCACCCTCACGTCCGAACTGCTCCACCGGATCGACGCCTATTGGCGCGCCGCCAACTATCTGTCGGTCGGCCAGATTTATCTGTACGACAACCCGCTACTGAAGCGGCCGCTGACGCTCGGGGATGTGAAGCACATGCTGCTCGGACACTGGGGCACGACTCCCGGCCAGAACTTCATTTACGTGCACTTGAACCGGGTCATCAAGAAATACGACCTCGACATGATTTACATCTCCGGCCCCGGGCACGGCGGCCCGGCCGTCGTCGGCAACACCTACCTCGAGGGCACCTACAGCGAGATCTATCCCGACATCAGCCAGGACGAGGCCGGGCTCCAGAAGCTCTTTCGTCAGTTTTCATTTCCCGGAGGCATTCCCAGCCACGCCTCGCCGGAATGCCCCGGCTCGATCCATGAGGGCGGCGAGCTGGGCTACTCGCTCAGCCACGCGTTCGGAGCGGTGTTCGACAATCCCGCTCTCGTCGTCGCGTGCGTCGTCGGCGATGGCGAGGCAGAAACCGGACCGCTGGCAACGGCGTGGCATTCAAACAAGTTCCTCAATCCGGTTACCGACGGCGCGGTGCTGCCGATCCTGCATCTCAATGGCTACAAGATCGCCAATCCGACCCTCCTCGCCCGTATCACCCGCGAGGAATTGGAACAGTTGCTCCGCGGCTACGGATGGACGCCCTATTTCGTCGAAGGTCACGAGCCCGCGCTGATGCACGAGGCGATGGCCGCGACGCTCGACGCTGCGGTGGAACAGGTAAGGACAATCCAGCAAGACGCACGTGTCCACGGGAACGGGGCGCGTCCACGCTGGCCGATGATCGTCCTCAAGTCACCCAAAGGCTGGACGGGACCACAGCTGGTCGGTGGACGGCAGATTGAAGGCACCTTCCGGTCGCACCAGGTGCCGCTCTCCGATCCGGCGGCCCACCCCGAACACCTCGCGCTGTTGGAAAACTGGCTGAGGAGCTACCGGCCGGAGGACCTGTTCGACGAACAGGGACGCCTGAAACCGGAACTCGCCGAACTTGCGCCTACGGGCGAGCGACGCATGGGCGCGAATCCTCATGCGAACGGCGGGATGCTGCTCCGCGACTTACGAATGCCGGATTTCCGCGACTACGCGGTCGACGTGCCTTCGCCGGGCGTTCGCGGCATCGGCGACACGCATGCGCTGGGACCTTTTCTGCGCGATGTCACGAAGTTGAACAATGAGCAGCGGAATTTCCGCGTCTTTGGCCCGGATGAAACGCTTTCCAACGGCCTCGAAGCGCTTTTCGAAGTCACCGAACGTCAATGGGGCGCCGCGACCCTGACGAGCGACGAATTTCTCGCGCCTACCGGACGGGTGATGGAAATGCTCAGCGAGCACCAATGCGAAGGCTGGCTCGAGGGCTACCTGCTCACCGGGCGCCATGGTCTCTTCAACTGCTACGAGGCGTTCATACACATCGTCGATTCGATGGTCAACCAGCACGCCAAGTGGCTGAAGGTCACGTCACAGCTGCCGTGGCGGCGGAAGATCGGCTCGTTGAACTACCTGCTGGCCTCGCATGTCTGGCGCCAGGATCACAACGGCTTCACCCACCAGGATCCCGGTTTCATCGACCTCGTCATGAACAAGAAGGCCGAGGTCGTCCGTGTGTACCTTCCGCCGGATGCCAACTGCCTGCTGTCGGTGATGGACCATTGCCTGCGCAGCCGCCACTACGTCAACGTCGTGGTCGCGGGCAAACACCCGGCGCCGCAGTGGCTGACGATGGACGCTGCCGTCAAACACTGCATCGCAGGCATCAGCATCTGGCCGTGGGCCAGCAACGATCAGGGCGCTGCACCCGATGTGGTGATGGCCTGCTGTGGAGACGTGCCCACGCTCGAGACGCTCGCCGCCGTTTCGATCATGCGCGAGCATCTGCCCGACCTGAAAATCCGGGTGGTCAACGTCGTCGACCTCATGAAGCTGCAACCGCACACCGAACACCCGCACGGGTTGAGCGACATGGATTTCGACGAACTGTTCACCCGGGACAAACCAGTCATCTTCGCCTTCCATGGCTACCCCTGGTTGATCCACCGGCTGACCTATCGCCGCTCCAACCACGGCAACATTCACGTCCGCGGCTACAAGGAAGAAGGCACGATAACCACCCCCTTTGACATGACAGTGCTCAACGACCTGGATCGCTTCCACCTTGTGATGGATGCGATCAGCCGTCTGCCACAGACGGGCGACAAGGGCATCTACGTGAAGCGGCAACTCAAGGACAAGCTGATCGAGCACAAGCAATACATCGAGACATACGGCGAGGACCTGCCGGAGATCCGGAATTGGAAATGGAGCAGTACCTGGTAAAGCAATCGGCACGCAGAGTATGCCCCTGAGCCTGTACCTCATTCGACACGGCGAAACCGAGTGGTCGCTCTCCGGCCGGCACACCAGCCGCACGGACGTTCCTTTGACCGAACAAGGAGAACAGGACGCGCGCAAGCTGGGAGGACGGTTATGCGCCGCCAGATTCATCCGTATATTCACCAGCCCGAGGCAGCGCGCCCAACGTACGTGCGCACTGGCCGGGTTGACCAACGGCGCCGAAATCGAACCGGACCTGGCTGAGTGGGACTACGGAGATTACGAAGGACTCCGGTCCGTCGAGATTCGCAAGGGAAGACCGGACTGGAATCTCTTCCGCGACGGGTGTCCGGGCGGCGAAATGCCCGGACAAGTCTCTGACCGCGCCGATCGACTCATCGCTCGTCTTCGCGCGCTGGACGGAAACGTCGCGCTTTTCTCTCACGGCCATTTCGGGCGCGTCCTGGCCGTGCGATGGATCGGATTGCCGGTGATTCAAGCGCAGCATTTCGGGCTCGGCACAGCCTCGCTCAGCATTCTCGGCTATGAACCCAGCCACCCCGAGATGCCGGTCGTCGCGCTATGGAACTCGACGCCCTCTACTTGATTCCATTCTTGCGGATTGTGTAGTCCGCGGGAATCTGGAACAGCGATGGATCCGGCTCGTTGCGATTGATGTTCGACAACTGATACGTCGAGCGGCCGGTGCGCGGGTCGGTGTGCTCGGTCATCACGAGGATCTGCAGCTCCGGAGAGGACCACTCTTCCGACACGATCTTGATCGGCCGCTCGTTGCCGATCGCGCCCGCGGCGATCGTCGTCGTGCGACGTGTGCCGGCGGCGAGGACACCGCCGATCAGCCGATCCTGCAGCTTGTCTTCGACCGACTCCTCACGAACGGTCGCCACGAACCCGCGGCCGATCTTCAACTCCTCCTGCACGCGCTCGAGTTGACGTTCCGCGCGTTTGAGCTCGACCAAACGGTCCGCGTCGGCAGGTGCCGCGCCGCGGCCGCCGGCGCCCCGGCGCTCGGTGGCCTCCGCCAGTTCGCGTTTTCTGGCGTCGGCCTCCTGGGCGCCGCGCTGTCCCTCTGCGGAGGTCGTGAAGGCGAACTCTTTCTTGGCGAACGCGACGATGAACGGCATCGGGGTCTGTGTCGCTTCGTGACGCTCGGTGTTCAGCGAAAAAGACGTCCGCGCCACGACGTCGGTGATGGAAATGCTCGGGCCGCCAGACGCTCGATCCTCCTCACGCCGCACGCGGCCCTCGCTGTCGCGATAGACACGACCGGTCGTGCGCTGCACGATGCGATTCCCGTCCGCGAGTGTCTGGATGTTCTCCGACACGAGCTCCGCGGAGTACGGAATCCCCGTCACCGTCTTCGACTCGAAGGGAATGCGCTCGTTATAGGCCAACGCCACCGGCCCGCGCTGCGCGTGCGCCGTCGCGATCGTGAACAGTGCACAGGCGCCGAACGCGATAACTGACTTCTTCATCACAGCCTCCTGTTATTCGGGAACGAGTCGCACAGCCCTGGCAAATCCGTCCTGGCCGACGAGCACGTCCGCGGGAACCTCGCTGCCTGCCGATGGCGGCGGCCACAACCCCAACGCCGGAAGGATCGACACCGGCAGCGACACCCGGATCACAGAGCCGCTTTCGAGCGGCGGCCCCGCCGCAGCGCCCGGCCAGGCGACGAAAGACGTCGTCTCGAACGAGGCATCGAGGACATCGTCGGCCGGGGCGGGCACACGCGGGCGCAACACGGCGCGACGCCCTCGCCACCGCCGTTCCTGCTCGACCGCCGCGGTAGGCGCGGCCGGCGACACGTTCAGGGCGGCCCTCGCAGCCGGAAGCGGCGGCGTGTGATGCTCCGTCACCGCCTGAGTTCTGCTCGGTGGGACGCGCCGCGTCATCCAGCCTGCAACGGCGGCGACGAGGAGCGCCGCGGCGAGCGCCGGCGACCACAGCCAGAACGGAACGGACGGACGTTTCGGCGCGCTTGCGCGTGCTTCGTCGAAGTGCGCCAGCAGCGCGCGCTCCCGTTCCACGTCCGCGGGCGGCACCTCGATCTCGTCGGCGACGCGTCGCAGCGCGGCGGACATGATCCGCTCGCGCTCGAGCAGCGCGCGGCAGTCGTGACAGCCACGCACGTGCCGCGCGACTTGTGATTCCACGGCGGCCGCATCGATCGCGCCGCGCGCAAAGTCGACGACGTAGGGTCGGAGCTGACGGCAGGTCATAAGACGGCCCTCGTGGCCGGAAGACGAGGCGTTACCGGCTGCTCGGAATCGGACAGGCGGCGGGCCAGGAGCGCGCGGCCGCGATGAAGGCGCGAGCGCACGGTGCCGACCGCGCAGCCCAGGACGCTGGCCGCGTCCAGGTAGGTCAGGTCGTGCAGATCGCAGAGCACGATCGCCTCGCGATATCGGCCGGGAAGCTCGCCGAGCGCCCGCCGCAACGCCACCGCCTGACGATCGCGCGTGATGCCGGCCAGCGGATCGAGATCGATCGACAGCTCCCGCGCGGACGGCGTATCGTCGACCGGCAGCGGCAGCATCGGCCGTTCGCTTCGGCGCCGGCGCGAGTAGTTGCGCGCGATACCGAGCAGCCATGGCAGGACCGCCGATCGCTCCGGGCGATAACGCGCCGCGTGCTGAATGACCGCCAGGAACACGTCCTGCACGATGTCTTCTGCCTGGGCCAGCGACCCGCAGAAATGAGCGGCGAATCGATAGACGTCCGACCGATGGCGGCGATACAGCAGGGCAAAGGCCTCGCGGTCGCCCCCTGCCATCCGGGCCATCAGGTCTTCGCCGGTGTCATCGGTCATGGGATGCGAGCTTTGACGCCCATATCCCATATTCAGTCTTGGGGCAGGAAAGTTCCCGCGAGCCGACGCGGCAGTATCTCGGTCGCCTCCGCCTGAAGAGCGCGGATTCTATTGCGTGGAGGCGGGTGGGCCGTCACGATCACCCATCGCGGCACGAACTTTCTCGAGCAGCTGGTGGCCGGCTTCGCCCGCATCGCGGTACGAAAAGCCTGCAGGCAACTCGATCACCGACAGCGCGTCGGCGAGGCCGTCGAAGATGTCGCCGGCCGGTGTGTCTGCGATCAAACGCAGCTCGGCACTGACCACCACCACCTTCGGAGCCGTGACTTTCAGCAGGATCAGCGCGTCGGACAGACTGCCGGCGGTGATGACGCCGTATCCCCACTGCCCCAGCAACTCCCGGACATAGGCCTGCACATTCGCCGACCTCTCGACGCACAGGATGTCGGTATTGAAACGCGACAACGCCCCCGCAGGCGTCGCACGCGTGTAAAACGTGGAGATGGCTTCGGCCTGGGAGGCGTGCGACCCGAAGATCGTCCGCAAGTGGGTCATCTTCAGGACCCTGCGGATACTGGCCGGGACAGCACACAAAGCCAGGTTGCCGCCCGCCGTCTGGGTCCGCGTGAGGAACCGTATCAAGAGGCCCAGACCGCTGCTGTCGATGAACTGCACCTCACCGAGGTCGAGGATGATGCAGGGATCCTGTGGCAGCAGGGCGTCCAGGTGTTCTCGCAGGGTAGCGGCCTCAGCGCCCTCGACGATTCGGCCCCGGCACGTCACCACCGCGATATTGCCAACTCTGCGGCTCTGCAACGAAAGCGCCACACGGCCTCCTTGTCTCCATTTTACTTCCCAGG